>Ga0302278_10007368_pt1 | contig 10161 bp, 8 predicted proteins | sample III_Bog_N3_2_FD_194543 | JGI IMG/M metagenome (GOLD analysis project Ga0302278, IMG submission 194543) | Peat permafrost microbial communities from Stordalen Mire near Abisko, Sweden - III_Bog_N3_2 | ecosystem: Environmental > Terrestrial > Soil > Wetlands > Peat | place: Sweden: Abisko... | reverse complement strand
CGATTTGCTGCTGTTGGACGAGCCCACCAACCACCTCGACCTGGAAGGCATCGAGTGGCTGGAAGACTTGCTGAGCGCCGCGCCATTCTCATCCATCGTGGTGAGCCACGACCGGTATTTCCTGGAGAATGCCGCGTCGTACATGATGGAACTCAGCCGGGTCTACCCGGGCGGCATCCTGCGCGTGGCGGGCAGTTACAGCACGTTCGTCGAGAAGCGCGGCGAGTTTCTGGTGGCGCAGGCCAAGGAGCGCGAAGCGTTAGCAACGGTGGTCCGCCGCGAAGTGGCATGGCTGAGGCGCGGAGCGAAGGCGCGTACGCGCAAGTCGAAGGCCCGCATCGGCGAGGCGAACCGCATGATCGACAATCTCGGCGATCTGGACGAGCGCCGTTCGAGTTCCACCGCCGTGATCGACTTCACAGGCAGCGACCGCCGTACGAAGAAGCTGATCGAGTTGGATCGGGTGTCGTTCGCCTTCGGCAACGAGCCGCTGTTTAGCGAATTGAAGCTGGTGCTCAGTCCCGGCCAGAGACTGGGTCTCGCGGGGCCGAACGGCAGCGGCAAGACGACGCTGCTCAAACTGTTGACCGGCGACCTCACGCCGCAGTCCGGCGAAATCCGGCGCGCACCAGCTTTGAAGACCGTGTATTTCGAACAAGCCCGGCAACAGATCGATCCCTCCCTCACCCTACGGCGCGCGCTCGTGCCGGAGGGCGATTCGGTGGTGTACGGCGGCCGGACGATCCACGTGATCGGATGGGCCAAGCGGTTCCTGTTCCGGGAAGAGCAATTGCCGCAGCCGGTCGGCAGCCTCTCCGGCGGCGAACGGGCGAGGGTCCACATCGCCAGGCTGATGCTCGAAGAAGCGGATCTACTGCTGCTCGACGAGCCGACCAACGATCTGGACATCCCGACGCTGGAAGTGCTGGAAGAGACGCTGCTCGAATTCCCCGGCGCGCTGGTGCTGGTGACGCACGACCGCGCGCTGATGGACCGCGTGTCGAACGCGGTGCTAGGGCTCGATGGAGAAGGCGGCGCAACGATCTATGCGGACCTGGCACAATGGGAGTCCGACCTCGACCAGAAGCGGCGCGAGAAGAGCGGGCGTGAGTCCGAACGGGTGCAGGCGCAGAGACCGGCAGCGCCTGTCGTCAAGAGGAAGCTGTCATATCTTGAGCAGCGCGAATACGACGCCATCGAGGCCAAGATCCTGGAGGCCGATGAGCGGCTGGCGGCGGCGCAGAACCGCCTGCACGCGCCGGATGTTATTAGCGATCACATCAAGATCGAAGAAGCCTATGCGGAATTGACAGCCGCGCAGGCGGAGGTCGATATGCTATACGCGCGGTGGGCGGAGTTGGAAGGACAGTTGGAGAGCAACTGAGGCTGGGACCTGCCTTACCGCGTTGCGTTAAACGCAGTGCGGTATTAAACTAGATCTCTGTGATCCGGTCGTTCGGGGACAAAGAGACCGAGAGGGTCTTCCGGCGGGAGTTCAGCCGGAAGTTCCAAAGCGTTGCCGCAGTGGCGAAGCGAAAGCTCGATCAAGTGAATGCGGCCGTGGTCATTTCCGATCTGAGAGCGATCCCGGGTAACCGGCTGGAAACTCTCGGTGGCGATCGGGTGGGACAGTACAGTATTCGCGTTAACGACCAGTGGCGGATCTGCTTCCACTGGGCCGAGCCGGATGCTGTTGAGGTTGAGATCGTGGACTATCATTGAACGAGGCGAATTATGGCTGGCAGAGCTAAGATCCTGTCTCCGATCCATCCGGGCGAGACTCTGCGGGAGGACTTTCTGAAGCCGCTTGGTCTGACGGCCAACCGGCTCTCGATGGAATTGTTGGTACCGGCTACCCGCATCAACGACATCGTCCGCGGGCACCGAGTCATCACAGCGGATACCGCACTCCGTTTGGCGCGCTACTTTGGAACGACGCCGCAGTTCTGGATGAATCTACAGGCCAACTACGATCTGGAGAAGGCCGAGGACGAGCGCGGTTCCGAGATTTCCGATCGCATCCGGCCGCACCGGGCGGCGTGAAGGTTCGACTCCAGTAATCCCAACTGAATTGTTTGACCCGAGCGTGCTCACTTGGCGTCGTCAGCGATCCCAGTAGGATCGAAGAAGCCTATGCGGAATTGACAGCCGCGCAAGCGGAGGTAGACACGCTTTACGCGCGCTGGGCGGAACTCGAAGGACAAGTGCAGGGAAGTTGAGCGAGCCGGGCCGGTGCCAGCGCGGCTGCGCCGGTCTCAGCGCTCCACAAGTTCCACGCGGCGATTCTTGGCTCTTCCCGCTTCGTCTCTGTTCGAGGCGACGGGGGCCAGAGGACCGTCGCCAAAAGCCTGGAGCCGGTCCAGCGCCACGCCATAGGTGGTGGTCAGCGCTTTGAGGACGGCGTCCGCGCGGCCGCGCGACAGGTTCATGTTCATCTGCAATTCGCCGACGTTGTCGGTGTGGCCGACGATATACAACTTGAGCTTAGGATCCTGCTGCAGCAGTTTGCCAATCTCCTGCAAGGCCGGCGCGGACTCCGGCTTGACAGCCGCACTGGCAGTGTCGAAGAAGATGCCATAGACGGCCACGTGCCCGGTCTTGCCGATATCGCCCTTCAGCGCGTCCGCATTCACAGTCACCAGCCCGCCTTCCATGGGCTTGGTTTCGATGATGTCCAGATTGGTTGTGCCCGGCGCGACGTGGAGGCTCACATAGATATCGCCTTCCGCGCGGGCCAGCTTGCCTGAGAATTGGTAGTGGCCGGCGCCATACCAGACGTCAGCCCAGTCGGCGGTCATGTGAAATCTGGCCACTCCGCAGGCGTCGCCGCTGCAGGCAAACACTGTCTCAAACCCGGCGCGCTTTAGGGCGCTTTCGTAGTTGCGATAGACCTCAAGAGGTGAGCGGTCCTGCGGGAAGGTGTAGGAGATCCGGGTGATCTTGCCTTCCAGGTGCAGGCTCTTGGGCGCACCCTGCGAGGTCACCTTGCCGATGGGGAAACTGAACTCGTCAAACTGCTTGGTCTTGTAGTTATCAATGACCGAGCCCGGGTAGCGCGAAGCGAGCGGGGAATCCTTGCTCCCCTCGACATCCTTCGTCTGTGCAGCCGCCGGCGCAGCGGAGAGAGCGAGGGCAAGCCCCGCGATGAGCAGGTTCTGGTTGGTTATCATAGGACTCCGTGGTGGCAGCCAAGTATACCTTGAACCACCTCCCGGATGGTCGGGGCTGATTGCAGATGGGGCGATGCGGCCACGCGCAACGCGCGGCCGAGCCAAGCCGATTCCGCGCTGTGGCGAAGCTCGGGTTGAACCGGAACTGGCGGAGCCTGGAGGCTCCACGCGGCGCTGGAGCGCCGCCCCACACCGGCGAGCTACAGCAGCGCCGAGCGGAGTTCGTCGAGGTCGCGGCGCAGCGCATGGGACAACTCGCGCAACGTTTTCACTTCGGTCTCCAACTCCTCGACGCGCTCGCGCAGGCCGGGTCCGGACGGAGCGGCGGACGCGGCGGCGCCGTGAAGCGCAAGCGGCTCCGGCACATCGGGCATGGGCGCGAAGAGATGGCACCAGCGCAGCTCTTTCGTGCCGGGCAGCTTCGGCATCTGGACAGCCAGAGGATCGGGCTGGCGCGCGGCCAACTTGTCGAGCGTGTGCTGGAGGGCGTCAAGGTCCGCAAAGCTGTGCAGATTGGCAGTGCGGGTGCGCAGTTCCCCCATTGTCTGCGGTCCGCGCAAGATCAGCACGGACAACACGGCGAGTTCTCCGAGCGAGAGATTCAGACGCTCGGAGAGGCGGTGGCGGAACTTCAGCACGCGGCTGCCCGCTTCGGAGACGAAGACCGCGAAGCCCTCGTCGCGCAGGGATTCGAGCGCGCTGCGCACGGTGGTGTCGTCGAAGGCGACCACGGGATCGCGATTCGATTTCTGGTTGCAAGCGTTGGTGAGCGCGTTCAGGGAGAGAGGATAATACTCGGGCGTGGCGAGATCCTTCTCGATCAGCGCGCCCAACGTCCGGAGTTCGACGGGACCAAGCTCGTACGGCACACACTGAGCATGGCATTGCGAGCGAGCCGCAATCAACCGTGGTGCATACTGAGGCCGGGAGATGCTCCTTGCGGGCGCTCGGCCTGCGGCCCCGCGAACGTTGAAGAAGAAGCCGGACCTGGGGGTCCGGCGCGGACGTGGGCGTTCGCCCCACATAGCCACGAAGCGGCGAACTCGTGGTCAGACGAACTGGCCGAGCCAGGAGCGGACTTCCGCGGTGGCCTGCAAGGGGAAGCGATGCTTGCCGGCCAGACGCAGCAAGGTGAGGTCGTGTACCGAGCGCCGCAGACGCTGCTCGAAGACGTCGATGGTCTCCAGCGGGTAAAACTCATCTTCCGTGCGCGCGATGTGGAGCACCGAAACAGGCAACGGCCGCACCGCGTGCCGGTCCCATTCGTCAGGCACTCCGCCGCAGAGAGCGAGCACTCCTCCAATGTTTTCCGGAAACCCCGCACTGTATCGATAATTCAAACCGACGGGCTGAGAAAAACCCGCCAGCACGGTGCGCCGCGGGCCGATGGGGAAGGCGTTCCACGCCTGCTTCAGAATCGAACTCACAATGCGATGGTGGAAGTCGACATGAAACTCAGTGGTCTCCCGGATGCCCCAGTTGTAGCCGGTCCCGGATGTATGCGGATCGGGCCCGAGATGTGCGGCGTTGGGAGCCTCCACGGACACGAGCGCCGGCTCGCCGCCAATCAGATGGCGGGTATATTCCAGCATCCGCGCGGCGGTCATGCCGTAGCCGTGCAGAGCGACGACGAGGCAGGGAGCCACGGTTCCGGGCTGCATGTCGGAACAAAAGCGAATTGGCCGGCTGACCTCAACAGACGAAATCCATGACGCATTTCCCATACGAGGAGTTGTACCATGCATCTAATGGTGAAGTGATGCTGGGCGCTGTGTGGGGTCCGGCAAGGGAGGAGTTCGCGGGATGGACGTACTCGGCTATCTCACCGCGGTAGCGGCGGGCGCGGGGGCGGGTTTCGCGTTCGCCAGATACTTACTACAGCCGCGCAAGAAGGCGCTCGTGGTCTACTTGCGCGCGCTGCTCGAGCAACTGCCCATTCAAGTCGTCATCCGCCGTCGCGGCGACAGCCGGATCGTCTTTGCGAACAAGCAGAGCGCCAGGCAGAGCGGCTTTGGCCACGCCGATCCGGACGGAGACTTCCCGAACATAGCGGGCCACGAGCTCGAGCGGATCCTGGCCGAAGACGACAGGTGCCTGACGCAGGGCGGGACCGAAGTCGAGCGGGAATTCTCTATGCCCGCCGCGGACGGCAGGCCGGCCAGAAGTCTGGAAAGCAGGCAGTCTCCGGTGGGCTGGCCGGGGGAAGAGGCCGCTGTGGCCTGCGTCCTGACCGACATCACGCGTCACAAGCTGGCGGAAGCGATGGGCCGGGCCCGGTTGGAGTCCGAGCGCGAGATCTTCGACGCGGCCAGCGTGCTGTTGATGGTGCTGGACCCGCAAGGGCACGTGCTGCGCCAGAACGCCGCCTGCGCACGGCTGCTCGGCCCGCTGCCGGATGCCGCGCTGCCGCTGGTGTGGACCTGGGCGATTCCCGAAGAGGCGAGCGCGATGGAGACCTGCTTTCTCGACGCAGTGCGAGAAGGCGCGCAGTCGCATGGCCTCACGCTGATGCGAGCCGGCGAACAACAGGACTGGACATGGGTTGCCTGGACACTGGATGTGCTCAGGAACGGCATCGGAAACGGCGGCGCACCCGCCAAAGTGCTTTTCACGGGCACCGACGAAACGGACAATGTGCGTACGGAGCAGGAGCGCTCCGGGCTGGAACGGACCCTGGAGGCGGTCTGGCAAGGCGCGCCCGAGGCGCTCGCCCTGTTGAATGCGGAAGGCCAGATCATCAGCGTCAACGTCGCCTTCCTGGAACTGTGCCGGCTGCAGGAGCGCGAGGTTCAGGACAGGCTGTTATTCTCTATCCTGGAGCGTCCCGAGGGGAGCGTCGAAGAGGCCCTGGCGCAGTTCCGGAATGATCTTGGGCAACGCAAACTGGGCCGTCAGGTCCAGGAGTTCGAGATCGGCGGACGGTGCCATTGGCTCGAGCTCAGTTGGGGCATCATCGACAGCACGCCCGAGACGCCACTGGTGCTATTGGCCGTCAGGGATCTTACCGAACGGGTTCTGGCCGAACGCGAATTGCGCGAAGCCAATGAGTTCCTGGCGAGCGCAACGCAATGGGCCAAAGAACTGGCGTCCAGTTCCGAGATCGCCAGCGCGGCCAAGAGCCAGTTCCTGGCGAGCGTCAGCCATGAGATCAGAACGCCGATGAATGGCATCCTGGGCATGACGGATCTGGCTTTGCTCACGGAATTGGACGCGGAGCAACGCGAATACCTCGAGACGATCCGCAGTTCCGCGGAGTCCCTGTTGGGGCTGTTGAACGACATTCTGGACTTCTCGAAAATGGAGGCGGGACGAATGGAACTTCGCCCCGCGGCGTTCCGGCTGCGGGAACATCTGGACAATCTGCTGCGCCCCATGAAACACAAGGCGATCGAAAAAAAGATCGCCCTGGAATGGGATGTGGACGCCGACGTGCCCGACTCCCTCAGCGGCGACGCAGGACGGTTGCGCCAGGTCCTGATCAATCTCGTGGGCAACGCCTTGAAGTTCACGGATGAGGGTTCAATCGATGTCCGGGTGTCGCTGCGCGGCGGGACGAACGACAGCCTGCGACTGCTGATCGTCGTCACCGACACCGGAATCGGCATGGATCCGGCTCACATGAGCGACGTCTTCGAGCCTTTCAGGCAGTTGGATGCGTCAACGACACGCAAGCGGGGTGGAACAGGCCTCGGCGTGTCGATCTCGGAGAAGCTTGTGGAAATGATGGGTGGCCGCCTCTACGCGACAAGCATTCCCGGTGAGGGCAGCGCCTTCGGCTTCTGCATCAACGTGGAGCATGGCCCGGAGGTTCCGCTCTCGGAAGAAGATCTGTTAATCGAGAAGGAGCAGGCTCCGGAACTGCCTCTCCAAACGCAGAGTTATCACTGCCTGGTCGCCGAGGACAATCCCGTTAACCAGAAGCTGGTCTTGAAGATGCTCATCTTCGCGGGCCATTCCGCCGATCTCGCATCAACGGGACATGAAGCCGTGGAACTCGCGTTCACGCGCAGCTTCGATATCATCTTAATGGACGTCCAAATGCCCGGCATGGATGGACTGGAAGCGACTGCTTCGATTCGAGAGTTGGAGCGTGGCACCGACTCTCACGTTCCGATACTGGCAATGACGGCACATGCGATGCCGGGCGACCGGGAGCGATGTCTGCGCGCCGGGATGGACGGTTACTTGAGCAAGCCGGTTCGGATCAACGACCTCCTGCGGGCGGTGAGCCACTTCGCAGGCGGAGCGGAATCGGCATTTGAGCAGGATGCGTTGGAACCACAAGTAAGAGACACTGGGAGTAAGCGGATGGGTGAACTCGATTACAGCGCGGCGTTAGCCCGGGTCGGCGGAGACGCCGAACTGCTTCAAGAACTGGCCGGGATGTTCATGGAAGAGTATCCAAAGCTCTTGGACGAGATTCGCCGGGGGCTGGGCGAACAAAACGCAGCGCTGGCAAGCAACGCCGCCCACCAATTGAAGGGTTTGCTGGCTCAGTTTGGAGCCGAGACAGCTCGTCAGGCGGCCTACGCTGTGGAGCAGCCAGCCCGTCAGGGCGATCTAGCGGCGACGCGCCAGAATCTCCAACTGCTGGAAGAGGCGATGCGCCGCGTTCATCCGGATCTGGTCCAGATGGCCGGTGCTGAGTGAATTGGGCGCTCGCTTACTGTCAGATGCGTGTCCTGAATAGCGAGATCGTGAGGCGTTTCTACCTATGAATCCAGCAGGTCCGATGGAGATAGTCTGTGCGCACAGCCCGGACTCCGACGACGCCTACATGTTCTATGCATTGGCCACGCGGAAGATCCGCAGCCCGCTGCTGCAGTTCCGGCATGTTCTGGAAGACATTGAGAGCCTGAATAAGAAGGCCATGGCCGGCGTCTACGAGATCACGGCGATCTCGTACCATGCCTACCCTTACCTCGCCGACAAGTACGTGCTGATGGCCAGCGGGTCGAGCATTGGCGACAATTACGGCCCCATGCTGGTGGCTGCGTCACCGATGAGCGTGGAGGATCTGGCGGGCAAGCGAATCGCCATCCCGGGTAAGCTGACAACCGCCTACCTGGCGCTGCGCATCATGCAGCCGGATTTTGAACCTGTAGTGGTCGCCTTCGACCACGTGCTCGACGCGGTGAAAGAGAAAATTGCCGACGCCGCGCTGGTCATTCACGAAGCCCAGTTGACTTATTCCAAAGGCGGTTTTCACCTGGTCGCCGACCTCGGCAAGTGGTTTCGCAAGACCTATGATCTGCCGCTGCCCTTGGGAGCCAACGCCTTACGCCGCGACATAACCGGCAACGCCCGAACCGAATGCTGCCGGCTGATGCGCGAGAGCATCACCTACGCCCTTGAACATCATGAGGAAGCGCTCAACTACGCGATGCAGTTCGCGCGCGACCTGGAGCATCCCCTGGCCGAGAAGTTTGTCGGGATGTATGTAAATCACTACACTGTCGACGCCGGCGAGATTATTCCCAGAGCCGCGCAGAAGCTGCTCGATCTCGGCGTCGAGGCGGGCATTATTCCGAACCGGGTCGAGGTTGAGTTCGTCCCTTAACGAGGCGGACGGGAGCCTACGGCGCCCCGGCCGGCAGTGAGATCCGGCGCTCACCGCCCTCAAAAGCGTGATGGCAGTGCCATGGTTTTCTACAATGGAAGCATGAGGCTTATCGCCATCGTGCTCGCGGCATCGCTCTGCGCCGCGGCGGCCCCCGACGGGGACGCAAAACAGAAGATCAGAGCGATCAAAGATTTCTCCCGGCAAGGTTCGACGGGTATCAGCTCCATCTCGGGGTATCTGACGGATGAAAACGTGGACGTTCGCCGCGAGGCCGTGAAGGCGATCGTCGGCATTGGAGGGATCTCCACGCTCGATCCGCTGGTGAATGCCAGCCGCGATAACGACGCGGACATCCAGGAACGCGCGGTCGACGGGATGGTGAATTTCTATCTGCCGGGCTACGTCCAAAAAGGCTGGATGGACTCAGTCAAACACGCCGGTTCGAGCGTGGCGGGCATGTTCGGGGAACAGAACGACCAGGTGATCGATCCGGACACGCCGGTGCGTCCCGAGGTTATCGAAGCAGTCGTCCGGCTGATCGGCGGTGCGGCGTCGGAGGAGGCGCGAGCCAACGCCGCGCGAGTCGCGGGCATTCTGAGGGCTCGTGCCGCCGTACCGGCCCTTGCGGCGGCTCTCAAGTCGAAAAGCGATGGCCTGATCTTTGAATCGCTGATCGCCTTGCAGAAGATCCGGGACGCGTCCGCGGGCGCCTCGGCGATGTTTCTGGTGCGCGACCTCGACGAAAAGCTGCAGATCGCAGCCATCGATCTGGTGGGACTCCTGCGCACAGCCGACGCTGTGCCGGATTTGAAGCGCGTCGTGGAAAACGGCAACAAGAAACCGCGCCGGGCCGCGCTGGCGGCGCTCGGTCAGATTGCCGATCGATCCAGCCTCACCTATTTTGAGCAGTACCTGAACGACAGGGACGACGGGATGCGCGCTTCGGCCGCCGAAGGAATTGGCCGTGTTGGCGTTGCGGCGGACCGGGCGCTGGTGCAGGAGATGTTCCAGAGCGAGAGGAAGGTCTCCCTCCGGCTTTCGCTGGCATTCGCGCTGGTGGGACTGGGCGATGTCGACGAAGCCACGGATGGCCCGCTGCGCTTCCTGAGCTCGAACCTCACCTCGCGCTCGTGGAAGGGCGTCGCCTCGCCGTTCCTGGCGGAACTGGCACGAAAACCCGAGGTCCGGACTGTGATTTACCAGATGCTCAAGGATCTGGGCGACAAAGACGAATTGATGGGCCTGGCGGGAGTGTTGGCCCAATCGGGAGGCAAGGACTCCATCGCGCCGCTGGAGGAACTCTCCCGCAATCCCGACCCGGCAGTCGGCAAAGAAGCGCTACGAGCCGTCCGAATGATTAACAGTCGAAACTGAGGGCGCGGGCCGCTATCCAGGAAGTCACCCGAGTTTCCGACAAAGGCGGAGCGC
>Ga0302278_10007366_pt1 | contig 10162 bp, 9 predicted proteins | sample III_Bog_N3_2_FD_194543 | JGI IMG/M metagenome (GOLD analysis project Ga0302278, IMG submission 194543) | Peat permafrost microbial communities from Stordalen Mire near Abisko, Sweden - III_Bog_N3_2 | ecosystem: Environmental > Terrestrial > Soil > Wetlands > Peat | place: Sweden: Abisko... | reverse complement strand
CGAAGAAGCCCCGTGACTACGCACGCGGATCGAAGAAGCCGAAGGTGAAGAAGTTGGCGCGCGGCCAAGCCAAGCGGTAAGGCGCGTTAGCTTCGGGCTAGCAGCTTCTAGCAATGACGGAGGCACGGGCGGGTTCGCCTGTGCCTCCGAGCATATGTGAGGAGACAACGAACTCTTGTCACAACCATCCACTGAGCCAGCCGACGCCGTCATTCGTACGTCGAACAGTCAGGCCTTCTGTTGTAAGTCGATCGACAAGCTGATCTCGGATTCAGAAGAACCGGAGCGAAGGCTCAAGAAGACCCTTGGCCCGGTTTCTTTGACCGCGCTTGGAATCGGGGCGGTGATCGGGTCGGGCATATTCACGGTGATCGGTACCGCGATCGCTGGACAGAAGTTCGACACCACGTCCATTCTCAACGCTCCACTTCTGGATTACTTGGTTCGGCATACCGCCACACTGGGACGTCCTGGTGCTGGGCCTGCGCTCGCGCTGTCGTTGGTGTTGGTGGCCGTTGTGTGTGGATTCACTGCTCTTTGCTACGCCGAACTTGCGTCCATGATTCCGATCGCGGGCAGCGCGTACACATACACTTACGCCACCATGGGCGAGTTGATCGCGTGGATTATCGGCTGGGATTTAATTCTTGAATACGCGGTCAGCAATATGGCCGTCAGCGTCGGCTTCGCGGCACATCTGGTTGGTCTGTTCGATTGGTTCGGTTGGCATCCCGCGCTGCGTTGGATCTCACCAGCATATCTGCCATCGGGACTCACCGATTTGCAAGGCAATGTGCTGTATGGTTCGGGTCTGCACTTCGGCTTCAACTTCCCCGCATTTCTGATTGTGATGCTCCTTACCGTGGTACTGGTACGCGGGATTCGCGAGTCCGCGGAAGCTAACAACACGATGGTGATTTTGAAAATTGCTGCGATTTTTGCCTTCATCATTGCGGGTGCACACTACGTGCGTCCAGGGAACTGGCATCCTTTCGCGCCGCAAGGCTGGTCGGGAATCCTGACTGGCGGCTCAATCATTTTTTTCACCTACATAGGGTTTGATTCGGTTTCGACCGCCGCCGAGGAGGCAAAAAACCCGCAGCGTGATCTCCCGATCGGAATTATCGCTACCCTGGTTGTCTGCACTTTGCTCTATGTTGGCGTGGCCGTAGTATTGACTGGCATCGTACCGTGGCAGTCTTTGCTCGACGATGCGGCTCCGGTGGTGAACAGCTTGAAGAAGCTGGCGATTGATTCTGGATCGCATACCTTGCAGTGGGTACGTTTGGGCGTTTTGTTCGGAGCGATGATGGGGATGATCTCGTCGCTGCTGGTCTTTCAACTAGGTCAGGCACGCGTTTGGTTTGCCATGTCCCGCGATGGACTGCTGCCCAAGCTCTTCGGTCGGGTGCATCCGCGATTCCGCACACCTTCGACGGCAACTTGGATCGCCGGGTTCGTGGTGGGTATACCCGCAGGAATTCTCGACATTGGTACCCTAGCGGATCTCTCTAATATCGGCACTCTCTTTGCCTTCGCATTGGTATCGATCGGCGTAATCATCCTGCGATACCGGGATCCTGGCCGCCACCGTGGTTTCCGAGCGCCCGGTGGAATCGCGGCCCCGGTGCTGAGCGTTCTATTCTGTGTGTTGTTGATGAGCGGATTGCCAATCCTGACATGGCTACGATTTTTTGGATGGCTGGCGATCGGTCTAGGAATTTATACCGCTTACAGTCGACATCATAGCGAGTTTGCGAAGGCAAAGTAATCTTGCGATCCAAGGTTCCTTTAGAATTGCGGTATGCCCCCGGAACCTTCTAGTTTCGTCCTCTCACTCCCAAAGGCTGAACTCCATTTACATCTTGAAGGGTCGGTTGAGCCGGGCACGTTGCTCGAGTTGCGACGGCGGCATGGGATGGACGGGGCGTCGCTTGCCGGAGTGGAGGAGCTTTATCGATACAAGGATTTTGCGGGATTTCTTTCGGCGTTTAAGGATGTGACGGGGCATTTGCGGAGTCCGGAAGACTATGAATTGATCACCTACCGGTTGATGGAGCGGCTGAAGGCGCAGAATGTGCTGCATGCCGAGGTGATCGTTTCGGTGGGCGTGTGTCTCTGGCGGAAGCAGGATTTTGCGGCGATTTTCGAAGGGCTGGAACGAGGGCGAGCGCGGGGCGAGAAGGATTTTGGAGTTTCGCTGCTGTGGATTTTTGATGCGATACGGCAGTTTGGAGCGGAGAAGGCGCTGCCGGTGGTGGATTTGGCGATCCAGTTTCGTGATCGGAATGTGGTTGCCTTTGGAATTGGCGGAGATGAGAAGGCGGGGCCTGCGGAGTTGTTCAGTGCGGTATATGCGCGGGCGGCGGAGCACGGGTTGCATCTGACGGCGCATGCGGGGGAGAGTGTTGGTCCAGAGTCGATATGGGGCGCGCTGAATTTGAAGGCGGAGCGACTGGGGCATGGGCTGACGGCGGGGCAGGATGCGGAGTTGATGGAAGTGCTGGCGGAGCGGCAGGTTCCGATTGAGATTTGCGTGACCAGCAATTTGCGGACGGGAGTGTGTGCGGAGTTGGCGCAACATCCGGTGCGACGGTACTTTGATCAGGGGCTGATGCTGACGTTGAATAGTGATGATCCGGCGATGTTTAGGACGTCGCTGGTTGGTGAGTATGCGCTGGTGCAGGAGGCGTTCGGATTTACGGACGAGCATTTGCGGGAGCTGGCGCGGAATTCGTTTGAGGCTTCGTTTCTGGCGGCGGAGAAGAAAGTGGAGTTTTTGAATTTGCTGGATGCAGTGACGCCGCGAGTTTAGGCGGCTTTGTTGGGGCTGGATCTAGAGCAACAGCTCTACCGCCGAGCACGCGGAAGAAGGACGGCTTATTGGTGCTCGCGCATTGCTAGGCTGGACGGGCAGGAAGGCCCCGTCCCAAAACTAACAGACACTCCACACCATGTCTGCCCGCCTATAATGTTCCCCTATGAAACTTGAAGAGAAGATTGCGGAGCTGAAGAAACGCGACCAGATGGCGCTCGAGGGTGGAGGCGCGAAGCGGCGCGAGCGGCAGCATAAAGAGGGCAAGATGTCGGCGCGGGAGCGGGTGGAATTTCTGCTCGATGAGGGGACGTTTGAAGAGACCGATAAGCTCGTCACGCATCGCTGCAACGATTTTGGGATGGCGGAGCAGAAATATTACGGCGATGGATTTATCACGGGGTACGGGCGCATTGAAGGGCGGCTAGTGTTTGTTTTTGCGCAGGATTTCACGGTGTTTGGCGGGTCGCTATCGGAGTCGAATGCGGCGAAGATCGTGAAGATTATGGACCTGGCGGCGAAGATGGGGGCTCCGGTGATTGGGTTGAATGATTCGGGCGGGGCGCGCATTCAGGAAGGTGTGATGTCGCTGGCCGGATATGCGGACATTTTCTTGCGCAACGCGCTGTATAGCGGAGTGGTGCCGCAGATCTCGGCGATTATGGGACCGTGCGCGGGTGGGGCGGTTTACTCTCCGGCGATCACCGATTTTATTTTAATGGTAGATCAGACCTCTTACATGTTTATTACGGGTCCGGACGTGATCAAGACGGTGACGCATGAAGAGGTGACGAAAGACCAGCTGGGCGGGGCGCACACGCATAACGAGACTTCGGGCGTTGCGCATTTTATGTGCCGCGACGACGCGGAGTGTCTGTCGATGGTGCGGGAGTTGTTGAGTTTTATTCCATCGAACAATGTGGACGACCCTCCAAAGAAGGCCTGTACCGATCCCATCGATCGTCTCGACGAGAAGCTGGATACGCTGATTCCGGATCAATCGAACATGCCGTACGACATGAAAGATGTGATTCATACGGTGGTTGACGACGGGTATTTTTTCGAAGTGCACGAACACTATGCGAAGAACATTGTTGTAGGGTTTGCGCGGCTGAACGGGAAGCCGGTGGGCATCGTGGCGAATCAGCCGGCGATGCTGGCGGGGACTCTGGATATCAATGCGTCGGTGAAGGGTGCGCGCTTTGTGCGGTTTTGCGACTGCTTCAACATTCCGCTGGTGACGTTTGAGGATGTGCCGGGATTTTTGCCGGGGTCGCAGCAGGAGTACGGCGGGATTATCCGGCATGGTGCGAAGTTGCTGTATGCGTTTGCGGAAGCGACGGTGCCGAAGGTGACGGTGATTACGCGGAAGGCGTATGGCGGCGCATATTGCGTGATGGCGTCGAAGCATATTCGAACCGATGTCAACTATGCGTGGCCGAGCGCGGAGATTGCGGTGATGGGGCCGGAAGGCGCAGTCGATATCGTCTATAAGCGTGAATTGGATGGGGCGGAGAATCGTTCGGCAGCTCGACAGGAGAAGATTGAAGAGTTCCGGGAGCGGTTTGCGAATCCCTATGTGGCGGCGGATCGCGGATTCGTGGATGCAGTGATTCAGCCGCGAGAGACGCGGAAGAAATTAATTCAAGCACTGGAGATGCTGCAGACTAAGCGGGATAAGAATCCGCCGAAGAAGCATGGGAATATACCGTTGTGAGTGTCAATTGCTCAGCTCTCGGTAGAAGGCGAACCCTATTGAGGGGTTGGCCTCCGGGAATGCTCGCCACAGGGGGGGGCCGGAATCCTCGATTGTTATTGTTCTAAAGAGTATCGGAGGGGGTAGGGGTCCTTCGACTGCGTAGCTGCTTCACTTCGTGAAGCAGCTACTTCGCTCAGGATGACAGGCTTCTTGTAGGTTGCTACGTCCCGGGGAAGTTAGCGGACCGCGAAGAAATCGAGAGTTCGCACAAATAGAGAGTCCCGAGGTGATGTTGATCTCATTCGTCTCGGCCAGTAGCTCGCGTTAGACCCTTGCTGACCTTATTCCTACAACTCCCTTGCGGGTTTCATTGTAAGCCGATCCTTGCTTGGGCTCCGGGCTCACCGCCAACCGGATAAACCAGTTCAACGCCTCGGGACTCTATCCTGCCTTTAACAGAGGCTCCTGTTCTCCTCGACCAGCGCTTAGCTATAGACCCTCACTTGCCCTCTCAAACTCACCTCGCGGTTGTTTGAGTGACTTCGCTTGAGCCCCGGACGCTGCACCAACCGGAAAAACTTCAGAACGTGTCAAAGAACGATTATGGTTTTAACACGCCTGGTTTTAACGTCAACGAAATTTATGAGCCTGTAACCTCTTATTCATCAAGCATGTGCAGGGCGTGCACAGGCGGGTGACACGGAAATAGTGCAGTGGCGAGTTTTGTCTGCCGAAGTCTGCAGGATCCATGCAATTTTTCGCGGCTGGCGGGTTTGCGCACCGGTCTTGATTCGCGGAATGGGATGTGCAAATCGACGGTCTATCCGCATGAATATTGTAGTTTGGTGGACCTGAAGAATTATGTTTCGGGCGCTTATCTGAGGCTATGGAGGGTAACGAGCTGGGCTGGAGTGCAGTGGATGCTCGATACGGCATTCGCCGATCTCGAGAAAAAGTATTAGAGTGATGCCGGGCTTTGGCTCGGCCGGCGGACGAATACGTCCGACGCTACGTGATTACTTATGACTCCAGACTTATTTACTCGCGCTGAAGCTGCGGCGGCATTTGTGCTTTCGCGGACGGCTTTGCGTCCGCAGATCGGGCTGGTGCTCGGATCGGGGCTGGGGTCGTTTGCCGAAGATCTCACGGAGGCTGTTCGCATACCCTATTCCGACATCCCGGCATTTCCGCTTTCGACGGCTGTGGGACACGCCGGGCAACTTGTGGTTGGTCATTCTGGCGACATTCCTGTTGCGGTGATGCAGGGGCGTGTGCATTTGTATGAAGGGTATTCCGCGGCCGAGGTAGGGTTTCCTGCGCGGGTATTCGGACGCATGGACGTGCGTGCTTTAATTCTTACCAATGCTGCAGGCGGCATTGATGTTGAGTACGGGCAGGGCGCGCTAGTGATTCTGCGTGATCACATCAATCTTCAAGGAGAGAATCCGCTGACGGGGGCGAATGATGAGCGATTTGGGCCGCGCTTTCCCGACATGACGTATACATATGCCAAGCGCTATCGCGAAATTGCTCTGGAGGAGGCGAAGCGGCTGGGTATTCCTCCGCGCGAAGGTGTGTATGTCGCACTGGCGGGGCCGAGTTATGAGACTCCGGCGGAGATTCGGTATCTGCGGACGATCGGCGCCGATCTGGTGGGGATGTCGACAGTGCCCGAGGCGATTGTCGCGCGGCATATGGGGATGCAGGTGTTGGCAATTTCTTGTGTGACGAATATGGCAGCGGGGATTTTGGATAAGGCGCTGGTGCATGAGGAAGTGCTGGAAGTCGGACGACGCGTCACGGGGCAGTTCATTGCGCTGCTGCAAGCGGTGCTGCCGCGGATTGCGGGGGAGTTGGGGAGGGTGTGAGCCCGGGGGCCGAGCTTTGGTCGGTTGGGCGGGCAGGAATGGGCGCCCCCACACTGGGCTCGAGGCTCGCGCATGTTTCGATTCGGCATCTATAATTGGGGCGGCAATTTTAATTTGGGAGATAACGCGAAATGTCCAATGTGATTCCTGAAAAATACGTCGATCTTTTCCACAAAAAAGCCTTTGCGAGCCTGGCCACGCTCATGCCGGACGGGAAGCCACAAGTCACTCCGGTGTGGGTCGATTACGACGGCAAGCATGTGATTTTCAATTCAGCGCGCGGACGGCAGAAGGATCGCAATGTGCGGCGCGATCCCCATGTTGCCCTGGCAGTGATTGATCCGGACAATCCCTATCGCTATCTCGAGATTCGCGGAACGGTGGTCGAGATTTCAGAAGAGGGCGCGGCGCAGCACATCGACAAGATGGCGAAGAAATATATGGGAGTGGATAAATATCCCTATGCGCAGCCGGGAGAAGTGCGCGTGCTTTACAAGATCCAGCCGGAACATACTACGGTGATGGGATAGTTGCCAGCAAAGTCTTTGGCTCTTTGTCTCTATCTTTCTTCATCTCTCTTTCTGTGGTTATGGAAGATGCTAGGGCCGGACGCGGGCGAGGGCGCCCGCGCTACAAGGTGCATTCTTTTCTTCGGTGACCTTTCCACGGCGAACGAGTCCAAATCATGACGGAACTTAATCGAGGTGTTTCCCGTACTAAAGGGAGACTTCAGAAGTTGCGTCATGGTTCGTTTCCGGGGGAATGATATGGAGATTCGGAAGAACGCCGGCGATGGCTTGGTTGCGATGGATGCGCAAGCCAGTAGCGTCTCGGCGCAGCAGGTGGTGAAGGCGGCGCATGAAGAACTCCTTCAGTTGATGCGGCAGCGAGCCGAGATTATGAAGCGGATCGGGACGGTCAAGCAGACCATTGCCGGCTTGGCAAATCTCTTTGGCGATGCCGTGCTCGACGACGATCTGCTGGAGTTGATCGACCGCAAGCCGAATGGACGGCAGCCTGGGTTTACGAAAGCCTGCCGCAGAGTGCTGATGGATGTGCGGCGTCCGCTGGGAGCGCGCGAGGTTTGCGTGGAGTTGGAGAGGCATGCTCCGGCGATTCTGGCGCGCCATAAGGATCCACTGGCCTCGGTCACAACTGTGTTAAATCGACTGGTGGATTATGGCGAGGCGCGCAGTTTGAGCAACGATCGCGGGCGGCGCGTGTGGGAGTGGGTGAGTGAGGTTGAGGCGCCGGCTGACTTTGAGACGCTACGGACGGCCTAAGGCGGCTCGGGCTCGCAAGGGGCGTTCGATTCGACTCCGCACTCCGCTCAGGATGACAAAACTTTAAAATTTTATGCCGGCAGCAGACTCCCTTTTTCCAAGTGACGGGTCACGTGCGCGTAGCTGGCGGCGTGGGGATCATGGGTCACCATCACGATCGTCTTATTGAAACTCTCATTCAGGCGCTTCAAAATCTCTAAAATTTCTGTGGCGGAGTGGCTGTCGAGGTCCCCGGTGGGCTCGTCGGCGAGGATCAACGTGGGATCGCTGACGATGGCGCGCGCGATGGCTACGCGCTGTTCCTGGCCTCCGGATAATTGCTTGGGGAGATGATGGACGCGTTCTTCTAATCCAACCAGCTTTAATGCGGTCATGACGTGGTCGAGACGCTGCTGCTTGGTCATTTTGGTGAGAAGCAAGGGTAGCTCGACGTTCTCGAATGCGGTCAGAACCGGAATCAGATTGAAAGTCTGGAAGACGTAGCCGACGTGGGTGTTGCGCCAGTGGGCGGATTGCGCATCGTTCAACTTGAAGATGTTTTCATTCATGACCAGCAGTTCGCCGGAGGTCGGGCGATCAATGGCGGCGATCATGTTGAGCAAAGTTGTTTTGCCCGATCCGGAAGGGCCCATGAGGGCAAGAAATTCTCCGGCGGCGATGTCGATAGAGACGTTGTCGAGAGCCGTGACCTCGAAGGCGTCGCGCTTGAAGACCTTGCTTACGCCGCGCGCCTGTACGACTTTGCTGCCGACGGCGGGTTGGGTGGATGGCGATGTCGTCGTTGTGGATGGCATGGCGTTCATAGTTGGAATTGCCCCTTGTTAAGATTGCGCGCTTTTAAGATTGTCCCTTGATGCGGATCTTCTGCCCGTCCTGCAAATCGGCGGGTCCTGCGGTGATGACGTTTTCGCCGCCTACCAGTGAATCGACCAGATAGCCTCCGGAACGTTGGCCTTCGACGTGAACCTCGCGGCGAAGAGTTTTCCCGTTGAAGGCGAGGAGAACGAACTTCACACCGTCTTTATCGCGGAGCGCGGCGGTGGGGACGAAGACGAAATTCTGCTTCGCGGCGGAATTTGAGGTATCGGTCGGCTTCGCCTTGAACTGTACGGTGGCGTTCATTTCTGGGCGGAGATAAGAATCCGGCTGGAGAATTTGAACTTTGACTTGGACGGTGGCTTTTTGCCGATTCGCCTCGGGAGACATTTCGGCGATCTCCCCTTTGTAGGAGCGGTCTTTGAAAGCGTCGAGGGTGACGATACCTTCCTGCTTGGGCGACAGTTTGGCAAAGTCGTCCTGAGCGATATCGAGCTCGACTTGAATGTCGTTCAAGTCAGCCAGCGATACGACAGAGCCGCGCGGGCCACCCTCGGCGCCGCTGGCGAATTGGGCGGTGACGAGTTCGCCTTTCTCGGCGGTGCGATCGAGGATGGTGCCGGTGACGGGGGCGCGGATGACGGTGGCATCGAGTTGCGATTTTGCGTACTGCATGGCGCCTTCGGCCTGGAGTAAGTCGCCTTTGGCGCGTTCAATTTCTTCGGAGCGCGGGCCGAGTTGCATGAGGCGGAAGGCGCGCTCCAGCGAATTCATGCGCTGCTGCGAGGAGTCGTATTTAGCAGAGGCATCGTCCAGATTTTGTTTGGACATGACTCCTTGATTGAAGAGGTCGCGGGTCCGAGCGAGATTGATTTTGTCGTTTTCGGCGGTGGCACGCGCTTCGGAAAGATTGTGGTCGGCCTGCTGAACTTCTTCAGGGCGCGATCCGTTTTGCTGTTCGAGAAGCTTGGCTTTGGCGCTCTCGTAGGCGCCTCGAGCCTGTTCGTACTGGGCGCGATATTCTTCGTCTTCGAGACGGACCAGTATTTGTCCTTCTTTTACTTTGTCGCCTTTTTCGACGCCGATCCAGGCAACACGGCCGGTCACTTTGGAGTTCACGCTGATTTTATGGTGGGCGACGATGTATCCGCTGGCGGAAAGGACAGTGCTGCCGGCCACGTCGCTGCCTTCGGCGGTGGCGCGAGTGACTTCGACTTCGGGGGTTTCTGACGCAAGGGTGCGATAGGCGAGCGCGGTGAGTCCGAGGAGGACGACGACGGCGATTCCGCCGAGGATGATGCGGCGCGACCATGCGGGCGGCTCTCCGCCACTATCGCGCAGGGTTCGGTCGATGCGCAGGCTGCGGAGGTCGTCGTTCTTTGAATCGGTTTGTTCTATGTCCAGTGGCATTGCTTTAAGGTACGCTCGCAATCGGTTGTTGGTTCAAAATCGATTTTATAAGAACTTCAGCGGTGCCTCGGGGGCTAAAGCCCCTTGAATTTCCTGAGCTTACGGCGCAGCTAAAGCTGCGCCCTTTCAAAACAAGTCAAAACAGGTCAAACCAAGATCAAGGTCCGATTCTTCCGAAAACCTCCGAAACGGCGCCTGTTTGAAACCAACCGTGTAACTTGACTAGGCTCGCAAGGAGGTCAGAATGTCTTGACGGGCGGCTTGCCACGCC
>Ga0302278_10007362_pt1 | contig 10165 bp, 10 predicted proteins | sample III_Bog_N3_2_FD_194543 | JGI IMG/M metagenome (GOLD analysis project Ga0302278, IMG submission 194543) | Peat permafrost microbial communities from Stordalen Mire near Abisko, Sweden - III_Bog_N3_2 | ecosystem: Environmental > Terrestrial > Soil > Wetlands > Peat | place: Sweden: Abisko... | reverse complement strand
TTCCGGGGGTCAGGCGATTCTGGTCAGAGAGATTAACGGGCGTTCAGTTCACCATCGCCCCGCCGCAGCACCGTTTGTATTTCTTCCCGGAGCCGCAGGGGCACGGGGCGTTCCGTCCGACTTTGGGACTGCTCCGGCGAGGTTTCGAAGTGCGGGTACCCACCTCAGCTTGCCGATGCTCCCGAAAGTACCGATAAGCTGCCACGAGCCCAGCCGCCATGTGCATGATGACTTCTTCGCGCTTCTTTGGGCTAATCGGTTTGGGGCGCATCGCTGGGTCTTTGTCGTGCTCGTGGCAGAGCATCATCATCGGGATCAGGCAGCCGCCGTGTTCATCATCGTTCACCAACTCTGCCCAGCCGTCGTGACGCATTTGCATTCCCCGCATGAATCCGCCAGCCCAGTCGTTGCCGTGAAACACGCCATTCTCGTCCTGCAAGAAGATCGGCCCGTAGACCTCATCCTTGTTCAGCGTCCCGGCGATGGTGTTCCAGTGCCGCATCATCAACCCCAAGATTTCATTGGCTTCGTCAAGGTTGCCAAACTCGCAGGCTTCCGACATCTCACCGCCAAAGACCTCCCGGTAGTATTCGCTCGGCATGACAATCTCGGGACCCGCAATCAGGGCAGCGAAGAATCCGTCGAGAGCCTCGACGTTCATCGCCCTGCCGCCCTTGCAGCTCTTGAGGAAGTCTCCGAGGCGGTCGAATTCCGCGTCGGTCAATGGTTCGCTTGCGGTGAAAGTTTTCACTGCGGTAGTATCCGACGGAGATTGTGGGTTGTCGAGTCAGGAATAGTCAAAAAGCCCGGCTGGACGAGATGCCCTCATCCTTGTACGGGGCCGGGCTACCAACTTGTAGTATTCAGTTTTTATACCTCCGAGCCGATAGTAGTCTTGCCCGAGCGATGTTGTCTGTGAGTTTTAGCACCATCCAAAGTGACGATTACGCGCATTGCGGCTGGGGTTCGGATGTCCTTCACGAAGCCCTTCTGCTGAGATTTGCCTGCTTGGGCAGGGTTTGGGTCGGCTGGAGTGTTTTCTAGGCGCTGGAAGGGTTTGTGACCAGGCTAGAGACCGTATGCCGGAACAATTATGGCCGGGCGGTGCGACTCGGCTCCTCGTGACCCAAACGCCAGCAGTGCAGGCGGGCTTGACCGATCATGTTTGGAACCTTGAGTTTACTGCCGAAACCCGTAGTCAAGGCTTCTCCGATTCAAAAGAATCTGAACGCTCAAAGCATTAGGACGACGATGGTTTTTTCTTCTTTTGCTTCGGTTTCTTTCCTCCCTCATCCTTGATCTTGTCAAAACCCTTAAGAAGGAATACGGCGGTTTGAAGATGGACCAGGCGAAGCGACTGAAAGAGTTGGAGAAGGAGAACGGCAAGTTGAAACGGTTGGTGGCGGAGCTGTCGTTGGACAAGCAGATACTCAAGGATATTGCGGAGGGAAACTTCTAAGCCCGGATCGACGTCGGTGCGCCGTAGAGCACGCCCGTGAGCAGTACGAAGTGAGTGAGCGGCGGGCGTGCCGAGTAGTGAGGCAATGGCGAGGGACACAATCAAGGTGCTGAATCTGCCGGTCGCAGGTTGGCACAAGTACAAGAGTCGTCGACGGGCGATGTTCGGCAAAGCCATTCGAGAATTACATGGCATGAAAACAACAAGCGGCCATCGCATCGATATCCAGATACGGCAAGGCATAAACGCGCGGGATTTCATGCTGGTCGGTCGCCTGGTTTCCAATTCGCTATCAGACGGAGAAAACCGTCAGCCTTCCCTCGGTCCTGCCCTTTCCTAACTAGTACTCATCCCTTAACCGGTCGGAACTTCGGCTTCAGCCAGGCAGCCCAGTAATTTCTGTAGGCCGCGATCTCATTTTCCGAAAAATAAAACGCCATAACATCTGTTGCAGGAGCTGTGAGTCCATCGAGAACGTCTTATGTGCAGTTTGCTCCGCCTGAGAGAAGGGTATAGGGTGACTTGCGATGCCACCGATTCTTTATTGGGCGCATTCAGCGCCAAATTCGCTGCCCGGTTCTGATTCGAGGGCTGGGTGGCAGCCTTTGTCCGTTCATCTGGAAGCGGTCTCACGCTTGGCGCAGACTATGGCTTCGGCGGCCCGCCCCGTGGACCGAAGGCTGGCCGCTCTTGCTGGCATCGCCGGGTTGCTCCATGACTTCGGCAAGTATTCCGACTGCTTCCAGCGGATGCTGTGTACCGGCCAGGGACGCTGCCAACATGCGATCCACGGGGCTATGCTGGCGTATTTTGGTCACGACGGCGCGACGCGAGAACCCAGGCTGAACACCGTGATGGCGGCCATCGCCGGTCATCACGCCGGACTGGCGGATTGGTGCGACTATAAAACAAGGCTCAGTGAACGGCGTTATCGTGACGAGGCTGACAAAATTCTTGTGCGGGCTGCCGCAGACTGTTCCGAATTGGGGCGAATCGTCTCTTGCCTAGACAGGCAACAGGATGCTTCCACAGATTCAACGAAGGGAACGGTTGATCTTTTCGTGCGGATGCTTTTCAGTTGCCTGGTGGATGCGGATCGGTTGGACTCCGCCAGACGGCCGCTGTTGCAAGACGACTTGCTCGCCGACGAGCGGCTTCAAATACTACTGAAGCACATTGCCGATCTCCAGAACAATTCGCCCGATGGGCCAGTCAAGCGTATGCGCGCGCATGTGCTGGAGGACTGCCTCAATGCGGCCTCGTCCGAGCAAAGACTCTTCTCGCTTTCGGTGCCGACCGGCGGCGGCAAGACGCTGGCGGCGATGGCTTTTGCCTTGCAGCGAGCGGCGCTCTATCCAGGGCGGTTCCGGCGGGTCGTTGTGGTTATTCCCTACCTCTCTATCATTGAACAGAACGCAGAGGTGTATTCCAGAGTCTTTGGGCGGGACGCACTGCTGGAGCACCATTCGGGCAGCCTCCAGAAACTAATGGAGAAGCGTGTCGAGAACGACGAGCCGCACTTCGTTCCCGCTCCCGACAGAGAAGACGCGGAGGAAAAGAAATACCAGGAACCTGTGCTTCGTCCGGAGACCGAGAACTGGGATGCTCCGCTCATCGTGACCACATCGGTCCGCTTTTTCGAGAGTCTGTTCTCAAACCGGCCTTCGGACTTGCGGCGCGTGCATAACATCGCCCGCTGCATCGTAGTTCTCGACGAGGTGCAAACGCTGCCCCGCAGGCTGCTGGGACCTCTGCTCGACATGATGAAGGAACTGGCTGAAGACTGGGACACGAACTTTGTCTTTTCGACGGCCACGCAACCGGCATTCGAGCGGCCGGGACATAAAAGAGACTTGCGCTGGGAGCCGGGAACGCTGACCGAAATCATTCGCGACCCCGCATCGCTGCGTGAAGCGCTCAAGCGCGCGGAGATTCACTGGGAGATCGAACGCGCAATTGGCTGGCCGGAAGTGACGCAACGCATGGTTGCCGTACCCCAATGCCTTGCCATCGTGAACGTGCGCGACCACGCCAACCAACTCTATGCTGAGGTGTTGCGGGTTGCGGAAGAAAAGGGCCTGCCTGCGGGAGGTGCCTTTCATCTATCTACGCGGATGTGCGCGGCGCATCGGCTGCGGGTGTTGGACAAAATTCGCGAAAGGCTGACTGCGGGCGAGTCGTGCCATGTGGTTTCGACGCAATTGGTCGAGGCGGGCGTGGATGTGGACTTTCCGCTAGTGCTGCGCGCACTGGCTCCGCTCGATTCCATCGTCCAAGCCGCCGGTCGCGCGGACCGCGAGGGAAAGATCACGGCCTCCTTGGGACGGCCCGGTGGCAAGGTAGTGGTCTTTCTTCCCGAAGATCACAAGCTGCCGCCGAACGAATACAAAGAGGCGGCTGGAATCACAGACGCTCTGGTGAAAAACGAGATCGAAAGTGGCGGCGACGTGCAGGTGGACTCCGCCGATGCCATTCGGAACTATTTCGAGCGCTACTACGGTGTGGGCGGAACAGATCTCGGAGAGAGTCTATTGGACTTGCGCAATAGACTGAGTTTTGCCTCACTGGCCCAGGAATTCGAGATGATCTCGAACCGGACGCGGGATGTTTTTGTCCCGGACGATGAAGATGCGCGGAAGGCGATCGAGCGGTTGCGTTCGGCGGGTGAACTCACGCTCTCGTTGCGTCGCGCCTTGCAGCGCCACATGGTTGGGTTGAATCCTTCTGAGTTCGAGAAGGCTAAGGGCGTTGTCGAACAGTTGCCATCGGCAAACGGGGATGAGATTTGGGTCGCCGTGGATCAGGCTTACGATGACCGGCTGGGGTTGGTCTTCAATCTCGGGCCGGAGCGGTTAATCCTATAGCATGAAGATCTCGTGCACAGTTCGATATTGCCCATATTGCCAAGCGATATACAATCCGCCGAATGCCGTTTCGGACGCATAGACTCTGTGTGTGATCTTTTCCAAACGTTCATCGTGGTGATTTGCCAGAGGCGCAGTAATCAAGGAGCGTCGCATCAATGTCCATTCCAAATGTTCGCGTCCGGGTCTCCGGGGAGTTTGCGTGTTTCACGCGGCCGGAGGCCAAGGTTGAACGATTTTCTTACCCGGTGATGACGCCCTCGGCGGCGCGCAACATGCTGGACGCCATCTGCTGGCGTCCGCAGATGCGCTGGATCGTGACCGCCATTACGGTGCTGAAGCCGATCCGCTTGATGAGCGTTCTTCGCAACGAAGTCCAGAGCAAGGTGTCGCCGGGTTCCGTCAAGCGGTGGATGCGCGATGCCTCCACCTTTGAACCACTGGTGGCTGGGGCGGGCAACGGCACCGACGGAACGCCGCGCAACACCACGCTGCTGCGCGACGTCGCCTACTGGATCGACGCCTATCCGCATGTCTTCGACACCTCCGGCGACAATACCCCCGTGAAGTACGTCGAGATGATGCGGCGGCGCGTCGAAAGGGGGCAATGCTTCCAGCGGCCTTATCTGGGCTGCCGCGAGTTCGCCGCCGAGTTTGGCCCTCCGCGCGACGACGACCAGCCCATTCCGGACTCGATGGAGATTGGCCGGATGCTCTATGACATTGCCTTTCTTAAGGACGGCAACCGCGCCGCGTTCTTCGAGGCGCGCCTGGAGAATGGCGTGATGGAGACCCGCCCGGAAACGGCGTTGCCCGATGAAGGCCGGCGCCAGGAGGTGCTCGAATGCTCGTACAGGCGCTAGCCGAATACGCCGACCACTATCTCGCCGAACAGTTGAAAGACCCGGCGTGGGAGATGAAGCCCGTGCCGTGGCTGCTGGAAATCTCCAGGCAGGGCACGTTCCTGAATGTGACCCCACGCATGACGACGGAAACGCGCGGCAAGAAGCAAGTACAGGTTCCCGTACAAATGAGCGTGCCGTTTTCGCCGGTGAACCGCAACAGCGGAGAGCATCCTTTGCTGGGGACCGATGACATCGTCTACGTTCTTGGCATTGGCCCGTGGACTCCGGACAAAACCGCCGACAAAGAGAAGGCCGAAAAGCACCACGATGCTTTTGTCAAACTTATCGGCAAGGCGGCGACGGAAACCGGAGACGCTGCGCTTCAATCCTGTGTCCTCTTCTATGTCAATGCGGAAGAAGTGGAGAAGGCGCGCAACGCATTGCGCGACGCGAAACCCGGCACTCTCGTCGCTCTCTCCGTAGGCGGGCCGCTGGCGGATTGCGAGACCATTCAGCAGTTTTGGCGTGATCATTATCAGCGTGAATTTGCCGAACGCATGGAAGGCAGCGAGGGCGAGTGCATGATCTCCGGAAAACTTGGCCCCATTGCTCCCACGCACGAAAAAATCAAAGGCGCATCGAGTCTCGGGGGCCAGGCGTCCGGCGTTGCGTTGATGTCCTTCGATAAAGAGGCCTTCCGCTCCTATGGATGGGAACAGAACCGGAACAGTCCCGTCTCGCCGGACCGCGCGTTGGCCTATGTGCTGGCGTTCAACGATTTGCTCAAGCAAGACAAGGGGCGGCGCAAGGACATTGCCGGTATTGGGTTCCTATACTGGCTCAAAAACCCTGCGGACATCAATGTAATCGACGTGATGGATCGGGCCGATCCGCAGCAAGTGAAAGATTTGCTCCGCTTCGACCCTGCTGCAAACCCGGACACGAACCGCTTCTATATGGCCGCCGTTTCCGGCAATGGCGGACGGCTACGTGTGCGCCACTGGGCGGACCTTGCGCTCACACGCGTGAAGTTCAACCTCCAAAACTGGCATCGGCAATTGAGGGTCGAGTACCCGCGATATTCCGGCGAAGAACCGAATCCCGTTCGTCTCTGGCAGTTGCTTCATGCGCTGGCTCGCGATGGCGAGCCGAATGACCACACCGTTCTTGCCTTGCTTCGTCGAGGCATTGAAGGACTGCCACTTGGCCAGTCCGTGCTTTCGACAGCGCTGACGCGCTTGCGACATCCCGGCGGACTCGATTCCAAAAACAAAGCCAAAGCCGGAGACAAGAAGGACGATCCCATGTCGCTGGCCCGGCTGCGCGTGCCCATCGGCCTGGTTCGTATGTGTATCAACGATATGTTTATACAGAAAGGACAAAGCGAAATGAGTGAAGGACTGGACCCAACATGCCCTTATCCGGCCTATGTTTGTGGGCGATTGATGGCGGAGTTTGAGGGCTTGCAACGCGCATCGAGCGAGAGCGAAGTGAACTCGTCGGTTTTGGATCGCTACTTTGCCTTGGCATCTACATACCCTGCTGTTGCTTTCCCGAAGATTGAGAGCCTTGCACAAAAACATCTGCGCAAGCTGCGCAGAGACAACCCGCCTGCCGCGTATGCCATCGACCGGCGACTTCAGGAGTTGCATGCCCTGCTGCGACCAACGAACGCAGGCGCCTTCCCGGGGAAGCTCGGGCTCGAAGGCCAAGGTCTCTTTGTCCTTGGCTACTACCACCAGAACGCACGGTCGCGTACACAGGCGCAGGAGCGCAAGCTAGCCAACGCTGCCGCCAATGAATCTGCAAACGAAGCAATGAATGAAACCCGCGATGAGGAGAGCAACTAATGAGCACGATTGAAAACCGCTACGACTTTGTCTTTTTGTTCGACTGCCAGGACGGCAACCCAAACGGGGACCCGGACTCCGATAACAGCCCGCGCTTTGACCCCGAAACGTTCCATGGACTTGTCTCCGATGTTTGCCTCAAGCGCAAGATCCGCGATTATGTGCGCTACGCCAAGACAACGGGGGACAAGGCAGAGCGTGGATACGGCATCTTTGTACTGAGCGGCAATACGCTTGAAAGCAACCAGCGCCAGCCGTTTGAACAATTGACCGGCGAGGACAAGATCGAAGCCAAAGGCAAGGACACCAAGCCGACCGACATCGAGAAGGCCCGTCAGTGGATGTGCCAGAACTTCTTCGATGTGCGTGCCTTCGGAGCCGTGATGAGCACGACGGAGTTCAATTGCGGACAAGTGCGCGGTCCGGCGCAAATCACCTTTGCGCGCTCCATTGACCGGATTCTCCCGACCGAACACACCATCTCACGCCAGGCATTTACGGGCGAGAAGGACATCAAGTCCGGCACTGGGACGTTGGGCCGCAAGCATACCATCCCCTACGGCCTGTATCTCGCGCATGGCTATATCAACCCAGTCTTTGCCGCCAAGACTGGTTTCCACGAAGACGATCTCGCGCTCCTATGGAAGGCGCTCGCCAATCTGTTTGAGATGGATCGCTCCGCGGCGCGGGGCACCATGTCCGCGCGCGGGCTTTACATCTTCAAGCACGAGAGCAAACTGGGCAACGCGCAGGCGCAACGGCTCTTCGAGTCGATCAAGGTCGAAAAGAAGGCGGACGTGGAAAGCCCGCGCGCTTTCACCGACTACACGGTGACGCTTCCCGATCCCAGCTCACTGCCGGAAGGCATTACCTTCGTCGACGGACTGGCATAGACCCGTCGCAGCCCAGGCGGAACATTATGTACACAGAAGAGGAACTCCTCCCGCTTTCCGGCCTCCAGCATCTCGCCTTTTGCGAACGGCGCTGGGCACTGATCCACCTGGAGCGGCAGTGGGAGGAGAACCTTTTCACCGCCGAGGGAAAACTTCTCCATGAGAAAGCGCACTCGGCGGAAATTGAATCCCGGCCCGGTGTCTTGGTGAGGCGGACTCTTCCGCTGCGGTCCTTTCGCCTTGGCATCTCTGGGCAAGCGGACATTGTCGAGTTTCTGCCTTGCGCATCGGCAGAGCCTGGTGTTCCTATGCCGCGCCGCGGAGGGCTTTGGAAGCCGTATCCGGTCGAGTACAAGCGCACCCGCGACCAGCACGGCAGCGTGGCCTATCGAATACAGCTTTGCGCGCAGGCGCTGTGCTTGGAAGAGATGCTGCAAGTGCCCGTTCCTGCCGGGGCCGTTTTTGACGGCAAAGCAAAGCGCCGCGAAGTGGTGAACTTCGACGAGCCGCTTCGTCAAGAGGTTGAGCGCTTCGCCGCGCGCATGCACCAGATTCTTCAATCTGAAAAGACACCACTCGCCGTCTACGCGAAAAAGTGCGAAGGCTGCTCCATGAAGCCCATCTGCTTGCCCAAGGCCGTCGAATCGCTCAGCGCGTCCCGTTATCTGGCCCGCGCCGTCGAAGCCAATCTCCGACAGTCTCCCAACGACAAAGCCGCTCAAGATGAGGACCATCCCCGATGAGAAAACTCCTCAATACGCTCTATGTCACCATCCCCAATGCCTATCTCAGTAAGGATGGCGAGACCGTCCTCGTTCGCGTCGAGCATGAAACGCGGCTTCGTGTGCCAATCCATACGCTGGAGGGCATCGTCTGCTTCGGACTGGCCTCCATGAGTCCTCCGCTGATGGGGTTCTGTGCCGAGCACAACGTCGGCGTGAGTTTCCTCACCGAATACGGGCGTTTTCTGGCCCGCATCCAAGGGCCGATCCACGGAAACGTTCTGTTGCGCCGCGAGCAGTACCGCCGTGCCGATCAAGACGTGGGTTCCACCGCCATCGCAAAATCCATCCTGCTGGCGAAGATCGCCAACAGCCGGACTTCGTTGTTACGCGCTGGCCGTGAGCACTCTTCAGAGGCGATGGATCGTGCTTCTACCCAACTTGGCCAATCGTTGCGCCTGATCGAGTCGACGCCTTCACTCGACGGTTTGCGTGGGGTCGAAGGGGACGCCGCACAAACATATTTCAATGTTTTTGACGAACTCATTCTGCACCAGAAGGAAGAGTTCTTCTTTCGCGGGCGCAGCCGTCGTCCGCCGCTCGACAACGTCAATTCATTGCTCTCGTTCCTTTATGTGCTGCTGGCACACGATATCGCTTCCGCATTGGAAACGGTCGGCCTCGATCCTACCGTCGGATTTCTGCACCGTGACCGCCCCGGTCGGCCTGGCCTTGCTCTGGATCTCATGGAGGAGTTGCGCCCAGTATTGGCCGATAGGCTAGCCCTGACTCTCATCAACCGCCGTCAGGTGGCCGGAAACGGCTTCTCCCGCGCGGAGTCCGGTGGGGTGACCATGGACGATACTACGCGCAAGGAGGTCTTGGTTGCATGGCAGTTGCGCAAACAGGAGGAAATCCTCCATCCATTTCTGGACGAACGCGTCCCTTTTGGCCTGGTTCCCTACGCGCAGGCGCTCCTGTTGGCCCGTCACCTGCGCGGCGACCTCGACGCCTACCCTGCCTTTATCTGGAGGTGACAAAACATGATGGTGCTGGTGACGTATGACATGGGAACCGAGTCCGAGGGAGGAAAACACCGCCTCCGCAAAATTGCCAAACTGTGTCAAAATCATGGTCAGCGGGTGCAGTTCTCGGTCTTTGAATGTCTCCTGGACCCCGCCATGTGGGTCGTGTTTCGCGCCAAGTTGCTGGCAATCATCGACCCAGCAACCGACAGCCTGCGCTTCTACTTTTTGGGAGCACACTGGCAGAGGCGCGTGGAGCACGTTGGCGCGAAGCCCGGATACAACCCAGAAGGCCCCCTCATTCTTTAGCGCGAATGTCAAGTTCACAGCTCATGCCCAGGAGGTTCGCGCTTGCGCCTTCTCTCTCATTTCACATAATTTGCACGTCGATACTCATTTTCACGAAGTTCTCTGCTCATGCTTTCTTGTTGAGGTTCGCGCATTCCCCAGGCTAGGATGCAGAAATCAAAGCTGTTACAGTAGAGCCGTGCGGGCCCCGCGCCCGCG
>Ga0302278_10007359_pt1 | contig 10167 bp, 16 predicted proteins | sample III_Bog_N3_2_FD_194543 | JGI IMG/M metagenome (GOLD analysis project Ga0302278, IMG submission 194543) | Peat permafrost microbial communities from Stordalen Mire near Abisko, Sweden - III_Bog_N3_2 | ecosystem: Environmental > Terrestrial > Soil > Wetlands > Peat | place: Sweden: Abisko... | reverse complement strand
CGGCCAAGTTATTGGCGCGTCAAACACTCGGCAGGTCGGACGTCAACCGAAATGTTTCCTGTTCCCTGCCTTTCCGCTCCCCTTGAACTTTCCCCTCCGTCAAAACGTAAATCTTTGCATCCCAAACCTCCGCGCTTTGCGGATTAGGAGATAGCAGCGATATATGAGCCATGACTGGCAGCCGGACTTCGAAAAACTCGTTGACGAGCACCAGTCGATGGTCTTCTCGCTGGCTCTTCGCATGACCGGCGACCGCGGACTGGCCGAAGAGATTGCCCAGGACGTTTTCCTTGAGCTCGACCGCAACCTGGGCAGGATCGAGAGTCCTGAGCACGCGCTGAACTGGCTGCGGCGAGTTGTAATGAACCGCTCGGCCGACGCGTTGAGGCGCCAGCGAGTTCGCGGCATTGATTTATGGGTGGAGATGGATGAAAATCACGGCGCAAAGTATGAACCGCGATCGAATCCGCTCGGTGCAAGGCTTGAAGGGCTACTGGCGACATTGCCCTCACCGCAGCGTGCGGCATTAGTGCTGCGCTACCAGGAGGGGCTAACGCCCGAAGAGATTGCGGCCACGTTAGAGTCGCCGCTGGCCACGGTGAAAAGCAACCTGCAGCGGGGACTGAAGCTGCTGCGGGCCAAGGCCGAGAGCCATTTGAAGGAGTACATTCGTGGGACTTGAGCCAATGGACGATTTCGAACACGAGCTGCAGCAGATTATGTTGCGGCGGCCTGCGCCGCCGGGCCTGAAGCGCAAAATCATGGCGCGCAAGCGGGCCAACGACACGCAAAAAATCCACCAGCGCGTGGTCTTCTGGCAACGCCTGGCGGCAAGCATTGTGCTATGCGGCGCGGTGGGCGGAGGCGTGACCTGGCACAACGTGCAGGAGCGGCGCAAAGGCGAGGCAGCCCGCGAACAGGTGATGGTGGCGCTGCGCATTGCCGGCCATGCGCTCAACCAGATGAATGAGCAACTGGCGGAACACAACGAAGAGAAATAAAAAGGGGAGATCGATGAAGAGTTCAATTGTTGCAATCCTTTTGGCGAGTGCGGTACTGGCTGTGCCGGCAATGGCGCAAACTACGGGCCTGCCGCTACCTTCAGCCGTTGAAAAGGCGCTCGAGGCCAAGGCCTCAAACGTAACTGAGGTGACGCTCGACAAAAACATGCTCGGCTTCGCGTCGAAGTTCCTCGATAAAAAAGATTCTGACCAGGCCAGCGCCAAGCAGCTCATCAATGGGCTCGACGGCATCTACGTGCGCGACTATGAATTCGACAAAGAGGGCCAGTACTCGATGGACGACATCGACAATCTGCGCAAGCAGTTTGCCGGCGGCGAGTGGTTGCCCATGGTGCATGTGCACGAAAAGAAATCCGGCGAATCAACTGACGTGTTGGCCAAGATGGTGAACGGCGAGTCGCGCGGCATGTTCATTCTTTCGGCCGAACCCAAGGAGTTGACCATCGTGCTCATCCTCGGGCCCATCAAGATGGATCAGCTCGGCGAACTGGGCGGTCTCGGCGGCCTGGGCAACCTCGGCGAAATCAGCAAAACCGTGAAGAAGGCCGACAAGACTGCAACCAAAGGCGGTGGCGAATGAAGGTTCTGGCTGTTATTGCATTCTGCTCAATCGTGTTGATAGTGCCCGCGGCCGTGCTGGCCGGCAGCAGCGGCGGGTTTGACGGCGTAGTCACCACGCTCGAACATCGTTACCACGCGCATGCCACGCGCATTCCATTCGTCGGCTTGATAAGCCTGGTAGCGCACAAGGCTACCACCGGCGGCGTGAGCGGGTTGCACGTGGCCGAGTTCGACAACTTCAATGAGACAGTTGACGGCGACGAGCTGAACAACATGGTTGCGGAAAAGCTGGGCGAAGGCTGGCAGCGCATGATTCGAGATACCAGCAAACATGGCGCCGAGCAAACGCTCATCTTTGCGCGTCCTGACGGCAATCGCATGGGCTTGTTCATTGTCGATGTCGACGCAAACGAGATGGATGTGGTGCAGATTTCAGTCGATCCCGATCACCTGAGCCAGAGCATCGGCAAATACAAACACCACGACGGCGACGCGGATACCTCCGATCATGACAACGGCTCCGGCGACGACTCGAATTAGGTGATCTCGCTTTAAGCTAAGCTGCACCAAGTCCCAGCCCAATCGTAAAAGTGATGATATGAAGAGAGAAGGTCGGCTGGAAGGTCGCGACTCCGCGCAGTTGTGGACTTACGTGGGAGCAACTCTGTTCCTTGTGGCGCTACTGGGGTCGGCAATTGCCGTTCCAGGACTCCGAATTCTCCACTCTTTCCAGGCGTTGATTTACGTTGCTGTCATCGTTCTTGCGCGCCGGAACAGCCCATGGGGGTATGGGGCTGGATTTGCCATTGCGATAGTTTGGAACGGGAACGAACTCGCGGCGCATGTAATGCAGGCGGACGCGGTCTCTCTCTGGTCATCGATGCGCGCTGGACACTTACCCCAGCTCGTACCGTTGATGGTGTTGCTGGGCGGAGCCGCACATCTGATTCTGATCGCCGCTGCTCTGGTTGCGGTTACACGTGATGACACAAAAGCCGGAAGGTGGTGGAAGTTTGCGTGTGGCGGCGTTCTTTCCATCGCATATTTTGTCTTGATTATCGTCTTTGCTCGGCCTCACTTCTGAGCCTTGGAATGCGCCTGATGTATTTGCGCGCCCCGGAGGGCCGCGACGAACCTCTCGCGCCGGCCGAATTCATGTGTATGAGATCACGCTGCGTCTCCGTCGACAACCCTTCGCGCCCTCTACACTAAATGCAGCATGACCACCACCGCACATGCGCCGGCAGCACCCTATCGCGGCCGGGTCGCTCCATCTCCCACCGGCTATCTGCATATTGGCCACGCACTCACGTTTCACGCCGCGTGGCAGCGTGCCCGCGACGCACACGGCACGCTGGTGATGCGCATGGAAGATCTGGATGCCGAGCGCAGCCGCAACGTTTACGCCGATGCAGCTCTCGAAGACCTGCGCTGGCTGGGCATTGACTGGCATGAAGGGCCTGACGTCGGCGGTCCGTTCGCTCCCTACACTCAGAGTCAACGCGCCGATCTCTATCGGTTGGCCTGGCGCCGATTGTTCGCCGGCGGATTCATCTATCCCTGCCGCTGTTCGCGGAAAGATCTCGCCTCAGCCCTGAGCGCGCCGCACGAGGGCGCCGATCCCGACGACGAGCCGATCTATCCCGGCACGTGTCGCGTATCGCAGGCAGCAACTATTCAAAATGAGTTGGCAAACGAAACGTCAGCCGGCCCTGTTAACTGGCGCTTCCGTGTGCCGGATGGCGAAGCCATCGAATTCATCGATGGAAATCTCGGTCAGCAGCGCTTCGTTGCCGGCTCAGACTTTGGCGATTTCCTGGTGTGGCGTCGCGATGGCGTACCAAGTTATCAGCTTGCCTGCGTCACCGACGATGCAGCCATGCGAATCACTGAAGTAGTGCGCGGTGCAGACCTGCTCAAATCAACCGCGCGCCAAATCCTGCTGAATCGCGCGCTGGGGTACGCCGATCCCGCGTGGTTCCACTGCAAATTGGTAACCGATGCCAACGGCAAGCGCCTCGCCAAGCGCCACGACGCGTTCAGTATTCGAGTACTTCGCGAGCGAGGAATGATGCCTGAAGAGGTGCTGAAAGTGCAGAGGCCCGCCAAGCGGGCCTCAGACTGATCACTGACAACTGCCTCACGCGTGTTTTATGAACTTCCCGTTCTGCAGTTCACGCATCGCTGTCTGCAACTCGGCTTGCGTGTTCATCACGATTGGCCCGTACCACGCCACCGGCTCCTCGAGCGGTTTGCCGCTCACCAGCAGGAAGCGAATACCCTCCGGCCCGGCCTGCACCACAATCTCGTCGCCGCGATCGAACAGGACGAGCGAATGGTTTTTAGCGTCATAAACCGGTTGCGCGTTCGCATCAACGGCCGACTCGGTCAGCACGGCCTGCGGAGCCGATGCGTCCCTAAAGGTTCCCGCGCCCGCAAAAACGTAGGCGAAGGCATTGCGCGTGGTCTCAACCTTGATTCGTTTGCGTTTGAACGGCGGCACGCTGATGTCAACGTAACGCGCGTCGACTGAGTGTTGTCCGTCTGCCGCGCCCTCCACCGGCCCCTTCTTGCCCCAGAATTCGCCTGTGATGATGCGCGCCTTGGTGCCGTCATCTTCGGTCACCTCAGGTATGGCGCTCGAAGGAATGTCCTGGTAGCGCGGATCAGTCATCTTGAGCGCCGCGGGCAGGTTGGCCCACAACTGGAAGCCGTGCATGCGCCCGCGCTCGTCGCCCTTCGGCATCTCCTGGTGCAGAATTCCGCTGCCCGCCGTCATCCACTGCACGTCGCCCGCGGTCATGCGGCCTTTGTTGCCCAGGCTGTCGCCATGCGCAACCTCGCCGGCCAGCACGTAGGTGATGGTTTCAATACCGCGGTGCGGGTGCCAGGGGAAGCCGGCCAAATAGTCGGCCGGATTCTCGTTCCTGAAGTCGTCAAGCAACAGGAACGGGTCGAACTGGTGGGTTTTTCCGAACCCGAATGCGCGCTGCAACTTCACGCCGGCGCCCTCAATGGTAGGTTTGGTTTCGAAAATCTCTTTTACTGCTCTGAGTGACATGGTGAAGACCTCCCGCGACTCCCGCTATCGTTTCAATCCCGGCGTAAACCCCGGGAGCGGTTGAATCGCATGTCTTATAGATGCGCGGGCAAGATATTCGTTGCAACAGGTAATTTGGCGACAAGAGAGCACCTTCCGCGCCGCCGGCAGACTCTCTCAAAGGAGGGCGAGCCTCTGCTCACTTTTCGGCCAGTCCACCATCGTCACGGCTTGCAAGAGCCTGAGCCTTATTGAGCATTGCGTCCAGATCCGCGCGATTGAAGAGCCTGCCGTTGAGCACGACCGCTTGAATCGTACGGGTGTTGTGAATATCGGCGAGGGGGTCCTTGTCGAGCAGAACCAGATCCGCGATTTTGCCGGTTTCGATAGTTCCACGGCGGTCGAGCTGCCCCATAAACTGCGCCGCATTCCGCGTCGCGGCCTGAAGCGCGGCAAGAGGAGGCAGGCCAGCCTCCACAAGCAGCGCCAGCTCGTCATGGATGCTGAAGCCAGGAAAACATCCAGGATTCAAGTCGTCGGTTCCGGCGAGAATGGGCACGCCTGCTTTGTACATCAATCCCACAATCTTCAGCGATTCGTCGAATTCCGAACGCGTCACCTTGACCGTCCAGGCACGTGCCACGGGAGGGAAATTCTTCAGATATCCATCTTCAAATCTCGCTCGATCTGACTGGGGCAAATATTTCAATCGAGGGTCATCTGCGTGCAACTGGTCGTCAATCTGTGCCTTCAGCAACGTGAGAGTCGGACATTGCCAGGTTCCATTCTTCACAAATCGCGCGAACAGGGTCTCGGCCGTGGCATCGTCGTAGGTGTCAACCACGCGCTGGCGGAGGTCGTTGATGCGTTTGCCGCTGTCCATCTTCTGGGCCAAGGTGGCATCCCTCGCCCGGAACGTCGTCTCTTGCCTGCGTAATTCTTCGGCGATCGTGTTTTCTTCTTTTGAGCAGCTCAGGGCCACCCTCGTCAGGTGCTCGATACTTTTCTGGCCGGCGTCTGATACATCCTCAGCGCTTACAGATTCCGGTACATGTCCTTCGAAGGGGATGCCGCGCTTCCTGGCCTCGTCTGCGATCGCGTAGTACGCGCTGCGGGGCAATTTGTCGTATACCTTGATGAAATCTGCGCCGCGCTGTTGCTGCTGGTCGACGACTTCCCGCCCCTGCGATTCATCAGTGACGACAATGGAGCCGGGCCAGCGCGGGTTCTCACCGTCGACCACTGGACTGCCAAGATAAATAGTCGGCGACGGATCCTCGTTCGAGACCTGAGTCGCTCGCCACGCGTGAGCGTCAGGCGGCCCAAACATGTCCCGCACGCCGACGACTCCATTGGCAAGAAAGAGAAGGTGGGTCCACGGGGCTCTGCCATCCGCCGTGCCATGCGCATGCATATCCCACAAGCCTGGGATGAGGAACTTTCCGGCGCCATCAACCACCACGGTGTTTTTGGGAACGTGCGCCTTCTTCGAAGGGCTCACCTCTGCGATTCGATCGCCCTCCACGATCACGGTCATGCCCGGCTTGGGCGCGCCGCCGGTTGCGTCGATAACAGTGACATTTTCGATTGCGAGCGTTTGGGACCGTCCCCAACCGGCGCAGACGACGAGCACTAATACCACTTGTAAGCTGAGATGCCCGCGACAATTTTTCATGAAATGCAGCCCGGCGGGAATAAGCCGCGAAACAGAAATTCGAGTCATTTCAATGCCATCCTTGCCCGCCAGTATAGCTTCCATCCTCCCGATCGCGTCGATCCGGGACTTATTGCGCCTTGATGAATTGCCCGCCGAGGGCGATGTCGATCTGGCTGGATTTGCCGAACCCGATAGCGCGCTGCCGTTTCACGTCCGCGCATATCCTAACGGTGGCCGTGCCTGGGGCAACCTCGGAAAACGGACAGCAAGTTGAGGCCCGGGGACGCTATGCCATCAAGCGCCTTGACCAGCCGCGCCGTTTGCGTCCCAGGTGAACACCTCTTGGAGCGGCACCTTGAAGACGTCAGCGATGCGAAACGCCGCCTCCAAAGTTGGAGAGTACTTCCCGGACTCGATTGCGGCGATCGTCTGCCGCGTAACGCCGATGCGCTGCCCCAGTTCAACTTGCGACATTTCTCCGTTCAAGAACCGCAGCACGCGAATGCGATTGGAAACCGACCCCGTCATGAGGCCTGCCTGCGATAACTCGCCACGGCAACACCGTGATGGACAACTTCGGCCGTCACGATCATGAAGAGCGCGGCGTTAACAATCTTCCATCCCCCGGAGTTGAAGGGCATCATCACGCCAACCATGATCATGCCCGCGATCAGCACGTAGTAAGCGGAGCTGATGGAGCGCTGCATAATAGCCCGATCGCGCTCATCCGGCGGCATGCGCGCCTCGTCGGGAGAGCTGCGGCGAAAGTAAAGGTGTCCCGCCCCGATGATGAATGCCTGCGCCACAGCAGTCACGCCAAACAAGATAAGTTGTCGCACGTCGGGCAAGGCCGCATCAGGATAAACGTGCATTGCAACGAGCACGAAATACGGGCCAAACGTCAAAGCCATCGCAAACAGCGACAGCCACCCGATTTTCTCTCTATAAGCCAAAACAAACCTCCTTCAACCCCAGGAGGAATGTAATGCAAAGCAGACTTAATGTCAATAATAATTAACTCAGTGTAATTTATTATTACCGTAACTCGTCCATTCGAACTGCTGGACCAGCCATGCCGCGCTCTGCCCGCCAGGCGCGGCACACTGTCCACCGTTCATGAAGCCTTGATGAACTGCACATCCAACGTGAGCGATACATCTTCGCCCACCAGGAAGCCGCCGGTCTCGAGAGCCGCGTTCCAACCGAGCCCAAAGTCCTTGCGGTTAATCTTCGTGGTGGCAGAAAGACCGATACGGGTGTTTCCCCAGGGATCTTTGCCCGGCGCGCTGGGCCCTTCCACGGCGAAAGTCACAGCCTTGGTCACGCCGTGGATGGACAGGTCGCCGGTTACCTCGTACTCAGCTTCGCTTTTGCGCACCACCTTGGTTGACTTGAAATCGAGAGTCGGGTACTTCTCTGCATCAAAAAAGTCGGCGCTCTTCAGGTGCCCATCGCGCTGCGCGTCTCCGGTTGAGACGGTGGCAACTGGAATCGAGGCTGCAATATACGACAGCGTGGAATCGATGGTGTGCTCAGTCAGCACGCCAGAAAGCCCCGTGAAACTGCCTTTCACGTTCGAAATCATCATGTGCTTTACCTTGAATTCGGCCGCGGAATGGGCGGGATCGATATTCCAGGCGATAGTGGATGCGGTGGTTGCGGGGGCGGCGACTGCTGAATCGGCCATGGGGTGTGCTCCTTTTTGGTGTCGGTCCCGCTGTGACAGCTGGACTCTACGCATTCAGATGCCGGGAATTATTATTCGTTGCAACAAATATCGTCGTAACTATTAACATCATGTGAAGCTTGAGCCCAATTTGCCGATATATCCACCAGATTCGCCCAAATTCGACCCAAATCGGCCGTCCCATGCTCTGTCTTACGACGTCTTACGGCCCAGACCTCGCGTCGTACCGCGCAGGACAGGTCCTACGACCCGGACCGGCACTGTCTTACGTCTGTCTTACAGGGGCGTCCCGGGCGTCTTACAGCATCCCCCAATTCAAATTAACCGTTAACTGCTTCTGTCTTACGCCTCCCCCCCAAACGCTCATCTCAAGGCACAATCGGCTGCCGTAATCTATACCTGTGATCCTCAGGAGTCAGCTTTGTTTCAAGTCACTCCCACCGACGTTCTAGTAGTCATCGACGTCCAAAACGATTTTTGTCCCGGCGGCGCTCTCGCAGTTCCCGATGGCGATGCCGTCGTCGAGCCCATCCGTCGCATCGCTCCGCTTTTCTCGCATATCATCCTCACCCAGGACTGGCACCCGGCCGATCACACCTCGTTCGCGTCCTCTCACTCAGGCGCGCAACCCTTTCAAACCATTCCGCTTGCCTACGGATTACAAACCCTCTGGCCCCCCCACTGCGTGCAGGGAACCCTGGGTGCCGATTTTCATCCGGCCCTCGCGCTCACCCAGGCTGAACTCATTCTGCGCAAGGGATTTCGGTCGCAAATCGACTCCTATTCGGCATTCTTTGAGAATGACCGCACCACCGCGACCGGCCTCGCCGGCTACCTGGCCGAGCGCGGGCTTACGCGCGTTTTTCTTGCCGGTCTGGCTTTCGACTACTGCGTCGGCTATTCCGCGCTCGACGCCCAACGCCTCGGCATTCCAGCCTTTGTCGTCCGCGACGCCTGTCGTGCCATTGACCTGAATGGCTCGGCCGCCGCCATGGATGCAGAGTTTGTTTCTGCCGGCGTGGTCGTAATCAATACGGTCGATCTCGGAATACCAGCGTAGGCCCTAAAATCAATACAGGCGCCAATCATTAAGGGTCGCCCGCCTCTCTCATGTCGCGCAACTTCTACATTCTGTCTGCCACGCTGATCCTGTTCGCGCTTATTTCAGCGGGCATGGCGCTCATTCCGTCCAGTTTTCAGCCGGGCCTGCCCGCCAACGGCTCGCTCTGGCGAACGGTCGCGCTCCTCCTCTTGCTTTCGGGGCTAGTTTCCGGGCTCATCGGTGTCATGAGCCACTTGTTTGAACAAGTCGACCGCCGCAGCGAAGAAGCCCGCCGGCTCGCACGCAGAAATCGACGCGGAGAACGCTGAAAAGATAATCCAAAAAACCTGATTCAATAGTTCGCTAAAATGGAAGAGAGCTATTTTCTGGGAGTCTGCCGAATCCAAGGCAGCGAATCCGCTGGCTTCGAATTCGGCATCTACAACAAGACGCAATCCGCCGAAGGCGCTTTTCAACTGCTCCAGGCCAAATTCGTGAGAGGGCCGCATCGTAAGAGGATCGACACAAAATGTATGAAGTCACCGTAGAGTCCGGGTTCTCATCTGGCCACTATCTGCGCAACTATCGCGGCAAGTGCGAGAATCCGCACGGCCACAATTACAAGGTCCGCGTCACACTGGCCGGCACCGAACTTGACGCCGCGGGCCTGCTGCTCGACTTCAAGCTTCTGAAGCAGGTAATGCGCCCGGTTATCGATCGCATCGATCACCAGATGCTGAACGAACTCGAACCTTTCACCGTGTTGAATCCCTCGGCCGAAAATATTGCCAAGTTTTTCTACGACGAAACCAATCAGCAGCTCGCAACCATGACCGGTAGCCGAGTGCGTGTGAAAGACTGCACCATCTGGGAGACCGACACCACCACTGCGACTTACTTCGAATAAATGAAACGGCCCGCCGAAGCGAGACCCATCGACAAGTCCAGAGCAGAAACAGAACACCTTCGCTCTTGAAGGCACGAGTCAGCTCAGCCGTAATGGCAGAACTCTACCGAGTGGAGTTTGTATCAGGGCACGGCTTCAGCCGTGCCGAACAGATGCCTTAAATTGAAGTGGGCTTTAGAGGCTGCGGAAAAACTCAGCGAGTGGAGTAAGAGCTTCGAAGAACAATACCGCAGGGGTTAAAACCCGTCCTG
>Ga0302278_10007355_pt1 | contig 10170 bp, 5 predicted proteins | sample III_Bog_N3_2_FD_194543 | JGI IMG/M metagenome (GOLD analysis project Ga0302278, IMG submission 194543) | Peat permafrost microbial communities from Stordalen Mire near Abisko, Sweden - III_Bog_N3_2 | ecosystem: Environmental > Terrestrial > Soil > Wetlands > Peat | place: Sweden: Abisko... | reverse complement strand
CCTCGATGTGGCCGCTCTGTTCACCGCCGAGCATGTTGCCCGCGCCGCGCAGTTCGAGGTCGAGCGCGGCAATCTTGAAGCCTGCGCCGAGGTCGCTGAATTCTTTCAGCGCGGCGAGGCGGCGGCGCGCAATGTCAGTCAACTCGTTCTCCGCGGGGATCAACAGGTACGCATAGGCGCGGCGGTTGGATCGGCCCACACGGCCACGTAACTGGTATAACTCGCTCAAGCCGTGGCGATCGGCGCGATTGATGAGCATGGTGTTGGCGAGCGGAATGTCGAGGCCGTTCTCGATGATGGTGGTGGCGACGAGCACGTCGTATTCATGGCTCATGAAGGCGAGCATGACGCGCTCGAGTTCCGTCTCGCTCATTTGGCCGTGACCGACGGCGACACGGGCCGCGGGGACAAGCTCCTGAATGCGCGCGGCGATTTCATAGATGGACTCAACGCGGTTGTGAACGAAGTAGACCTGGCCGCCGCGTTCGAGTTCCACTTCAACGGCGGAGCGGATGATCTTCTCGTCGAACTTGGCGACAACGGTCTGAATCGCCATGCGGTCCTTGGGAGGGGTCTCGATGACGCTCATGTCGCGCAATCCGACGAGAGACATGTGCAGGGTGCGCGGGATAGGCGTGGCGCTCATGGCCAGAACGTCGATCTCTTTGCGCATTTGCTTCAGGCGCTCTTTGTGGCGCACGCCAAAGCGCTGCTCCTCATCGACGACCAGCAGGCCGAGGTCCTGGAACTTGATGTCCTTCGAGAGCAGGCGGTGGGTGCCGATGAGGATGTCGACTTTGCCGGTCTCAACGCGCGCGACGATGTCTTTCTGTTCTTTCGCAGTGCGGAAACGCGAGATCATCTCGATGTTGATGGGAAACTGCGCGAATCGCTTCTTGAATGTCTCGAAGTGCTGGAAACTCAGGATGGTTGTCGGAGTGAGGACTGCGACCTGCTTGCCGTCCTGAACGGCTTTGAAGGCGGCGCGCATGGCGACTTCGGTTTTTCCGTAACCAACGTCGCCGCAAAGCAATCGATCCATTGGCGTGGTTGATTCCATGTCGTACTTGATGGCGCGAATGGCGGATAACTGGTCGTCGGTTTCGTTGTAGTCGAAGGAATCTTCAAACTCCTTTTGAAACTCGTTGTCTTTGGAGAACGCGGTGCCCTCCGCGGTGGTCCGCTGGGCGTATAACTTCAATAACTCGCCGGTCATGTCCTGCATGGCCTTGCGGACACGCGCCTTGGTCTTGGCCCACTGCTGGGAGCCAAGCCTGTTGAGGACCGGCGCGGGGCCGGCGTCGGTGGAGCGATATTTCTGGATCAGATCAAGGCGAGTTAGCGGGACATATAACTTTGCAGCTTCAGCGAATTCGAGAATCATGAACTCGACGGAGAGGCCGTCCTGCACGATCTCTTTCAGACCCTGGTATTGTGCGATGCCGTGCTCGACGTGAACGACGTAATCGCCGATGGTGAGGTCGCGAAAATCGGAGACGAAGGCTGCGGTCTTGGAACGCTTAGGTTCGGGGCGCGCGGCTACGTCGGCGTCGTCGCTGAGGTCGTTGGCGCCGAAGAGGATAAGGTTGGCGTCCGCAAAGGTGACGCCGGCCGATAGGGGCGATCGCACGATGACCGGCACGCGCAGGTCGCCGGCAAGATAGCTGCCCTCGTCGAGCATGGTTTCGCCGGGATGGGGGTTGCGGCTGCCGAGGCGGTAGGGGACCTGGTATTCGCGGAGGACCGTGGCGAGGCGCTCGACATCGCCCTGAGTTGGCGCAGCGAGGACGATGCGCGTCTCCGATGCCATGAGGGTTTTCAATTGTTCCGTAAGCGCTGGGATGGAACCGTGAAAGCGAAGGGTGGGCCTTGTGTTCAGCTCAATTTCGCCGAGGGTCGAGTCGTCGTCGAGAATATCGACTACGCCAAGCTGATCGAGATCGAGGCCCATGTGCGAGTTGAGCTGTGCCTGGAGGACTTCGGGGCGCAGATAAATGTCTTCCGGCGTGATGAGCGAACCCATGGCGGAGCGGTCGTGGCGCTGCTCGACCTTGTTCCACCAACGCTCGATCTGATTGCGGACCATGGCCGGCTCTTCGACAAACAGCACGCACTTGGACGCGAGAGAGAGCAGCGACTTTTCCGCACCGGCGACGGCGGAGAAAAACTCCCATCCGGGAAAGACGCTGACACCACCGGCTGCGGCCATCTCGATGGCCATGTCTTCGTCGGCTTCGGCGGCGTCAACATCAATGCGCTGACGATTGAGGCGCGCATGGACCGCGGCAAGCAGGCGTTCGGTGACTGGAGTTTCGGTGAGCGGGAGCAACTGGGCTTCATCGAGGCCGGACTGGGAGCGCTGAGTTTCGGGATCGAATTTGCGGATGGTCTCGATCTCGTCGCCGAAGAACTCGATGCGGACGGGACGGTCGGACTCGGGTGAATAGACGTCGAGGATGCCGCCGCGGCGGGTGAACTGGCCCGGCATTTCGACCAGGTCCATCTGCGTGTAACCTACGCTGGCGAGATGACCAGTGAGTACCTCGACATCGACTTCTTCGCCGCGCTTGAGGGTGACGGCGAGGCCGGCGTAGTAGTCGCGGTCAAAGAGCTTGAGGGCGGCCGCCTCGACCGGCGCGATCAGGATGGAGACGGCGCCGGTGGCCAGCTTCCACAAGGCGGAGGCGCGCTGCTCCTGCACGTCGGGATGGGGAGAGAGGTTTTCAAAGGGGAGGACGTCGTGGGCGGGCAGGCGCACCACTTCAGAGGGATCGATGGCGCCGGTGAGCTCGCAGCCGGCCCTGAGCATGGGTTCCAGGGCTTCGGCGGCCTTGTTGTCGGCGACAACCACGATGACCGGCTGGCGGGCGGCACGAGCCATGAGCGGAATATAGAGGGCACGCGCGGTGGCGGTGAGACCAGACACACGTCTCCGCCCCGCAGCGAGGCTGAGATGCCTGCGAACGCGTTCAAAGCCCGAAGAGTGCTCCAGGTCCGCAAAGATTTCGCGGACGAACGGGAGAATCATGAGGTTCTAGTTTAGCAGCGATGGAGACGGCTGGGCCGAAAGCGGATCGAATGAATCCGCTGGTTCGCGTTGTCAACTCCCGGCGAGTTTGCGAATATCCTTGAGCAGCGCAACCAGATGGAGAGGATCGGCGGGTGATGCGACAAAATCGAACTGCTCATAGTAACGGCGAGCGTTGTCATCTTTGGCGTGGACGGCGAGCGCGCGGACGCCGGCGATATCGGCTGCTTGCATCGTGCGCAGCACAGCATCCCGCAAGAGCGCGCGTCCGACACCTTGCTTCTGCCAGTCGCGATGAACAGTCAGGCGGGCGAGGAGCATGATCGGCACCGGGTGGCGGGCCAGTCCTTTTTGCAATCGCTCCGGGGCGTCGCAGAACTCAATCTGCCCGACAGTCAAACTGTAATAGCCGATGACAACGCCATCAGCCAATCCGACATAAGTCTGCGCTGCGCCAGCACCCTGATTTTGGTGCGCGTATTTTCGCAGCCAAGTGTTTAATGCTTCTTGTCCGCAGTCGAATGCGTCGATTGGATGGTCGCGACGAAGTTTTTCGATTGACCTGGACTGGCTCATCGTGACGAGTCGGAGTCGAAGAATCCTGGCTCATCAAGGAGTTTCTGCAGGCGAGGCAACGGGCGGACGGGCGCTTCAAGAGCAGCCTGAAAAGCGGCCCATCTTTCCGCGTCCAACCCAAAGACCCGGCGCTCCGCAAGAGTCTCTTCAGCTCGCGAAAGAGCACTCTCCATCACGAAGTCGCTCATCGAGCGATGAACGGCTGATGCGGCAGCCTGCAACTTCGCCTTCGCCGACGGCGAGACCCGTACATCGAGTTTTTCCGTTCGCCGTTCTGTGAGTGTGGGCTGTGTGGCCATTCGATTTACCGTCGCTTACTCTCATATTGTCGGCGCTTGTACTGACAATGTCAAGACTGACTGACTTTTAGCATCGGGAAGCTCTTAGTCAATGCGCAGAATTCAACGGTGGCATTGAGGAGGCTCGGCAGGCTCACCCGCTTCCAGTCTGGCCAGCCAGGTATCAACTTCTTCTGCTGTCGAGTACAGGCCAGTTTCCTGATAGTGATGCCATGCGGCAAGCGCGTCCCTCTGGAGGCAAGCGCGTTTTGCCGTCTGCATCGCCGTCCTAGATTTCGTGTCAGGTGTTTCTCGATTTGCTTCTGCCATCGTCAGGCTCCGGTTCCAGTTTTTCCCCGCTATCTCATTGAATCAGATTTACTTGCCGCCGACGGCTTTGGCGAAGGAGTAGAAGAAGTCGAGGGATTTCCAGTAGGAATCGATGGGCAGCCGCTCGTCCTTGCCGTGGGCGCGCACGTCGTCGCGTTCGAGAGCGATGGCGGAGAAGCCGTAGCACGGGATGCCGACCAGGGCGAAGTAGATGGAGTCGCTGGCGCCGTTTTCCATCTCGGGCGTGACGGGCAGGCCGGGCCAGATCTGTTGAGTGAGCGAGGTCAGCGGCTCAAAAACTTCAGGGATGGGCGGCGGTGGGGACATGGCTTTGCGCTCGGGAGCCGTTTCGGAGACCACTCCGCCGTCGGAGACGTACTTCACGGTGAGCTTGTCGTCGCCGAAGATGCCGATGAGCTGTTGGCGAATCTCCTCGGGCGAGTGGCCGGGGAAGATGCGGCAATTGACGTTGGCCTGCGCGATTTGCGGAAGCGCGTTGTTGGCGTGGCCGGCGCTGAGGCGCGTGGCGACGCAGGTGGTGCGGAAATTGGAGTTGAAGCTGGGCTCCGCGGCGCTGAGGCGGGCAGCAGCGGCCAGATCGGGCGGGGTGGCAAGGATGGCCTTAAAATCGGCGGCGTTCTGCCCGGTTTCCTGGCCGGCAAGGCTCTTGAAGTAGGTGCGCGTGACCTCATTCAGCTCGAAGGGAAACGTGTACGCCTGCAGCTTGTTGAGCGCCGTGGTGAGCTCATAGATGGCGTTGTCGGGGCGCGGCAAGGAGCTGTGGCCGCCGCGATTGGTGGCGGTGATCTGAAAGTCGGAGTAGACCTTCTCAGTAGCTTCGACATCGGCCACAACGGCGTGGCCGTGGTCGAGTTCAATGCCACCGGCGTCTGGATTGATGACGAAGGCCGCGTCGACCAGTTCACGATGCTGCTGGGCCAGCCAGTTGGCGCCGTTGAATTTACCGCCCTCTTCATCGGCGGTAAGCGCGAGAATCAGGTCACGCTTCGGTTTCCAGCCCTCGCGGTGAAGGCGCAGGAACGTCCATACGAGCGCGGCATCGCTGTCTTTCATGTCCTGGGTACCGCGGCCGTAGTAGTAGCCATCCTTCTCGACGAACTCGAAGGGGTCGGTAGACCAGTCGGCGCGCAGTGCCTGGACTACATCCATGTGGCAGAGGAAGAGGACGGGTTTTTCAGTGGGTGTACCGGCGGCGCGGAAGCGGACGACGAGGTTTTGCTTGCGCTCATTGGGACCGAGCAGGTGTACGTCTTCGGCGGGAAAGCCGGCATCGAGGAAGAGCTTCTGCATGGCCGCGGTGGCGGTGGTGACGTTGCCAAGCGGCGTATCGGTAGTGTTGATCTCGATGAGTTCCTTGAGGAGGTCGCGGGCTTCCGCGCGATCCGCGTCAGAGGCTTTGAACAGCGGGGTTTGGGCCAACGCGGCGGGGGTGAGGCAGATGGCAGCGATGCCGGCCACGAGAACAACGAGAGCGATCGGGGAGAAAGCCATGTTTTGGCGCATGTGCGCATTGTACTGCGGAGCCCCATGGAGTTTCGCCAGGAAAATTGGCGTTGCCCCTGTTTGCTTGAGGGCGCGTAATCGATTTATCGTGTACCCACGAAACAATCGAGGTGCGTTATGCATTGCAAGTTTCTGACCGCCGCTTCTCTCGTCCTATTCACCGTCACCGCCGCAGCACAATGGGCAGATAAGCCGGTGACTCGGCCGAGGATCACCGGCATCTCTCATATTGCGGTGTATACCTCCGACCCCGCGGCTACCGACCATTTTTACCGCGAGATTATCGGCGCGTTGAAGATGGCTGACCCGGAGAATCCCAAGGGTGTGCGCTACGCGCTGAGCGCGACGCAGTTCATTGAGGTGCTGCCGCTGCCTGCGGACGCGGGCATCGATAGGCTGGATCATACGGCGTGGAATACGGACGACGCGGAGGCCATGCGGCGCTACCTGGGCTCGAAGGCGTGGAAGGTGCCGGGCCAGGTGGAAAAGGGCGCGGACGGGAGCCGCTGGTTTACGGTGAAGGACGCCGAAGGCAACAAGGTGGAATTCGTGCAACTGCCGGAGAATCTGAAATCGCTCTCGGTTCCCACGGCGATTGGCACGCATATTATTCACGTCGGATTTCTGGTGCATAGCCGCGCCGTTGAGGACACATTTTACCGGGACCTGCTGGGCTTCAAGCCCTACTGGTTTGGCGGCATGGTCGAGGGCAAAATCGACTGGGTAAGCCAGCAGGCGCCGGACAGCCACGACTGGCTGGAATACATGCTGACCAGCGGGCCGTCGGGGACGGGGATTCCGGACACGATTTCGCAGCGGCAACTGGGCGTGCTGGATCATTTCTCGATCGGCGAAATCTCGGTGGACATGGCCTACAAGAAGCTTGCAGACGGCAACCGGCTCAGCGGACGGCACGATGACCAAACGAAGATCGGCAAGGATGGCAAAGGTCAGTTCAACCTCTACGATCCGGACGGCATTCGTGTGGAGCTGATGAACTATCACGCCAGCGAGAAGCCGTGCTGCTCGCCGTTTACTGCGGAAGATCCGGCGGAGTAAGCTACACTTCTCACACGCCAGAACATACTGAAGCCGGGTGCCAGGGGTTTCTTTTCTCTACGGACAGGGGCTAACAAAAACCCCGGCCAGCGGTGGTCTGTTTCCCCTCGCACGAAAGGACTCACCCATGCCGAAGCTTAGAGCTTTTTCGATGTTCGCTTGTGCAGCGGCCTTGCTTGCCCTGGTTCCCATCCAGCTCTGCGCGCAGGGTTTGATTGCCGCTCCCGACCGCAAGCCGGGCGAGGGGATGGGCCCCTTCAAACGGCTGGTCATCCGCGGAGTCACGGTCATTGACGGCACGGGCGCCGCTCCTCAAGGGCCGATGGATGTTGTCGTCGAAGGAGGCAAGATCGCCGACGTCGTCGATGTGGGCGTTCCGCACCGGCCCATCGATCCGAAGAAGCGTCCGGCCAAGGGCGATTACGAGATCGATGGCACGGGAATGTACCTGCTGCCCGGCTTTGTCGATACGCACGTTCACTACGGAGACGCCCAGAAGGCTCCTCAAGCTGAGTACGCGAACAAGCTCTGGCTGGCTCACGGCGTCACCACGGTTCGCGGCGTTCCGGGCGGACCGCTCGACTGGACGCTCAAGGAGCGGGAGCGCTCGTCAAAAAACGAGATTGTTGCGCCGCACATCTTCGTCTATCAGCCAGCCTTCAGCGGTGACGGCTGGAAGGGATCTCCGGAACTGACTCCGGAGCTCGGCCGCAAATGGGTGGACTTCATCGCGGATAAGGGCGCCGATGGCGTGAAGCTCTTCGGCGGCGACCCGGAGGTGGTGGCTGCGATTCTCGACGAGGCCAGGAAACGCCACCTGGGCTCGCTCGCCCACCTGGGCCAGGAAAGCGAACCGCGCCTCACAGCGCGCATCGCCGTCGATCTGGGTCTGCGCACGGTCACGCATAGTTACGGGCTCTTCGAGTCGCTTTTGAAAGACACCTCGATCCAGAATTACCCCGTGGGGCAGAATTACAACGACGACTCAATGCGCTTTGGCCAGATCGCCCGCAACTGGGACAAGGTCTATCCGCGAGGCTCGGCCCAGTGGAACGACTTTCTTGCCGATCTCAAGGCTCATGACGCCACCATGAACCCGACGCTGGCGATCTACTCCGCAGGCCGGGACCTGATGCGCGCCTACACCGCCGAATGGCACGATAAATATACCCTGCCCTCCCTCATGGAGTACTACCAGCCCAACCGCGAAAATCACGGCTCCTACTGGTATTACTGGACAACCGAGGACGAGGTGGCATTCAAGAACTACTACCGGGTCTGGGAAGACCTCATCAAGGATTACAACCAGATGGGTGGCCGGATCACGGTGGGCACCGATGCCGGGTTTATCTACCAGACCTACGGGTTCACCTACATCGAGGAACTTGAGCTGCTGCGCGAGGCCGGTCTGACGCCGCTGGAAGTGATCCGCGCCGCCACCTACAATGGCGCGGTCGAGTTGCAGAGTCCAAAGCAGGACACCATTGACTTTGGCATTATCCGGCCCGGCAAACAGGCCGACCTGGTGCTCGTGGACCAGAATCCGCTCGAAAACCTGAAAGTCTTCTACGGAACCGGATGGATGAAGCTGAACGACGAAACGGGCAAAGTGGAACGCGTAGGCGGCGTCAAGTACACCATCAAGGACGGAATCATCTACGAACCGAAGAAACTGCTTGCCGACGTTGCCCAGATGGTCGAGGAGCAAAAGAAGAAACTCAAAGGGAAGACCATTGTCCGCCAGGGCATCCCTGTGACCATTGAGTAGTTTGTAAGGTGCAGGACAACACGCGAGCATTTGCGCGATTTCGCGCTTCGGGTTGCAGCCATGGCCGGCAGCGGTGCGCCTTCGCCGCGCTAAAATCAACCCATGTCCGCCACAGTCGCCCCCGACGTCCTGAGCAAATACGAGCCCGTGATTGGACTCGAGGTTCACGTTCAGCTGCTCACTGCTACCAAGGCCTTCTGCGGTTGCGCGAATCATTTTGGATCGGCGCCGAATACGAACATCTGCCCGGTGTGCCTGGGGCTGCCGGGGGCGCTGCCGGTGCTGAACGCGAAAGCCGTCGAGTTCGCCACGCTGGCGGCGCTGGCCATCAACTGCGAGGTGCGCGAGCGCTCCATCTTCGCGCGCAAAAATTACTTCTATCCCGACCTGCCCAAGGGCTACCAGATTTCGCAGTTCGACAAGCCGATTGCCGAGCATGGATTCATCGAAGTGCCGACGCCACACGGGCCGAAGCGCATCGGCATCACGCGCCTGCACATGGAAGAGGACGCGGGCAAGAGCCTGCACGACGGGTTTGCCGACTCGACCACGCGGACGTATCTCGACCTGAACCGCTGCGGCACGCCGCTGATTGAAATTGTCTCGGAGCCCGACATTCGCACGCCGGACGAGGCCTTCGAATACCTGACGCGGCTGAAGGAGATCCTGCTGTATACCCGCGTCTCGGACTGCAACATGGAAGAGGGTTCGCTGCGCTGCGACGCCAATGTGAGCGTGCGGCTCAAGGGTGCGGAGAAGTTCGGCACCAAGGCGGAAGTGAAGAACGTGAACAGCTTCCGCTTTGTGCGGGCGGCTCTGGAATACGAGATTGAACGGCAGATTGAGGTGCTGGAGTCGGGCGGTCGGGTGATGCAGGAGAGCCGCCTGTGGAACGCCGGCGAAGGCCGCACCTATTCCATGCGGTCGAAGGAGCAGGCGCACGATTATCGCTATTTTCCTGAACCGGATCTGCCGCCGCTCATCGTGTCCCATGCATTCCTTGAACGCAAAAGAGCGGAGCTCCCGGAGTTGCCCGAGGCACGCCGCGCACGAATGATCGCTGAATATGAGCTTGCCCCGAAGGACGCGGCCACGCTGACGGCATCGCGCGAGTTTGCCGACCGCTTCGAAGCGGCGGCGCGCACAGCACGGAACCCGCGCCGCGTGGCCAACCTGCTGCTGAGCGAGGTCGGGGGCCGACTGAATGCGCTGGGTCTGGAACAGGAGCAGTCGCCGGTGTCGATGGCGGGCATTGTACTGGCCGCCGATCTGCTGGACGAGGGCAAGATCAGCTCAAAGCAGTTGAAGCAGTTGTTGGACGTGTGCTTCGAAAAGGGTGAGGACTTCACTGCCGTTTATGAACGGGAGAAGCCGGAGCAAATTACGGACGCGTCGGCCCTTGAGGCGCTGATCGACGAAGTGATTGCCGCCAACCCTAAACAGGTGGAACAGTACCGCGCCGGCAAAAAGACGATGGCTGGCTTCTTTGTCGGGCAAGTGATGCGGGCCAGCAAGGGGCAGGCCAACCCGGCGCTGCTGAACGAGCTGGTGACGAAGAAGCTGGACGGGTAGCCTGGCGAAAGAAACCGCAAGGGGCTAATAATTCA
>Ga0302278_10007353_pt1 | contig 10171 bp, 8 predicted proteins | sample III_Bog_N3_2_FD_194543 | JGI IMG/M metagenome (GOLD analysis project Ga0302278, IMG submission 194543) | Peat permafrost microbial communities from Stordalen Mire near Abisko, Sweden - III_Bog_N3_2 | ecosystem: Environmental > Terrestrial > Soil > Wetlands > Peat | place: Sweden: Abisko... | reverse complement strand
GCGTCCGAGGAATTCAAAGCGACGACGGACGCTTCGTGAATCGCCCCTCCAAGTGCAAGTTGCTTTATCGCAACGAGTCGATTCCGCCCGGCCAGGTCACGGGAAGGTATGAAAAACCATACCCGGAAATGGGATTCCAAAGGGGCTTGCCCCTTTGGCCGCCGGAGGCGTTCTTCACCACGGTTCTACCCTGCCCCTTTGGCCGCCGGAGGCGTTCTTCACCCCAGCTCCACCGTGCCCCGTTGGCCGCCGGAGGCGTTCTTCACCACCACTTCCCCTCACCCCTCGAGCACCACCACGGCGCAGGCGGTGTCGCGGCCGTGGGTGATGCTCAGGTGCATGCCGGTCACGCCCAGGCCGCGCGCGCGGGCCAGGGCCGCGCCGGTCAGGGTCAGGGACGGTTTGCCGAGAGCGTCCGCGCCGGTCTGGATGTCCTGAAAGCCGATGCCGTCGCGGAAGCCCGTGCCCAGGGCCTTGACCGCGGCTTCCTTGGCCGCGAAGCGCGAGGCGAGGTAGCGGACCGCGTCCGCGCCTTGAGCGGCGCGTTCGGCCGGGGTCAGGATGCGTTCGCAAAAGCGCGCGTCGAAGCGCAGATAGATCCGGCGTATCCGGTCGATTTCGACCAGGTCCAGGCCCAGTCCCTTGATCACGGCAGGTCCGGGAAGCCGGTCACGAGCCGGGCCATTTTGTCCACGGCCTCGGTCAGGCCGGTGAACACGGCCCTGGACATGATGGCGTGGCCGATGGAGAATTCGCTGATGCCACCGGTTTTGGCGAAGGCGAAGATGTTGTCGTAATTTAAGCCGTGGCCCACGTTGACCGACAGTCCGTGTTCGCGGCCGAGCGCGACCGCCTTGGCGACCTTCGCGAACTCGTGCGCCCGTTCTTCCGGGGTCTTGGCCTCGGCGTAAGCGCCGGTGTGGATCTCGACGAAATCGGCCCCGACGCGGCCGGCGGCGGCGATTTGGCGCGGGTCCGGGTCGATGAACAGGCTCGATTTGATGCCGGCCTCGTGCAGGGGGGCGAGAAAGCGCGAAAGCTCCTCTTCCCGGGCGTAGACGACCAGGCCGCCCTCGGTGGTCAGTTCCTGGCGTTTTTCCGGCACCAAACAGACCATTTCCGGTTTGGTTTGCAGGGCGATGCGCCCCATCTCGGGGGTGGCGGCCATTTCCAGGTGCAGCCGGGTCTTGACCGTGGCCCGAAGCAGTGTCAGGTCGCGGTCCTGGATATGGCGGCGGTCTTCGCGCAGATGCACGATGATCGCCCTGGCTCCGGCCAGCTCGCACTGGTGGGCGGCGGCGACCGGATCCGGCTCGCTGCCTCCCCTGGCCTGGCGCAGCGTGGCCACGTGATCCACATTGACGGCGAGAATCGGCATAAAACACTCCTGTTGCGACGTCCTTGGCCGGACGATCCGTGCGTCGGGGCTCCCCGGGGACGCCTGGTCCCCTTGACCGGAGCCGGGATTCTCCCTAACTAGCGAAACCGCCGGCATTCCGGCGGACGCCAGCCTCCCGTTACTCCATTTGCGCCCAAGGCATCAAGCGGGCGGCGCGCCCCAAAGACGGTCCATATGAACAAGATATTGAACAGTTTTTCCGATTTGGACAACGTCTATCTCAAGATCGCCGAGGGCGGTTTCTACCAGCGGCCCACGACGGTGATGACCGTGCTCGGCTCCTGCGTGTCGGTCACTTTTCACGACCCTCGAACCAAATTCGGCGCCATCTTCCACGCCTTGCTGCCGCGCGCGGACCAATTCGAAAACCCGGGGCCGCAACTCAATCCCTACAAGTACGTGGACACGGCCATCAATCTGCTGGCCCTGTCTTTTCGAGAGGCCGGGGTGTCGCTGGCCGGCCTGGAAATCAAACTCTTCGGCGGCGCGAACCAAAACACCAGCAACGGCCTGGATATCGGCGTGCAAAACGTGGCCGCGGCCAAGGACATCCTCGCCCGCCACGGCCTGCCGGTCGCGGCCTCCAATACCGGCGGTCCCAAGGGCCGCAAAATCCTCTTCATCAGCCACACCGGCGAAGTCTATCTGAAGATGCTCAACACGCCGGTCCGCCAATAGCCGGGCTTTACGCCCGGAGTTTATTTTCCCGGAACCCCAAATCCTCGGGCATTTGCCGCCGCTTCGCCGGCCAGGCCGCGCGCTTCGCCGGCGCAGCGGCGGCCTCGCCCCCCTGGTCCGGGAAAAATCCGTGAAAAAAGATGCAATCCCGGGAAAATGTATTACATGATGTCTCAGGCCGCCGTGGCCCGAATGGCTTCAAAGACCTTGGTTCATGAATGAACCGGGGACAGCCGGGGAGGAACGACCATGCGGTACAAAAAAATTTTGCTGGCCGTGGACGGCTCGGAACAGTCCAAGCGCGCGGCCGCCGACGCCGCCGAGTTGGCCGCGGGCAAGGACGCCGAGATTCTCTTGTTGACCTGTTACAACACCGGGGTGGTGGAGGACGAACAGCCGTTTATCGACACCGGGCAATTCACCAAACTGGAGGCCGAGGCCAAGCAGGTTCTCAAACCGTATGAAGAGTTGCTGCGCACGAGAGGAATCGTTTTCACTTCCCAGGTGGAAAACGGCATCCCCGAGAGAGTGATCGCGCGGGCCGCCAAGGAAGAGCATTGCGACTTGATCGTCATGGGGTCGCGCGGCTTGGGCAAGGTCATGGGGCTTTTGCTCGGCAGCGTGACCATGTCCGTGGTCCAAAAAGCGCCCTGCTCGGTGTTGGTGGTGCGCTGAGCGGACAAGACGGTTGCCGCGGGGGAAGCCGGGGCGTGCCCGCGGCGATCAAGAGGTCAGCGCCGCGCGCGGTCCTTAATCCGCCGCCGGAACAATGACGCCCGGCTTAGGCGTCAAAAAGCGTGTCGCCGGCCAGGCAGTCGCACAACCGGCCGTACACCCGGCGGATATTCCCCAGGGATTGATCTGCGCCCAGTTCCCGCCTGATCCGGCCGGCGAGAGTTCCCTTGGCCGCCAGAAGCGCCGCCGCCTCGGCCACGGCCGGTTCCAGGCGGCAGCCTTGGGTGAGTTCCCGCCAGGCCTGGCCGGCGGTGATCGGCCGCGTGCCGAGCGAGAGCGCCCGCAAAATAGACGCCTCCTCGATCACGGCTTCGGGGCCCAGGCTCGCGGTGTCGTGCAGCAACGCTTCGAGGGCCGCTTGCGACGGCTGCTCGCCCGCAACCGCGTCGCCGGCGCGCAGCCGGTCCAGGGCGTGCAAGACCAGCTCGGAGACCGCCAGGTCGGCGCGCGGGCATTCCTGCAGGTCGCACAAGTCGAGCAGAACCGTGAGCGAGTCCGCGTCAAAGCGCAACCCGCGCAAGGCGAGATGCTCCGGCGTGAGCAGCCCGTCGGGATCGAGCCGCGCCAAAGCCTCCAACAGGGGGCCATGCTCCTTGTCCCGGTACTCGTCCGGCGTCGCGGCCGGTCCGGGGAGCAGGCCGCTGGGCAGGCCGGATACGTTTTGGCTTCGGTCGCACGAGGCGAGGACCCGTTCGGAAAAACGCCCCCGGTCGACCCCGTCCGTCAGCGGCGAACTCGCGGCCAGCGCCGGAATGAGCGCGGAGAGAAGGCGCAGGGCGGCAAAAGTGCGCCCGAAATCCAGGGCGTCCGCGCAGGGTACGCCGAGACTGGCGTACGCCTGGTTGGACCAGGCCTGGCGCTTGAGATTGCAGATGCGGTCCAGGACGGAAAAGACCTCGGCCTGGTCGTGGTTCCAGATCCAGGTTTCCCGGGCCGGGTCCATGAAGGGATGACTCCCGCCGGGCAAAAGCCGGCCGCCGAGCGGGCCGAGAATCTCGTTGGCCCGGGCGGTTTGGGCCGTAAGCGCCCCGGCCAGGGCGTCGCAGCCGAGCGCGTCAGGAACGGCAAAACCCAGGCCGTGGCAGGCCAGACCGCCGAGCCAGTCCGCCCCCCCCAGGCAGACGCGGCGCTCAAGCTCCCCGGCGGCCAGGGACAAGGCCATGTCCGCGGCCGGATACAGGCTCAAGTCGTCGCGGTGGACGATCTGATAGTGCAGGGTCAGGCGGGCGGCCGCGATTCCGGTGGCGTGAGCGTCGGTCATGGGTGTTCCTGTTGTTCGGTTTCCCGGTCCGGCCGGGCCGCGTCGTTTAAAAAAGAAAAACCAAAACCACTGTTTTTCCCCAGGGGGCCTCTGGCCCCCGGCCCCCCCCTTGCGAGGGGATAAAAATCTTCATCCAATCGGAAATTTCAAAGAGGCCGGGGCATATCGCAAAGAAATTCAAAGAAGGGCGATTCGTGAATCGCCCCGACACGGCGAAAGCCGCCGTCTCGCAAGAATGCAATTGCTTCCGGCCATGCCGCAATGGGATTCCCAAGGGGCCAGCCCCTTTGGCCGCCGGAGGCGTTCTTAACCGCCCAACCTCGCCCTACCCCCTGGTCAGCTTGCGGTATTTCATGCGGTGGGGCTGGTCGGCGGCCGCGCCCAGGCGGGCGTGGCGGTCTTCCTCGTATTCGGTATAGTTGCCGTCGAACCAGACCGCGTGGGACTCGCCCTCGAAGGCCAGGATATGGGTACTGATGCGGTCCAGGAACCAGCGATCGTGGCTGATGACCAGGACGCAGCCGGCGAAGTTGAGCAGGGCCTCTTCCAGGGCGCGCATGGTGTTGACGTCGAGGTCGTTGGTCGGTTCGTCGAGCAGGACGACGTTGGCGCCGCTTTTGAGCATGCGCGCCAGGTGCGCGCGGTTTCGCTCGCCGCCGGAGAGCAGGCCGCATTTTTTCTGCTGCTCGCCCCCGGTCAGGTTGAAGCGGGCGATGTAGGCGCGCGAATTGACCTCGCGGCTGCCGAGTTTGATCACGTCCGCGCCTTCGCTGATGGCCTCGAACACGGTCGCTTCCGGATCGAGCGCCTCGCGGCTTTGGTCGACGTAGGCCAGGCTCACGGTCTCGCCCAGGCGGATGGCTCCGGAATCGGGCGTTTCGCGGCCGGTGATCATGTTAAAAAGGGTGGTCTTGCCCGCGCCGTTGGGGCCGATGATGCCGACGATCGCCCCGGGCGGCACGGTGAAGGTCAGGTCCTCGAAGATCACCCGGTCCTCGAAACTCTTGGCCAGAGCGCTCGCCTCGATGACCAGATTGCCCAGACGCGGTCCCGGCGGGATGTAGATTTCCAGTTCCTTGGCATGGCGCTCGGACTCCTGGCTGACGAGCGATTCATACGCGCTGATGCGGGCCTTGCTCTTGGCGTGGCGGCCGTGCGGGCTCATCCGTATCCACTCCAGCTCGCGCTCCAAGGTCTTCTGGCGCTCGCTCTCGGACTTTTCCTCGCCGGCCAGGCGGTTCTTTTTCTGGTCCAGCCAGGAGGAGTAGTTGCCCTGCCAGGGAATGCCGCGACCCCGGTCGAGTTCGAGAATCCAGCCGGCCACGTTGTCCAGGAAATAGCGGTCGTGGGTCACGGCAATGACCGTGCCCTGGTAGGCGTGCAAGTGGTGTTCGAGCCAGGCCACGGTTTCGGCGTCGAGGTGGTTGGTCGGTTCGTCGAGCAGCAACACGTCGGGCTTTTGCAGCAACAGCCGACACAGGGCGACGCGGCGTTTTTCGCCGCCGGAGATGACCGCGACCTTGGTGTCCTGCGGCGGGCAGCGTAGCGCGTCCATGGCCATTTCCAGGCGGCTGTCCAGGTTCCAGGCATCCAGGTGGTCGAGCTTTTCCTGGACCTCGGCCTGGCGGTCGATGAGCTTGGTCATGGCGTCGTCGTCCATGGGTTCGGCAAAGGCGGCGTTGATTCTCTCGAATTCCGCGAGCATGTCCACGGTTTCCTGGACGCCCTCCTCGACCACCTGGCGCACGGTCTTGTCCGAATCGACCAGGGGTTCCTGTTCGAGAAAGCCGACGGTCAGGCCCGGGCCGAGCACGGTCTTGCCCTGGAAGTCCTTGTCCACGCCGGCCAGGATTTTCAGCAGCGAGCTTTTGCCCGAGCCGTTCAGGCCGATGACGCCGATCTTGGCCCCGTAGAAATAGGACAGGTAAATGTCCTTGAGAATGGGCTTTTTGTCGAAAAACTTGGACACTCCGATCATGGAGTAGATGATTTTGTTCGCTTCCTGGCTCATGAGTCCGCCTGTATGATTGATTTTTTCGTTTCCGGCGCGCCCGCGCGGGCCAGCCGCCGGACGACGCGGTCCGCCCGGGTTCATACCCAAGTCGCCCGGGGAAGTCATCCCCGGCGGAAGGCGGCGGCTATCCCCTCTCGCGCTGCAATCCGGGCCGGAGAGGAAGAATGGCGATTCGTGAATCGCCCCTACGCAACCACCGCGAATCCGTCTTCACCGGCGCGCCCGGCCAGGCTGCAAGACCGGGCCACGGCGACGGCCTTCTTGTCTTGAAGCGGGGCCGGGGCTACGGCCCCCTGGGGAAAAAACAGTGGTTCCGGTTTTCGTCTTCGCCGGCCGCTTGTGCAACGGCTTCCAACGACTTCACCAGGCCACGGCCAAAAAAAGTCGCATAAAAAAGGCGCGGCCGCACTCATTGCGACCGCGCCTTTGATGCGTATTCGATGCGCCTGGGCCCAGGCTAGTCGTCCGTTTTCTTGCCCTTCTTGTCTTTTTTGTCCATGGCCGCCTGGAGCAGGCCGCCCAGGCTTCCGGAGCCGTTTTGCCCCTTGTCGGCGAAATCGCGCCAATTGCCCGCGTCCGCGGTCGATCCGGCCGGAGCCAGGGTGATTTTGCGCTCGGCGGGATTGATTTCCGCGACCACGACCTTGAGGCTGGCCCCCGGCTTGAGGTTGTCCAGGGATTTGGCGTCCCCGGCTTCGGTTATCTTGGACTTGGGCATAAGCCCGGTCACCCCGGGCATGAGATTCACGAACAGGCCGAAATCGGCCCGCTTTTCCAGCACGCCCTCGATCTCGGTCCCGGGGGTCAGGCTCGCGGCGGCCTCCAGCCAGGGATCGGCGCCGGCGGCCTTGAGGGAGAGCGATATGCGCCGCTTGGCCGAGTCGATCTCCTTGACCATGACCGTGACTTCCTCGCCTTGGGTGAGTACGTCCGAAGCCTTGAGCACCCGTTTGACATGAGAAAGTTCGCTGATGTGGGCCAAGCCCTCGATGCCCGGGGCGAGCTCGATGAAGGCTCCGAAATCCGCCAGGCGCGCCACCTTGCCGGTCACCAGGTCGCCGGCCTTGAACTGGTCGGCCACGTTCGTCCAGGGATCGGCCCCGGCCTGCTTGACCGAAAGCGAAATCTTGAGCTGGCCGGTTTTCTCGCTTTTTTCGATGGCCGTGACCTTGACCGGCAAGGTCTCGCCCAGGCCGACCGCCTCGGCGGGATCGGCCACGCGGCGCCAGGACAGCTCGGAAATGTGGATCAGCCCGTCCACGCCCGGAGCGATGCGGGCAAAGGCGCCAAACGGGGCCAGCCTGGTCACGGTGGCTTCGATCACGTCGCCCACGCGCAACGTTTCCAGCAGTTCGGCCAGGGCCTTTTCCCGCTCGATTTCGAGCAGCTTGCGGCGCGAAACCACGATGTTGCGGCCGCGCTCTTCGACCTTGGTGATCAGAAATTGGTATTCCTGGCCGACAAGGGCGGCCGGGTCGGAAACGTAATTCAGATCGATCTGGCTGACCGGGCAAAAAGCCCGCTGGCGCATGATCTCGACGGAAACGCCGCCCTTGACCACGCCGGCGATCCTGCCGTTCACGGGCACGCCGCTTTCCTTGGCGTCGTACAGGGCTTCCAGGCCGCCCGAGCCGGAAAAGGCGCGGGACAGCTTGATCTCGTCCTTGGCCATGTCCACGACGTAAAGTTCGATGGTGTCGCCCTCGGCGTAGGGGAAATTGCCGTTCTCGTCCAAGAGCTCTTTTTTCACGGCCACGCCGTCGATCTTCACGCCCGCGTCGATGAACACGGACTCATCGCCGATGCCGATGATCCTGCCCTTGATCTTGGCCCCGACCTTCACGGGCGGCGCTTTCTCCTCGATGGACGCGGCAAAGAGATCGGCGAAGCTCTGCTCTTCCCGGTCGTCGGCGCCCCCTCCGATCGGGCGTTCTTCCTGGCCCTCGATCATGGCCTGTGCTCCCTGGCCGCCGGTCGGCGGCTGTTTATCGCGGCACCCCTGGAGGCGACGCCGCGGCTGGTTTGTTGTTTATACGAGGTTTCCGCGAACGCCTGCGGCGGCTTTCGGGAAAACGCGGCCGCGAGATTTCGCCGCGACCCGCTGACATACACCAATCATCGCGGCCGCGCCAGCCCCGATTGAGGCCTTATCCCGCCGGGAGGCGGCAACGGCGGCCGGACGGCCCTTATTTACATGAGACCCCAGATCATCCTGCCGGCCACGAGATACAAAAAAACCGCAAAAAACCGTTTGAGCGTCGGCACCGGCAGCGTATGCGCCAATTTCGCTCCCAGCGGCGCGGTCAGAATGCTCACCAACGCCACCCCGGCCAGGGCCGGAAGATAAATGAAGCCCAAGCTATAGTCCGGCAGGTTCCGGGCCGCAAGCCCGTTGACCAGATACCCGATCGTCCCGGCCAGGGCGATGGGAAAACCGATGGCCGCCGAAGTGCCGATGGCCAGGCGCAGAGGCGTGTTGCACCAACCCAAAAAAGGCACGGACAGCGTGCCGCCGCCGATGCCGGCCAGGCTCGACACCCCCCCGATGACGACGCCCGCGCCGGTCAAGCCGGGAACGCCCGGCAGGACGCGCGAGGGCTTGGGCTTGATGTCGAGCAGCATCTGGGTGGCGACGTACAGCAGAAACACGGCGAAAAAGCCCTTGAGGACATTGGTCGACAGCCTGGCCGCCAGATACGAGCCGGAAAAGGTGCCGATCAGGATGCCCGGGGTTATTTTCCTCACGATGCCCCAATCGACCGCCCCGCGCAGGTGATGGGCGCGAAAACTCGAAATCGAGGTGAACATGATCGTGCCGAGCGACGTGCCGAGCGCCATCTGCATGATGTGCTCGGCAGGCAGGCCCGCGCTGGAAAAGATGAAGACCAGGGCGGGAACGATGACGATGCCGCCGCCCACGCCCAAAAGCCCGGCCAGCAGGCCGGCGAACAGGCCGAACACGGGATACAGAGCCCAGGCGAGCATGATGTCGAACTCCTTTGCCGGCGGCCAAGCGAGCGGGGATGTGGCGAACCCCTTAGGGTATCGCGGCGGTTTAGGCCAGGATTTTTTTTGGCCGGAAAAACACAATGATCATAGCTCGATAAAAAGACGATCGCGGCCGTCTTTGGGGTCATTTTGAAAAAATGGGCGGCGTACACCTTGGCAGCGGCTTGTGATTGTGCTAATAGTCACAAAGTTTTTCGTGGTCAAATTCCCAGCATCGCCAAAACTTTGTGAGGAGGATACGTCACATGGCTCTTTTCGTTATCGGGCACAAAAATCCGGACACCGATTCCGTGGCTTCCGCGATCGCCTTCGCCGACTTGCTCAACAAATGGAAGAAAGGCTCCGAAGCCGTCCCGGCCATCCAGGGCAAGCTCGCCCCGGAGACCGAATTCGTGCTCAAGAAGTTCGGCTGCAAAGCCCCCGAGATCGTCGACGACGCCGCCGGCAAAAAGATCGCCCTGGTGGACCACTCCGACCTGGCCCAGGCCCCGGCCAACCTGGACAAGGCCGAGCTCCTCTACGTCATCGACCACCACAAGCTGGGCGACGTGACCACCCCCAATCCGCTGGAAATGTGGGTCATGCCCGTGGGCTGCACCTGCACCGTGCTCAAGGCCATGTACGACTTCGCCGGCGTGAAGATCTCCAAGAAGATCGCCGGCATCATGCTCTGCGCCATCCTCTCCGACACCGTCATGTTCAAGTCCGTGACCTGCACCAAGGCCGACAAGGACGCCTGCAAGGCCCTGGCCAAGATCGCCGACGTGAAGAAAATGATGGACCTGGGCATGGAAATGTTCACCGTCAAGTCCGCCGTGGCCGGCGCCTCGATGAAAGACCTGGTCTTCCGCGACTACAAGGACTTCAACATGTCCGGCAAGAAAGTCGGCATCGGACAGCTCGAAGTCATCGACCTGGCCCTGCTCGATAAGGTCAAAGACGGCCTGTACGAAGAAATCACCAAGGTCAAAAGCGAAGGACGCCACAGCGTGTTCCTGCTGCTGACCGACATCATGAAAGAAGGTTCCGAAATGCTGATCGTCTCCGACGACCCCAAAGTCGTCGAAAAGGCCTT
>Ga0302278_10007348_pt1 | contig 10178 bp, 7 predicted proteins | sample III_Bog_N3_2_FD_194543 | JGI IMG/M metagenome (GOLD analysis project Ga0302278, IMG submission 194543) | Peat permafrost microbial communities from Stordalen Mire near Abisko, Sweden - III_Bog_N3_2 | ecosystem: Environmental > Terrestrial > Soil > Wetlands > Peat | place: Sweden: Abisko... | reverse complement strand
GGTCAGGCTCAGTTCAAGATCGGTCTTGGCGACGAGTTTCTCAAGGTTGGGCCTGCTGAGCAGCGTCCGTTGCAGGATGTCCAATTCGTTGGAAACCGAACTGTCGACGGAAATGCCGCGCAGCAGCGGTGTCAGCACCGCATCGGCATCGACGTAGAGCCGCGCACTTGCCTCGTACTGGTTGGGGATCTGCATTACCCCATACCAGCCAGCGAGGCACAACACCCAGGCGGTGGCAACGGCGATCCAGCGACGCTGCCAAATGGCGCGAAGCTTGCGAAACAGGATTGCCCGCACGCTCTCCATTTAAAGCGGTCCCTTAAAAGTAAGTTTGGGGAATGATCAGCGTGTCGCCGGGCTGCATCTCGATATTCTGGCTGACGTCGCCGTTCTTCAGCAAGTCATCCAGGTGAACGTGGATCGTCTCCTGCTTGCCGCCGGTGCGGCGCACGATGATGGCGCGGTTGCCGGCGGCGTATTTCGTCAGGCCCTTTGCCGCGATCACCACGTCAAGGATGGTCATACGATCGCTGTAGGGCAACGACATAGGCTCGGCTGCTTCGCCGATCACCTTGATCTGGCGATCGAAGGTGCCAACGAAGCTGTGCACGATGACCGAGACGTTAGGATCCTTGACGTACTCCTTCAGGCGCTCGGTGATGTCATGAGCCAACTGTGAAGGTGTTTTGCCAGCCGCATCCAGATCCGGCACCAGCGGCAGCGACAGCCGCCCGTCCGGCCGGACCGGCGTATCGGCCACGCTCAGCATCGGGGCTTCGTAGACGAAAATCTGCAGATGATCGCCCGGCCCAATCACGTATTGGCTGGCGTCCGTATGCACATCGGTGATTTCCTTCATCGGCGCCTGTGGGCCGATGTTGGACGTGCAGCCAAATAGCATCGGTGTGAGCAATGCGAAGGCGAGCAGCCGCGAGTGTCTCGGTTTAATCATCAGACCGTTGTTCCTCATGGCTGCCTCTTTCCCTTCCAAGCAAACACTTACCTAAACGAATTAGGCGCAGAAGGAATCGAACCCCCGACCTCTGCCATGTTAAAGCAGCGCTCTGCCATTGAGCTACACGCCTTCATGCGACAGGATTTGCAAGCCCAGCGCTGACGCCAGAGTTGTCCGGTCGCCATTTTTCACTGCATGGTCCCGCCGTTTGTTGAGCACAGACACCGACTGTGCCCAACCAGCGGTTGTCTAGCATCTTCGTGAAGATCAGGTAAAGGCGGCTCGCTCATCGCAGCGCCGGCATGATCAAGATCCCTTGTTGATGCATCGTTCCAACCATGCAGGCGCCTGGACCAGCGCCGGGTGCCCGCGCATATCGTGGCACATGACGGCGCGCGCGCGTGCGGAATCTACCAATGCGCTGGCGATAGAGGCAATTTTGACTGGCCCGATCGGCCTGAATGGTTTATCGAAACCCTGGCATCTCAGATCGCTGCGAGCGAAAGACGTATCAAACTGGCAAGCCAGCACTGCATCCGCTTCAATTCCGATGCCTTGTTGGATTCCTGATGGTGGTTTTGCGCCGTCAACGGTCGTGTGATTTTCGGTAAGCATTTTGAAGTGTTTGCGTGCCTAGCATGAACAACGACAGAATTGGATGGACATGCTGGCTCATGCACATCGTGGGATGTTAATCCGATGACAAGAGATTTCGGTCATTACCCTTCCTCCGCGATGCTTTTCTTTTGGCTGACAGAGCTTGGCGTTTTCTTTGCGTTAAGTTTTGCGTTGCTGAATGTGGGCATGGCGGGTGACAATCCAGGTGCTGCCGGCGAAGCCGCCGTACTGGCACTGTCAGCGGTTCTGACATCTTTGTTGATCGGCCTCTATCGCCCGGAAACCTTCCTCCAGCTTCGTCGCCTCATGGCCAAAACGCTGATCGCGGGGATTTTGTCGTTCCCGGCAATCTGGCTGATTGCCCGGCTGTTTCACATCGATTTCGGCGTTTTGTTGGGCCATGGCGCACTTTTGCCGGTCAAGCTGTTGCTGGCATGGATCGTGGTAATGGTGGTGATCCGCCTGGCCTTCAGTTACTCGCTGCGGATGAACATGTTTTCACGGCGGATTGTGATCATCGGAGACACAGAAAGCGCCGGGCGAACCAAGAAGGCGATCAAAAGCCAACGCAATCGCCTTTTCGATACCGTCGGCCTGCTGGCAGGCGCTGACGCGTCGCAGGCCGCGACGGGTTTGGTCGATCAGCTTCATCGCCACCGCATTTGGGGAGTCGTGGTCGCAGGTTCGGATGTGTTCGTCGATCGGATGACACTGGCGTTGCAACAGAACGCCAGCGACATCCGGATCTGGCGTGACCGGGAGTTTTGGGAAGGCCAGCTGCGGCGCATCGATATCGACCAATGCATTGATGCGACATCACCGGGGCCATGTGTTTTTGCCGGACACGCGTCCACGCTGCGCCGTGTCAGCGATGTTGTGCTGAGCCTGGTGCTGTTGATCGTCACGCTGCCGGTGATGCTGTTCGCTGCGACCTTCATTAAGCTCGATGGTTTGGGGCCGATCCTCTATCGCCAGGAGCGGGTTGGGCTCGATGGCCGGTTGTTTACGCTCTACAAGTTCCGCAGCATGCGCACCGATGCCGAGACAACCGGCCCGGTGTGGGCAGCACAGCGAGACAGCCGGGTTACGCGCATTGGCGCGATCATGCGCCAGACCCGCATCGACGAACTGCCGCAACTGTTCAATATCCTCTGCGGCGAGATGAGCTTTATCGGCCCTCGGCCGGAGCGGCCGCATTTTGTCGAGAAGCTTGCCGGGGTCATTCCCATGTACCGCGAGCGCAATCGTGTGAAGCCGGGGCTTACTGGCTGGGCGCAGGTCAACTACCCCTATGGCGCCTCGGTGGAGGATGCCCGGATGAAGCTGTCTTACGATCTGTATTACGTGAAGCACCGCAGCCTGATCCTTGACGTGCAGATCCTGTTCTCGACGGTGCGGGTGATTCTGTTTCAGGAAGGGGCGCGCTGAAGCGCACCCAGGAAAGTGCGCTGCAGAAATGCGCGGAAGAAAGCGCACAAGACATGCGTGTCTGTGCAGTTTATCGATGATCCTGTAGATCTTTGCCACGCCACTGTTCCGCTTCGGGCGGAATATGGGTGTTCGGCGGGGCGAGAACGAACGTGAGCTTAAATTGACCATGAAAAAATATCTGCTGATCGCCCTCGCCGCCGTTGTTGTTCTGGCCGGCGGGGCCGGGGCTGCCTGGTGGAAATTCGGGCGGGGCCACGACCCTATGGTGGCGGCCAAGGCCTATCTGCAAAAAGGTGACACGCGCGCTGCGATGATCGAGTTGCGCAACGCGGTGCGCACCCAACCCGAAAATGCCGAGGCGCATCGGCAGCTCGGCATTCAGCAGTTGCGCGCCGGCGATCCGGTGGCGGCCGAGAAGGAACTGAAGGCGGCACGAGACCGTGGTGCCAAGGAAGCCGACCTGCCCCTGCTGCTTGCACAATCCTATCTGCAGCAGAGCCGCGGCAAGGAGTTGCTGGCCGAATTCAATCCGCCAGCGGCCACGCCCGAATTGACCTCCGAACTGCTGGTGCTGCGCGCTTTCGCGCAGGTCGCACAGAAAGAGCCGGATGCCGCGAAGGCATCGTTGGCCGAGGCTGAGCGCCTGGCGCCGAAATCGCCGAACCCGCGATTGGCTTCGGCCCGCATCGCCATCGGACGGCGCGACTTCGATCTCGCGGAGCAAAAGGTCAACGAGGCGCTGCAGCTTGGGCCAAATCGGCCGGATGCCTTGGTGCTGAAGGCGCAGATCCTCAATGCAAAAGGCGACCCCGATGGGGCGATCGTGGCATTGAACGCAGCACTCGACGTCAATCCGAAGTATTGGGTGGCTCGCCTGGAGCGGGCCAATCTGCTGATTATCAAGGGTGATGACAAAGCGGCGCAGAGCGATGTGGCTTTGGTACTGGCAGATCAGCCAAACTCCATCGCGGGCATCTATATGAACGCCATATTGTTAACACGCGCTGGTGAATATAGTGCGGCAGATGTTGCTTTCGAAAGACTTTCTACAGTTATGACGCGGCTTCCCCGCGGCTTCTACTTTCAGGCAATTGCCAAATACAATCTGGGGCAAACCGCGCAGGCGATTGATTCCGCAACGCACTACACACAGCGCAACCCCGCTGACAACGACGGCGTAAAATTGCTGGCGCGCATCCTGCTGGCAGCGGGTCGCGGTGCCCAGGCGCAGGCGGTTCTGACCGCCGCTGTGAAGAAGGGCATGGCCGATGCCGAGACGCTGGACCTGCTGGGCCGCGCCTATGCGGTGGCAGGCCAACCGACCCAGGCAGTGGCCAGCTTTAACAAAGCGATGGCGATGGCGCCGCAGAACGCCGACATCCTCACTCATCTCGCTTCGGCCAAGCTGAATGCCGGAGATCCGATTGGCGCGGAATCCGACCTCAGCCGTTCCATGGAAATGGAGCCCGGTAAATCGAGCACCGCTGAGGCGTTGGTGGTGGCAGCGTTGGCGGCAGGTGAGTTCGACAAGGCCGCCAAGGCGCTGGGTGACCTGCGCACCATGGTTGGCGACACCGAAACGGTGGGCTTGCTGAATGGCACGCTGATGATGAAAAAGCAGGATTATCCGGCTGCCCAGATCGAATTCGAGGCGCTGATCAAGCAATATCCAACCCAAGTTCGCCCGAAAATCGCCTATTCCCAGCTGCTGCTTCTGCAAGACAGGACGGAAGAGGCGAAGGCTCTGTTGGCTGACGCGTTGCACCAGGAGCCGACCAATGAGACCGTTCTGGGCGCACTGCTGCAGATCGATCTGGCTCAGGGTCATCCCGATCAGGCGGTATCGCTGATGGAGGCGGCTCAATCGGCGGCACCGAACAATCAATCGTTCCTGATTGCCCTGTCTGATCTCTATGTCCGCGCCGGTACGCCGGAGAAGTCGTTGGCCCTGCTCGACAAGGCGCAAAAGCCTGAGGGCGATGCGCCGCCGCCGGTGCTGGAAGCGCGCGCCAGGGCCCAAATGGCGCTAAAGCAGACCGCTGCGGCGCTTGAGACCTATCGTAAGGTATTGGCCCAGCTGCCTGGGAACACCGATGTTTTACGCCAGATAGTGGCACTGCAGATTGAGGCAAAGAACTGGGACGGCGCGCGTCGCACTTTGCACGATGCCTTGGCCACACGTCCCGGTGATGGCGATCTGCTGCGCTCACTGGTGGGCATTGCATTTGCCGAGCAAGGCGAAGATGCGGCATTGGCTGAGATCAAAAAACTGCAGGCCGATCCGGTGAACCGGGACGGCGCGCGTCTGCTGGTGCCGGATCTGGCCATGTTTATCAAACACTACCTGCAGGCCGCCGAGGAATATGGTGCGCTGCTGAAGATTACCCCCTCGACGGCGCTGGCCCTCAAAACGGCCCAGGCCTACCAGGAAGCCGGAGAGGCGGCGCTGGCCCGCAAGACGCTGAGTGACTGGCTGGTGCAACAGCCCAATGACGTCGAAGTCGCGCGCACCCTTGCCGGGCTCGAAATTGAGAACAAGCAATACGACGTCGCCCGCACGCGGTTGGAAAACCTACTGAAGTTGCAGCCGAACGATGCGGCGTCACTCAACAACCTCGCTTGGGTCTATGGTCAGCAGAACGACCCGCGCGCCCTGGATACGGCGCGACAGGCGTTTGCCATGGCGCCCACGCCGCAGTCGGCGGATACGCTCGGCTGGTTGCTGATGACGCATGGCGATGCGGCGAATTCCTTGCCGTTGCTGACCCAGGCCTCCCAGGCAATGTCGGGTGATCCGAGCGTGCAGTTCCACTACGCGGCGGTGCTGAAGGCGAACGGCAAGACCGAGCAGGCCATAGCGGTCCTGCGCCCGATTGCCACCCAGCTGCATCCGTTCGATGAGCAGCCGGCCGCGCGCAAGATGTTGAGTGAGATGGCACCTGCGAAATAGCGACTGCGATGGCTCAGATCCGTCTGCTGACCTTCAGCACGCTGTTTCCCAATCCCGAGCAGCCCAATCACGGGGTGTTCGTGGAAAACCGGCTGCGCCATCTGGTCGCCTCCGGGGAGGTGACCAGCACGGTGCTGGCGCCGGTGCCGTTCATGCCGGATCTGCCGCTGCTCGCAGACTTCGGCCGCAGGCGCGGTTGGGATCGTTATATCAAGGTGCCCGCCCATGAGGTGCGGCACGGGCTTGAGGTGCATCACCCGCGCTATCTCGTGATACCCCGCTTCGGCATGAACCTGGCGCCGGCGTTGCTGGCGTACGCCGCCGAACGCAGTTTGCGGCGTCTACTCGCGGACGGGCTGCAGTTCGACGCGATCGACGCGCATTATGTCTATCCCGACGGCGTCGCCGCCATCCGGCTTGGGCAGATCTTCGGCAAACCGGTGGTGATCACCGCGCGCGGCTCGGACCTCACCCAGTTGCCGCTCTATCCGCGGCCACGGCTGATGATCCAGCAGGCGATCGCCGCGGCCGATGCGCTGGTGTCGGTGAGTGCGGCTTTGGGCGAGGCGCTGGTGGAGCTTGGGGCGCCACCCGAGCGGGTGCACGTGCTGCGCAACGGCATCGACACCGTGATGTTCCGCCCCGCTGATCGCGAGGCGGCGCGGGCCCGATTGGGTCTTCACGGTCCCACGCTGATCTCGGTTGGGCTTTTGATCGAGCGCAAGGGCCACGATCGCACCATTGCAGCGATGGCGGAGTTGCCGGGCCATCAGTTGTTGATCATCGGCGAGGGCCCTGAACGGGCCGCCTTGCAGGCTCAGGCAGACCGGCTGGGGGTGGCCGATCGGGTGCGGTTGCTGGGCAGCCGGCCGCATGCGGAACTGCCGGATTACTACAGTGCTGCCGATGCGATGGTGCTGTCGTCCAGCCGTGAGGGTTGGGCCAATGTGCTGCTGGAATCGATGGCCTGTGGCACGCCGGTGGTGGCGAGCGCCATTGCCGGCAATCCCGAGGTGGTCCGAAGCCCCGCGGCAGGTTTGGTGGTGGAGAACAACACGCCCGCCGGGATCGCCGCGGGTGTTCGTCGCCTGCTGGCCAACCCGCCGGACCGCGAAACAACCCGGCTGTATGCCGAGCAGTTCGGCTGGGATGAGACCACCGCCGGGCAGCTGCGGCTGTTCCGTGCGGTGACCGGGGTGGGCCTATAGCGAAGTGTTGGCCCGTGCCGCTCCGGCGTGGATGTAAGCCGGCGGGGGAGTCGTGGTGATGTTTTGAACGGGAATGGTATCAGATGCTTCGCGCAATGCGTCCTGCACGGTTCGGTTTAGCCGAGAGATGACGGCAACCAGGATCCAGTAGGTTTCCGAATAAGCAAAGCTCAGCGCCGCTCCAGACACCGCATAGACCACCATGCTGATCTGCAGCATTCGTGCGAGATCGTCGGCCCATTCGAGCTCCGGCCTGCCTCGGGTCTGGCGGCGGATTCTTCCGCAGTTGAAGATGGACATCCATAGAATAGATAGAAACACAAATAGGCCGGGAAAGCCAAGATCGCCGAGTACTTCGAAGTAAATACTGTGAGCCACCAAAGGAAATGGCGGAAGTTCTGGTGTGCTGATAAAATTCACTTCCGATAGGTGCTCGACGTAGTGGTACCATATTGCCCTCTGAGCAACGGCATCAAATCCGCCACCCGTTAATGGATTATCCAGGGCGATAAGGGTGCTGATTTTCCAGGCAACCACGCGACCCATGAAGGAGCCATTCTCTCCGGTTTCGGTCACGGAGCTATGCATCGCACTAACACGGTCTACCCAGGATTCCGGGGCAGTCAATAGAACAAAAACTGCCGCCAAAACACAAACAGTAATTCCAATAAATTTATTTTTTGTGTTCCACAAGAAAAACACACCAATAATAAGCAATCCGACAAATGCCCCCCGGGAATTAGACCCAATTACCGCAAAAATACTAATGGGAATTACACAGAATATGACAATTTTTACGTATTTTTGTATAGAATATTGAGCTAAATAATACAGTATAGGTATCGTCATAAGAACAACGAGAGCAATTCCGTTGTTGTCTCCAAGTCCGCCAGAACTGACAATCTTATGCCCTCCAGCGGTAACAAAAACTTCGAGACCTTCTATGACGCTGGTAAATCCAATTGAAATGCAGAATACCAGAAGAAGCATATGAATACGATGTCGACTCCACATCAGACCAGAAATGCAAAATGCAAGTATCAATTCTTTACTTAATTTATCATAGTAACTCCATATTCTGTCAGTTTGATAATCGGCGAATATTGATGACAATGTTGCACATAAAAAAAACAATACGCATAAAGTTACTGTCGAATCAACATAGAATTTCTTTTTATCTCTTCCGAAAAATATAGCAAATACTGTAGCAAACACGACAACTTTGTTGAACGGAATGCCGGCCATGAAACCGTAAAGTTCCTGATTCGGCACCAGCAAGGCTACCCAAATCCACAACAAAACGCCGATATGCGCCGACCAAAGCGCGACCGGAAACAGCACCACCCAGACTATTGCAAAAGCAAGATCACGCATCTTTAAAGCACACGCTTCAGGTAGGCAGGAGTTTGCGGCACCTTGGGACGCTTTTTCTCCAGTTTTTCCTTATATTCAAAAATACCGATCATTGGCTCACCCGGCTTGCGTTTGTCGTTGCGCAGGCTGGTCAACACCAGAATCACAATGGCTAACGCATTGCCGATAAAAATCAGCGCGGTCATAGGAAACTCTCTCCTGCACAGCCATTGCGGCGATATGGCATGGCTGTGATTAGATGGCAGCACCCTTTATGCACCAGACACTCTCCCGTCGAACAGATCGGCGTAGGCAGCAAACATTGCCGTCTCGGCATAGGTTTGCACAACTCGGCCGCGGTTGGCAGCACCCTCGTGCTGTCGGGCCACGGGATCGAGCAGCAGTCGCCGCAGTGCCGCAGCCAGGGCCGCATCGTCCAACGCAGTGATATTGTTGTGGCTTTCGGCCGGCAGCATCACCCGGACATCACCGACATCGGTAGCCACCACCGGTAGGCTCGCCGCCATCGCTTCCAGCAGCGAGATTGGCATCTGCTCGGTATCGGACGATAGCGCGAAGATATCGAATTCGGCCAGCGCAGCGGCAGGGTCTGGCCGATGGCCGGTAAAGTGCACGCGGCCGAGCAGGCCAGGCTGTTGCGCCATTGCTTCCAGCATTGCTCGTTCCGGGCCGTCGCCAACAATCACCAGCCGGCCAGGCACTGCACCGTCGGCAGACGCCAGGCGAAACGCCCGCAGCAGGCGGCCCAGGTTCTTTTCCGCCCGTAACGCCGCGACCGTGCCGACCACCGGCGCTCGATCCGGATCTGGCGTTCGCTGTGCGGCGAAGCGATCGAGGTCTATGCCATTGGGAATATAGTGCAGATTTTTGCGCGGCAGACGCCAAACATCCGAGGCGATGCGCAGCAAATTCTGCGACGGCAGCACGATGGTGCAGCCATGCAGCACCAGCCGCCGCGTCAGCACACGGCGACGGATCTGGGTATTGCGCTCCTCCGGCCCGAAGCCGTCCTCGATATGCACCTGTGGCGCCAGCGGGCGAACCGCATTGGCCATCGCCCATTCGATGCTGCCCCAGTTGTTGGTGATCAGCGTCCGCGGCCGCATTTCGCGCAACACCGCGCGAATGCGGCGGATATTGCCTGTTGTCTCGCCCTTGTGCAGGCCGACATCGGGAAAGCTCACCGAAAGCCCGGGATCGAGCCGTTCGCGGCAGGCGGTGTTGCCATCCATGGCAACGACGACGTGGCGCCAGCGCTGGCCGAAATGGTTGGCGATCGCGGCGAAACGCACCTGCGGACCGCCGACACCAAAGGTCGAATACACGTGAAGCAGCAGGGGCGGCGCCATCTATTCAGCCTGAGTGAACGTGGATCGCACGTGCCGCGAACACATCCGCGTCGGCCACCGGCTGCCAGCCGAGATCGCGCCTGGCGTCGCTGCAGTCGAAACGCGCGGTGAGACCACGCGAGAGGAAATCGCGCATCGCGGGGGCCGCGACATTGCGGCCGGTGGCGCGCTTGATCAGCCATTTGCCGGAGTCTTCCAGCCAGAGCCAGCGCGGCGCCTGCGGATGAAACGCCAACGGACGGCCAAGGGCGCGGCCGAGTTGAGCGGTGTAGTCGCGCGCCGATGGCTGCACT
>Ga0302278_10007341_pt1 | contig 10182 bp, 8 predicted proteins | sample III_Bog_N3_2_FD_194543 | JGI IMG/M metagenome (GOLD analysis project Ga0302278, IMG submission 194543) | Peat permafrost microbial communities from Stordalen Mire near Abisko, Sweden - III_Bog_N3_2 | ecosystem: Environmental > Terrestrial > Soil > Wetlands > Peat | place: Sweden: Abisko... | reverse complement strand
GTCCGCCGCCGCAGCGGCTTCGTTCAAGTCGGCATGTGGTGATCTTTGCTCGGGTGAAGGCTCCCGGCGGATGAGCGATTGCGGGCGCGGGGTTTGATCGCGGCTTCGCCGCGGACTTTATTTTTCGAAAAATGGTGGGCGGGTTTCGGCTTGGCTGAAGCCATGTCCTGATACAAAGAGACAGGGACCACGGAACAGGATGAAAAGCAAAGGCAAGAGCAGAGAATCTTCGACGCGTCCTCGCGTAGCGAGGACTTGCTCAGGATGACAGCTCTTTGGTCGGTGCGCTTTCGGCGCGAGTGAACTCGCGCCCTGATACAAAGCTCATTGGCCGTTACGGGGTGGGGTTGGGATGCAAACCGCGCGCGGCTGCGCTGCGGACTTTATTTCTCGAAGAATTGTGGGCGGGTTGCGGCGCGCGACCCACCCACTGGGTGGGTTCCCCGCTCGCGCCCTGATACAAAGCTCATGGGGCGTTGCGGGGTGGGGTTGGGATGCTCCTCGCCCGTTGTGCCCAAGATTGACCAGCAAGCGGAATTGGACAAGGTGAGACTAAGAAGTGATGCTCGAGGGAAATCCCCATGAAATTGATCAGCGCCGTGATTGCGGCCGTGTTGACCGCTCCTCTGATATTGCCCCTGAATGCTGACGCGCAAGCGCCAAAAACCGCTGTCACATTCACCATTGCGGGACACGCGGGCGAAGCTCAGCTTCTTCAGCTCAACGGAAAGTCCTACATTGATCTTGAGACCCTTACGCGTTTGACACGGGGAACCCTTTCCTTCAAGGCCAACGGGGCGGTCCTCACGCTTCCCGCCTCGGATGCAACGGAGCCGGCGCCCACGCCCCCTGCCAAACCGGGGTTCTCAAGAGCTTTCACCGAGGCGTGCATCGAAGAAATGGGCGTGATCCGGGAATGGCGGATTGCGATCGTGAACGCGGTCCTGAATAACGCTCCGGTGTCGGAGGACTGGGTATCCGCGCAGCATCGGCTGGCGGAGAAGAACCTGGCTCTGGCTTCCGCCGCGGCATCGACTGACGACGACCGCAGCGCGCTGCCGCTGCTCTCAGCCGAATTCAACAACATGCAAACGCTGAGCGATCTCTACGTGGCCACACGCAAGCAAGCCGCGTTCATATCGCCGGACACCTTCCACAGCGGTCCCCTTGAAGATCAGATTCTGAGTTGCGCGCGAAACTTTGTATCCATGACGGAAAGTCACGCGTTTCAGGATCAGCCTTCGTGCCACTAGGAGTTTGGGAAGTTGAGAGCTAGCGCCTCCACGAATGCCTCCGGATGCCGGGCGAACTGCTGAAACCGCCGCAATGCTCCGCGCGGCTGCGCCGCGGACTTGGTTTCTGGAAAAATGGGCGGGCGGGTTGCGGCTGTCGGGGATGAATCCCCGACCTGCCAGCCAAGCCCTGATACGAAAAACAGGGATTAGGGAATAGGGAACAGGATGAAAAGCAAAGGCAAGAGCAACCGCAGATCCTCCGACTCGTCCCGGCGCGCCGGGACTCGCTCAGGATGACAACTCTTTGGTTGGTGCGGTTTCGGCACGACTGAAGTCGTGCCCTTTCACGAAACCCTTTATGAAATAAACTCTAGCTATCAGCTATCAGCCATCAGGTTTCATCTATCAGCTATCAGCCAAAGATAAAACCTCTGCCCGAAAAAGCGGAGCGATTTCGCATTTCAGTCTCAGAGAAACAGAGAAAATGTGAGAAGGTAGGGGCATGGCATTCTGCGACCGTTGTGGGAGCCAGTTAGCGAGCGACGAGCGGTTTTGCTCGAAGTGCGGAGTTGACCGGATGGCGGCTGGGGGTGGTGCGCCGGCAACGACTCCTCCAGGAGCGACACCGCCGGGGCCGCCTGCGCAATATCCTCCGCAATATCCTCCTGCGGCGGGACTGGTTCCTTTTGCGGCGATGCCACCGGCGGCGGGAATGCAAAAGCAGAACAAGGTGTGGTTGGTGGTGGCTGGCGCGGCGGTGTTGTTTGCGCTCTATCACTTTGTGGGGCCGCAGCCGCAACAGCCGCAGCAGCAACGGCAGAGCGGACCGATCAATTTGATTTTCGTGGTCAGTGAGGATCTGGCTTACCAATCTCCGGGGGATGTGAATCCCTACACGGCAAACCTCACCAGCCAAGGTTTGGAGCGGTCGCTGCTCACGGGCACGTATCTGCATCAGCTCGCGGGGACGAGCAGTGTCAACGGAATCTATGCGCTGACACCGATGACCCATTTGCAAACTGCGGGCAATTTCCCCGATATGGTTGCTGCTGAGACCGTTGAGCAGTTCGCCGCTCTCACACAGGTCACCATGTCCACCGCCTACCCTGGGTACGGCAGTCCGTTGACGATCGGCGGCTACCCGATCAATGCCTCTCCGCCTTCGGATTCGTGCGCGAATTGCCAGGGGCTGGATTTCGCCGACCAGGGCGGCGACAACGAGGCGCTGGTAAACGGCATTCTTGCGGCAAACATTTCAGGTTCGTATGTTTTCTCTGCGCCGTGGGAGACGACCAGCAGCTTATTGGCGCGGATCAATCAACTGAAGAGTTATAACTTGGCTTTACCGGCGAGTTATCAGGGAGCCAATGCGATTTATGTAATTTCGATCGCGCCGTCGGGAAGCGCCAGCCTGACAACTTATAACAGCAATGCGAACCCATCTGCAACTTACCCCGCGCTGCGGCAGGTTCCGACCGGCGCATGCACGGAGCAGCCGCCCTTCAACCTCGCGGTGACTGGCGGTGTGGGCGGAGCGCAGATTCCGGCGGGGATCAACACCAACGAAACTTTGTATATCATTCGGCACGCAGAGGCGCATCCGCAAGGGAGTTTCGACGACGGCAACTATGTGGGCGCGGGGCAATGGCGTGCGTTGGCTCTACCGAGCGTGCTCGGGGGCAGGATTCATCCCACGCAGGTGTATGCGATCGACCCCGGTACGCCGATCACGGGCACACAGAGTGCGTCGGGAGTTTCGACCTGGTCGTATGTGAGGCCTGCGCTGACCGTTGAACCCTATGCGATCGCCTATAACTTGCCTTTTCGACTGGCGGAGGGATTCGATTGGAGCTCGGCCCCGGCAAGCAGCAGTTATTTCTTCGGCGGCGGCGGATTTTCCAATGCGAGCGTATTAGTGGGGTGGGAGCACGGGGCCATTCCGGAGATGGTGACTGCGCTGATCTCGAGCTATTTTCCGCAGGGCGGCGCGCCCGCGACGCCCGCCTGGCCAGCCGACGACTACGACAGCGTGTGGACGGTAACGCTCGACGGTCAAGGCAACCTGGCCGTGAATAACTCGGTGTGTGAAGGCATTCCATCGGCGGCGTTGCCAGCCACGGCGCCACAATTCTGACCGAGTTTCGAGCGGCGGAGAAATTCCGTTTCCCCGGTCCCCAAAGGCTAGGGACCGGGGGCACCCTCGACTGGATGAAATTCCGCTTTCCCGGCAATTCTGAGTTATAGGTCTGAGTTAGGGGCCTGACTTAGGGACCGAATGGGTCCACTTCGGTTACGCCGGCCGGCATGGTCTTGACCAGGTATCTCAGTGCGCGAAGCACTCTCTGGGCGGTATCGCTATCGGCTGCGCCGAGGTAGATGTCCAATTCAGTGGATGGATGCGCGGGCACCACATCGATCAGTTGTTTTGCCTTGCCATCGAAAAGCAGGATCTGCTTTTTCAGCGGGGAAACTGAAACGTCATAGCCATCGAGAATTTCCCGATCTTCATGGTCAGGCGGACGCGCAACCTTTATTTCGCTGAAATGGCCATCCTTGAGATCGAAAGATTGATCGTCCCAGGAGGCAACCCAGTTGTGGAAGCAAAGGCCGCCGCTGGTGGCATCGGGATTGGATTTGCAGCGGATGGAGATCTTCTCGTAGTTGCCTTCGCCGACGCCCACGGTGAGGAGATTGGGATCGAGTTGGTTTATCTGGACCGAAGAGTAGCGAATCTCCCAACCGGAGGAACTGGTCTGCGCTCCGCGCAACCACCACAGTGTGCCCTTGGAGGGTTCGATGGCAAAGTATCCCGGCCAAATGGTGGCCACGCCGGTGTCCATGCCGCCCGGAATACGACTTAGGTCAACAATCTTCTGATTGATGTATTGGACAGTTTGCAGAGGAGTTAGAGTTGGCTCGGTGGTGGGAGCGGCGTTCTCCGACGGAGGTTGCGCCGGCGGCGACTGTGAATTGCTGGATTGCGCGTGCGACGCGCACGATGCGAGGCCTGCGAAGACAATGATTGCGGAAATCGCTTTCGCGTTATACGTTGACATACCCTTCTTCCTGCGAAGCTCAGTGACCTGGGGGTTCGATACGCTGTGACGCTTTGGTACAAGAGGGTGCAGGCTAATATGGCATTGCAGGAAGGGGTTGTCAACGTAACCGGAGTCACATTGGCGGCTGCGCTTAGGCTTCCGGGCGCAGAGGGCGCGCGCTTCCGCGAATGGTCAATAAACTGCCCCGTGAAACTGCCCCGCGATGGTTGATGGTTTTATCGGTTCACAATCATTGATTGTTTCTGTGACGTGGGGTGGGTATAATTGGCCCAATTTCGTCCCCCCTGTCGAGTTGCAATCCGGGTCCCGCATACGAACACAGAAAAGGAGAGCGCATGGCCACTACTGTGGTTGGGCCGCTGGTATGTCCGCAGGGACATGGGCCGGGGGTGCCTGGTTCACGATTCTGCACCATGTGCGGAGCTGGGCTGGTGGCCGAAGGGCAGATGACTCCGGCGCAGCCTGTGGTCATGGGGGCGCCGCCGGGAGTTGTCGGCCATCCGCTGTGCAAGGTGTGCGGCGCGAACGGAGCGGGGCTGAACGCTACGGAAATTGTGTGCCCGCAGTGCGGATGGCTGCGGCCGTTAGCGCCGGGGTACCAGCTCGACCGCTCAGTGTTTTTGTGGGCGCAGGACGGCCAGGCGATGTCGAAGCTGCAAAGCATTTCAGCGCTGCATGCAGTGGTGCGGAACGTGTCGGACAAAGTTGGCCGGCCGTGGATCGAGTCGACCTTCAATGCAATCAAGCTGGGGCCCCGGCAGTTTCCCGATGTCTGGAACCTGGCGGTGCTGGCGGCGCGCATACTGGGCCTGCCGAAGATGCCGGACGTTTATATATCGGGCGACCAGATGTGGAACACCTACACCTACGGCACGGAAAACAGCTCATTCATCGTGCTGGGGACCTCGCACCTGATCAACTTTGCCGGCGATGAATTGCTGTTTGTGCTGGCGCGCGAGATGGGTCACTGCCGCGCGGGTCACGCGCTTTGGAACACGGTGCTGCGGTTTATCGCGGGCGATGTGAGCGTGCATACCGGGCTGCTCTCAAACGGCCTGATCAATGCGATCAATCCTACGAAGCTGATTCAGGGAGCCATTGACCTGCCGCTGATGGCGTGGTCGCGGCAATCGGAGATTACCGCGGACCGTGCGGGATTGATGGCCGTGGGCGACGAGGCGCTGGTGCGGCGGGTGCTGCTGGCGTGGTCAATTCGCTCGGCGCGGCTGCTGCAGCAGGTGAACATCGATGAGTGGCTGAAGCAGGAGTCGGCGAGCGACGACTCGATGACGCGCTTCTCGGAGATGACGACTTCGTCGTCGATGTATACCACGCGGCGGCTCCGGCTGCTGGGGCAGGCGGCGCACGAGGCGGAGCTGATGCGCTGGAGCCAGAGCATCCAGCCGGTGCGGCTGAAGCTGGCGCCAGTGGCGACGCAGGCGGGGTCGGGATTGGGTGTGGGTACGGTACGGAAGGCGAGTCCGGTTGCGGCGCCGAGGCCGGTGGCTGGCGCGCCGAGGCCGCCAGTTGGCGCGGGTGCGCCGGTGGGCACAACGCAGATGGCGGGCGGTGCACCGAACGGAACTGCGGTGACGGCGAATGCGACGCAGGGGGCGACGGGTCAGCCGGTTGCGGCTGCGCCCAGCGACTCGATTCGAGTGATCTGCAACAAGTGCCATGCGGCGATGCGGGTTCCACTGGCGGTGTTGCGGGGCAAGACGATGTTGAATGTGCGCTGTCCGCAATGCAAGACCGTGATTGTGCTGCGACCCAGGGCGGCGGCACCTGCGGCGGGTGCGCCGGCGGGATCGGCGCCGACAGCTCAGGCGGCGACGCCAGCTGCTGCGGAGACAAAGCCGGCTGCGGACGCAGGTGGTGGAGCGGCAAAATCAGTTGCGGCGCCGGCAACGGCGGGCGGTGCAGCGGCGAAATCGTTTGGGGTAAAAGCAGGAGCTCAAAAACACGGCGCGGCATCGCCCGCACACACTGGCAGCAAGAAGTGATTGGGGAATTGGGTAAAAGCAAGTTGGCGGGGAAACCATTCTTCAGGGCTTTACGTCCATAAGTCATTTGTGAAAAGTAGCGATTGCCCCAGGCTGAAATTATCCAAAGAATTCAGAAAAGAGAGGATGCATCATGCCGAACGATAGCAGCGGTCAAGTAAACGAGGTCGAGGAAGTTGTGGTGGTTGTGCCCGAGGAACCCACGGGGACCAGCGCGGTGAGCGGTGAGGGCCCGAGTTCAGCAGAGGCCGCGAATTCTGCGGAATCAGGATCGGTGACGGAAGAGATTATCGATGTGATTCTCGATCCGTTGGGAAGCAGCGGCGGCCCAGATGCGCCCGGAGCCGTGGAAGAAGTGGTGGTGGTGGAGGAAGTGGTGGTGGATCCGGATGCGACCGGGACGGCGACGGACCCGACAGATCCGACCGATCCGAGCGGGACGGGGACAGCGACGGACCCGACAGATCCGACCGATCCGAGCGGGACGGGGACAGCGACGGACCCGACTGACCCGAGCGCAACGGGGACGGCGACTGATCCGGCGGGTTCGACAGACCCGGGCGCAACGGGGACCGGGGTGGCAGAGCCGAGTTCGCCCGACGGATCTACAGGCACCGCGACCGCGGATGATGGGCCGGGGCTCGGCGGCGGATACGGGCCTGAGGGCTCGGGCACTCTCGCGGATGACGGGCCGGGGCTCGGCGGCGGGTACGGACCTGAGGGCACCGGGGCCACGTTGGATGACGGACCGGGCGGCTCGGGATATCCCAGCGAAGATGCGACGGTGACGGGCGAGCCGGACGATACGGTTACGGCCAGCGCAGACCCGGATGCCACGACCGATCCGGCTGCGGACCCGGATGCGTCGAGCACGGCCGACCCGGCGGATAACTCGCAGTTGACGTCGGATCAGGAGACTCTGGCGCAGGAGGAGCAGGCGGAGAGCCAGGCTGTGGCGTCGGGCGACTACTCGGCGGCCTATGCCGATTCACAACAGGCTTACCAGCAGTCCGAGACCGTGGCCGGCGAAGGCGGCCCCGACAATACCGACGAGACCTGGACTGCACAACTGGACGAGAGCTGGGCCAACTCGGACCAGCAGACCGCCGAAGGGGATGCGCAGACGGCCGAGAGTTATGCCGAGGCGGGGTTTGGCGATGACGCGCAGATGTACGCCGGCGACGCACAGAGCGAAGAGCAAACTGCGGATTCCAATGCGGAAGAGGGCCAGTACGGCGACCCGGTCGGACCCGAAGCGGACGCGCCCGCCGAGGAAGCGCCTGCGGACGAAGCGCCTGCCGAGGAAGCACCGGTCGACGATAGTGCCGGTACGGACGACTCGTCGAGCTAGAAAAGACAGGGAGCAAGGGAGCGAGGGAGCAAGAGGGCGAGTCAGCGTTTTTATTGCTGCGTCGCTTTCTTGCTCCCTCGCTCTTTGTGGTTGCGAAGCCATTTGGCGAGGCCTAGGGTGAGGAGTAGCGCGCCGAAGGGCAGGCACATGAGCGCCACAATGAGCGCGAACCAGCCGGCGTTGGTGGTGGCGCCGAGGCGTGTGTAGCCGCCGAGCACCGTGACGAGAAGAATTGCGCAGACGAGGCCGGTTGCGACCATGGAGCCGCCCCATTGGAGAAGCTGGCGGGTGCCGTCGGCGGGCGGGGTTGCGTTTTTCGGCGGGCTTGAGGGCATGGGGTCAGTTCCATGCTAATTGAACGGCGGGGTTGTTACGCCCGCTGAAGCGGGCTGGTGTCGGGAATGGGTGCAAGCTTTCCCCAGGCTTGCGCCTGGGGCTACCGTATTACGCCCGCTGCGCGGGCTTCAGCCTTGCGCGAGGCGGAGCATGACGTAGGTGATGACGCCGGTGATGGAGACGTAGAGCCAGAGAGGGAAGGTCCAGCGGGCGATGCGGCGGTGCTGCGGGAAGCGGCCGGAGAGCGAGAAGAAAAAGGTGATGAGGACCAGAGGCAGCGCGACGACGGCGAGAACGATGTGGCTGGCGAGCAAGCACAAGTAAGGCGTGCGGAAGGCGGCGTGGATGGGGTAGCGCACGTCGCCGTGCAGCGCGTGGTGGGCGATGTAGCTCACGAGAAAAAGCGTGGAGAAGATGAAGGCCGTGATCATGGCGGCGCGGTGTCGCGGGATTTGCCGGGCGCGGATGAAGGTGTAGCCGATGAGCAGCGCGATGGCGGCGAGGCCGTTGAGGATGGCGTTGAGCGCGGGGAGAAAGGCGAATTGGGCGCTGGTGGCCGCGGCGGGATGAATATAGATGAGCCAGAAGAGAAAGAGCGAGGCGGTGGCGCTGACGAGGAGGATGGCGGCGATGGCAGTACCCGTGCCGGAACGGGGAGCGGAGGTGGGTGCGGTGGGGGTCATGTTTTCCTGATTTCTTATGGCGGAAAAAGCGGTCTGCCGGTGTTCTTCAGCAGCTTAAGTCTCCGGCAGATGTTGATCAAACGGTGATTGCAGGTTAGACGGTCTACGCCAACGACACCTTCAATGAAATCTCTTCTAACGCGTATGCAACAGAGAGTCCTATGTGCCTGTCGGGGTGTCTGCCCACAGACCACTTGGCGAGAAACCACATAGCCAATTGAGAGCTTTATGTCGTTCTTGTGCAATTGAGGTAAGGCTGGCGAACTCCTCAAGAGAAAGGTCGCGGTAGGGCTTTCCCATGGCGGGAAAGTCGGATCCGCTTGGTTGCGGCAAATCCCCATTTTCGGCACCTTTTGATGCAGCTAATTCGATGACCTGCTCAATCGTGTAAGCACTTGGCAACTGAAACGAATGCCCTTCCTCCTGCAGTCGTCGTGTCCGCGCCCGCCAATGCCAAAGCTCCGCGATGTTCCTCTGCTTCTTGATCTCCTCTTGAGGACGCAAATGGGCTTGCTTGATGAGGTCCTTGATGGAATTCGCTGGAAGCGCGTTGACCAGTTCAGGGCTTGCTTCCTGATCGTAGGGCGGCAATTCCGGAATAGCCTTGAGTGCCCAAAGCAAACATGCGATCGATTCAGCCTGCCAGCCTGCGTCGATCCGCTGTTGCGCACTGATTTGCTCGATCCCAACCTGCAGGAAAATCCTCTCATCCTCTTCTACATCCGGCCAGAGTCCCGCAGCTTTCAAGTGGTTGACATCTCGCATAAACATCTGCGCGGCGTCTGCCGCGAACACGGATCTTTCCTCGGGAGTCCACTGGCTCATAGCACTCTGTAGGTACTCGACTGGAGGCGCCGCAACGCCCTTAACAAAGGTGCATTTCAGGATGATTGCGCGCCTCATGGCCGAGGCAGCGTTTGGACGTCTTTTTAGCAAGGAGAACATATCCCGAGTGTATCGTCGCCTACCCGGCGGTTATTTCGCGGTCAACAGAATTGCCGCTGACTGCGGCCCTCAGAATTAGCACAAAAATCTAAGCGTGGCCTCAGGGCCGTCGTCTTATCGGATTTGGCGCGCATTCGGGATGTGGGGCGCCCACGTTATTCGACACGCGACCCGCGGCAGCTCCGTCACGAAAAGCAACCGCAGGTCCTTCGACTTCGTTTGTCGCGTAAACGCGCCAAACTCCGCTCAGGATGACAGCGTATTTTTTCGCTCCATTTGTTGTTTGTGCAGGACTATGCGGCTTGTTGTTCTTGCAAAACCAAGCGTTCATCCAGCTATCCCTTTGCCTTGGCGCAGAGCATGAGCGTGGTGAAGAGCAGCGGCAGGTAGAGGACGCTGACTTTGAGCAGGTCGCGGGCTAACATGCGGCTTTCTTCTTCTGATTTTGCTCGCAAGATGCGCGCGAAGCGGATGGTGTAGGCGAGATAGATGAGGCCGAGCGCGGTTGCGGGAATGGCGTAGGCGGCGCTGGTGACGCCGAGACGCCAGGGCGCGAGACTGACGGGAATC
>Ga0302278_10007340_pt1 | contig 10185 bp, 5 predicted proteins | sample III_Bog_N3_2_FD_194543 | JGI IMG/M metagenome (GOLD analysis project Ga0302278, IMG submission 194543) | Peat permafrost microbial communities from Stordalen Mire near Abisko, Sweden - III_Bog_N3_2 | ecosystem: Environmental > Terrestrial > Soil > Wetlands > Peat | place: Sweden: Abisko... | reverse complement strand
GATGGTAGCCCGATGCATAATGCTCCCGCCCGCATGAGGGCCCGGGCGTTTTGCCGTCCGGTCCCCAGGGAGCGTCCGATTGCCTTGGCAGTAAAAGGATACCACGGGACGACCCGGGATTTCCCACGCCGGCTTTTGGGCGAACCGGCCCGACGCGGACCAAATCCGCTCGCCGGAGATGACATTTTCATCGGACGCCGCCCGCCGGGCGCGCCCGGACGGAAATCGAGGCGACAATGCTGATCGAAGAACCGGCCTACATCGGCCTGATCCACGACACCGCGCTCTTGACGCTCATGGTCCTGGTCCACGACATGTTCATTCGCGGCCGGAGATTCCGGGAGTCTTTTTTCGCCCAAACCCTTGCCGGAGCCGCTCTCGGCGGTATCGGCATCGGCGTGCTGCTGACCCCGTGGACCATGGGTCCGGGCCTTCATTTCGATGCCCGCTCGATTCTTTTCAGCCTCTGCGGCCTCTTTTTCGGCCTGGTTCCCACCCTGGCCGCCGCCGTCGTCACCGGCCTGTTCAGACTTTTTCAAGGCGGCGGCGGTTCCGTGCACGGAGCCGTCACGATCCTCGTCTTCTCCGCCATCGGCCTTGTCTGGCGGCGGGCGAAACGGCAAAGCCTGGACCGGCTCTCCCCGGCCGAACTGTATCTTTTCGGCTTCGCCGTCCACGCGGCCATGCTGTCGACCATGTTTTTGCAGCCGCTGGACTTGGCCCTGGACATTCTCTCCAACATCGCCCTTCCGGTCATGCTCCTGTATCCAGCGGCCACGGCGGTGCTCGGCTATCTGATGGCCGGCCGGCTGGCGCTGCTGCGCCGGGAGGAAGAGATCGGCCGCAGCGAGTCCAAGTTTCGCGGCTATGTGGAAAATTCCCCTCTGGGCATCTGCATCGCCGACAGCCAGGGAAACGTCCGGGAAGTCAATGAGGCGGCCTGCGCCATCACCGGGTATTGCCGGGCGGAACTGCTCGGCAAGCGATGCAGCGATTTTCTGCCCCAGTCGACCCTTGCCCGGACCCGGGAATCTTTCGAGAATTTCGGGAAAACCGGGCGGATAAGCGGAGAAATGGCCTTCATCCATAAATCCGGCCGGACGATCCTGTGCGCTTACGACGGGGCCAGACTCGACGCCGCGACGTATTTGGGCTTCGTGGCCGACGTCACCGAACGCGGGCAGGCGCAAGAGGCCCTGAAACAGGAAATCGCGCGCCGCCGAATCCTTATGGATCAGAGCATCGACGGCATCGTGGTCATCGACCGGGATTACAAAGTGGTGGAGGCCAACCGCCGCTTCGCCGACATGCTGGGATATCCTCACGAGGAGGTGCTCGGCATGCATTCCTGGGATTGGGACGCCCTGATGGACGAAGCCGCAATCCGGGCGGCTTTTCCGGACATCACGGCTTTCACCGGGGCCTTTCAAACCAGGCACCGGCGCAAGGACGGCACGGTCTTCGACGTTGAAGTGAGCGTCAGCGGGACGATTGTGGGCGATACCCCGCTGTGGTTCACCGTCAATCGGGACGTCACCGAACGCAAGCGGGCCGAGGACGTCCTGCGCGAGAGCGAGGCGAAATACCGCGCCCTGTTCGAGGCGATCCTGGACCCGGTCCTGGTGGCCGACGCGGGGACCGGACTGATCGTGGAATGCAACAAGACGGCCGAGGACTATTTCGGCCTGACCCGGGAGGAATTGATCGGGCGGCACCAAAGCCGCCTGCACCCCGCGGAGGAGGCAGGAGAAAATGGGATGACCCAGAGCTTCGAATCCCATGTCTCCCGGTCCGGCCTGTATGAAAACATGCCGGTCCTGGCCGCCGGCGGACAGGTCCGTCTGGCCTCCATTCAGGGGAATGTCTTTGAAATCTCGGGTCGCAGGCTCCTGGTCGGCATATTCCGGGACGTCACCGAGCGCCGGCAGGCGCAGCAAGCCCTGGAATTGGAAGCCTCGCGCCGCCGCATCCTCATGGACGGCAGCATCGACGGCATCGTGATCATCGATCGGGACCACACGGTGCTGGAGGTCAACCGCACTTTCGCCGCCATGCTGGGATACACCCCCGAGGAGATGCGCGGCATGCATGCCTGGGATTGGGACCCGACAATGAGCGAAGCCGATATCCGGGCGAAATTTCCGGACGTCACGACGCGCAACCGGGTCTTCCAAACCAGGCACCAGCGCAAGGACGGCACGGTCTTCGACGTGGAGGTGAGCGCCAGCGGCGCGATCGTGGGCGACGAACCCTTCGGCATCAGCGTCAGCCGGGACATCACCGAGCGCAAGCGCACCGAGCAAGCTCTCCAAGACAGCGAGGAACGTCTGCGCCGGGCGGAGTTCGTGGCCGGGATAGGCAACTGGAAACTCGATGTCGCGGCACAATCCGTCGACGTTTCGGAAGGCGCCGCCCATATTTACGGCTTGAGGAAAAAAACGTTGCCGATACGGGAAGTCCAAACCATTCCCTTGCCGGAATACCGCCTGCCGCTGGAAGAGATGAAGCACGCCCTCGTCACGGAATGCAGGCCTTACAGCATCGACTATAAAATCCAGCGCCCCACCGACGGAGCGGTCATCGATGTCCATTCCGTGGCGGAGTACGATAAAACCCGCAATATTGTTTTCGGAATCATTCAAGACATCACGGGGCGCAAAAAGTCGGAAGAGTCTCTGGTGCAGGCCAGAAATCAAGCGAATGCCGCGAACAAGGCAAAATCCGCATTCCTGGCCAATATGAGCCACGAGATACGCACGCCGCTCAACGGCGTCCTCGGCATGCTGCAACTCCTGAAGGCGACTTCCCTGGACGAGAGCCAGAAGGAATATCTGCTGGCCGCGATCAAATCGACCAATCGCTTGACCCGGTTGCTCGTCGACATTCTCGACCTGTCGCGCATCGAAGCCGGCAAGGTGACTCTCCGGGAGTCCACCTTCGCCAGCAAAAACCTGCGGGACTCGCTTGCGGAGTTGTTCGGCCCGGCCGCCAGGGAGAAGGGCGTGGGCCTGGATTTCTTTTTCCACGAGCGGCTGCCGCAACTGTTGGTCGGAGACGAAAACCGGCTGCTGCAAATTCTTTTCAACCTCGTGGGCAATGCCGTCAAATTCACCGCAAAGGGCGGCGTCCGCGTCGAGGCGGCCCCGCTTCCGTATGTCGCCCATGGCCGCGTCCGTATTCTTTTCAGCGTGAGCGACACCGGCATCGGTATCGCCGACGACCTCATCAAGGACATCTTCGAACCCTTCACCCAGGCCGAAGGAACCTTCACCAGGCGCTTCCAGGGAGCCGGGCTCGGCCTGTCCATTGTCCGCAAGCTGGTGCTGTTGATGGACGGCGAACTGGCGATCGACAGCGCCGTGGGCCAAGGTACGACTTTCCACCTCACGCTGCCGTTTACCCTCCCCGGCTCGAATCCAGAACAAGCGGCGCATCCGGCGCCGGTCGTCCCCGCCGCAACCGGCCTGCGCGTCCTCATCGCCGAGGACGACGACATCAGTTTGATTACCGGCAAACGGATGCTGGAAAAATTCGGCCACACCGCCGTCACCGCCAAGAACGGCAAGGAAGCGCTTGCCCTCTTCAATGAACAGGATTTCGACCTGATTCTCATGGACGTGCAGATGCCGGTCCTGGACGGGGTCGAGGCGACGGGCCGCATCCGAGCCTCCGGTTCGGCCCGGGCCGCCGTCCCGATCATCGCCATGACCGCCTTCGCCATGACCGGAGACCGCGAGAAATTTCTGGCCGCCGGCATGAACGATTACCTCTCCAAGCCGGTGGGCATGGCGGAGCTTGAAGCGGCCATCGCGCACGTTCTGGGCAAGGCGACCAGCCGCTAGCCCGGCCGGGGCACCGTCCCGGCGACCTAGGGATTGCCCAACCCATCATTTTTTTCTTGCAATTCTTTGCATGAAGGGCTAAATTATGAGACAATGAAGAAAAATCTGGGAAACGGTTTCCACGGCCGCGTTTCCCTCGGCAGGGAACCCGGCCTGGCGCGTTCGAGCGATGTGCCAGGATTCGCCGCAAGCCCGCGAAGCGCATACGGACGCATTCGATACCAGCGGCCCCTCGGGCGATAGCGAATTGTTCGCGCCGGGCGGGGTTGCGGCGTTGGTTGCGGCATTTATTGTCGATAATTCCCGAGGAGCGTGCTCTTCGGACAACGGGAGATGACATGGCGGCAAAAAGTATCCGGACTACAATAGCCCTTATTATAGGCGCTGTTGTCCTTTTAATCCTGTCTGCATTGGTGTATTTTGTCGCCAATTCGATCTATACCGCAAGCATCGCCTCGAAGCAGTACGAAATGGAATTGCTCGACGACGTCATTGCGAAATCGACCGCCGACTTCGGTTCCCAGCAAATGGAGAAAGTGCGCAGCATTTCAAAGATTCCAATGATGCGGGATTTTCTCATTTCCGGCAAAGACGGCGACTCCGCCTCCGCGATAATCACGGCCATGTCGCTCTCGTCTCCGGATGTGAACACGTTTTACCTGTTCGACAAACAGGGCAAGCAGATCATTATGGCGGCCAATGGAAAGCCGGGGACGCTCAATGAGCTGGCGGAACGGGAATATATCAAAAATACGCTTGCCGGAAATGAAAGTTACAGCAACTTTCCGACTAAAAGCATCGCCACGGGCAGGCTGATAGTGAGCCTCACGGCTCCGGTCCTCGACGCCTCGGGCAAAGTGATCGGCGGCGTGGGCATCTCCTACGACCTGGACAAATTCATCACCAACTACATCGAGGGCATCAAGATGGGGGCCACGGGCCATCCCTTCATCCTTTCGCCCAAGGGCGTGGTCGTCGCCCATCCCGACCGCGACCTGCTGCTCAAGGACATTTCCGCGGAACCGGGCATAACGGCCCTGCTGTCCAGCCCCCGGGGATCGGGCTCTTTCGTTCGCGACGGGAAAGACAGAAAAGTGGTCTGGACCCAGGTGCCGGGCTGGAAATGGGTGATGGCCTTTTCCATGAGCGTGGAGGAGATCGAGTCGCTCGCGAAAGGGCAGCGCGATTTCATGATCTTGCTCGGCGCACTCGCCACCTTGGCCCTGATCGCGGTCAGCCTGCTGGCCCTGGAGAAGATCGTCGTCAACCCGCTGAAACATCTTGAGGAATACGCCTCGGACGTTGCCGCCGGGCATCTGGACAAGTCCCTGACCCTGTCGCTCGGCAACGAGATCGGCAAGCTGGCCGACAGCCTGCGCACGATGGTTTCCAACCTCAAGGGCAAGATCGCCGAGGCGGACGCAAAAAGCCGCATCGCCAGCGAGGAATCCGCCCATGCGGCCGAGGCCACGGTGAAAGCCGAGGAGGCGTGCGAGGCCGGCGAGCGGGCCAGGACCGAAGGCATGTTGCAGGCCGCGGCCAAGCTGGAAGGCGTCGTGGAGATCGTCACCTCCGCTTCCGAAGAACTTTCCGCGCAAATCGAGCAGTCCAGCCGTGGGTCCGAGGAGCAATCCCGGCGCATGGGCGAAACCGCCGCCGCCATGGAGGAAATGAACGCGACCGTCCTGGAAGTCGCCAGGAACGCATCCCAGGCGGCTGCAATGGCGAATAACGCCAAAGGCAAAGCCCAGGACGGCTCCGAGGTTGTCACCCGGGTGATCAAGGGAATCGGCGACGTCCAGAGCCAAGCCGTTGAACTGAAGTCGGATATGACCAGCCTCGGCCAACAGGCGGAAGGCATCGGGCGCATCCTCAACGTCATCTCGGACATCGCCGATCAGACGAACCTGCTGGCCCTAAACGCCGCCATCGAAGCCGCCCGCGCGGGCGACGCCGGACGCGGATTCGCGGTTGTCGCCGACGAAGTCCGCAAACTGGCGGAAAAAACCATGACCGCCACCAAGGAAGTCGGCGACGCGATCCGGGGAATCCAGGGCGGCGCCAAAAAGAACATCGAAAATGTCGAGCGTACCGGCAAAACCATCGAAGAAGCCACGGCCCTGGCGAGCGAGTCCGGGGAAGCCCTGAAGGAGATCGTCGCCATGGTCGAGATGGCCTCCGATCAGGTGCGCTCCATTGCAACCGCCTCGGAACAGCAATCTTCAGCCAGTGACGAAATCAATCGCAGTATCGATGACGTGAACAAAATATCGATCGAGAGCGCCGATTCGATGAAGCAATCTGCCCAGGCGGTCTCGGAACTTGCCAACCAAGCCCAAATACTCAAGACTCTTATTGAAGAAATGCAAACGGATCAAGCTGAAACCAGCGATAAAACGCATCTCAAACTTTCTAAAAGCAGTGGGACGAAACAGAAATCGTTGGCAAGCGGGAAAGCTATTTCATATTCAAAATCATAATTGGTGAAATATGGAAGAAGATACTCCAAAAAAAGACGGACAGCTTTTACAACTGGTGACTTTCAATATTTCCCAAGAAGAATTCGGCATCGATATTCTCAAAGTGCAAGAAATTATCCGCACCATGGAAATAACGAAATTGCCCCGCGCTCCGGAATTTGTGGAAGGAGTTGTCAATCTTCGCGGCCGGGTCATCCCGATTATCGATTTGCGGGGACGCTTCGGCATGGCCCCCCGCAAGCACGACAGTCAAACCAGGATCATCGTTGTCGAACTCAACCAGATGACTGTCGGTTTCGTGGTCGATTCCGTATCCGAAGTGCTCCGCATTCCGGCGGACACGGTTGTGCCGCCGCCCAACATCGTTTCCGGGATCGATTCCGACTACATAAGCGGTGTCGGGAAGCTGGACGAGAGACTGCTTATCCTGGTCGATTTGGAAAAATTGCTTTCCCCCACGGAGCATAAGGCGCTCGCCGGCGTCTAATCCAAGCCGCGCCCGTCGCCGCGAATCTCTTCCGGTCCGGTCTTCACGCGGGCGCGGGGTTGCCCCCCCGCGCGCCGCCGCGATAATTCCAGCTCGCTATCAATAAAAAACCACCCTTTCCTCTCTGACGCGCCGGCGGGCTTTGCCGGCGCGACACATCGCCGCCGACCGCTTCCTTGCCGAACGAAAACGGAACCCACCGGTCACTCAACTGGAACAATAGCCCAATATGCATTGACACCAACTGGAAAAAACGCCTGGGCCGAAGGGCCGGGCAACCGTCTCCAAGGAGCCTCAATCATGTTCAGCCAATTTTTCGGCAACTACTTGCGCAAGCGCGGCTGCATCACCAATGAGCAAATGCGGGATGTTCTGGCCTTGCAGGATTCCGTGCGGGTCAAGCTCGGCGTCCTGGCCATCGACGCCGGATACATGGACGCCAAGCAGGTGGAAAAGGTCCACGGCTTGCAGTCCAAGATGGACAAGCGCTTCGGCGAAATCGCCATCGAACTGGGCCTGCTCGACGAGGAGAAACTGTCCAACCTGCTCAGCCATCAGAACAAGCGGCATTTGTTCATAAGCCAGGCCCTGCTCGACAAGGGCATCATGACCTTCGAGGCCTTCGAAGGCTACTTGAACGACTACAAAAAGGACTCGGGATTTTCCGCCAAGGAATTCGAGGCCTTGAAAAACAACGACATCGATTCCATCACCCAGGCCCTGGTGCAAATGCCCGAGCTTGGCGATTCAAAGATGTACGTCGAGTATTTCGCCCTGTTCGTGCGCAACCTGGTGCGCTTCATCGACGACCACATCCTGCTCGATGGAGCCCAGAAGGTCCGGCAAGAGGATTTCGACTGCCTGATCCACCAGGAGATCGACGGCCGCTTCAAGTTCTTCACCGGCTTCTCCGGGGCCGAACCGGCCATGGCCGAGTTCGCCACCCGCTTCGCCAAGATGGAAGTGTCCGGCATGGACGCCGTGGCCCAAGACTCGCTCGGCGAATTCATGAACATCCACAACGGGCTTTTCCTCTCCAAGCTCTCCAACGATTGGGTGGAGTTGGAGCTTTTGCCCCCGGAATACAAAAGCAGGGGCAACCTCAAATCCATAGGGGTGGTGTACAGAATTCCCTTCGCCCTGCCGTTTGGGCAGTTCGTTTTCTTCATCGGCGTGGGTTCCCCGGTTTTCAATCATCGCTAAGAAGGAGTTCGTGATGGCTAAAATCCTGATCGTGGACGATTCCATCGTCTCCCGCAACAATCTGAAGAATATCCTGCTCGGCGCCTCGCACGAGGTGGTGGGCGAGGCCGTGGACGGCGAGGACGGCCTGGAGAAGTATCTCGCCCTGCGCCCGGACCTGGTGACCATGGACATCACCATGCCCAAGCTCAACGGCATCGAATGCCTGAAAGAAATCTTAAGCCGCGATCCGCAGGCCCGGGTCATGATGATCAGCGCCCTGGGACAGGGGGCCAAGATCCTGGAGGCCGTCAACAGCGGCGCGCGCCACTACATCACCAAACCCTTCGAGACCGACAAAGTCCTGGAGGCCGTAACCGAGTTGATGCGCGAATAAACCCGGTCAAACCCGGCGCACGGAGGGCTCATGGCAATCTCGGAGGAACAGAACCTCGATCTGGAAGTCGAATCCGCCGAAGACCAATCCATCGGCAACCTGGTCGAACAGACCCGGGCTTTCGCGCCCATGGACCTGGGCGGGGCGGTGCACGCCTTCTTCAGCGAGCACGCCGGCGCCGAGGGGGTGGTCATTCTCGACGGGACCGCCCCGGCGGGACTGGTCATGCGCAACGACTTCTACCAGAAAATCGGCTCGCTCTTCGGCCGGGACCTGTTCATCAACCGGCCCATCAAGCTCATCATGAACGCCCATCCCCTGGTGGTGGACGTGTCCGTGGACATCGCCACCATCGGCATCATCGCCATGAACCGCCCCCACGACCAGCTCTACGACCTGGTGCTCATCACCGAGAACGAAAAGTTCGCCGGGGTGGTGAGCGTCAAGCGCTTCATGATCGACCTGTCGAAAAAAAGGGAAATCCAGATCAAGCTCCTCAAAAAGCAAAAGGAAAGCCTGCACCTGGCCAACGAGGCCGAGATCCTCCACCGCAAGCAGATCGAGGAGAAAAGCCTGGAATTGAGTAAAAAGAACGAGTCCATCAAGAACCTCATGGACAACGCCGGGCAGGGCTTTCTCTCCTTCGGGCCGGACATCGTCGTGTCCGGCGAATACAGCCTGGAATGCGTCCAGATCTTCCGCGTGCCGGTCGGGGGCAAAAGCTTCCTGGAGCTCATGGCCAAGCACGTTTCCCCGGACGGCCTGACGGTCATGTCCCAGGTCTTTGAAAGCGTGTTCACCTCGGACAAGTCCTTGCGGGAAAAAGTCTACCTCTCCCTGCTGCCGACGGAATTCTCCATCTACGACAAGGCCGTGAGCATCGCCTACAAGATCATTCAGCACGGCGGCCGAAAGAACATGATGCTCATCCTCACGGACATCACCGAGAAGAAAAAACTCGAAACGCGCATGACCCAGGAGCGCAACAACGTGAAGATGGTGGCCAAGGCGCTGACCAAGCAAGCGGACGTGAACCTGGCCATCGAAGAGTTCCGCGCCTTTGTCCGGGACGAGGCCAAGGCGTTTGTCGAAGCCGCGTCCGATCCCCGGGCGGCCCTGGCGGAGATCTTCAGGCAGGTGCATACCTTCAAGGGGGACTTCGCCCAACTGGGCCTGTACAACACCGCCGCAAACCTGCACGTCCTGGAGGACAAGCTGGCGGCCATGTCCGCGCGGGAGAACGCGCCCGGCCGGGAGGAACTGGCCGGGACGGCGGCCGGCTGGGACGCCCAGGCCCTGCTCCAGGAGGACGTGAACATCTTGACCGACATCCTGGGCAAATCCTTTTTCGAAAAGGACGAGCGCTTCCAGGTCAGCGCCGAGACGGTGCTCGGCATCGAGGCCCAGGCGCGCGCCCTGCCGGACAGCCCCGAACGCGAAGGCATCCTCACGGCCTTGCGGGGTCTGCGCCTGTGTTCCCTCAAAGGCATCCTCGACGAGTACCGGGACTACCTGCAGACCCTGGCCGACCGCTTGGGCAAGCCGGTCGAGCCTTTTTACGTCAGCGGCGACGACGTCCTGGTGGAGAAGGAGGCCTACCAGAAGTTCATCAAGTCCCTGGTGCACGTCTTCCGGAACATGATCGACCACGGCATCGAGACCCCGGAGGAACGCCTGGCCGCCGGCAAGCGGGAATTGGGCCTGATCCAGTGCCAAATCGAGCAATGCGGGGACGAGGTGCGGCTTGCCGTCTCCGACGACGGCCGGGGCATCGACGCCGCCAAGGTGCTCCGGATA
>Ga0302278_10007331_pt1 | contig 10191 bp, 10 predicted proteins | sample III_Bog_N3_2_FD_194543 | JGI IMG/M metagenome (GOLD analysis project Ga0302278, IMG submission 194543) | Peat permafrost microbial communities from Stordalen Mire near Abisko, Sweden - III_Bog_N3_2 | ecosystem: Environmental > Terrestrial > Soil > Wetlands > Peat | place: Sweden: Abisko... | reverse complement strand
GGTTGTAGCGTCCATGCTCAACACGTTCGTGAACAATGCGAACGTGGTGAAGATCGCGAACATGGCCCAGATTGTGAACGTGATCGCGCCCATTTTCACCAATGAGCAGGGGATGTTCCTGCAGACCATTTACTATCCGCTGCAGTTATTCGCAGCCAACACGCGCGGCCAGGCGCTCGAAACCTTTGTTGATTGCCCCGCTTACGACAGCAAGCACTTCGGTAAGACGGCTTATCTGGATGTCTCAACTTCTCTGAACGAGCGCGTGGTTACGATGAATGTTGTGAACCGCCATTTGGATCAGGATGTCGAGGCCGAGATCGAAGTACAGGATGGCGCGTTCGGTGGCGCGTTCGAAGTTCAGGTGGTGACGGGTCCGGATATCAAGTCCGAGAACGATTTCGGCAAGACGACGGTAAAGGCCGAGAAGAGTTCAATCACCGCCAGCGGGAATAAGCTGAGGCATCGGTTTCCGCCGCACTCCTACACCATGCTGAAGGGAACACTGGCATGAGGATTGGACGCAAGTCCGTTGCCTAGCTAGGGCCGTACGAAGTGCGACTCTTAGAGCATGAGCAGGCAAACATCGCAGCTTCTGGAGACCTTCGACGCGCTTGAGCCCGAAGAAAAGCGGGCTTTCACTGCTGAGTTCATGCGCCGAGTGATCCCGTACGATTCAGGCGCGTTGGACGACGGGGAAATCGCGCACGCGGCCGACGAACTGTTTCACTTTCTCGAAGCGGAAGAGAATGGCCCCCCAGCGAGGTGAGGTTTGGTTATTCGACCTGGGCATGGCCGAAAAGGTTCGTCCCGCACTCGTGGTCAGCAACTCGGCAATCTGCGGCCGGAGCAGTTCGCTCAGGTGATGATGGGATTGATGGTCTGGCCGTGCAATGGTCCGGAGCGGTAATCCGCCCGCGTCCACTTGAAGGTCAGTCCAGACTCTCGGGCTTAAGCTCGATATTGGTCTCGCCCGCCTGCTTCTTCTCCCAATATTTCTTCAGCCAGGCCTCCCAGCTTTTACCCGCTGCGGTATCGCGACCAGTAAACGCCAAGCCCGCGATCTCTGAATACGGCACCGTCACCTTAACCGGATTATCTTTCGGAAATAACCGTATACACGAATCGGCCAAAGTCGCGCCGTTGCGCCGGTCGAAGATATAACCTTCCACCGCGGTACCGTTCTTCAGTTTGACGGTCACGTCGCCGCGATAATCGAACGCCTTTTCCAGACCCTCGCGCAGTTCCTCATCCGTGGCCGTTTCCCACACCTTACCCTGAAGAAACTGATGTTCGAAGCCCGGTACGACTTCAAGCTCATCGACGTTCACGCTTCAACCTTCTCCTTCATGGTCAACTGCACCAAACCCGCGGGTGCATGAACCGGCTGGATGGGTTGATCGAGCAACCGCAGCGCTTCCGCATCCGGGTACCGCGCAAACTGTCCCCGGACCGTCGCAAGGAAACCCTTCATGCTACCGAACTGATCGTGCACCGCCGTCGCCTCATAACCGCTGTGCACCATGCAGTTCGCGCACTTCGGATTGCCCGATTCGGTGCCGTACTCATGCCACTTCGTCGCTTCCATCAGTTCGGCGAACGTATCGGCATAACCGTCCTGCAACAGGTAACACGGCTTCTGCCAGCCGAAAAGATTGTAAGTCGGCATGCCCCAGGGCGTGCACTTGTAATTACGCTTGCCCATCAGAAACTCAAGGAACAGCGGCGACATGTTGAACTTCCAGTTCGCCTTGCGGTTCGAAAGAATCGAGCGGAACATGCGGCGCGTGCGCGCTTTGCCAAGGAAATGCTGCTGGTCCGGAGCCTTATCGTACGAATATCCGGGCGAGAGCATCATGCCTTCGACGCCCAGCTTCATCATGTCGTCGAAGAAATCGCGGACGCTTTTCGGGTCCGCGCCGTCGAACAGCGTGGTGTTCGTGGTCACGCGGAAGCCGCGTTTCACCGCCTCGCGGATACCCTCGACGGCCAGTTCGTAGCCGCCTTCCTTGCAGACCGAAAAATCGTGGTGCTCGGATTGTCCATCCACGTGCACCGAAAAGCTGAGGTATTTGCTGGGCTTGAAGAGGTGCAGTTTTTCTTTCAGCAGCAGGGCGTTGGTGCAGAGATAAATGTACTTTTTGCGCGCGATCAGCCCTTCGACAATTTTGTCGATCTCGGGATGCATCAGCGGTTCGCCGCCCGGTATCGAGACCATCGGCGCGCCGCATTCGTCCACGGCTTTGAAGCACTGCTCCGGCGACAGATTCATCTTCAGCACATGCGCCGGATACTGAATTTTTCCGCAACCCGCGCACGCCAGGTTGCAGCGGAACAGCGGCTCCAGCATGAGCACCAGCGGATAGCGTTCGCGACCGGCTATGCGCTGCTTCAGCACATAGCTCACGACCGTCCACATCTGCGAAACAGGAACACCCATATCGAATTATTGTCTCATTCCCTTCAGGTGGTCGCGCAAGTCCTTCAGAGCGGTGTGTGTGAAGGGGCCATGGAAGCGCCACTGAATCGAGCCGTCGGAACCGATAAGCAGCAGGTACGCCTCGTCCGGAGCCTGAAACTGCGCCGCTGCCTTCAACTGTTCCTCGTTCTTATAGATGACCAGAAATCGGTCGAGTTTGTCGGGCGTGAAGGTTTTTTTGTTTCGACGGACGCTGTTGGTGATCGAACTGAGCGTCATGGGGCGAACCAGTCGCGGCACATCCTGAAGCACCGCGACTGTATACGTGGTCACCAGGTCTTTCGGAACTTCCTTCGCCCAAAAATCGGTTTGCTCGCTGGAAGCGTGGGTGAAGCCCACGATGAAGAGCGCCGGATCTCCGTGCGCCGCGGTCGGCATGGTCAGGTGTTTGCGGCTGAGTGTGTCGCACTCGATCGTCGGAAACTGCTCGGCGCGGGCGCCAATGGCAATTGTGAGAACAAGTGCCAGTGCCGATAACCATTTTCCGGAGTGCCGCATCGAATTATTGGAGAGCCTCATATGCATTTCGGTTTCCGGATTCCTTTCTATTTTCTACTGCCAGTGGCGGCGTTCGCCCAGACGCATCTTGTGGTTACGGCCGAAGGGCATCGCGGCGCGGTGCCTCCGGTCGTCACGAAAGACGAAGTTGACGTTCAGGTCGACAAGCGCCCCGCTCAGGTGACGGACTGGGTTCCCCTGCGCGGCGATCAGGGAAGTCTTGAGCTTTATGTCGTGATCGACGACGGCAGCGATTCCGATCTCGGATTGCAGTATGGCGATCTGAGGAAATTTCTGGACGCCCAGCCCGCGACGACAAAAATCGGTCTGGCATATCTCCAGAACGGAGCGGCCCGGATCGTCGAGCCGATGACGGCGGATCGAGCGCGAGTTTTGATAACGCTGCGAAGCCCGCTCGCGCAGCCGGGAATTTCCTCCAGTCCTTATATGGGCGTTTCCGATCTGATCAAGAAATGGCCCGTCGTGAACGCGCGGCGTGAAATTCTGATGATTGCGAGCGGTATCGATCCGTGGTCGCCGCCCGATCCGCAGAATCCATATCTCGAGAAGGCGATTTCGGACGCGCAGCGCGCCGGGGTCGTCGTGAGCTCGATCTATTTCCCTGAGGCCGGACATCTCGGGCACAGCTTCTGGCAGGCAAACTGGGGCCAGAATTATCTTTCCGAACTGGCCGACGGCACCGGGGGAGAACTGTACTGGTCGCAGGGACTGGCGAATCCGGTGTCGATTGCGTCTTATCTGAAAGATTTCGCGTCGCGACTGGAGAATCAGTATCTGCTGACCGTCGATTGCTCCGGCAAGAAAAATGAACTGGAGCAAGTGAGGGTAGCGTCGGCGCACTCGGGGCTATCGCTCGTCGGCGCGTCGAAAATCGCTTGCGGCAAGTAGGTTATTCGTGGCGGAGTGCCGTGAGCGGCTGAATTCGCGAGGCGCGTAGTGCCGGAATTGCTCCCGCCGCCATCGCCACCGTCGCCAGCAACAAAACCGTTACTCCAAGGACAAGTGGGTCGACGCCACCGAGCCCGAAGAGCAGCGACCGCACCGCCCACATGGCTTCGAGCGCGCATATAATTCCGGCACCCGCTCCAAGGGCCGTGAGCAAGCCAACCTCTCGCAGCACCAGCGCCAGCACATTTCCGCTTGTAGCGCCGAGTGCCATGCGAATTCCCATTTCGGCGGTCCTGCGTCCCACCACATACGCGATCACGCCGTACAGGCCTACTGCGGTGAGAATGAGTGCGAGCAACCCGAACGCCGTGGTCAGCGCAGCCAGTAGCCGATCTGTGTAAACCGAATTCTCCACGCGCGTCCGCATGGTGGCGACATTGAAAACAGGCAGCGTGCGGTCCAGTTGCGCGACCACCGATCGCGCCGCGGATTCGAGCGTTTCCGGCCGGGTTCGCGCACGTACAAACAGGGTTGCAGAAAACGACTTCGCGCCCACCTTCGACTGTTCGTAGGGAAAGTAGAATGTCGGTTTCACCTGCTCGCGCAGCGTCTGGTTGTCGATATCGTGTACGACTCCCACGATTTGAACGTCGGGTGGGTGACCGGCTCCGGGCCTCATCAGCAGTCCCAACGGATTGCGCTTGCCGATGAATCTTTTGACGAATGCCTCATTGACTATACCCACTTTCGGCGCGCCGGGAACATCGCGGTCGGTGAATTCGCGGCCCGCGACTAGCCGAGCGCCCAGCATGCGAAAGAATCCCGGTCCGACGGAGTTGAAATCGGAATTCATATCTTCGCCATCCGCCGGCGTATACCCTTCGACCGTCACGTTGCTGGCGGATTCGCTGTCCGAAAACGGCGCGGAATCGGCAATCGATACGGACTCCACACCCGGGAGTGCTGCCAGCCTTTGCATGATGCTGCGATAGAGGGACATGCCCCGGTCCGCGAGGTAACCGCCGCCGCCCGCGTCCACCGAAAAGGTGAGCACATTTTCGGCGTGGAAGCCGGGGTCGTGGCCCATCAGATTGATGAGGCTTTTGCCGAAAAGACCGGCGGTCGAGAGCAGCACCAGCGAAAGCGCCAGTTGTCCGACCACCAGAATCTGGCGGACGCGCGGCGAGAGATTTCCGCCGCCTGAGGCTGCCGTCCGGTCGCCCAGCACGCTTCCGGCGCTTGTTCGGGAGGATTGCCATGCGGGCGCGATACCCGAAATCAGACCGGCCAGCGCCATGATCAGAGTGCAGAACGCCAGCACCGGCAGACTAATGGTGCCCGCCAGCCATCCGCCGGTTTCATCGGGAGGTAGCAGGCGCAAAACGCCGGAGGTCAGGGCGGGAGTCAGCAGTATTCCGGCGAGCGCTCCCGCCACCGCGATCACCAGACTTTCGGCAAGCAGCATCGACACGATCCGACCGCGCCCGGCGCCCAGCGCGAGACGGATGGACGTTTCGCGCGAGCGGTTGACGCCGCGCGCCAGCAGCAGATTCGCCAGATTCGCGCAGCCAATCAGCAGCAGCAAACCGACCATCGACGCCAGCACGAGCAACGGTTTGCGCCAGTTACGTTCCAGCTGATTCAGGCCTTGTGCCGCCGTCGCCAACTGAAGCCGGCTGGTCTCCAACGCGTTGCGTACCCGTGAACTGGTGACTTTCATCTGGACGAGTTCGTCTTTCACGGCGGATGCGAAGACGGGCGCAAGCTGGGCTTCGGCCTGGAGGCGTGAGACACCCGGGGCGAGCCGTCCCAAAATTGTGAAGCGCGACATGCCGGGCGCGTCGTAGTCTTTCCAGCTTGGTTCCACGGTGCCGAGCAGCGACACGGGCAGATAGACATCCGGCGAATTCCCGCTCAGGACGCCGCGGAATCCTTCGGGCGCAATGCCCACGATGGTGAAGATTTTGCCGTTGAGCGCGATCGTTTGATTCAGGCAGGCGGTGCTGCCGCCGAACCGCTTGATCCAGTAATTGAAGGAAAGCACGGTCGCGGGAGTGCCCGCGCCGTCGCGGTCGTCCGACGCCGAGAGCAACCGCCCGGCATGAGGCTGGAGGCTCAGCACTTCGAAGAAGTTCCCGGAGACGATTTCGCTTTGGACACGTTCGGCCGAGCCATTCATAACCGCCTGCACGGACTGGCCGGAACGGATCGCCATGCCCCGGAACAGATGTCCGCCATCCCGCAGCGCGCGGTACAGAGGATATGAGAAGACGGTTTCGTAGTTGTCGCTGGAATTATTCCCCTGCATATGGAAGTCTTCCGAGTGAAGAACGACGAGACTGGCCGGATCGGGTATGGGCAGGCTGCGCAAGAGTACCTGATAGAAGAGCGAGAAGATGGCAGTATTAGCAGAGATGCCGAGGCCGAGCGTGATCACGGCGAGCAGGAAGAATCCGGGGGATTTGCGGAGCGTGCGCGCAGCGTAGATCAGGTCTCGGGCGAAATTCATAGCTGAAAGTATGACGTTGAATTCGGCGAAACGTTCGTTACTTTCGGAGCATCGCGAAGCCGGGTGGGCCGTAACCGAAATGGCGTCCGGCCGATTCCACGGTTCGGCGCATGCGGGCCAGGACCGATTGCTGGAAGGCAGGGTCCAGCCATTCGGTCCAGCCGTAGCGCTCACAGATTGCCACGGCCGCCTCGCGCGTGGTGGCTCCGGATTTCTTGACGGCGCGCACGTGGAAGGGGTCGGCCACAACCGCTCCGTTCGTGGCTTCGAGGGCGCGCTGCGCGAGCGCCTCGGGGTCGCAGGGCAGTATGGGCGACAGGGTCGCGAACACCTGGATTCCGGCATCGCGCAGGGTCTCGATGGTGCGCCAGCGATCTTCAATGGGCGCGCAGTGCGGTTCGAAGATTCTGCGGACGTCCTCGCGATCCGTGGTCACCGAAAAGCTGACGCGCACGCCGCGCAGCAGTTCCAGATCCCGCAGCACCAGCGGCCCGCGTGTCTGAATGACGAAGACCACGTCCGACGGGCCGTTCGCAACAACGCGCAGGATTTCCGGCATGAGTTGCCGGTCGGCCTCGGCAGGCTGGTAGGGATCGGTCAGAGGTGAACAGTAGATCGCCTGACCCGGCCGTAACGCCTTGCGAAGTAGTTCGGGCGCGTTGGTTTTAAATGTGGTCCACTGGCCCCAGTGCGTCCAGTCTTCGGGGCGCAGCCCGGCCTGTACGCGCATGGTGGGCACGTAGCAATAGCTGCAGCCGAAGGTGCAGTTGCGGGACGGGTTCAGAGAATGTGTGAAGCCGGCGTCGCGCAGGAAGCCCGAAACCGGGGTCAGGATGGAGCGCGCGTCGGCGTCGAAGATCCGGAACGGCAATTTAAAGGTTCAGCTTTTCGCGGGCGTAGTTCAGACACTGTTTCACGTTGTCGTCCTCGACGCGCAGTTGGGCGTCCTTCGAGAGCGTGGCGAAAGTCGGCAGAGGCTGCAGGCGCGCCGAACTCTTCCGCACCATGGCCAGCGTGCGCGCGAGGTAGACTCCGTTGCGGTCCGGGAAGGTGATCCAGTATTTTTCGGTCAGGCAGGGAACTTCGAGGGGGTCGCGCGTGATCATTTCGAGCGAAAACTTCGCCTTCGGATTGGCGGCGCGCACCGCGTCCACGATCTTCCGAAGGTCCAGAATGCCTTCGCCCAGGGGCACTTCCGAAAGCAGGAAGCCTTTGGGATATTCCTGGACGGCCATGTCCTTCATGTGGCACATCTTGGCGTAGGGCGCGAGTTCCAGGATCGACTCGGGCGAATCGAGCAATGCGATGTTATTGCCGAAATCGAGCAGCGTGCCGAAGTATTCGCCGCTGTACTGCTTCATCAGGCTGAGTTCTTCGTCGATGGTCCAGTCCTTGTGGTTCTCCATGCCGACCGGGATTTTCAGACGCTCCGCTATGGGCGCGATCTTCTTTGTGGCGGCCGTGCTTTCCTCGACGAAGGCCTTCCAGTCGTTGAGCGAATTCCACTTCTCGTAACGGCGTCCGCCGCTGGTTCCGGTGCGCGCCGCGATTGCGCCCGCTTCTTTGGCGTTCTTCAGCGCTTCCTCGAAGGCCGACGTGTCGTTCGACTTCGGCATGGGGGCCATGGCTTCGACGAACATGCCCAGTTCCCCGGCGTGTTGGCGGATCTTGTGAAGCGATGCGAGATCCGCGGGGAGCTGGATCTGAATTCCGGCCGCGCCCAGATCGTGGCAGCGGTCCATGAACGGGATCGGGTCGCGGTATCGCGCGAAGGTCATATAAGAGGTGGTCGCGATGCCCATGGTGCTTTTGGGCGGCGCGGCGGAGAGATCCTGGTCGAGCGCGGCGGCGACCGCGATGCCCACGCCGCCGGAAATGAGAGTTCTTCGCGTCATAAGTTTAGTATTCGCCCTCGGGGCCACGTGAGTCCCGGTACGCTGTGCAAATTTTATCATTCAAAAACCCTATACACCGGATAACATTTTCCATATACTGAGTCTGCGAGCTACGTTGCTTGCCTCCAGGTTCGAGGAAAGTCTCCAAGGTGAGAAAAAATATGCGCCCCGTGTTCTATTGCGCTTTCTGGTTGACCGCGCTTGCGTTGACAGGCGTGGCTGCACCACCGATCGTCGTTCCCCCGTCGGACGTTACGGTCATTGTCGATATCAAGGGTACCTATTCCCAGGTTGCCTACCGTGAAATGACGCGCGAAGCCGCTCAGATTATTGAGGCTTCGGGCGTTCACCTCGACTGGCGCATGCGCTCCGAATCGATGAACGCCACATTCAACGATCTGGTTGTGATGACGTTCAAGGGTTCCTGCAGCTTCGATCCCGCACCACCCCTTTATGACGAACTCGGGCCGCTGGCGGTCACGCGCACCTCGAACGGCGAAGTGCAGCCATTCGGGGAAGTGAACTGCGACCGGGTGGTGAACTCGGTTCGCGGTGCGATGTTCGGTTCGGATTATTCGAAGGGCGACATGCTGGTGGGGCGCGCGCTGGGCCGCGTGGTGGCGCATGAGCTGGTTCATATGCTGACGAAGTCGGGGCAGCATGCGCATGAGGGCGTGCAGAAGGCGGCGTTGTCGGGGCGGCAGCTGATTTCTGCTTCGTTGCCTCTGAGCGCGATGGATATCGACCGGTTGATTGCGGAACGGCATAGCCGGTAAGCTGTCAATGGTCCGAAATCATGGGATTGACTGTGCCTAAAATAGATAGGGAGTCCCATGCCGACGCTGCTGACCGATCTTCCCGAAGCTCCGCAACCGCTGATCCCTCCGCGTAAGCGTTGGACGCGTGAGGAATGCGCTCCGCTGGAGGCTGCGGGACTCTTTGAGAGAGAGCACCTCGAATTGGTCGACGGAGAGCTCATCAGCAAAATGGGTAAGAATCGCCCGCACGTGAATGCGTTCTCGTCGATGTACCTCTGGTTGGTGAGCGCTTTTGGCGGGGACTTCGTAAACGCGGAGGCTCCGATTGACGTCAGTCCCGAGGATAATCCAACAAACGAACCCGAGCCCGATCTTATCGTGCTGAACCGGCCGTCCCGCAAGTTCCAGTCTGGCAACCCTCAACCTCGGGATCTCAGCCTCGTGGCAGAGATCGGGGACAGCACACTGGTCTTCGACCTCACGATTAAAGCCAGGCTCTATGCCCGCGCCGGGGTAATTGAATACTGGGTTCTGGATGTGGCCGGGCGGCGGTTGATCGTGCACCGCAAGCCGGTGGCCGGGAAATACACGACGGTTACGATCTACGCCGGCGATGAACCGGTAGCTCCGCTGGCGGCACCGGCGGCTGAGTTCCGCGTATCCGCGCACTTCGGGTGTTGAGAGCAGGCAGATGACGGCCACACGTCAACGCGGTTCCGTAGGTCTCCTCCTGGCTGACGGGAGCTTCGGCGCGGAGTTCGTGAACGTCGGGCCGCGATTGACGTGAGTCCCCAAGACAATCCACAAACGAACCGGAGCGGGATCTGATTGTCCTGAACCGCGATCTCCCGGGCGTTTCAGGCGGGCAATCCTCAGCCTTCGGATCTCGCGCTGGTGGTGGGGTTTCGGCACACTTCGGGCATTGAGGGTGCATTGCATTTCGTTTTCGACAGGCGCAAGCGCCGATCGCACTGCTACGCGGCCCGATTCAGGACCGGAGGCGCATTGACCAGAGGCGATTGCTCCCAGCCGGGCTTCAGAACGGATAAGCCTGAAGCACTTGCTTCGCGTCGGGCGCAGCATCGCTTGTATTTTTGACCGGAACCGCAGGGGCACTGGGCGTTTCGCGGTGTCAGTTTCGGC
>Ga0302278_10007330_pt1 | contig 10191 bp, 6 predicted proteins | sample III_Bog_N3_2_FD_194543 | JGI IMG/M metagenome (GOLD analysis project Ga0302278, IMG submission 194543) | Peat permafrost microbial communities from Stordalen Mire near Abisko, Sweden - III_Bog_N3_2 | ecosystem: Environmental > Terrestrial > Soil > Wetlands > Peat | place: Sweden: Abisko... | reverse complement strand
CCAGAGAACGCTCTTCGGGTAGAAAGCGGGAGAGGACATGACTTGAGAGGTCAGAACCGCCTCTCTCCGCGCTCTGGGCACCGCCAATCCCTATACGGAGACGTGGAACCTGCTCCGTTGAAAAATGAATGATCACCGATTTCAGTCCATTCTGACCTCCTGATCCTCCCTCCCTGCGCAAACGGAGAGAACCAAGAGGAAGGGCAATATCATCACACACGATCAGTGATGAGGCGGCGGGAATACGATGAAACCGGGCGTACTCACCTACTGATTCGCCACTGAGATTCATGAATGTCGTCGGTTTCAAGAGTGCAAGTTCCGCACCCGACCGAGCCACAGAGGCATCCCATTTGGCCTCTTTGGTAAAAGAGATTCCGAGGCGTTTGGCGAGCTGGTCAAGAACGGCAAATCCAATATTGTGCCTGGTTCCCTCGTACTCCTTTCCAGGATTGCCAAGGCCAGCCACAAGTCTGATGCCATTGCCCAGGGTGTCCGGGGTATCAGGCATCAGAATAGTCCGTCAGGAGAGAGGGGATTCCCTCCCTATTTCTTGGCAGGAGCATCGGCTCCCTCGGTCGGCTTCTTCTCCTTGATCACTTCAGGACCGGTCGGAGCAGCAGCGTCAGCAACAGGTTCCACACCTGTTTTCGACTCGGCGACGATGAAGACGGTAAGTTCCGGATCACTCGTGGCCGTGACTCCGGCTGGAAGAACAATCTCGCGGACGTGAAGGGACTGGTTGAGTCCCAGCGCACTGACATCAACAAGGATGATTTCAGGAAGATCCTTCGGAAGGCAGGTAATGTGCAGCGAGCGCAAGCTGTGCTCCAGCAATCCGCCGTAATTCTTGACTCCGTCGGCTTCACCGGTGGGTTCGATGGGAACTTCCGTGTTAATCACTTCATCGCTCGCCACTTCAAGGAAATCGACGTGAAGAATGTCGCGACGCACAGGGTGGTGTTGCACTTCCTGGATCAGCGAAAGCTTCGTTGCTGCGGCACCGCCGTTTTCACCGGCAATCTGGAGTTCAACAAGGATATTCTCACCGACGGCGCGTGAGAGAAGTTTGCTGATTTCACGGGCGTTGATCTCGAGGTTGGCAGGCTGATCCTTGTGGCCGTAAATAACGGCGGGCACGGAACCACGGGTACGGAGTTGCTTGACGGAGTTGCGTCCGACATCGGAGCGATGACGGGCGGAAAGGGTGACCTGTTTAGCCATTGGATTCGGTAGTTAAGACGCTGATGTTTGAGTCGGTTGTTGCTTGAGTCGGAACAGCGAGGAAACCGACTCGCCTCCATGGATGCGACGGATTCCCTCGCCGAGCAATTCGGCGACGGACAGAACCCGTACACGATCCCCCGAACCTTGCCGAACGGGGACGCTGTCGGTGGTGATGAGCTCTTTGATTTCGGAGCCCTCCAACCGCTGAACCGCTAAATCTGTCAGCACTGCGTGAGATACGCCAGCATAAATATCACCAACATTCTGTGTTCGGAGAATTTTGGCGGCACTGGTCAGTGTTCCGGCGGTCTCGGTAATGTCATCGATGATGAGTACATTTTTCCCCTCCACCTCTCCGATGATGTGCAATGCGTCGACTTCGGTGGCGCTTTTGCGGCGTTTGACCACAATAGCCAAGCCTGCTCCGAGAGCCTCGGCATAGGCGCTTGCCATCTTGACCCCGCCGACATCGGGAGAGACCACCACAAGGTTGGAGATATTTTTGCGATGCAGATAATCGACCATGACCGGCAGGGCATAAAGGTGATCGACAGGGATGTCAAAAAAGCCCTGCAACTGCTGGGCGTGCAAATCCATCGTCAGGACACGATCGACACCGGCTGCAACCATGATATTGGCCACGAGTTTTGCCGTGATTGGCACGCGTGGCTGATCCTTGCGATCCTGACGGGCGTAGCCGAAGAAGGGGATCACCGCCGTGATCCGGTCGGCACTGGCGCGACGGGCGGCGTCGACCATGATGAGCAATTCCATGATGTTCTGGTTGCTCGGAGGACAGGTCGGTTGCACGATGAAGACATCGCGTCCGCGGACATTGTCGTTGATTTTGACAAAGGTCTCGCCGTCGGGAAACGAGGTGACAGTAGCATCGCCGAGAGTCATCCCCAAATAGGCGGCGATGTCGCGGGCGAGTTGACGGTGGGCGGATCCACTAAAAATCCGGAGTTCAGGAGAGCCAGTCATGGAAGGGAGTACGATATATGCATCGGCTCCCTTCACGCACGAAGGAAATCAAGCAAGGGAGAGATTTTTCTTACCAGAACCCCGGTATCACCCGGAAGCTGACCGTGGCTGGTTCGGCTGGCAAGTAGCTATCGGTTCCAGTCTGCTTGGCCTGCACGACCACCAATCCGTAACTCTTCAGAATAAGCCAATTCCCAATTACCAGTGCGGTACTCGGAGTCAGCACCTTGTAGGTAACAGGCAGGTTGGAATCTGTGGTCGCACTCAACAACAGCATCCCGGCTGTAAGCTTGGTCGCCTTAATCTTCGGGAAGGTAATCTTCTGGGATGACTTTGAGACCACGACAAGATGTCTGACAGCATTGGCTGGCTTGACCGATCCGTTCCCAGCCTGGGTCGCCGTGACGTTAACAATTCCGGCACCGGTCAGGGTAAGAGTGTTTCCCGTGACAGAGGCAATTTTGGAGGGTGTCACTGAATAGCTGACGGGAAGTTTGGAACTTGCCGTTGCTCCCAGCAGAACTGTCCGATTAATTACCTGTTGAGCGGGAATCTCCGGGAAGGTGATCGTTTGAACCGTCGACAGAACCGGAGCATTGGTGAATTTAGCAATCAGCTCATGATTGGCCCTGACATTGATCAGTGAGTAGTTCGTTGAGTTTGTCATGGGAATACCCGCCTCACTCCATCCAGCGAAGACATACCCCGGGGCGGTGACTGCGGTAAGTGTTGCACTCTGTCCGTTCGTTAACTTTGCGATGTTTTTTATGACACTCGCTGCCTCAGTAGGTGTCTTTACAGGCTTTTTAACTCCTGCAGTGACAACCCCTTGGGGAACCACCGCTACGACTCCTGCTCCAGCAGGCATGGCAACTGCTTCAACAAGGCTGTGGGCGGCAGGAATCTCTCCTGCTTTGGCAACAGTCAGGATGTAGTTGTTGGAAGCATCGGGATCGACACCATCGGAGGCGGTGATAGTGAAGGCAAAATCTCCGTTGGTTTGAGGCGTTCCAGAGATCACCCCGCTGGTTGCATCATAGGACATTCCCGGAGGCAGGGCACCATTGGTAAGCACAGAAGTGAAGGGTGCTGTTCCCACAATGACCACCGTGCGATCAGGATAGTGTGTTCCGACTTCGCCATCCGGCAGATGGTCAATCAGTCCAAGATGTCCGGCAGCATCAGCGGCCGACATCTGCACACCGATGAGGTTACCAACAACGAGCGTATTGCTGTATTGACCGACTCCGTTTGTGCCGTCAGGACTTACCGAATCAGCAAGTGCCTCTCCTGTTTGAGGATCTAGAGGGCCGGTGTATTTGTAGAATTCATAGCGCCGCGTTATCACCTCATCGCCGTTGTTGAGCGGTTCCGCAGCTCCAATCAGCTTGTTGTTGGCTGCATTGGTGTTAGCGGTATCCGTCTGCAGAATGGTCCATTCGCTTTCCACTTCGGCAGGTTCTCCGGCAGCCCAGTTATGCATCGTGGGGAAATTTGTGTCGGGAGAAACCAAATCACGTAGTTTCACCGGATTGTTGGTGTGGGTCGTTGTGCGGATTTCCTTCACCCAGGTTGCAAGTCCGAATTCACGAGGGTTGACCTCGGGAAGTGGTGGAAAGGGAGGGGCAATGACTGCCTGGACTTGGGCGAGCGCGGCACCCCCTGCAGGAGCGTAGTTAAAAACCGGCGTGGACACGCTGACAGCTGGACCAAGGATGAGATTGCCCGATCCATCATCCTGCAGCCAATTGTAGCGTATGCTGCTTGGTACAGCGGAATAGCCCACTCCGAAATGTTCTCCCCCGAAATTTGTTGAAGGATCCGTGAACTGATGCCCCATCGTCGGAGCGATCGGTGCGGCGGGAACAGCCGTATAGGCTGACCAGGAGTTATTGGTGAAGGTTGCACGATAGACGACAAAAACTTTTGGATTGTTCGTATCGGTATTGTCCTCGGAAATCACGGGCGTGCCGTAATGGTTCCAATCATAGGTGTAGGTGATATCCTTGCTATGAATGCCATCTAGTTCGATTTCGAAACCATGGCAGTTGGTGCCAGTGTCATTGACCGTATCAAAGTTATTGATACTGCCGAAGGCTTGGCTTGCCTTGAGCGAATTGATCGAGAACGCAGCCAGGAAACCTAAATAAAGAATCAACGGTATTGCTTTCATAGGTTCATTCTAATTCTTTTATCATTATGCGCAATATCTTTTTTTAATCTGTTAAAATACCCATTTTGTTTTATAATATAAACACTTATCTTGTTATCTTTAATTATAAATAAAAAATACCGGCCGCCATATGGTGATGGCTTTTTTACCTCAGGTCCAAACATCCCTCTCGTGTAGGAAAAGGCCATACCCTTATTCAGGAGAGGATTAGCCAAAGAGGGATCCCCCCTCGCGGTCACCGAACTGTGCAGCGTTCTCTTCAGCGTGTTTTACACACCGGCCTCCGGAGAAGAAGACGGGCTATCCTTGTCCCGCCTGGATAGCAGTCAGCGCGATCGTATAGACGATATCCTCCACCAGCGCGCCACGAGAGAGATCATTTACCGGGCGCTTCAGTCCCTGAAGCATCGGACCGATGCTGATGACATTGGCGCTTCGTTGCACCGCCTTGTAGGTGGTGTTGCCTGTATTGAGGTCGGGGAAGATAAAGACGGTGGCATTGCCCGCCACAGCACTGCCGGGAGCCTTCTGCGCGGCCACTTCGGGTATGGCCGCAGCATCATACTGCAACGGCCCGTCAATGAGCAAATCGGGACGCTTTGCTTTGGCAAGGGCGGTCGCCTCGCGAACCTTTTCGACGTCGGCGCCCGATCCCGATTCTCCCGTTGAATAACTAATCATGGCAACCCTGGCCGGAATGCCGAAACGAATCGCTGATTCTGCACTCTGGATCGTGATGTCGGCCAATTGATCGGCATCAGGATTCGGATTCACCGCGCAGTCTCCATAGATGAGCACCTGCTCGGGCATGCACATGAAGAAGATGGAGGAAACCACTTTCACTCCGGGATGTGTCTTGATGATCTGCAGGGCGGGACGGATCGTATTGGCCGAGGAGTGAAGCGCTCCGGAAACGAGCCCATCCACCTCACCGAGTGCCAGCATCACCGTTCCAAGCCAGACCGTATCCTCCAGCATCTCCTCGGCATCCTTGAGAGTGAGTCCCTTGTGCTTGCGCATCTCAAGCAACGGAGCGATGTAGTTCGCGCGTACGCTCTCAGGATCGATGACCTCGACACCGGCAGGCAGATCGATTTCTTGGTTTCTGGCCACCTGGGCAATGACCTCCAGCTTCCCGAGCAGGATGCAATGAGCAATCCCACGATCCGCACACAGGGCTGCGGCACGGATCGTGCGCGGCTCCTCTCCTTCGGGAAGCACAATGCGTCGCCGCGTTTTCCTTGCCATCTCCGCCAATCGGAAGCAGAAAGCCGCGGGAGACATCCTGACCTCAACGGGCGCCACGCTATGAGAAGTGATCCAATCAGCATCAATATGGCTAGCGATGAATTCCATCGTGAGCTGCGCCCGCTCGATGTCATCGGCCGGAACCTCATTGCTCATCCGGCTGAGATGCGTCGCCGTCTCCCAACTGTTCGAGGCGACTCGAAAAACAGGAAGTCCGGTCTGCCAGGCAGGCTGGCAGAGATTCATGATCTTCTCCTCGATGCTCGTATCACCAGTGAGTAACAAACCGGCCATCGGGATCTTGTTAAGCGAGGCCATGGCGATGCCGAGGATCACATCAATCCGGTCGGAAGGCGTGATCAGGATGGCACCGGGCGTAAAGGTATGCGTCAAATTCGGAACGGTGCGCGCCAACAACGAGATCTTCTTAACCCTGCGGGTCAGCGATTCCCCCTCATTAATAATTTCGGCGTCCAGATAGCGGCAGATATCAATCGTCCGACAGGCGGTGAGTTCCAAGTTCTGCGGAATGGCGGCGATCAGACGACAACGATTGGGTTTCAGTAGATGGCTGTTGTGGGTCCACTCCTCACGAATCTCAGCCGGGGATCGGCGGAAAAGAACCGGTATCCTGTTGATGATGCAGCCGATCACCCCTTTTCTGCTAACACCGCCAAACTGCTGGGCGGCGATCTCGATGCGTTCCTCGACTTCGGCCATCGTGTCCTCGGCAGCCGAACAGGCGAGAATCACTTCGGCACTCAGGGTGCGTGCGACATGGAGATTGAGTTCCGAAGTGTAGCTTGAATTCGCATGGGGGATCAGTCCCTCGACAACGACCACATCGGCATTTCCCGCCGATTCGTGGAAGGCTCGGACGACACGCTCCAAGAGTTCATCGAGATGCCCTGTGCCAATCAGCCGTTCCGCTACCTCCAGGGGAATGGGCGCCGAGGAGTGCAGCGAGGTGGTCGCTCGGATGAAATGCGTGGAGCGTTCCGGCCCATCGTCGCCACCAGTGGGCTGACCGATCGGCTTGTAAAAAGCGACGCGAATGCCGTGATTATCGAGGGCGCGGAAAAGTCCAAGTGAAATGGAGGTAAGACCGCACCCGCTTCCCACGGGCGCTAAAAAGAGAGTATGCGCCATGTTCATGAATGAAGAAGATTTGCGGTCTCACGAGCAATCACCAGTTCCTCATTGGTAGGGACCACGAGGACAAGCAGCCGCGAATCAACAGTTGAAATCCGACCCCGAATATCAGTAGCACTCGCGCCATTCGAGGCGTTCAATTCAGGGTCGAGAACCGGACCGAGGATACGAAGATGATCGAGCGTGCGGTGACGGACTACACTGGAATTCTCACCAATGCCGCCTGTGAAGATCAGCGCATCCACGCGATCCAGTGCCGCCGTCAGTGCCAGGAGATTGCGGGCCAGCTTGTAGCAGAAAATCTCCACGGCAAGGCGAGCCTTCTCATTTCCGGAGGCTTCGGCAGCGAGGAGTGTGCGCATGTCACTACTGATCCCGGAAATGCCGAGCAGTCCGCTTTTTTTATTCAGAATGTCGATGATCTCTGAGAGTGGGAGCCCTGTCCGCTGCTGGATAAAGGGCAGGACATTCGCATCGATATCGCCGCACCGCGTCCCCATCACAAGTCCTTCCAAGGGAGTGAAGCCCATGCTCGTATCGACACTTTTCCCCTCACGGATGGCACAGACACTCGATCCATTCCCCAAATGGGCGGTGAGCACCTGCAACTCTTCGGGAGACTTGCGCAGCAGGGCAGCCGCCTGGGTTGAAACAAACCAGTGACTCGTGCCATGAAATCCATATTTCCGAACCCTGTGGGTCTCATACCATTCATCGGGGACACCGTACCTGAAGGCATGCTCCGGGATACTCTGATGAAAGGCCGTATCAAACACGGCCACTTGCGGCAGTTCGGGAAATTTCTTCCGGGCCACATGGATACCAAGGGCGTTGGCCGGGGCATGAACGGGCGCGATATCGCTGCATGCGGCGATCGCTGCCTCGGAAGCATCGTCCAACAGGATGCTTGCATTGAACTTCTCGCCGCCATTCACGACACGATGGCCTACCGCATCAATATGGTAAGAACTCAGGTGCCGAAGCATTTCATCGAGAGCCTCCGCGTGACCGGCTGTGGGAATCGCATACGACTCCTTGGATCCCTCGGCGGATTTGATCTCCAGAAGGGCATCAGGGCTATTGAGCCGCTCCGCAAGACCTGAGACGACAATCTCCCCGCCCTCGGGCGTCACAAGCGCAAACTTCAGCGAACTGCTCCCCGAGTTAATGACCAACACCAGAGGATGCCTATCGCTAGGAACCTGGGCTTGAGTTGAGGTCATTGGAAAAGTGATCCGCGCTGTCATCTTGACAGCGCCACAAGGCTACAAGTCCCCCTGGTCAAATTCAAGAATATCCCCTCTTTTTTTGAACACATATCTCCTAGATTACCGCCTCCTCCTGGCTCTGTGATTTGATTTTGAGGAGGTAGCAAGGGGTCATGCGTCAGCCTATGCTACTGAACGTCGAGTTTTTTTAGGATAGTTAAAGCCCTCTTCGCATCTGTCACCCGGAGGATCAGCAAACCCTTTTTAGCAGAGGGCATGGAGGCAAGATAGCCGTAGTCGATATTGATCTTTTTCTCCGACAAGGCATGGGCGATTCGCGAGAGGCTGCCCGGTTTGTTGTCGTTTTGAATCATGAGGACATCACTTTCGACCACCAGCGCCCCATGCTCCTCGAAGATGCCAATCGCCTTCTCGGCATTACTCACCACCATCCGCACAACGGAGTGATCCGTCGTGTCGGAAACGGAGAGGCCGAAAATGTTGATTTTGGAAGCGGCCAAGGCATCACAGACCATGGCAAGGGCTCCCGGCTTGTTCTCTAGAAAGACTGCCAGCTGCTGGACGATTTTCGGAGCAAGCTGGTCAGTCTTGACGGTCATAATCTGAATCCTAGCGCAGTTCCTAAGTGCATAAACACCTAAGCACCTTTGGGAGCCGAAGCCGTGATGGCCTCGGTGATAATGGTCTTACCGGCCTCCTCCTCATCCTTCTTTGCCTCGATCGGCTTGGCGGCCGGGACATGAGGAGTGACTTTCCAGAAGGCTGTATGCGATGCTGGCCAGTCTGCTAGAAGTCGGGCTGCCAGAGGACTGCCTGTCTTCTCTGCATGCTTGGAAACAAGTTCCTTGAGGACTGCTTCATCGGCGGCACCGGAGAGTTTCTCCGCTCCGACGAGCTGATCATTATAACGTCCGAGGAATTTCCCTTCGGGATCGTAGACAAAGGCGATACCGCCCGTCATACCTGCCCCAAAGTTTTTGCCGGTTGAGCCAAGGACAACAACGGTACCTCCCGTCATGTATTCACACCCGTGATCACCGATACCCTCGACAACCGCCGCGCCACCGGAATTGCGGACGCAGAAGCGTTCACCGGCGCGGCCATTGGCAAAGAGCACGCCGCCGGTGGCACCATACATAACAGTGTTACCGAGGATGCTGTTGTTTTCCGGCAGGAAGTGATGATCAGGAAGCGGCCTAATCACGATCTCGCCCCCACTCATCGACTTGCCAACATAATCGTTGGCCTCACCTGTGAGGATGAGACGGATGCCCGGCGCAAGGAAGGCCCCAAAACTCTGTCCAGCTGTGCCGGTCAGGTTCAGTTCAACGGTTCCCTCGGGAAGTCCCTCCTCACCATACTGGTAGCCGATCTCTCCGCTTACCTTGGTGGCAATGGAACGGTTGGTGTTGTCAACCTTGTAGGAAAGCGAAACCGGTTTGCCATCTCGGATGGCCTCTTCGGCATCCTGAAGGATGATGTCGTCGATCGGTTGGTCGTGCTCGGGATCATTGCGATCGCGCGTGGCATAACGGACGGCTGTCGGATCATCCTTCACCACATCGGTAAGGAGGCGTGAAAGATTGAGTGTGTTGGCTTTCGGATGATCGGGAATCACGCGCTGACGCAGGCACTCGGTGCGACCCACCATTTCATCGATGGTGCGGAATCCAAGCCGTGCCATGATCTCGCGGACTTCCTCGGCAACCGCATTGAAGAAGGTGACGACATTCTCTGGCTTGCCCTTGAACTTGGCGCGCAGGTTGTCATTGAGCGTGGCAACGCCGACCGGACAGGTGTTGAGATGGCACTGACGGACATAGACGCAACCCATCGCGATGAGGGCCGCTGTACCGAAGTTGTACTCTTCGGCTCCAAGCAGTGTGGCATGGATGATGTCCTCGCCGGAGCGCATGCCGCCGTCGGTACGAAGGGTGATGCGGTTGCGAAGACCGTTGAGCAGCAGCACCTGATGAGTCTCGGCCACACCGAGTTCCCACGCTCCACCGGCATGCTTCACGGAACTGAGAGGCGACGCACCCGTCCCACCCTCGTGACCGCTGACCAGAATGATGTCGGCATGCGCCTTGGCCACACCAGCGGCGATCGTCCCGACGCCCGATTCGGCGACTAGCTTCACCGTGACGCGAGCCCGGGGATTCACCTGTTTGAGATCGT
>Ga0302278_10007328_pt1 | contig 10193 bp, 9 predicted proteins | sample III_Bog_N3_2_FD_194543 | JGI IMG/M metagenome (GOLD analysis project Ga0302278, IMG submission 194543) | Peat permafrost microbial communities from Stordalen Mire near Abisko, Sweden - III_Bog_N3_2 | ecosystem: Environmental > Terrestrial > Soil > Wetlands > Peat | place: Sweden: Abisko... | reverse complement strand
CCTGGCGCGTTCACTGAGACCTCAAGTTATGTTTACGGAACAGGCGCGTTTATGCTGGCGGGATCGGAAGTCTATCGTCTTGCTCATTGAATCGCGTGTCTGGCCAACGGAGGGGGGCGAGGCCGATGATGCCGTCGATGCCGAAGCGGAAATCCGTGCCGGGAACGCGGAATACCTCGTCGAACAGGATTTCGAGCTGGCGGAGGGCTTCGTCGCGGAGCAGTCAGGCGCCGCGGTTCCAGCGGTTGTGACCGGGCGGCAGAATCTCGGGCTGGTGCGCGGCCTGGAACGGGCCGGCGGGGAAATTCTGCATCGGGATGGCGGACCCAGATAGAGTGGATTCGTTCATTACGATTTTTAAACAGAAGCGGCTATCGCCTGGAATTTAGCTGGAGATGTCGGAAAGAGTGGCGGGGAAAAACTCGGTGATGAGTATCAGGGGATGGCAGTTGGAGATCATCCGGTAACGCCGCATCACGATGTTTGCGCCGCGGTGGTCTGGGAAAAAGGCAGCGAGGGGACCGCTGCCGGGAATGCAGGAGGCTTCCAACAGCTCTTTGCGGCCTTCCAGCTTGTGATCGGACCAGAGTCGTCCTACGGGGGTGTCGGATTCGGTGAGCGCCTGGGATACGGCTGGGGGAAATCGATCGAGGGCCAGGAAGGATTCGGCATAGACGTAGTTGTGGCCGGTTCGGCTGCCGTAGAGAAGGATGCGGCGCTCCATGACGCGAGCGCCTGCGTCGAGGTTGAGAGGGTCCATTCGGGCGGCGAGCGGGAGGGTTTCTATGTGGAGGCGCTTGAGGCGGATGGGTTCGAGCATGGCGGCTTCCACGACGTCGGTCAATGTGCCGTCGCTGGCCAGGAGGATGCGCGACAGGGGGCTGAGCGAGTTCTGCTGCAATGCGTCAATCCGCTGTAGGAAGCTCATTCGACTTACCCGCGATTTCTGAAGTCATGCCGATACGCGCTGGCGGCGTTTGGACATCATGCCGGTGAGGACATTTCCGGGGCCGATTTCGCGGAAGGTGTCGATGCCGCGATCGGCGAGGTAACGGATGGAGTCCGACCATCGAACCTGGCTGATGAGCTGGTCTACGAGGAGCGATGGGATGCGCGGCTGCTCGTATGGCAGGGCCTCCACGTTGGAGATGACTGGCGTGGCGAGAGGGTGAAATTCAAAGCCCGCGAGGAAGAGCGCAAAGGGCGCCTGAAAATCTTTCATGTAACGGGAGTGGAATGCGCCGCTGGTTGCCAGCGGGAGATACATTCGCGCGCCGGAAGCCTCGAAATCGGCGCGGGCGCGATCGATCTCGTCTTTGGGACCGGCGATGACGGTCTGGGTGTCGGAGTTCAGATTGGCGAGGTCGATGCGGTCGAGATTACGATCTTCGAGGATCTTGCGGACCTGATCGCCGCTGAGGCCGATGATGGCCGCCATGCCTCCGCCGGAGGCTTCGGCCATGAGCGCGCCGCGCTTTTGAACGAGGCGCAATCCAGTTTCAAAATCGAATGCGCCGGCGGCGAATAATGCGTTGTATTCGCCGAGGCTGTGGCCGATGAGGAAGGCTGGACGCGGTGTTTCGTCGAGTTCGACAGCGGCAAGCCATGACAGCGCGTTGACGGTATAGAGCGCGGGCTGGGTGTATTGAGTGAGGCCGAGGCGATTGTCCTGGTCGAGCAGGCAGAGGTCCTTGATGGAATAGCCGAGCACCTGGTCGGCGGCGCGAACGTGATCGGGGAAGGCTTCAAACAGAGGCTCGCCCATGCCTTTCTTCTGCGATCCCTGGCCGGGGAACATGAAGCATAGATTAGACTGGACGGGCGGCGCGGGCCGAGCAGGCGCGGCAGGGCTGAATGGCGTCACCGCGTCTAGGTCGAAGTAGCCGTTGTGGCCTTCGAGGTAGATGACGGGTTTCTTTTCGAAGAGGATCGTGGCGGAGGTTCGGGTCCGCCTGGTTTCTGTGTATCCCTGGACGGAGACTTCAGTGTTGACGGGATGCAGCAGGTTCCACTGATCGACCTGTTGTTGCAGCTTTGTTCTATCGATCGGATCAAACTTCACGGTATCCCCCGACTGGCTTGCCATGATGTCAACGATAATCGCCGGCGATTCGCATGTAAGGGTGCTTTCCATCGCCCGCAAGGAGGCGCACTTCCGAGCGGCGCTGGCATGGGCTACTGCGTCCGAATACGGCGCGCTGGCCGATTCGCTGGAGCTGTTTCTGCACCCGGTTGAGCAATTATACTTCCGGTCGCTTCCGGCAGATCGACGAAAGAGGAGTTATCTGTTGGGAAGATACGCGGCAAAGCAGGCGTTGCGCGGGTTGAGCCCGGGATTGGAGCCCGCGAAGGTCGAGATTGCCTCCGGGGTCTTTCAGTATCCCGTGGTGAGGCCGGGGATGGCGGAGCCGGCAGGAGTGAGCATCAGCCACTCAGAGCGCGTGGCGTGCGCGATTGGCTACTCCGAAACGCATCCGCTTGCGATTGACGTGGAGGATCTGGTTCCGGATCGGAGCGAGGTGATGAAGACGCAGATTTTGCCGCGCGAACTGGAGGCGGCCGGCGCGGCGTGGCCGGGTTTGCGGGAGCAGCACTGCACGATGCTCTGGACGGCGAAGGAAGCGCTGTCGAAGATGCTGCGATGCGGCATGACGTGTCCGTATGAGCTATTGGCGGTGAAAGAACTGTATGCCGGAGGGGGCATATTTGGTGGGCAGTTTGAGAACTTCGGACAATACCGATTCCAGGTGTGGGTTGGCGGCGCGAGCGCAATGAGTATTGTGCTTCCACGGAACTCGACGCTGGAGACGGATCTGGGGCCGGTGGTGGCGACGTGGCTGTGATTCAGGTGGGGGATTACCGGTCTCGGATTTTGGGGGCGGCAGTGTAGATTGGAATCCAATATGAACGGGCAGCAGGTTTGGATGTTCTCGGGGCAGGGGTCGCAGTATTACCAGATGGGACTGGACCTGTACGAGGCCGATGAGGTCTTTCGCGCGACGATGGATTGGTGCAGCGAGCAGGTGAGTGAAGTGTTGGATGAGCCGCTGACCTCTCTGCTGTTTCGCGCGCGGCCGGATAAGTTTGCACCGTTCGATCGAACGCTGCATACGCACCTGGCGCTGTTCAGCGTTCAGTTGAGCATGGCGCGCACACTGCTCGGGCGCGGGCACCGGCCTGACGCGATTGTCGGATATAGTCTCGGGGAATGGGTTGGGCATGTGGTGGCGGGGCGCGTGCCGGCGGAGGCCGTGCTCGATTTGCTGGCACGGCAGGGACGGCAGGCGGAAGCGGTTTGTGAGCGCGGTGGAATGCTGGCGGTGTTTGCGCCATGGGAGATTGTGGATTTGCGTCCGGACTGGTTTGGCGAGACGTGGGTGGCGGCGCGGAATTTCGATGGGCATTTTGTGGTCAGCGGGTTGAGGGAATCGATTGAGGCGGTGGAGCGGAGATTGAAGGAACAGAACATTACGTCGCAGATTCTGCCGGTCTCACATGCTTTTCATACGCCGATGATGGATGCGCTGCGCGAGGACTGCCTTGCGGGATTGAAAGCGCTTGCGTTTCGGCCGGCATCGACGCGGCTGTGGTCCGCGCGGGGCGAAGAAGTGACTCATGCCGAGCCTGTGAATACGCTTTGGAGCGCGGTGCGGGAGGCGGTTGAGTTAGGCGAGGCGGTCGCGGCGATTGAGGCGGAGGGCAAGCCGGTCTATGTGGATTGCGGGCCGTCTGGAACCCTGGCGAACTTTGTGAAGTACAACCTGCCCCGCGGGCAGCAGAGCCGATGCGTGGCTCTGATGACGCAGTTTGGCAAAAACATTGCGAGAGTTGACAGCTTCGGGGCTGCGTGTGCGGCCGCGGGAGGGATGGCATGATCGAATACCCGGAGTCGGCGAAAGATGCGCGGGAACTGGAGGCGATGCGCGGGGCGGAGTTGATCTACTTCGTGATTCCGGAGGCCGTGCTGTGGTCGACGGTGAACATCATGGCGATTCTGGATGGGCCGATTGACCTGGATGCGCTGAAGCATCGCGTGAAGCACACATTTTTGCGGTTTCACCGGCTGCGGCAAAGGCCAGTGCGGAAGAAGAAGGAATTCTTCTGGGAGACAGTGGAAGCGGTCGATGTAGAGGAGCATGTGCGAACGCTGGGCGAGGCGATGACGCAGGCGGAGATGAACGAGTTGCTGAGCAAGTCGATGAGCACGCCGCTCGATATATCGCGCCCGCTGTGGGAGCTTGTTTACGTGCCGCGGTACGAGGATGGAGCGGCGGTGATCCTGCGGATTCACCATGCATACGGGGACGGGCGCGCATTGCAGGCGATTGCGACGAGCATTCTGGAGTCTTCGCGGGAAGCGTCGCTGGAGAGGCTTGAGGCTTTGGGCGCGACGGTTGAGTATAAGGCGGTGGCGGATGCGATCCGGCCGCCGGGTGTGCGGCGGTCGAAACATCCTGACGAAGCGGCGGGGTCTGCGGCGCGGCTCCTGCGCGGGCTACGGTCGTTTATCCGCGGCGTGAAAAAGATGGCGGCTTCGTTCAAGAAGGATCACGATACAGGGTTTGACGATGCGCCGAGCGCTGCGCGGGTGGCGGCGTTCAGCAGGCCGCTCTCACGCGCGCGGCTGAGAAAGGCGAGCGCGCAGATCGACTGCACGCTGAACGATTTTGTGCTGTCCGGAGTTGCCGGGGCGGTTCGCAAGCATCTGGAGGAAAGCGGCAGAGATCCCGCACTGACGCGGCTGACGGTGGTGATTCCGGTGGACCTGCACTCGCCGCGGAGCCTCAAGGAGATGAAGCAGAAGGGCGTTCTCACGAACCACCTTGGGACTGTTTCCATGCAGCTTCCGGTTGCGGTGGCGGATGCGGCGGAGCGGGCGCGGTTGGTGGGGCGGGCGATGACGGAGAGCCTCGAAAGCCAGGAGCCGCTGATGCAGTACAAGTCGCTTTCGTCGTTTCACAAGATGCCGCAGGGACTGCTGGTGGGGATGTTCCATTCGCAGGCGCATAAGATGAGCGGAATTGTCTCGAATATCGCGGGTCCGAAGCAGCCGTATTTTATGGCGGGGCAGCGGATGCGTTCCTGGATATTCTGGGTGAGCGCGCCGCAGCTTGCCGGGGCGCATCTCGGGGTGAGCGTAAGCCACTATATGGACGAGATTCGAATCGGACTGACGCTGCCGACGAATACCGGCTACGATGTGCGGCAACTGGCGGAGGATATGGCCGCCGCAACGGAGAAGCTGATGGAGAGTTCGCTGGCGACGGCGGGAATTAGCGGCTGATCTGCGTGCTCCATGCGGCGAAGCGGCTATCGAGGATCGATGCAGCGCCGGTCATCAGGCGCTCGGCTATGTCGTCGGAGTGGCGGTTGCGCCAGTCTTCGAGATGCGTACCTTTGACCCACCGATTGAATGCGCCGAGTGCGGGTCCGCAGTGGATCTGGAAATCGACACGCTGATCCTCGATGCCTTTGAGCGAGAGTCGAGCGGTGTGGACGAAATACCAGCGAAAGATCAGCGCTAGCTTGTGCTTCGGGTTCTTTTCAGCCTTTTCTATCTCGGAAGGGGCGACCCGCAGGTAATATTCGCGGGTTTCGGCGTAGACTTCGGCGGCGCTTTTGCGGAAGTACTTGGTTTCGATCTGGCGGCGGGTGGGCTCGTCGATCTCTTCCCATGAGTTGTGCCGGCGGTAGAGTTCGTAGAGCTTGTTGGCGCGGGCCGGAAAGAAAAGGCCGCGTTTGAGAACCTGGCACTTTGCGCCGATTTCGAACATATCGCCGGCGGGGACAATGGCGGTGTCCTGAACCTCGGCCTGTTGGAGCATGTCTTTGGCCACGTCGCTGATGCCGGCCTCGACGGTGCATTGGTTGATGGAGCCAGTGAGGACGAACTCCGCGCCGAGGATGAAGGCGGCCGCTACGGCGTGAGGAGTGCCGAGACCGCCGGCTGCTCCGATGCGGACGGGCGCTGGGTATTGCTGTTCGGCGACAATGCGGTCGCGGAGGAGGAGCATGGCGGGCATGAGGGCGTAGGCGACGCCCTGGTCGGTGTGGCCGCCGGAATCGGCCTCGACGCAGATGTCGTCGGCCATGCGGATGCGCTCGGCAAGGTGAGCCTGGGCCTCGGATATATGGCCGGATGCGATGAGGCGTTTGAGGATGCGTTCCGGCGCGGGGCGGAGAAATTGCTCGGCGACCTCGGGGCGCGAAACCTTGGCGAGGATCATATTGGGGACATGGGCGGAGCCGTCGGGCCGAAGGGTGACTCCCGCGAGGCGGTAGCGGACAAGGCTCGGGGTAATCTGCATGAAGGCGGCTGCTTCAATGCGGCGAATTTGGTGGCTGAGGAGAATATCGACGGTGCGCTCCTCGGCTTCGGGGTGCATCAGATTGCAGAGCAGATTGACTCCATAGGGTGCGCCGGATGGGATGTTTTCGCGGAGCCACGCGAGGTCGGCGGTGAGGCGATCCCACTTCATGCCGCCGGCGCCGAGGTAGCCGAGAAGACCGGCGCGCGCCATGCGCCGAACCAGCTCGCGGGAGGCGATGCCCTTGTACATGGAGCCGGCGATGTAGGCGTAGCGGACGCCGTGCGCGGCGCGAAACTCGGGGCTGCCCAGGTCTTCGGGTCGGATTCCGGTCACGGGGCGATTCCTTTGGCGCGCAGACGCTCCTGGATGAGGGCAACGGCTGTGGCGACACCGTTTTCTTCGCGGACTTTCGCGCCGAACTGGCGGGCGCGGTCGCGCATTGCGGGGTCGTCGAGGACGCGGCGAATTGCCTGCGCGAGGGTTTGGGAGTTGAGGCGCTTGTGCGGGATTGGCGCGGGGGCAAGACCGGCCGATTCGACGCGGCGGGCCCAGAATGGCTGGTCCCACATGAAGGGGACGAGAACCAGCGGGACGCCAGCGCGGACGCTTTGCGCGGTAGTGCCGCAGCCGCCGTGGTGCACCGTCATCGAGACGTGCTGGAAGAGCCATTCGTGGGGCAGCGAGGCGGCGCGGAAGACGGTGGAGGGGAAAGTTACTGCGTCGGCATCCACGCCTGCGGAGACGATGCCGCGCTCGCCTGCCTGAGCCAGGGCGTCGAAGATCATTTGCAGGCGCTCTTTGGGAGCCTTGCCGTTGGCTTTGGATGACATGCTGCCGAAGCCGATGTAGACCGGCGGCGGGCCTGCGGCGAGGAAGTCGGCCAAATCCTGCGGAGGATGCCATTCCGCGTCGGTCTCGGGGAACCAGTAACCGGTTATGTGCGCCCATTCCGGCCAGTCGGATGGGGGCGGGACGAGCTCCGGGCTAAAGCTGTAGAGGATGGGAATTTCGGAAGTGAGGGAGAGCTGCCGCATGTAGCCCTTGGCGGGCAGCGGCTTGAGATCGAGCGAATCTTTGCGCCAGAGGTTGATCTGCTTGCTTGTCGGCGGCATGAAGAAGAGGCGCTCGGTCAACGAGTGAGTGAGGATGTTGTAGGCCGCGCCGAGGTTTGGCCGGGGAGCGAAGTTGATGCTCGGCATGGTGCGAGTCCGGGTAAAGGGCGCAATAGCGACGGCAAAGGCAGGGACGCCAAGTTTTTCGGCGATATGGTAGCCGCCGAAGGCGTTGAAGGAGAAGATGAGAACGTCCGCGTCGCGGCAAGCGGTCCAACTGCCGGCCAGGTTCTTCGCGATGTGCTCTTTCATCTCGCGGTTGAAGGCGCCGTAGGCGGAGATGCGCTTGAAGACGCCGGCCTCGCTGTCGGCGACGGTCTGGGCAGCTTCGCTCTCAAAGATTTCGATGGGGCTGCCGGGGACGGGCGCCAGGGTGAGACCAAAGCCGGCGACGAGCGATGCGTAGTAAGGGTCGGCGGCGATTTCGACGTCGTAGCCGGCGCGCTTGAGGCCGGCTCCGAGCGCGACGTAGGGTTGCACGTCGCCCAGCGAGCCGTAGACGAGGATCGTGATTTTCATTGGATTTGCCCCGCGGTCATCCTATTTTCTCCCAAGGAAATCTCTTGTGCTCGACGAAGTTGCGGATGTTTTCCTGAATGCGCGGGTCGCGGACGAGGGTTTCAATCTCGTTGACTGCCGTCTCGTACGTTGCATCCGAGAGATACCACATTTTCTGAAAGTAGGCCTTCATGCGTCTCACGGTTTCCTGATCGAGCCGTGTGAGGCGCAGGGAGCGACGGCGGACGGCATCGTCGAGCGAGTCCGCCAGCTCATCGACAAGCCCGGCTTCGAGAGATTGCCGGGCGGTCATGGTTTCAGTGGTGAGGGTCATGCGATAGGAGTTCTGGAAGCCAATGCGGCGGATCAGCAGCGGCAGGACGCAGGCGGGGAGCAAGCCCCAGAGCGCTTCCGGGAGGCTGAAGCGGCTGGTGGGAGTGGCGAGGACGAGATCGCTTGCCGCAACGATGCCGATACCTCCAGCCATCACCTGGCCATCGACGGCGGAGATGACGACCAGGCCGGTTGTGGCGATGCGGCGCAGGAGGTCCATGTAGTGAATGTCGCCGGTGCTCCTTTGATCGTGGGTGCTTCGGCTGGTCATCTCTCTGAAGTCCATGCCGGTGCAGAAATAGCCGCCGCTGCCTTCGAGAAGGACGATGCGGCATGCGGGATCGCGCTCGGCATCGTCGAATGCGCGGGAAAGCTCATTGAGCGTCTGCTGGGTGAGCGTGTTGTTTTCGGCTGGCCGGGCGAAGGTTACGGAGAGGAGCTTCGCTCGCCGCTCGATTTTCAGAGCCGGTTCAGGAGACACGATTAACTCCATTCATAGGTTCGGTGGAAGCCCTTCACTTCTTTCAGGACCAGCAGGCCGCGTCCGGCGAATTGCAGGTCGTAGAGATCGCGGTAGGGGGTGTGGTCGATCTTTTTGTTCTGGACGCCGAATATCCACTCCATATTGAGATCGAGAATGCGGTCGTAGCGGTCGATGTCAAGATACTGGCGCGTGGCGAGGCGTTCGGCGATGCGCATGCCGGCGAGACGGCGGCGGGACTCGGGCGTAATAACGCCGCTGTAGAACTCCGAGGAGCAGCCGGAGCCGTAGGAGAACATGCCGACGCGGCTGGGGCGGCTGAGCGGGGCGTGGTCGATGAGTCCGCATAGCGCCAGATAGAGGGTGGCGGAGTAGACATTTCCGACTTCGACGCAGTAGCTGAGGGAAGGAGCGACGCGGCGCTGAAAGTCGGCGTCGATTTCAGCGGCGGGAGCTTTCAAGAACTTGCGCATGGCGTTGCGGTGCGCGCCCTTGACCATGCCGGCGAAGGGCGTGTGGAAGCCGAGGTAGTCGAATGTCGATGCGTAGTCGGCGCCCTCGACGCGTTCGCAGTAGGCGCGGAAGGTGGCTTCGACGCATTCCAGGTAGGCGAGGACGGAGAGGTCGGGGTCGCCGGTTTCAAGCTCGGGCAGCGGGCGGCATGTGTCCATGACTTCATAGCCGTAGCAGCCGGATGCGCCGTGGTCGAGCTTGAATATGTGAGGAGTGTCGCTGACCAGCATGGCGACGGCGGCAACTCCCTGGGAGGGTTCGCCATAGGTGCCTTTGGCGGCGGCGCGCGCGATGTCGGTGGCGACGACGAGGGCCCTGGCCCCCGGAGATGCGCCGGAGGCGATGAAGTTTGCGGCCATCTGAAGGGCCGCGGTGCCTCCGTAGCAGGCTTGCTTGACCTCGAAGAGGCGCACATTGCGGCTGAGCTTGAGATAGTCGTGAATGTAGGTGCTGAGCGACTTGCCGAAATCGAGACCGGATTCGGTGGCGGCGATTACGAGCTCGATGCGATTGCGGTCGTCTTCGCTGAGGGCGTCGACAATGGGCTTTGCGGCGTTGACGGCAAAGGTGACGGGATCTTCGCACGGCAGGTTGACCGACTTCTTTTGCATCATCAGGTTTTCGAAGCGCGCCAAATCGAGGCCGCGCTTCTCGAAAAGCTCCCGGACCTCGATGAATGCCTGGCCGCCGTAGGCGTTGATTGCTTCGATTCCAACTTCCATGGTTACAAGGCCTCAGATTTGCTCATTGACGTGCTCGATGACGATGGAGGTGTTAATGCCTCCGAAGCCAAAACTATTACTCAGCGCGATGCGGGGATGAGCCTCGACGGACGATGGTCCGGTAAAGCGGCCGCCGGCGGCGAGCGGGTTTTCGAGGCCCGCGGTGGGATGAAGAAAGCCCTCGTTCATTTGAATCAATGTTGCGGCGGCTTCAACTGCGCCG
>Ga0302278_10007325_pt1 | contig 10197 bp, 12 predicted proteins | sample III_Bog_N3_2_FD_194543 | JGI IMG/M metagenome (GOLD analysis project Ga0302278, IMG submission 194543) | Peat permafrost microbial communities from Stordalen Mire near Abisko, Sweden - III_Bog_N3_2 | ecosystem: Environmental > Terrestrial > Soil > Wetlands > Peat | place: Sweden: Abisko... | reverse complement strand
GCAGGGCGCCCTCGCGGCGAGTTAGTTCGCGCAGGCCGTGCAGGTAGCCGGGCGCAGGCGGAATGCAGCCGGCGTTGCCGACCACTGGCTCAATGATGATGGCCGCAATTTGATCGGGATGGGCGTCGAAAGCGGCTTCGACGGCTGCGAGATCGTTGTAAGGTAATGCGTGCGTGAGCCGCGCGATCTCTTCAGGAACGCCGGCTGATCCGGGAATTCCGAAAGTCGCTACGCCGGAGCCGGCTTTGACGAGCAGTCCGTCGGAATGGCCGTGATAGCAGCCCTCGAATTTGATAATGATTTTGCGGTTTGTGGCAGCGCGCGCCAGTCGAATTGCCGACATGGTGGCTTCGGTTCCAGAGCTGACGAAGCGCATTTTTTCAATGGCCGCGTAACAAACAGTAATGAGCTCGGCGAGGTCGGCCTCCGCAGCGGTTGACGCTCCAAAGCTGGCCGAATTTCGCGCCGCCCGCTCAATGGCTTCAACCGCGGGCGGGAAGGCGTGGCCCAGAATCATGGGACCCCAGGAGCCCACGTAGTCGATATAGCGGTTGCCGTCGGCGTCGGTGACCTGGGCTCCGTTGGCACTCGCGACAAACGGAGGCGCGCCGCCGACCGCGCGAAAGGCCCGCACCGGCGAGTTCACGCCGCCGGGGAAGAAACGCTCAGCGCGTGACTGGAGGGCTGCGGATTTTGTGAGGGTTCGCTGCTGGGACATGGTGAGTTCAGTATAGAAGCGCTGATGAGTTATTAGGGAGCAGTGGGCCGACGCTCAGGCTTTCTTCGGTTTTGCTGCCGCGAATTTGACGAGGATGACGACCGAGGCGATTTCAAAGGTGATTGAGATGCCGTAGAGAAGTCCGCGGAGAAAGTCGCTGGTATCAGGGCCGACATGGGCAGACAGGTAGCCGGACTTCGGCCACAAAATGGCGAAGACGAGCAGCATGAGGCCGGTGGATAGAAGCGCCATGGCGACCGGAATGACTTTGGCGGGGTTGGCGGAGAGCTTATCGAGAAGCATGGGATTTTTCCTTTTGAGTGAGATGTTTTGGCTTATTGGTGCTGCGGATTGCGCCCGGGTAGGAGCGCGCGGCGAGCGAAGATGCGCAGCAGCTGGAAGGCGACGAGCACATCGATGGTGCATCCCAGCCCCGCGCATAGGCCGCGGCTCATGTCGTCGGTCAAGGGCGTGAGGCGCAGCAACGAGAGCAGCGGCAACGGCCACGCAAAGGCGCTGGCCAAGTCGACTTGGGCGAAAACCGCCAGGACGAACAGAATCGGCAGAGACTTTTTAAGATTGCAGGAATCGAGCAGGGACATGAGTCCTCCTTTCAGGGGCGGGAATTGAGACTGCGCATGCGGCGGGACGACCAGAACAAAAAGACGATAGCCATTCCCATGAAGAAGCCGCGCAGAGCGGCAAAGGCGTCGGCATGGCGATGCTCAAAGCTTGTGGCATAGAGCGAGAGCACGAGACCGGTGCTGAGGCAGAGGTTGCCGCAGGCCCAGATGCGGCGGGTTTTGGGGTCGTAGTCGCGAATGTTACGGCACATAACGGGTTTCCCTCCTAATTGCTGAAGCGGTACCAAAGCATGAGGGCGATCTTGGTGATGCCCATGGCGTAGATGACGATGACGAGATCCCAACTGATACGGTGCTCGATCAGCAGGCGGTATTGCAGCAGAACGAAGACGGTGAGTGCGCCGACCACAGCGGCTGTAGAAGTGGAGCGGCGGCCGTGCTCAAGAAAGCGCTCGTCGGCAAAGTGATCGAGCAGGAGAATACGGTTGAGTAATTTCGGATTCATTGCGAGTTCTCCAGGTGGAAGATTTCGTCAGTTGGGCAGGCAAATACGCGGGCAAACGTGAGGGCCAGTTCAAGCGAGGGCACGTAGCGGTTGCGCTCGATGGAATTAATGCTCTGGCGCGAGACACCGGCGGCTTCGGCTAGCTGCTCCTGGGTCATACCGCGGGCGGTGCGGAGCTCTTTGACGCGGTTTGTGATGGTGTTGGCCATGTAAAGTCGGCTTTACGTATCAGAATGACACGCGTCTTGTGGAATGTCAAGCCGACTTTACGTTTTTCTTCTTCACACCTCTGCGATTGCCACGCCCTCTTCGCTCGGTTCTTCGTCGTTGTTTCCCGAAGTTTCGTCTTTACAAGCGTCAAAGCGGGGGCATTCGGAGCAGCCTTCATAGCTCTTGCCCCAGCCTTGTTCTTTGACGCAAAGCTCGGGAGCGAGCTCGTCGCCATTTTTTGTCCGGCTTACGTCACAAACTGTTTTGCGGCGTGGGGTGAGGCGAGTGTCAATAACCTTCTGTGCGAGGATCTGAATTCCCCCAGAATCTGGATATCAGCGATTCGTCAGACCATGTCGATCTTTCCCAACAAAATATACGTCAACAAGCTCGGCATTGGGACTGCAGGAGTCGAATGCGAATGAATCTGCGAGTTGGCGCATCTCCGCTTCGCTCTTGTCCTTGAGATGAAACACAATCGCATAGCTCAGTTCGTCTTCGAACACGCGCTCGGTTCTTCGACGGAATTGCCCTTGTGTGGTCTCGTCGAAATTGCCTGCGATTCTTGCTGTCATCTTTGCGACGGAATCCCTGGCCTGAGAATCTGCTTCGCCCCTGCCAAACAACGCGCTGGCTTGCTCGCGTTCGGCTTTCACTTCGGGTGAAGCGAGAAAGGTTCTCCAGGGGGTGTCGGCGCGAACTGAGACCAATCCCATTGGTCCGACATCTTTGTAGGTCCACTCAGTCCAGGACCAGCCTTCTTCATCGGCTATCGAAATCAGATCTCTGACCATGGCATATGCAAATTTGGGCTCTCCATTGCCGGTGCCGAATTCACCCATGTAGACAGGCTTATGGCGGCCGAAGGCAATTTGCTCATGCATGAGGTTGCGAAGATATGCCTTGTCGTAACGCACGCCGTCAAGTGTCTGTGGATAGTCGGTCATCTTCGTGAGCGGGAAGGCGAAGAAGGGATAAATATGGAATTGGAACACCGTCTGTTTATCGTTCCAGAAGTCGTCGGGAAGACCCTTGAAGTTTTTGCCATAGTCGTCACCTTCCACGATGATGAGATGAACCGGGTCAACCTTTCTGATCTGTAGCATGGTCTCTCGCAGCCATGCTGTGAGCAACTCCGTGTGGTCTTCGGTATTGGGTTCATTCAGCAAGTCATAGCCCGCAACGCCTGTTTCGTTCCTGTACCGTTTCGCCAGGAACCCCCAAAAGGCCGTGGCGCGGGTGCGAAAGTCGGCATAGCGCCAAAAGTCCGGAGTGCCCGAGAGCGAATCGGCATAGATTTCTCTCGACTGTCCGCCCATTACCGCGTGAAGGTCGAGAATGACATAGATGCCGTGCGCCTTGCTGATTTGAATCATGGTATCGAGATGACGCAGAGCCCCCTCGTCATAAGCCCCAGGTTCATTTGGATTCTCGAAGCGATTTTCATTGATCGGCACGCGTATTGCATTGAAGCCTTGCTTTGCCAGGAATTCCGCGTCCTTGTCGGTGTAGTACACCGTCTCGTACTCGTCCCAGAACGCATCGGCCTTTTGTTTGCCCAGGACGGTGTTCATGGCAGAGCGCATCTCGGTATGGGAGCCATGAAGTCCAACCATGAAATCTTCCCGGAGCAACCAGTTGCCGAGATTGGTGCCCCGCAGTTCGATCTCTTTCCCTGACTTGTACAGGTTCGCCCCTCGGGCTTGAATAAATTCCTGGGCCGAAGTCTTTTGTTGAATCAAAAGCAACCCGCATATAAAAGTTGCATAAAACATGCGTTTCATTCGCTGTTCTCTCCGCTATTCAGGCTGGACGTTTTAACCAGGGTCCCCATTCTAGCATCGGTGTTTGTGACCAATACACCACCGGCCGCGTCGCGTATTCATCACTGGGGTTCGTGGCGGCCCGCCCTGGCGACAAAAACAAGAACGTCGCGAGGGTGGGGCCCCCGGGCGCGTTCACCGCACTGTGGATTCGTGGCTCAGGATTCCTGCTAGAATTCAGGTTTCAAGACCACTGACTCCTCGATTCGCGGCGAAATCGACAGTCATGTGTTGCTCCCAGCGCCGAAAACTCCAAACCACGAGAAAGCTCTCACTGTGCCTGACCAAACGAAGCAAAAACCCGTCACTTATGCCGACGCCGGGGTTGACATCACAGGCGGCGACCGGGCCAAGGAACGCATCAAGTTCCTGGCACAGAAGACGTTCAATCGCAATGTGCTGGGAGGGATCGGCGGATTTGGGGCGCTGTTCCGGCTTGACCTGCAGCGGTGGAAGAACCCGATCCTGGTGAGCTCCGCCGACGGCGTGGGCACCAAGCTGAAGGTGGCGTTTGAGCTGGGGCTGCACCACACGGTGGGTGCCGACCTGGTGAACCATTGCGTCAACGACATTGCAGTGCAGGGCGCAACGCCGCTGTTTTTTCTTGACTACTTTGCCAGCGGCAAGCTTGACGCCGAAGTTACCGAGGATGTGGTGACGGGGCTGGCCGACGCGTGCCGGGCCAACGGGTGCGCGCTTATTGGCGGCGAGACGGCGCAGATGCCGGGCTTTTATGCCGACGGCGAGTACGACCTGGCCGGGTTTATTGTGGGCGCGGTCGATCGCGACAAGCTGGTGACGGGCGCGAACATCAAGGCCGGAGATGTGCTGATCGGGTTTGCGTCGACGGGGCTGCACACCAATGGCTACTCGCTGGCGCGCAAGCTGCTGTTTGAAACGGCCAAATACAAGGCGACGCAGTACGTGACGGCGATTAAAGAGAAGGCCGGCGCGGCGCTGATGAAGACGCACCGCAGCTATCTGCACGTGATCCAGAAGCTGGTGGCAGCGCAGGTAACGGTAGGCATGGCGCACATTACGGGCGGCGGAATTACCGAGAACCTGCCGCGCATATTGCCCAAGAACGTGACGGCGCAGGTTGAGCTGGGCTCGTGGCCGGTGCTGCCCATCTTTGAGCATCTGCGCGAAATTGGGCAGGTAAGCACAGAAGAGATGATGCGCACATTCAACATGGGCATCGGGCTGATCGCGGTGATTCCCGCGGCCAAGTTTACCAAGGCGAAGACGCTGCTGGATCGGGCTGAAGAAAAGTTCTACGTAATTGGCCGCGTGGTTAAGGGCGAGAGAAGAGTGCAGTATACGTAGGGCGAGCGGAGTTCGCGGTGCTAGCGGAGTTGGCGGAGTTAGGGCCGGTTGAGATTCGTGGTGTCCCACGTCTCCTTCCTAACGCACTGTCATCCTGAGCGTAGCGAAGGATCTGCAGTTGCCTTTCCGAATTCAAACACCGGCGCAACTTCCGGAATTGCGACAACACGGGAACGAATAGGCACACAGCCCACTATGTTCGAGATTTCAACGGTCTCCGCACTATATGAATAGCAGCAGATCATTCTGGGGAGAGGAGGGGTGCCCGTGGCTCCTCCGTATAACACGTCTGAAAGGGTCACCTTGTTGCTGCTGGGCGCGCTTGCCATTTGGTTCGCAATCAGAGGCTTGTCCACGGGCGAAATCGGGCTGAAATTCGGCACTTTTAAGCGATCTGACAATGTGGTTCTGTTTTGGTTTGGTATTGGGATGAACTTCCTGTTGGGCACGATGTTATTGCTAGGAGCTATCTTTGGAGCGCAAATTTGGAATTAGAAGTGGGGCGTGATTGTAGATTACATGCGGTCGACCGCCCATCCGGAAGATACCATCTAGACCTAAAGCTAGGTCCCGCTCGAAACAGCAACGCTGAGGAAGTCCATTGGAACTCGCACAAAAAGATCGTTCCCAACGCCTTGGCATCTTGCTTTCCGGCCGCGGCTCCAACTTCCTTGCGATCGCCGAGTCGATTCGCGCGGGAAGATTGCCGGGCGTTGAGATTGCCGTGGTGATTTCGAATGTGGCCGATGCGCCGGGGATTGTTGCAGCGCGCGAGTTGGGGCTGGTTACAGCGGTGTTCGAGTCGAAAGGGCGCAAGCGCGCAGAACACGATGCCGATGTGGCTGCCTGCCTGAAATCGCACAACGTAGACCTCGTCTGCCTGGCAGGTTACATGCGCCTGCTGTCGCCGGAATTCGTGGCGGCGTTTCCCAATCGCATTCTCAACATTCATCCGTCGCTGCTGCCCGCGTTTCCGGGGCTCGAAGCGCAGGAGCAGGCGTTCGTCTACGGCGCAAAAGTGGCCGGGTGCACCGTGCACTTTGTGGATGAGGAACTGGACCACGGCGCGATTATCTTGCAGCGCGCGATCGAGGTGCTTAATACCGATGATGCGCATTCGCTGGCCGAGCGGATCCTGGCGGAGGAGCACATTGCCTACACCGAGGCCATTGCGCGTGTCGCGAGCGGCGAGTGGGAAATTCGCGGACGGCGGTACGCAAGAGCAGGGAACGAGGGAACAAGGGAACAAGGGAACGAGAAATCCCGATGAGCACGGAGCGGCCGATGGCCGGCGTGAGTCGCTTGTCAATGCTCATCGCATCGATCTCGTCGTTAGATTATTGATTTTCTTCGATTTATAGTTTGCGCGGATTGCGGGCAATTACGCGTGAATTGCCTACTCTTATAGATAGCCAATCAAGATATGGGTGAATGTTCAGCAGGAAGAAGGACCTTCTGGTGAAAGCCCACGTGATTGATGCCAGGACGCGGACTGAATAATTCGCACTGAGCAAAGTTGCTGACATAGATGCAGCAGCCAAGCCGCCGGGCGCCTCTCCACCCAATGAAATGACCGAAACCACGGCTGCAATGGGGCATTGAGAGCCGCCTGGCGCAAGCTTTGCGCCGGGGTGTGCGGCGGGCCGCGGCAGCCGGTCAAGTGAGGCTGCGGAAAAACTCAGTTCCGATGCTGTATTGAAAGGGCACGGATTTATCCATGCCGCTAAGTCCAACGGAAACGGACAGGCTTTACAGGCTGCGGAAAAACTCGTTCAGGCACAGGCAACGGGAGCTTTGTAACAGGGCACGACTGGTAGGTCAGGGCTTTAGCCCTGACTGCCGATAAAGCCAGCAACATGAGGCGGGCTTTAGCCCCTGCTGTGCCTGCGGTTGTGAAATTGCCTCGCGTACCGACTTTTTCCGCAGCCTCAAGTGACGGCGATACACCTCGCCGAGGACAAATCCAAAATGAATGTTTTTCGAGCCTACGAACGAACCAAAGGAGAGTTGTACATGAACTTCATATCGAATATCTGGAAATATCCCAAGACGTCGGCGGCTGGAGTGCTGATTGCGGTAGTAACCATTGCCGGCGTGCTTTCGCAGCAGGGCATCTCGCTGGGCAAGGCCGGCTCAGGCACAGTTATATCGCTCATTACGGCGCTTGCCACCGCGTTGCTGGGGCTGCTGGCGCGCGATCCTGATCCGTCAGCAAGTCAGCAAGTTAGCGGGTCTGCGAGTCAGCAGGCCAAGCTGGGAGCTTGGATGCTGATCGCTTTGTTGCTTTCTTCCACACTTACAGGGTGTTCGGCGGCCAGTGTGGCGCAGGACATTGTGAACTGGACGCCCTCACTCGAGAGCGCGATTGCCACGGTGGATTCAACCGCTTCGCTGCTGGCTCCAATGGATGCGCCGATATTTGCCGCGGCTACCACCGGCTTTGACGCGGCCGCAAATCTGCTCGAAGTGCAGGCCAAAGCGTATCTGGCCAATCCTTCGGCCAGCGTTCTGGGTCAATTGCAGGCGCAGGTCGTCACGTTCCAACAACAGGTAAACAGCTCGCTGCTTGCGGTGGTCAAGATTGCAGATTCGGCAAGCCAGAAGCATGCCCTGTCTGCAATTCAGGCTGTAGCCACTATCGTGAATGCGATGCTTGCGCTGGTTGAGTCAGTGTCAAGCAAGGCAGCTGTTGCGCACATGGCACAGGCCGCGCAAATCAAGCTGGCTGCCATTGAGCCGCTGCTCGATAGCAACCAGGCTGTGGCGATGGTGGCTGCGCACTACGATGTGCCGGTTGCCGAGGCGCAGGTGCAGGTTGCGCTTGCTGAGCGGATGGAGATGCAAGCCGGGTTTTAACGGCCGCCGTCCCGGCAAATACGCCAACAATTGTCTTTAAAACCCGTGAAACTGTGAAACCGAAGTCAATCGAATCAATCGCCTGGCGGCACTGCCTTCACAGTTTCACGGTTTTTTCCCTCAATCCGTGGCTTCGTCGAGTTACTCATGGCAGCGGCAACTCCGAACCTCGGTTCACCCGCCGCCCGCGCTTACACATTGGCGTCGTGGGCTTCGCTTAGTTGCAGCTTGAAGGTCATCTGACGGCGGTCGCGGACGATGGTTACGCTGACCACGTCGCCGGCGTGAAGCTTGTCCATAATGATGCTCACATCCTGCTGATCGGCCACTTGTTGTCCGTTGATGGCCACAATCAAATCTCCCCCCAGCAGGATGGCAGTGTTGCCCACATAAGCCTGTTCACGCCCCCCGCGCAACCCTGCGCGCTCAGCCGCTCCGCCGGGAATGACCTTCTGAATCAGCAGCCCGTAGTCGGCGGGCAGGCCCATCTGTTCCGCCAGATCCGGGCCGATCGCGAAAGTGGATACACCGAGTGAGGGCCTCTTCACCTGTCCGTAGCGAGCCAGGTCAGAGAGCACAGCTTTGGCAGTGTTGATGGGAATCGCGAATCCAATACCCGAGCTTTGCTCAGCGCCGTTTGAGGCGATCAAGGTGTTGATACCGATGACCTCGCCATGCGAGTTGAGCAGCGGGCCGCCGGAGTTGCCGGGATTGATGGCGGCATCGGTCTGGATCGCGTCTTCAATGGGCGCGCCATCCTGGTTGTGAATGGAGCGGATGGAGCTGATGATGCCGCGGGTCATGGTGCCGTTGAGGCCGAAGGGATTGCCGATGGCGTAGACCTTCTGGCCGACGTTGAGGCCGGATGAATCAGCGAGAGTCACAGGCTGAAGATCGGGCGCATCGATTTGCAGTAGCGCGAGATCGTGAATCTTGTCTGATCCCACAACTTTGGCCGGGTAGCGGCGCTTGTTACTGAGCTGCACCGAGATGCCGCGGTTAGCGCCCTCGATCACGTGGAAGTTGGTCAGGATGTGGCCGTTCTTGTCGAGAATGAAGCCGGAACCCTGGCCCTGCTGCGGAACGGCCTGGAAGAAAAAGTTGTAGACCAGCGCGGTCGACGTGATGTTGACGACCGACGGCAGCACGCGCTTGTAGACGGCAATGTTGTTCTGCTCTTCGGCGTCGTAGGCGGGTGCGGCTTCAGCCTCGGTGAGTTGCATCGACGAGCCTGCGCTGTTAGGGCCGAACAAATGCCCCACGGAATGTCCGTCGACAAGCGGCGAGTAGTGCGAGGTGAGGAACCAGAATCCCCCCACCAGAATGACAACCAATATCAATGCGCGAAATTTCATGCTAAGAACGGACCTTCCTTACAACAATCAGATACGGGGACTGAGGCGCGGGGTTCCCGATCTAATCCCGCATATCCCTCTATTTTAAAGACAACTAAACTGGTGAATTGTTGTTCTCGGCTGCCAGATGCGGCCAAAGTGCGTTGACCTGCTGCTCGAGTGAAGCCAAATCTCCAGAATTATCAATCACATAATCGGCCTGGGCCGCTTTTTCGGCGTCGGGAATCTGGTGGGCGAGACGGCTGCGCGCATCGGCTTCAGCAGCGGCTTGCTTTTCAGGCGGCAGATTGAGGCGTGCGACGAAGCGGGAGATTTTTTGGTCGTCGGGCGCAGTAATTACGATGATGCGATCGATGCGGCGACGCCAATCGGCGAGAACGCTGTCATTGTCGCCACGGGCCCGGGCATCGCGCACAACCTCAAAGATGAGGGCCGACTCAATGACTGCCACAGCCTTTGGGTTGCGGGCGAAGGCTTCGTTCATCAGGCGCCGCTGCAAGTCGATCACCGCGGGGTGAACAATGGCGTTTAGTTCATCAAGACGGCCTTCGCGGAATGCGATTTCGGCGAGTCGAGGACGGTTCAGGCGGCCATCGGCGGCCAGAACCTGGGGACCGAATTTCGTGACGATCTGATCGAAGACCTCGTGGCCGGGTTCCATGAGATCCCGGCCCAGCGCGTCAGCCTCGATTACCACGGCGCCTAATGGGCGCAGCATGGAGGCGACGGTGGATTTACCGCTGCCGAGGCTGCCAGTCAGGCCTACGCGAAGCATGGCTCACAGCCCCCGCCGCATTTTTGCGGCGCGCACTGTGTTGGA
>Ga0302278_10007319_pt1 | contig 10202 bp, 10 predicted proteins | sample III_Bog_N3_2_FD_194543 | JGI IMG/M metagenome (GOLD analysis project Ga0302278, IMG submission 194543) | Peat permafrost microbial communities from Stordalen Mire near Abisko, Sweden - III_Bog_N3_2 | ecosystem: Environmental > Terrestrial > Soil > Wetlands > Peat | place: Sweden: Abisko... | reverse complement strand
CGGGTTGGAGACGATGATGAGGATCGACTCCGGCGACTGCGCGACGACTTTGGCGACCACGTCGGACATGATTTTGAAGTTGGTGTGCAGCAGATCGTCGCGGCTCATGCCGGGCTTGCGGGGAATGCCCGCGGTGATGACAACGATGTCGGAATCGGCCGAGGCCGCGTAGTCGTTGGAGCCGAGGACGCTGACGTCGCGCTTCTCGATGGGCATGGCTTCTAGCAGGTCGAGGGCCTTGCCTTGCGGAATGCCTTCTACTACGTCGATGAGGACTACGTCGGCTAGTTCTTTGGAAGCGATCCAGTGTGCCGTGGTGGCGCCTACGTTGCCGGCGCCGACGATGCTTACTTTCTTGCGCATGATGTTTTTCTCTCCGTGGGGACCGTGTCCCGCAGGGGCTAAAGCCCCGTTGCCTGTTTTTGAATTCGTCGGCACGACTGAAGTCGTGCCCTGTTACAAGGCAGAGGCATTTGCTCAGCCCGTGAATTCATGTGCCTTCAGATTGATCTGCGATCTTTCGCCTTGAGTTCCGGATGCCTTTGGCGATTTCGTCCCTGAGAATGATCGCTGAAATCGCGGTGCAAATGAGCGCAAGCCACAAACCAATCCTGTCTAAGTGCCTTATCCATTGGTGGATGGCAAGAGCGATATAACCCGCGCAAACCAACGACCTCCAGAAGATCTTGCTCTGCCACACTCGATTTAACGAGTCTGTTACGGCCATGTGTGCTCCTCGAAGCCTCCAACTTTCCCGACGAGAACTTTCCTCAGGGGCTAAAGCCCAACTCTATTTGTCCATTTAGCGGCACGGCTGAAGCCGTGCCCTTTCAAAGCCGATTCTTAGTCCCTCAGTCCCTAGTCCCTGCTTTTACATGTTGCCGATGATGCGCGTGGCGAACTCGCTGGTGCCGACCTTGGTTGCGCCGGCGGTTTGCCGCTCGAAGTCATATGTCACAAACTTCTGTTGGATGGTTTTCTCCATGGCTGTTTCGATCAGTTTGGCGGCTTCCTTCCATCCGATGAAGTCGAGTAGCATGACGCCCGACAGAATCACCGAGCCGGGGTTGATCATGTCTTTGTCGGCGTACTTGGGCGCGGTGCCGTGCGTGGCTTCAAACACCGCATAGCCATCACCGATGTTTGCGCCGGGAGCGATACCGAGGCCGCCAACCTGCGCTGCTGCCGCGTCGGAGATATAGTCGCCGTTGAGGTTGGTGGTGGCGAGGATGCTGTAGTCGGCGGGGCGGATAATGATCTGCTGGAAGATGGAGTCGGCGATGCGGTCGTTGATGAGAATCTTCTGCTTCCATACGCCGTTGCCGTGCGATGGGCCAATGTCGTGCAGCGTCTTCTCGACCTCGGCATAGACGGAGTCGCGGTAGGTCTCAGAGCCGAATTCGAGGCCCGGCTCGATCAGCGCGGCGTTGTCTTCGACGGTGAGGCCGGGTTGGGCATCGTTGTTGCCCAGAATCCAGCTTTCGCGCTCGGTAATAACCTGGTCGCGGAACTCTTCGACGGCGACCTCGTAACCCCACTCGCGGAATGCGCCCTCAGTAAATTTCTGAATGTTCCCTTTGTGGACCAGAGTGACGGTTTTGCGGCCGAGCTCAATTGCCTGGCGGATTGCGTACCGAACGAGGCGCTTGGTGCCGAAGATGCTGATGGGCTTGATGCCCACGCCCGAGTCGGAGCGGATCTTCTTCTTGCCGCCCTTGAGCAGGTCTTCGTTGATGAATTCGATCAGGCGCGCCACGTCCGTGGAGCCCTGCTTGAACTCGATGCCCGAATACACATCCTCGGTATTCTCGCGGAAGATGACGATATCCACCTGCTCGGGGTGTTTCACGGGGCTGGGCACGCCCTGGTAGTACTTGACCGGGCGCACGCAGGCGTAGAGATCGAGAAGCTGGCGCAAGGCCACGTTGAGCGAGCGAATGCCGCCGCCTACGGGCGTGGTCAGCGGTCCCTTGATGGAGACTCTGAAGTCGCGGGCAGCGGCTACGGAGTCGTCCGGCAGCCAGGTGCCGAACTGGCGAAAGGCCTTTTCTCCGGCGAAAATCTCGAACCATTGGATGGAGCGCTTGTCGCCATAGGCCTTCTCGACGGCTGCGTCGAATACCCGCTGCGAAGCCTTCCAGATGTCGCGGCCCGTGCCGTCGCCTTCAATAAAAGGAATGATGGGAGTGTCGGGCACTTCGAACTGCCCGTTGGCGTATTGGATCGGCTGGCCTTCCGTGGGCAGCGCCAGGCCGTTATAGGTGGTTTGCATGGCTTTGGTGGGTCCCTTTCGTTCTACGAGTCAAGGATGAGGCTAACACCTGCAAATTGGCGGTGGCAATGGCGGGGGCCCCGCGAAAACTTCACCGTCTTCCGCACGATGGCTGGCTTGCTGCGCAAACCGTCGTAGCGCAGCGATGAAAATGGGGTCAGATTTCTCCCAGAATGATTGACGCCATGGTGCGTCCCTGCCGATTATCAGGGTATGCGAATCACGCTCGACATCGACGACGATATTGCGAGGCTCATCGAGGAGCAGATCCAGCGGACGGGTGAGAGCTTTAACGCCGCAGTCAACCGCCTGTTGCGTCTGGCACTGGCCAGCACCCCGCCGCCGCGCGGACCTTGCGAGTCTTCAAGTTAGATCGGGCTCGCCATAAGGGTATCGTGGGGAATCGTGCTGGTGAGCGGCCCAGCGGGTGGCTGGTACCATGCAGAAACATGCACAACCGTGTACAGAGAGGTCTCCAGTGAATCGTTATCTACTTGCTACCGCGCTGGCGGCGGCCATTGCTTTCCCAGACGCATCGCGGGCCCAGAACCAAGCCGTGTACCAGCCCGCGTCGAGCCTTGTTCCAGAGAACATCCCTCTCATTCCCATGGCGCTGGTGGAGAAGGCCGCGCCCTACACGGAGAGCCGCGCCGCCGGCCTGCTGGACTGGACCCCTGGACAGCGCTCGCTGCTGATCTCCACGCGCTTTGGGGCAACTCCGCAGGTTCACCAGGTGATGCAGCCCATGGGCGCGCGAACGCAGCTCACTTTCTTCCCTGACCGGGTGGCCAATGCCATTTATCCCCCGCACGATCCCAGTTGGGTGCTGCTGAGCAAGGACGAGGGCGGGAACGAGTTCTACCAGTTCTACCGCTTCGACGTGGCCACCGGCTCAATCACGCTGATCACCGATGGAAAGAGCCGCAACCTGGACCCCGTTTTCCGTTCCGATGGGGGCATGTTGGCCTACACGTCGACGCGCCGCAACGGCAACGACGTAGACCTGTGGATCGAAGACCCGCGCGATCCAGCGTCGGCGCGACTGCTGGCGCAGTCTTCGGGAGGCGGACTCAACGTTGCGGACTGGTCGCCTGACGGCAAGACGATTGTGGCCGTCGATGAGCGGTCGATCAACGACAGCACGGTCTACCTGGTGGATGCGGCCACCGGGGAAAAGCACGCCATTACGCCGGCTGGCGAACAGGTCAGTTGGGAATCGCCGCGCTTCTTGAAGGATGGCAGCGGGCTGTTTGTGCTCACCGACGAGGATTCGGAGTTTCATCGCCTTTGCCGGTTGGGATTCGACGGCAAGCTGGGCGCCTGCCTCAGCACTGCCATTCCGTGGGACGTTGAGGAGTTCGATCTGTCGAGCGACGGGAAGCTGGTTGCCTTCATCACCAATGAGGACGGTATTGGCAAGCTGCACATTGCTTCTGTGGCCGGTGGTGGAGAGCATTCCGTGCCGTCGCTGCCGGCGGGCGTGCTGAGCGGACTGCGATTCAGGAGTCAGAGTCACGATGTCGGTTTCAGCTTTACCACGCCGACTCAGCCGGGCGATGTGTACTCAGTGAATGCGGACACGGCCAAGCTAGAGCGCTGGACGATGAGCGAAACGGGCGGTGTTTCGCTGAAGACCGCGCAGGCTCCCAAGCTGATTCACTGGAAGGCTGCCGACGGGCTCACCATTTCAGGCTTTCTGTATCCTGCCAACGCGCGCTTCACAGGCAAGCGTCCGGTGATGATCAGCATTCATGGCGGACCCGAGGGACAGTCGCGGCCCACTTTTGGCGGCACAATGAACTATTACACCGAGGAGATGGGCATTACGGTCATCGAGCCAAACGTGCGCGGATCGACCGGCTATGGCAAGCAGTACACGCTGCTCGACAATGGAATGAAGCGGCAGGACTCGGTACACGATATTGGATCGTTGCTGGACTGGATTGCCACCCAGCCTGACCTGGATAAGGACAGGGTCGTGGTCACCGGCGGGAGCTATGGCGGATTCATGACGCTGAGCGTGGCTACGCAATATGACGCGCGCATTCGCTGCACGGTGGAGATTGTAGGCATCTCGAATCTGCGTACGTTCCTGGAGCATACGTCGGGCTACCGGCGCGATTTGCGCCGCGTGGAGTATGGCGATGAGCGGGACCCCGCGATGAGGGCCTTTATGGAAAAAACGGCGCCGGCCAATATGACGCAGAATGTCACCAAGCCCATGTTCATGATCGTGGGCTTCAACGACCCGCGCGTGCCGTATACCGAGAGCGTCCAGTTCAAGGAGAAGCTGCAGGCACAGCACACGCCGGTGTGGTTCCTGCTGGCCAAGGACGAGGGCCACGGCTACGCCAAGAAGCCAAATCGCGACTATCAATTCTACGCTACAGTCGCATTTTTGGAGGCGAACCTGCTGGGTGGCTCGCAGTAGGCCGGCAAGGAGAACCTTCCCGCTTCGAGCGCGTTTCACCGTGAATGCAAGATGAATTCACGGCGAGTCCTGTTTTCACCCGTCCAGATGCGATAGACTCATGCGGGAACGTTATACAGAATTGCCGAAATTCAAAACACACGGAGGGTACATAGAAATTGGGAAAAAGCATGGTCCCGAAGAAAATGTTCTTCACCAAGGGTAAGGGAACACACAAAGAGCGGCTAACGTCGTTTGAGCTTGCGCTGCGGGATGCGGGCATCGCCTCGCAGAACCTGGTGCGCGTTTCGTCCATCTTTCCGCCGCAGTGCAAAGTCATTCCACGCAAGGAAGGACTGACGTATCTCGATCACGGTGAAGTGGTCTTCTCGGTGATTGCGGAGAACTCCACGCGCGAGCCGCATAGGCTCATCGTTTCCAGCATCGGCGTGGCCATACCCGCCGACAGAGACACCTACGGCTACCTGAGCGAGCACCATAGCTTCGGCGAGACCGAAGACCAAGCCGGGGAGTATGCGGAGGAGTTGGCCGCGGAGATGCTTGCCACCACATTGGACGTCGATTTCGATCCGGACACAAGCTGGGACGAGAAGAAGGAGATCTACCGTATCTCCAACAAGATCGTCCGCACCAGCAATGTGACGCAGTCGGCCGTAGGCGACAAGCGCGGGCTGTGGACCACAACCATTGCCGCGGCGGTGTTGATACTCGAGGGATAGCGATTGCATTCGGACGGCTTTAGAGGCCAATCCCGCGGCGGGGTTGGCCTTGCTGCATCCGGCAAAGCGAATTAAGAACTGTTGAGGAGAACGGGCCGGCAGTCATGAGCGAGAAACGCAAATACATTGTGGGCCTGGTGCAGATGCGCATGGGCGCGGACCCCGAAGCCAATTTCGCATCCGCTGTCGAGCATATCCGCAAGGCGGCACGGCTGGGCGCGAACGTAGTTTGCCTGCCTGAGCTTTTTCGCGCGCAGTACTTTTGCCAGCGGGAAGAAATACGTCTGTTCGATCTTGCCGAAGCCATTCCAGGGCCATCGACTGCAAAGCTGGCCGAGGTTGCTCGCGAGGCTCGCGTTGCGATTGTCGCTTCGCTTTTCGAGCGCCGAGCGGCGGGACTTTATCACAACACGGCGGTGACGCTGAACGCCGATGGAGCAATCGCCGGCGTGTACCGCAAGATGCACATCCCGGATGATCCGCTTTATTACGAGAAGTACTATTTTGCTCCGGGCGATCTGGGCTTCCAGGCTGTGGATACTGCCTTTGGCCGCGTGGGCTCTCTAGTCTGCTGGGATCAGTGGTTCCCCGAGGCAGCGCGCCTGACCGCATTGCAGGGAGCGGAGGTATTGTTCTATCCCACGGCGATTGGTTGGCATCCGGCGGAAAAGGAACGATACGGCGAGGCGCAATACGATGCGTGGCAAACCATTCAGCGCGCGCACGCAATCGCAAACGGAGTGTATGTGGCCGGAGTGAATCGGGTGGGTGTGGAACATGGCGACGTGCTCGGCAATCGCGCCGAAGGGGTGGGGCTGGAGTTCTGGGGAGGAAGCTTTTTGGCCGATCCGTTTGGGCGCGTGATCGCAAAGGCTTCGCACCATAATGAGGAGATTCTGCTGGGCGAAATCGACTTGGCGTTGATTGAAGACACGCGGCGCAACTGGCCGTTCCTGCGGGATCGGCGGATCGATGCCTATGCGCCGATCACCAAGCGGTTTCTTGACCCGGTAAACAGGTGGCCGGCGGATGGAGATTCGAAGTAGAGATGCCGCACAAGATTGTGACAGGAACGACGCCACAGACATTGGGCTACCGCATGCCCGCCGAGTGGGAGCAGCACGAAGCCACGTGGCTTGCGTGGCCGCACAATCCCGAAGACTGGCCGGGGAAGTTTCAGGCGATTCCGTGGCTTTATGCGGAGATTGTCCGGCTGCTTTCGGCGCGGGAGCAGGTGCATATCCTGGTCAACGACGCCAAAACAATGCAACGCGCACAGAGCATTCTGGAGCGGGCCGGAGCGATGCTGGATCGCGTGAGCTTTCACTTGTGGCCTACGAATCGCGTATGGACACGCGACTCTGGGCCAATTTTTGTTCGTAACTCAGCAGGCCAGTTGGGAGTTACTAACTGGAAATTCAATGCGTGGGCCAAGTATTCCGATTGGCAACTCGACGACCAGGTGCCGGGATGCGTGGGGGCGCTGCTTGTTTTGCCGGAGTGGCAGCCGGCCGTTGAACTTGAGGATGGCACGGTACGGCGGCTGGTTCTGGAAGGCGGGTCCATCGATACCAATGGCGCGGGAACGATGCTCACCACCGAGGAGTGCCTGCTGAGCGAGGTGCAGCAGCGCAATCCAGGCGTGAGCCGCGAAGTGCTTGAGCGTGCGTTTCACGAATATTTAGGGATCGATCAGGTGATTTGGCTGGGTCGCGGGATTGCAGGCGACGACACGCATGGGCATGTTGATGACATTTCGCGGTTTGTTGGGCCGGCGACGATTGTGACCGCGGTTGAGGCGAATACAAAGGACGCGAACCATGAGCCGCTGGCGGATAATTTGGAACGGCTGAAGGCGGCGCGGACGCTGGACGGAAAGCAATTCACGGTGGTGGAACTTCCGCTGCCGCGGCCGGTGGTTTTTCGGGGGCAACGGCTGCCGGCGAGTTATGCGAATTTCTATATTGCGAATGGTCTGGTGCTGGTGCCGACGTTTCACGATCCAAATGACCGCGTGGCGCTGAATATTCTCGCCGGAGTTTTTCCGGAGCGCGAGGTGATCGGGATTCATTGCGTGGATCTGGTGTGGGGGCTGGGGACGCTGCACTGCATGACGCAGCAGCAGCCGGCTGCGTTATCATCTGACTAATGTGGGATCCGCCGCCACCCGCTCCATCTACCGATTTGCAAGCGATGCAAATCGCGCTTGCTCAGGCACGTTTAGCAGCCGAAGCGGGCGAAGTACCGATTGGCGCAATCGTTGTGACTTCCCGAAACATTGTAGGCTTTGGTCAGAACCGGTTATTGCGAGACTTCGATCCCACAGCCCATGCCGAAATCGTCGCTATTCGCGAAGCCGCCTCAGTTCTGGGAAACTACCGGCTGAATGGCTGCACGCTCTACGTGACGCTGGAGCCTTGCTCCATGTGCGCGGGGGCCATGATTCACGCGCGGCTGGACCGTCTGGTGTTTGCGGCTACCGATCCCAAGGCAGGCGCGGCGGGGTCGGTGCTTTCGGTACTGAATCATCCGCGGCTCAATCACCAGATGAATGTGGAGTCGGGGCTTCTGGCGGATGAGGCGGGGGAGTTGTTGCGGAGTTTCTTTCGGGAGCGGCGATAGTACTAACTCCGTGTTAATTCTTTGATTCGCCCAGCTTCCGCTGGCCACTTTTCTGCTAACTCCGCATAACTCCCGCTGCGATAATCCGCGAAGTCGAAGCCGGGAGTTACAGTGCATCCTAACAACGCCACCTTCCCATCGCCGATCAGCCGCGTGCCTTGCCACACTCCAGCCGGGACAACAAGCTGGACATGCTGCCCCGCCTGCAAATCCGGGCCGAGAGTTATCACAGCGGATCTGCCATCGGGATGGAGTTGCAGCATTTCAACTGGATCGCCCAGATAGAAGTGGAACATTTCGTCGGAATCGAGGACATGCATCTCGGAGAATGTTCCAGCTTCGAGGAGATAGTAGATAGCCGTGCCCATGGGCCGCATGCCGCGCGGAAGATAGAGGGTGTTGGCGGAGGTGTAAGTGCGGCGGAAGTGGCCACCCTCAACCGGGTGCGGCTGCAGATTCAACAGTGCCTTGATTTCGTCGGTGGTCATGGTCACAGATGTTAGCAGGACGGAAGGCGTAGAATGACACCATGACGGTGCAGATGTACACGGCCAGGTGGTGCAGGGACTGCCGGGCGGCCAAGCAGTTTCTCGATGAACACGGCATTGCGTACACCGAAATCAATGTAGACGCCGATGCGGCCGCCTCCGACGAGGTGGTGCGCCACGTGGGCAAGCGGGCCATTCCGCAACTGGTTATCGATGGCGTGTGGTTCCAGCCCTACAAGCCAGGGCGCGGCCTGCTTTACGACGAACTGAACCAGCGTCTCGGTATTCCTCCCGCTTAAGCATCCTTCCCTCGTACAATCAAGAGTTGGTGCGGGACGTGGAATCCTGCTCTGGCGAGGAGTCTCCTCTTGATTGAACGCTACACTCTGCCCGGCATGGGCCGGATTTGGACCGAAGAGAACAAATACCGCTGCTGGCTGGAGGTGGAGTCGGCTGCGAGCGCGGTGCTGGCCGAGGACGGGGTGATTCCCGCCGCGGCTGCCGAGGCCATCGCAACCAGGGCCAGCTTCTCCGTGGCGCGCATTCAGGAGATTGAGGCGGAGGTGAAGCATGACGTCATCGCTTTCACCACAGCCGTTGCAGAGACACTCAAAAACCAAGGGCTGGACGCCGAGTCCCGATGGCTGCACTACGGGCTCACTTCAAATGACATTGTGGACACGGCGCAGGCGCTGCAGGTTGCGGAGGCTTCTGCTCTGATCCGCACCGGCCTTGCCGAGCTGATGACCGTTCTCAGGCGGCGGGCGGTGGAATTCAAGCACACTCCCACCATTGGCCGCACGCACGGGATTCATGCGGAGCCGACGACATTTGGGCTGAAGCTGCTGAACTGGTATGCGGAGATGGAGCGCAACCTGGTTCGCTTCGACGCGGCGGCCGAGGGAATGCGCGTGGGCAAGTTCTCTGGCGCGGTGGGCACGTTTGGCCATCTGAAGCCGGAGCATGAAGAGCGCATTTGCGCGCGGCTCGGCCTCAATCCCGCGCCCGTGGCCACGCAGGTCATCCAGCGCGACCGGCATGCGGCATACATTTCCACGTTGGCTATCATCGGCAGCACGCTGGACAAAATCGCTGTGGAGGTGCGCCACCTGCAACGGACCGAAGTGCGCGAGGCGCAGGAGTACTTCAGCGAGAAGCAGAAGGGCTCCTCGGCCATGCCGCACAAGAAGAACCCTATTACTTCAGAGCAGATCAGCGGACTGGCACGCGTGCTGCGCGGCAACGCACAGGCGGCGTTTGAAGACATTGCACACTCTTCGGTGGAGCGGATCATCTTTCCTGACTCGACCGTTCTGGTGCATTATCTGCTGGCGAAGACTACGGACTTGATCGACCGGCTGCTGGTGTATCCGGAGCGGATGAAGAGGAATCTTGAGAGCACAGGCGGGCTGATTTTCAGTGGGCAATTGCTGCTGGATTTGGCCGAGGCGGGCATGATGCGCGAGGACGCTTACCGGCTGGTGCAGGGGCACGCGATGCGGGCGTGGAAAGAGGACCTGGTTTTCCGCGATGAGGTAGCTGCGGACCCACAGATTGCGGCGCTCTTAAGCACGGAAAAGCTGGAGCGGACGTTCGATTACACGCGGCAGTTAGGGAATGTGGATGCGATCTTCAAGCGGGTGCTGGGGGAATAAACCGGGATAAGTGTC
>Ga0302278_10007315_pt1 | contig 10204 bp, 8 predicted proteins | sample III_Bog_N3_2_FD_194543 | JGI IMG/M metagenome (GOLD analysis project Ga0302278, IMG submission 194543) | Peat permafrost microbial communities from Stordalen Mire near Abisko, Sweden - III_Bog_N3_2 | ecosystem: Environmental > Terrestrial > Soil > Wetlands > Peat | place: Sweden: Abisko... | reverse complement strand
GCGCTCTCCGGCAGGCGGCCAACCTCTCCAAACCCCGTCTCCTCTTCAAATTCGCGCAGCGCAGCGGCCAGCGGCTTTTCATCGTCGCCGTGATCGCCGTTGGGCCCATATTCCCCTTTGGGTATCGACCACGCGCCCAGGTCCTTCTTCGCCCAGAACGGGCCGCCCGGATGGATGAGAAAGACCTCGAGACCCGATTCCTCTAGACCGAGCCCCGATACTTTCCCGCCCCAGTCTTCGAGACCGGAGTCACCGCGGCGATAAAGCAACAGTCCCGCGCTTTGTTTGGGCATTTTGGTCTTGGCCGTCACGACTTTCCCGCATGGTCTCCGTATTCCCAGTTATAAGGCACACCGGTTTCACCAAGGATGAATTTAACCAGGTCAGCAAACCCCGCTTCAGAGCGAACATCGTTTGAAAGGATCAGAACACAGCGTTGACTGCGTTCGATGCATACCATGGTGTTGGCTGTCTGGCCATCGTGGCCGCCTTTGTAGAATCCATGGCCCTGGGGGCCGTCGAACACCACAACGCCCAACCCCGCGTTCAGGTCCATTCGCTGCTCGCTCACCGGCAGGTCAGGGCCAAAGTCCGGAAACAGGCCCGCGGTAGTAATGTGCAGCGATGGCTTGGTTATCTCGGCGCGTGATGCCGGCGTAAGACCGTCGCCGCGCACCAGAGCGGCGGTGAAAGTTGCCATGTCAGAGATGGTGGTGTTCATTGAGCCGGCAACGCGCACTTTGCTTCGTTTGGAGTGGGGCTGCGGCTGACCCTGGTCGTTCCACCCATCCGCCACGTTAGGGTCCTGCCCGTCGCGCCACACCAGGCTTGTGCGCGTCATTCCCAGGCGGGTGAAATTTGCCTGTGTCAGATCGCCCAAATCGAGCCCCAGGCCTTGCGCTTTTCGGCCATGCTCAATTACGAACTGCAGCAGAATCATTCCTTCGCCTGAATAGCTGAAGTGCGTGCCGGGATCAAAATGAATGTGCAGCTTCTGGTCCGGCTCAATAAACCAGAAGTTGTCGAAGCCGGTGGAGTGCGTGAGACACATCCGCGGCGTAATCTTTTTCCAGCGAGGATCGTCGGCCAAATCTTTATACGGTCCGTATTTGTCAGGGAAAACCGGGTCGGGTCCATAGCTCGGCAAGGGTTTGTCGAGATCGTCCGCTATGGGCGTGTCAAGCTTGATCTTGCCCTGATCTACAAGTTGCATCACGGTATACGCGAACACCGTCTTAGTAAGCGACGCGCCATACATGTCGGTGTCTATGGTTAGCGGATCTCCATTGGCGTTGCGGATTCCGTAGGCGTGTTTATAGATAACTTTGCCATGGTCGATAACCGCAACCGCCACGCCTTTGGCGCCCGTGTGCGCCATGATGCCGCCGACCTCTGAATCAATGGCCGTCCCTGAGGGAATTGTTTGAGCGCTAAGCGTAAAGGGAATTGCGGAACAGAGCGCCAGAAAACGAAGAAACTGCTTCAGCATCTTTGTCGGGGGAATCATCGCAAAGCCACCTTGAGGCTCTCGATCCTTTCTAGCATGTTCGCGTACCTGGGCACTGTTCCGTTTTATCCTTTGATCTTCACTTGCGGAGCAATCGACCAAGCCCCCACCCCGCACCTCTGGCGTAGAATGGCAACGATTGCGGAACGTCCGGCGGCGCTCAAACCAAAACAATGCGCAGGTCCGGCATTTCCTCAACGGCTTAGAAGAGAAACATCAAAGACCACTCGACAGGGGAAGAAGTATATGACACGTTTCGTTCGCATTTTCTCGCTGCCCGCTCTCGCAGCCGTCTGCCTCTTGCAGGCCGGCCGCGCACAATCCGCGCCCCAAAGCGCAATTGAGATTGGGGGCGAGAAGCTCGTCACCCTGACCCGCAAGCCGGTAAGCACCACCAAACCTGAGTTCACCAGTGTCACCCTCATGCCGGGCCGCGGCATGGAGCTTCTCTCCATCACCGCAAATTTCCCGGGCAAGGGGAACGTCGACGTCCTCTACACGCACCCGCCCGCCGAGGCCAAGCAAATGCTCGACGATCATGACACGCCGAATGGCGATCTCGGCTACAGGCTGGGCGCTGCGTTCCTGTTCCCTTATCCGAACCGCATCATCGGTCCCGTTTCGCCCGATGGGAAAACGCTTACCACCACCTGGAACGGCCGCGAAATCACGCTGCCCGCCAACAACTCCGGCCCTCCGCCGAACGGCAAACGCCACGCCATGCACGGCCTCATCCTCAAAGCCAAAGCAGAGAATATTCGTGTCACCGATACTGCAGGCGGCCAGCAGGTAACCGGAGTCATTCATTGCGGCGACTTTGACGGACAATGGTTCTCGAAGACCGATCTCGTCGTCACAATCACCCTCACCGCCGGTGCCGTAGACGCTACGGTTGTGGCGCACAATGTGGGCTCTAAGGATGAGCCGGTGGCCATCGGCTGGCACCCATACTTCACCTTGCCTTCCGGCGACCGCTCTCAGGTCCGCGTTCATATCCCGGGATCAATGCTGGCCAAGGTCTTTGATTACGGCAACGTCTTCCCAACCGGCGAGCTTTTGCCCGTAACCGGTCAGTACGATCTGCAGGCGGCCGACGGCGTGGCGCTTGACAAGAATTTTTACGACGATAACTGGAGCAAGCTGACGTGGAAGGGCGGCGCCGTGACAGTGAAGGTGGTTGATCCAGCCGCGCACTACGGCGTGGCGATTGAAGGTATTTCGCCGGAGATCAAGACCCTCCAGATGTACGCCCCGCCCACCCAGCAGTTTGTGGCCATTGAGCACCAGTACAACTTTGCTGACCCGTTCGGCAAAGAGTGGAAAGGGATGGACACAGGCATGGTGACGCTAAAGCCCGGCCAGAGCACCAAGTGGCACGTAAGGCTGCGCGTGTTTGTGCCGTAAAGGCAGGCAATCAATAGGGAATAGAAAAAAATCGGGCGAAGCGCGATTCAAGCGCTTCGCCCGATTTGTCTTTGCATATGTCGCGCTCGCCGCGGATCACGACTCAAGCTACGGCCGTTGTCTCCGGTTATGCAGCTTCTCTCAGCAATTCCGGATCGCTCAGGGCTGCGCCCCCATCGGGGCCGTCTGATTCAAGATGCAACCTGAATTGATCCGCGAACCAGGTAAGGTTCGCAGCCGCGGAAGTGAACCAACCTTTTCGTGCGGGCATTTCTTTGCCGCACGAAGAGCACCTTGCCTTCACTGGGTAGTCGTTCATATCGTAGGTGATGACGAGCTCCGGTTCCTTTGATTTTGATATAGGCAAAACTCCCGCCAATCTCATAACAGATAATGTAGCCACGTCTCACCTCCACAGCGATGTCTATATAAATTTAAGTTCCTATAATCCGACCCAAGACTCCATGTGGGCCAGTTCGTGAGTGAGTGTGAGTCACTTACTCACTAGTAACCTATGATGCAGCTCTCTTGGAAATTGTTTGTTCCGGCCACCATCCGGCATTCAGCCTGTAGCGACTCCTTGTCACCCCCGCTTACAATGCGCTCAGTGCCCGGAGAGCCGCACGGTCTGTCCAGTCCGCGCCGATTTGCGCGCCGCGTCAAGTATCTGCATCACCACGACGTTGGTATCGAGTGAGCTTTGGTCGCCCTTGTCCTGGATGGTTCCGTGCAGCACGGCGGCGAGATAACTGAGCGAGTCGCGTTCATTCGAGTTGAGTGAGGACGCATCCGCGGTGCGGTCTTCATTCTCGCCCGCATGCCGCACACGCAACTTGTCTGCGCCCACCGTAATCGCGTACCCGGTTGCTCCGTAAACTTCCATGTCTTTGCGGCCGAAAGGCCAATTCCACGAGGCCTGGATCACCGCCTGTGCGTGCGGATACTTGAGCACGATAGTCGCGTCGTCATCCACGCGCGAATAAATATTCGGCTTATCGCGATTGGTCACCGCAGTCACCGTGAGCGGCGCTTCCCCATGCATCATCCAGGTCATCAAGTCGGCGCCGTAGCAGCCAAAGTCGTAGAGTGCGCCGGCGCCGTTCCGCTCCGGGTCGGTCAAAAAACTCAGGAACTCCGGCGGCACGCCAATCTCCTTCGGCCCCTGGTGCCCGTCGTTGATCAGCACGCGGCGCAAGTCGCCGAGTTGGCCGTGGTTCAGTTCGTCATAGGCGGCGCGGTTGCTTGCATACCATGTCGTCTCGTAGTTCACCAGCACGTGCACATGGTGAAACTTCGCAATCTCGCGGATGGCAAGCGCATCCTGGTATGAAATAGTTAGCGGCTTCTCCACCATCGATGAAACGCCATACTGCGCCGCGATGCCGATGGCGTTGCGGTGCTCGCTGATCGACGTGTAGACCAGCACCGCATCCGGCTTTACGCGCTCAATCATGTTGGCTTCGCTCTTGTAGAACAGCGTCTGGACCAGGTGATACTTCTGCTGATATTTGTCAATCAGCGACGAGTCAGCGTCGGCAATCCCCACCAGCTCAACATCGTGGTGCGAGGGCAGCGCGCCCAGAAAGCCTTCAACGTGTCCGTGCTCCAGGCCCACAATCGCAACGCGCAACGGGTGAGCGTTTTCCTGCGCGGCCAATCCGCACGTTGAGGCTAGAAAAGTTGCGGCGATGAAGAGGAGAGACGAGAGACGCGATTTTGAGTTAGCCATTGTCATTCCTTCAATTCCACTGCGTTCCTGATTCTATGCGGAGCGACGCCCGAAGGCATCCAGGCTCCGCCCAGTATGTGAGAATTCGCACCCAAGCCCTCGGGCTCGACATCCAATCCGGTCAGGAGAGGCGCTGATCAAATTGCAGGGCGCCGCCGATAAACTTTCTGATGTTTGCTCTTCTCCAGCGCCGGAAAAGTAATCTGCTCTTTTCGCGATTCCGTCAATCCAGTGTGGTGACCGCTGAGAATCGCTTTCGTTGTCCATGCTGCGGATCGAAGACGCTCCAGCTTCCCGGCGCGCTTGGCCTTTGCCCGGTTTGCTGGTGGCAAGACGACGGCCAGGACGATGAAGATGCTGAAGATGTTCGCCTTACGGTCAACGGGCAACTGAGCCTGCTTGAGGCCCGCAGCCACTATGCCGCCTGCGGCGCATCCCATCCCAGCTTCCTTTCCCATGTTCGCAAGCCTGAGTTTACTGAGCGGTAAACTCTGATTCCCGCCCCGGCCGTCAAGTCCCGGGCCCGAAGAAGGTTACCTTTGACGGTCCCGAACAACACTTTCCCACCCTTCCCCTGTTTGACCCCGCTCCGCAATCCCACTTACCATGAAATGAGGAGTTTCTCCGGCCACAATGTACCTGATCCGGCCTGCACGGCGGCACGCGGCTGTTGAAATGAAACCTGAAAGGGCAGTGGCTGCGAGCTGCGGCCAGCCCGCACAAAATCCCGCCCAAGTGGTTATTCAATGGCGCAATCCGCGCCTGGAAGGCTAATACGTTGAGCAACACCGAAACCCTTGAAAACACCCCCAATACAGATACGCCCGAACCGAATCCCGGTTCTGAGGCCCACAGCCACGAAGGCCATAGCCACGAAGGGCACGATCATGAAGGCCACGATCACGCCGGCCATCAGCACTCCCATGGTCCCGTCCTCAACCCCGATTGCACCCGGGAGCTGGTAATCGATGTGCCCGCCGATGAAGTCGCCAAGGCCTTTACGCGCGTGACCGCGAACTACCGCCGCTATGCCAAGATTCCCGGATTCCGCGCCGGCAAGGTGCCCGAGTCGATTGTTCGGCGCAAGTTTGCCACTGAAATCCGTAAAGAGGTCATCGACGGCCTGCTGCCCGAGCGCTTCAACCGCGGCGTTGCGGAGATGAATGTGCGCCCAGTGGGCCAGCCGCAGGTAACCGAGCTGACCGTTGAAGCCGATGCGCCCCTCCACGCCAAGGCCGTGTTTGAGGTGCTGCCCGAGTTTTCCATCGAGGGTTACCAGGAAGTTAAGGTAGACAAGCCTTCGGTTGAAGTAACCGACGACGAGTTCAAGCACGAGCTTGAAATGCTGCGCGACTCCCGCGCCACCGTTGAGCCAGTTGAAGAGGACCGGCCACTGACCGATGGCGACTGGGCCGAGATCAGCTATACGGGCCAGCTTGAGGGCGAAACTGAGGCCGCTCCGCTGATGGGCGAGAATTCCCTGGTTGAGATTGGCGGAAAAGACACAGTTGCAGCGTTTTCCGATGCGTTGCGCGGAGCCAAACCCGGCCAGGAACTGAAGGCCGAAGTGGTGTATCCGGCGGATTACTCCGAGGCCCGGCTGGCCGGCAAAACTGTAGCCTACGAAGTACAGGTTAAGGCGATCAAAAAGCGAACCTTGCCCGAGCTAAATGACGATTTTGCCAAGGAACTTGGCGCCTATGAGAACTATGCCGACCTCGAAACCAGGGTTCGCGAGCATCTGGCCAATCGCAAGCGTCGCAATGTTGAAGGCGAAACCAAAGACCGGCTGTTTGCCGCCCTCATTGAGCGGTTCCAGTTCCCGGTGCCCGAGTCGCTCGTTCAGGAACAAATAGATACGAGGCTGGAACGGGGCCTGCGCGCGCTCGCCAACCAGGGCATGTCGCCGGAACAGATGCGCAAACTGGACTTCGAAAGGCTGCGGATCGCCCAGCGCGACAGTGCCCTTGCTGAGACCAAAACGTCCATCCTGCTGGGAAGAATCGCCGCTGCGGAAAACGTGACGATAACCGACGAGGAAGTGGACCACGAATTGCAATTGGTTTCATATCAGTCACGTGAGCCGCTTGAAACCCTGAAGGCCCGTTTGACGCAAGAGGGCGGGCTGGCTAAAATCCGTGAACAATTGTTGAAAGAGAAAACGGCAACCCTGCTGTATGATCGCTTGCCAGCGTAAATCGGTTAAGGGGCTCGGGTTTTGAACATCGAGTCTTGATGAAAACGGCCTGAATAGGCACGAACAGAGCTGAAGGCTGAAAGCTGGAAGCTAGGAGCTGGCACTTCAATGGCATTGGTTCCCATGGTGGTTGAGCAGACGAGCCGGGGCGAGCGCGCCTACGACATTTACAGCCGTTTGCTGCGCGACAACATTATCTTTCTGGGTACTCCCATCGACGATCAAATTGCCAACCTGATCGTGGCGCAAATGCTTTTCCTGCAAGGGGAAGACCCGGAAAAGGACATCTCGCTCTACATCAATTCGCCGGGCGGCTCCATCACTGCGGGCTTGGCAATTTACGATACAATGCAGTTCATCAAGAACAACGTAGTTACGTACTGCATTGGCCAGGCTGCAAGCATGGGCGCGTTTCTCCTACTGGCCGGTACCAAGGGCAAGCGGTTTGCATTGCCCAATTCGCGGATACTGATTCATCAGCCCTCCATGGGCGGGTTGAGCGGACAGGCCACCGACATCGACATTCACGCGCGCGAAATTCTGCGTATCCGCGAGATTACGAACACCTTAATGGCGAAACATACGGGCCAGCCTCTCGAACGGATCGAACGCGACGTCGAGCGCGATTTCATCATGAACTCTGAGCAGGCCAAAGAATACGGCATCGTCGACGAAATCATCGATCGGCCGCGAACCTAGGCGGCAGGCTAAGGGCGCATCTGAAACTGGAGAGCGTATGGGATTCATTGAAGAAGGCCGCCAGTTGATTCAGGATTTTGTCGCGCCGGAGATTCGCGCTATCGAAGTCACGATCGATGCGGTCGAAAATAAGCTCAACCAGTTGGAAGCGCGGATTGACAAGCGATTCGACGCTGTTGACAAGCGATTCGACGCCGTCGATCAGAAAATGGATCGAAACCAGAATCAGCTCATGGACACACTTCGTCGGATGGAACTCCAAAACCAGATTCTCGAGCGCCTCGCACGGCTCGAAAGCAAAATGCAAAACGTCGCATAAGCGTAGAATTACCAAGGCACACATAAGGCCGGACGGACAATCGGGGGGATTTTAACTATGAAAACGCGCACGGGACCTGAAGAAGCGCTGCGCTGCTCGTTCTGCCACAAGTCGCAGGACGCCGTTGCAAAGCTGATCTCGTCGCCCAGTGACTATCCCCGGGCCTATATCTGCGATGAATGCGTCGCTGTCTGCAACTCCATTCTTGAAGACGACCGTGGCGAAGCAACGCCCGCCACTGTCGCCGGCCACCTACCCAAACCGCAGGAAGTAAAGAGCTTCCTCGACGATTTTGTCATCGGCCAGGACCAGACCAAGAAGAAGCTCGCAGTGGCCGTCTACAACCACTACAAGCGCGTGCAGATGAACAAACTGCGCAACAATGACGTAGAACTGGCCAAGTCGAACATCCTGCTCATCGGCCCCACCGGCTCAGGCAAAACGCTGCTGGCGCACACCCTGGCCAAGATGCTTGACGTTCCCTTCGCCATTGTTGACGCCACCACGCTCACTGAAGCCGGCTACGTGGGCGAAGACGTTGAGAACATCATCCTCAAGCTTTTGCAGGCAGCTGACGGTGACGTCACCCGCGCCCAGCAGGGCATCATCTACATCGACGAAATTGACAAGATCGGCCGCAAAGACGAGAACCCCTCCATCACCCGCGACGTCAGCGGAGAGGGCGTGCAGCAGGCGCTGCTCAAGATCCTCGAAGGCACGGTTGCCAATGTGCCGCCGCAGGGCGGCCGCAAGCATCCGCACCAGGAGTTCACCGCGGTCGACACCACCAACATCCTCTTCATCTGCGGCGGAGCCTTTGTTGGCCTCGAGCGCGTGGTTGGCCGCCGCGTAGGCAAAAAGGCGCTGGGCTTCCGTGGCGCTGAAGCCGAAGCCGAGATTGCGGGCACTCGCGGCCATCGCGACACTGAACTGTTGCGCCGCACCGAGCCGCAGGATCTTATCAAGTACGGGTTGATTCCTGAATTCGTTGGCCGCCTGCCGGTCATGGGCATTCTCGACGAGCTTGATGAAGTTGCGCTGGTTGAGATTCTCACCAAGCCGCGCAACGCGATTCTGAAGCAGTACCAGCGGCTCTTTGAATACGAAAATGTGCGCCTGCATTTTACCCAGGAAGCGACTGTTGCCGTTGCGCACGAGGCGCTGGCTCGCAAAGTGGGCGCCCGCGGATTGCGTATGATTCTCGAAGAACTGATGCTCGACCTTATGTACCACCTGCCCAGTAACAAGCGGGTCCGCGACGTGGAGATCACGCGCGAGATGGTCGAGCGCAGAGACCTGTCGCTCTGCCTGCTGGAGAAGGCTGGCTAGAAAACGCCGGCTGATCTCGCCTTCCGTCTCAACCTTCCAAAGCCCTCACCATTTGGTGAGGGCTTTGCGTTTTGGGTCAACAATCAGAGAAAACAGTCGGATCAGATTGCGCTCCGGCGCCCAGAAACCAGGTTGATGACCAGCACGATCAGGGCAACAACCAGCAGAAGATGGATAAGACTTCCCGCAATATGCAATGTAAATCCGAGAAGCCAGAGAATTAACAGGATCACGAAAACTGCCCAGAGCATAACGCCCTCCTTTGTATGCGTAGATGCAAACTCTGGGAAACGCGACAGAGGCTTTCGGCAAGATTGCGCTGTGTTTTGCAGAAGAAGCCCCCCAAACCACTCCCAGGGCTTTTCCGCCTGCATCGTGCGCTTTTGACCCCTCCATCATGCACGCGTATCCTCATGACCATGCGTGCGCTCTGCCTCCTCATCTCTCTCGCCCTTCCGAATGTATTGATCCTTGCTCAAGCCCCCGCACCACCGCCGTCGTTTGACGTTGCCTCAGTCAAGCCGAGCCAGCAAATAGTAGGCCCCGACTTCAACAACCAGTTGACGTACGCGCCTGACGGGCTTACCGCCAGGAACGCCACGCTGAAGCGGCTCATCGCCGAAGCCTACGGTCTGCAGTTGAATCAAGTGACTGGGCCAAACTGGCTCGACCAGAACGAATATGACATCCTGGCAAGAGTGGGTGGCCTGGGTACCAGGCTGCAAATGGCCCCCATGCTTCGAACCCTCCTAGCCTCGCGGTTCAAATTGGTGGAGCACAACGAAGTGCGCGAGATGCGCATGTACCAACTGGTTGTCGGTAAAACGGGCCCAAAAATTCACGCGCTCAAAGACGGTGAATCGCCCGCGGCGCAGCCCGGATTTCATTTTCACGGCGATATGCGCCAGCTAGCCGACTTGCTGGCCCTCCAGGTATCCATCCCAGCCCCGACGAGTCCAAGCGAGCCCGCAAGAGCCGGTGGACCCCAGATTCCCGTCGTCGATAAAACGGGCCTTGCTG
>Ga0302278_10007308_pt1 | contig 10211 bp, 4 predicted proteins | sample III_Bog_N3_2_FD_194543 | JGI IMG/M metagenome (GOLD analysis project Ga0302278, IMG submission 194543) | Peat permafrost microbial communities from Stordalen Mire near Abisko, Sweden - III_Bog_N3_2 | ecosystem: Environmental > Terrestrial > Soil > Wetlands > Peat | place: Sweden: Abisko... | reverse complement strand
CTATCGCGCGGCCCCGTGCCCACACTCGAGTTTCAAAAGAAGCAGATCCGCACCTTCGCTGCTTACAAAATCAATATCTACTCGCCCTATTTCGAAAACACCATGCAGTACCCGTCCAATCCGCTTTCAGCGCTTCCCGGCGGGTCCATATCGGTCGACGATGCGAAGGCGCTGATTGCCTATGCGCGCGATTATCACATCACCATCATCCCCGAGCAGGAAGCATTCGGCCACCTGCACAAGACGCTCCTATGGCAGCAATACGCGTCACTGGCGGAGATTCCCGGAGGCGATGTGCTCGCCCCCGGCCAGCCAGGCTCCATCAAGCTCATCACCCAGTGGTTCGGCGATCTGGCGACAGTGTATCCAGGGCCGTTTCTTCACGTCGGTGCAGATGAGACCGCCCAGTTGGGACAAGGCCAAACGCAGGATGAAGTAAAGAAGCACGGCCTGGGCGCGGTCTACATCGACTTTCTCACGCAGATCCACCAGGCTCTCACCCCGCTTCATCGACGCCTGCTCTTCTGGGGCGATATCGCGATGAACAATCCTGAACTTGTTCCGCGGCTGCCCCACGACATGATCGCGGTTGCATGGCACTACGAGCCCGAGCCCCAGGGCTTTGACAAGTGGCTCGATCCCTACACGCATGCCGGCATGGAGACCTGGGTCTCTCCTGGCGTAAACAACTGGAACCGCGTCTACCCTGATTTTGACCTCGGTCTCGCCAGCATCCAGGGCTTCACCGCAGCGGGGCAGCGCGCCGGCAGCACTGGCCTGCTTAATACAGTTTGGAATGATGATGGAGAAGGCCTCTTCCTCGAAGACTGGTATGGCATTCTCTTTGGAGCGGCGGCCGGATGGCAAGCGGGGACAAGCGATATCGCGCAATTCCAAAGTGACTACGGTGCGGTCTTCCACGGCGACGCAAGCGGAAGCATCGATGAGGCGCAACGCGCTCTCATCGCCGCGCACAAGGCCCTCATCAACGCCGGTCTCGACGATGCGCGCGATGCCTATTTCTGGGTAGACCCATGGACTCCCGAAGGCCAGCAGGTTGCTGCGAAAATTCTCCCTGTTGCCGCCGAAGTCCGCCTCAATTCTGAGCGCGCGCTCACGCTGCTTGCACAGGCAAAGGCCACCGGCAATCTGCGTGAGCCGGAAGCCATTGATGCCATGGAGCTCGGCGCACGACGTATCGACTTTCTCGCCTTCAAGTTTCAGGCAGCGGATGCGATCGCTGCGGGATACCGCCATTTATACAATGGCCAAAAGGATCCGGAGATCAGCCGCCATATAACGCGCGACCTCTATGCGCTCTCTGGAGTCAACGGGCAGTGCGAGGATTTGCGCGATGGCTACAGCTACCTGCGTTCGCGTTTCAGCGCGGTGTGGCTCATGGAGAACCGCCCCTACTGGCTCGACATTGTCACCGCGCGCTACGATGCCGCAATCGAGCTATGGATGGCCCGCAGCAGCAAGATCACAGCGGCGCGCCAGCAGTGGAGGCACAATCACACGCTTCCCGCACCGGAAGAAATCGGCATTTCCGCCGCCACGAATTGAGAACCATGCGCTTGCCATCATTCAATAAAATAGCTATCGCAGCGGCAATGCTTCTCTTTGTTCGCACGGCCTGCGCGCAACATGCCGTTGCACAGATGGCCGCGCCCAGCTTCCTGCAGGAAGAAAGCATCCTCAACAGCGCCGTTCAAGATCACCTCATTCCCGGAGCGGTTCTCATAGTCGGCCACCACGGCAAGGTCGTCTATCGCCGTTGCTACGGATCGCGCTCACTTGAGCCTGTGCAGGAGCGCATGACACTCGACACTGTGTTTGACATGGCTTCGCTCACCAAGCCATTGATGACGGCAACCGCAGTCATGCAGCTCTATGAGCAGGGAAAGCTATCGCCCAATGATCCGGTTTCCAAATACGTGCCCGACTTCGCCGCCAATGGCAAGCAGGACATCACCATCCGGCAACTGCTCACCCACTACAGCGGCCTTCCGCCCGATATATCCCTCGCCGATCCATGGGAAGGGAAGCAGGAAGCGTATACGCGCGCATTTGCCGTCAAGCCCATCCATCCGCCCGGCGTGCAATTCGTCTACAGCGACGTCAACTTCATCGTGCTGGGCGCGTTGGTGGAAAAAATCTCCGGCCTCACGCTCGATGAATATGCGCAGCGCTTCATCATCAAGCCGCTCGGGCTCACGCACACCCGCTATCTGCCGCCTGTCTCATGGAAGCCAACCATCGCACCCACTCAATACGACCAGGGAGGCATGCTTCGCGGTATTGTGCACGATCCCACCTCCCGTCGCATGGGCGGTGTCGCAGGCCATGCCGGCCTCTTCAGCACCGGCGACGACATGGCCGTCTACGCGCAGAATCTCCTCGATCGCCTCGCCGGCCGTCCCAGCCACTTCCCGCTCTCGCGCATTGTGCTCCAGAAGATGGTTGCGCCCGAGCAGCCTGCCACCGGTACAGCGTTGCGCGGCTTCGGTTGGGATATCGATTCGCCCTACTCCGGCAACCGCGGCACTCTCTTTCCGGTCGGTTCATTCGGCCACACCGGCTTCACCGGCACATCCTTGTGGATCGATCCCGTCAGCGATTCCTACGTCGTCCTTCTCACCAACTCCGTCCATCCCAACGGCCCCAAAAGCATCACCGAGCTGCGGGGCAAGGTTGCCGATGTCGCCGCGGTTGCTCTTGGTATCCACGCGGACGGCGGCGCCCTGGCTGCAAGCCTCACCGGCTACAACGAAGCGCTAGCGGGCATGCGCAGATCGCCCGCACGCAATGACGATGTCAAAACCGGCATCGATGTTCTTGAGGTCAACCATTTCAACGAGTTGGCAGAGCTGGCCGGCGCCCACGGCGGCAAGCTCCGCCTCGGCCTGCTCACCAACCAGACCGGCGTCGATGCCCAGGGCCGCCGGACCATCGACGTGCTCGCCCATGACGCGGCTGAAGCTGTTCCCGGCCTCGTGCTCACAACCCTCTTCAGCCCCGAGCACGGCATTGCAGGATCCTTCGATCAACCCGGCGTGCCTAGCGGTATCGACGCCGCAACGAACCTTCCCGTCATCAGCCTCTACGGCGCAACCGATGCCCAGCGCCGGCCATCTCTCGATTCTCTTCACGCTCTCGACGCAGTCGTCATCGATCTGCAGGACGTGGGCGTCCGCTTCTACACCTACGAAACCATAGTTGGATATTTCCTTGAAGCCGCGGCGCAAACCGGCACGCAGATTGTCGTGCTCGACCGTCCCGATCCCATTGCTGGTTCCTTCGTGCAGGGTCCGCTCTCAGACCCCGGCAAGGAGAGCTACATCGACTACATGCCCATTCCGGTTCGCCACGGCATGACGATTGGCGAGCTGGCGCGCTTCTTCAATCAACAGCGTCACCTCAACGCGCCGCTCACCGTAGTTGCTCTGCAAGGCTGGCAGCGCGGCGACTGGTTCGATTCAACAGGCCTCACCTGGATCAATCCTTCGCCGAACCTCCGCGATCTGGAAGAAGCCACGCTCTACCCGGCCCTTGGGCTCGTCGAGTCCACCAACATCTCCGTAGGTCGCGGCACCGACACGCCATTCGAAGTCTTCGGCGCACCCTGGATCGAAGCCCGCGCGCTAGCCCAGTTCCTGAATCACCGCTTTCTTCCCGGCCTTCGCTTTTTCCCTGTCGATTTCACGCCGCAGAAGCCCTACCCCTATGCGGGCGAACTCTGCCATGGCGTCCGCGTGCTGCTCACAGATCGCAACGTGCTCGACGCTCCGGAGCTTGGGCTGGAGATCGCATCGGCGCTTCACCGCCTGTACCCTGAGAAGTTTCAATTGGAAAAGATGAAGACCAATCTCGCGAATCAATCCATCCTCGACGACCTTGCTGCTGGCCACGATCCGCAGCGCATCGCCGAGAGCTGGCTTCCCGCATTGGATGCCTTCGAACAGGAGCGCCAGAAGGTACTGCTCTATTCAGCCAAGTAGCAATAAGCGATGAAGCCCAACCTACCGGAACCGCCGAATTCTCAGCGTGTGCCGTCCTGATCGATAAAGCCCGGTCACATAAACCGTCGCGCGCCCTTTGGTCGAGAAGATAAGCTGGCGAATCCGCAGCAGCGGACTGCCTCCCGGAATATTCAGCAGCCGCGCAATCCGATGATCGGCATGGGTCGCGTCAATCTCCTCATCCGCATACGCAAGTTCAACCCCGCACTCACGCTCCAGCGCCCCAAACAGCGAGGTGCGCTCCAGAGGAACCTCCATCACCGCCTGGTACTCTTCCGCCGAAAGATAGCAAATCTCCAGAGCCACAGGTTCATCGCCGGCAGACCGCACACGTTCCACTCGGATCAAGCGGCATGTCGGCGACAAGCCAAGCCGCGCTGCAATCTCGTGTTCCCGCGTCACAATGCCCGCGGAAATAATCCGGGAATGCGCCGTTAAACCCAGGCTCGCCATATGCTCGGTATAGCTCAATAGCTTGTTGAAATGGACCTGCGGCGGCGCCACAAACGTCCCGGCGCCGTGACGCCGCTCCACGATGCCTTCCTGCGCCAGGTCCGCGAGCGCATGGCGCGCAGTCATCAGGCTCACGCCGTGAATCCTTGCCAGTTCTCTTTCGGAGTCGACGACGTCGCCCGGCTTCAGTTCGCCGGATTCGATCCGCTGACGGATCGCACTTTGGATCCTCTTATACGCCGGTTCGTCTTTCTGAGGGCGCACCATCGTGACTGCTGTGCTCATAGCCGGATCGCTGCCGCTTTCCTAAGTAGCGCTAATTGGACTGCAACCAAGATACCTGAATCGCGCCGAATGTCGAGCAAAAACTAGCTATAGAGCAGTACTAACTAACTCGGAAGTCGCGGCAAGTCCATTCAGGTCCCGGAACCCAGCGCGATGCAGCCCTGGGCGGTCAATCGTAAAACCGCCATCCGCGCTGGAATCCGCCAAAATACGGCCAATTGCGGCATTCCATCTCGCTCATTTTAAAAAGGACGCAGCGCTTTTTCCACAGCCATCCCCCACTCGCCATGAATTTCCTGTGTTTTTCGCTTGACTCGAAATTCGATGACTGCTATATATCACTTTACCGTCTTGCTATAGCTGTTCTTGAAGACCACTTGTCAACCTGAACCTGTATTTAAGGAGGATCTCAGTGAAGCGGATCTATTTTATGTTGCTGATTGCGGTTGGCGCCTGTACCGTCATCGGAAGTCCAGGCACTTCGTCAACTCTGTGGGCCCAGCAGGCTGCTGGCTCAATCACCGGCACGGTGGTGGATCCCGCCGGCTCTGCCATCGTCAATGCAACCGTCACGGTGCGCGACGTCGATCGTGGTACTACCTGGACAACTAAGACCAGCGAATCGGGCCTTTACGAGTTCCCCCAAATCCCCGTGGGCAACATTGTCGTCAAGGTGCAGGCAACGGGTTTCCCCGCCGAAGAGCGCACCCCCTTCGCCCTGATTCTCAATCAGGTTGCCCGCGTCGATTTCCAATTGAAGCTGGGTCAAGTGAATGAGATTGTCACCGTAAGCACTGCGCCACCCCTGCTGCAGACCGCATCCACCGACCTCGGAACACTGATTGACGCCAATGCCGCAGCGAATCTTCCGCTGGCCACACGCGACATCAACCAGTTGACTCTGCTGGCGCCCGGCGTTCTCACCTCCAATATCTTCGCCTTCGAGTCACCCCAGACTACCTTTGGCACCGGACGCCCGTACGTGAACGGCGCGCGGGAGCAGGACAATAACTTCTCGCTCGATGGAATGGACATCAATCAGCCTGACAATAACGAAGTGTCCTACACCCCCAGCCCCGATGCGGTGCAGGAGTTCAACATCATTACCAGCAACGCCTCTGCCGATTACGGCAACTATGCGGGCGGAGTCATCGTTGAGTCCACCAAGTCGGGTACCAATAAGTTTCACGGTAACCTTTTCGAATATCTCCGCAACGACGCCCTCAATGCCAATACATGGCAGGACAAAGCCAATGGCGCCCTGATGCTGCCGGATTCGTCTGGTGGTTTGGTGCAGCAAGCTGTGCTGCCGCGCCCCGTTCTCCGCTGGAATGAGTTCGGCGGAACCGTCGGCGGCCCCATCATCCGCAACAAGCTCTTCTTTTTCGCAGACGAGGAAAGCTCGCTGTTCGATCAACCCGCCACTTCCCAGACGCAGACTGTCATCCCTTATACGTCGTGGTTCTCGGGCGATCTGTCATCGCTCTGTCTTGACCACGGTGGCGCCTTCAGCGGCCCCGGCGGCACCTGCGTTGGAGGGACCGGCCAACAGTTGTACATGCCCGCGCAAGGAGTAGATCCCAGCGCCCGCATGCCCATCCCGAACAACAAGGTTCCCATCAACAGTTCCGTGGCGTCCAAGCTGGTCGCCCTTCCACAGTTCCAAAGCCAGATGACCGCCGCTAACTATCTCACCAGCGGCTACACCCACAACTTCCAGGGCGACGCAAAGATCGATTGGGAACCGTCCGTAAGCGATCACATCATGGGTCGCTACAGCCAGATGTTCACCCACGTGATCCAAAGCAACGGCGCAGACGTCTTCTCTCCAAATCTGGAGCGCCAATATCCGCTGAAGAACATCGTGGTGGATTACGTCCGCACCATCAGCCCCACCTTGGTCAACGATCTCCGCCTGGGGACGCAGATCTTCCCGGCGAACGACCAGGTCTACACCAGCGCGCTCAGCGGCAACGTCAACTCCACCATCGGACTGCCCGGGGTTTCCACCAACATCCTTCCCGCGATGAACTTTGGATACGGGAACATCGGCAATTCCGACGGTGTGGAGGTCTTCCACGACACGACGAACGTAGTTGCGGACTCCCTCACCTGGACGCGCGGCAAGCATTCCATCCACACCGGCTTTGAGTTCTATCACTACATGATGAACGACACCTATGCCGGCAACAACGGCGAGGCTGGCACGTTCAGCTTCAGCGGTCAATACACAGGAAACACCTCGGCGGCGAGCGGCGGAAACGGCTTCGCCGATTTCCTCCTCGGACTTCCGCAAACGGTCGCCGTGGGCCAACCAATCCACTTCCACCTGGCCAACAGCCTCGCCGCTGGTTTTGCCCAGGACAATTACCAGGTAACCCCGCGTTTGACCATGAACCTGGGTCTTCGCTATGAAGTGGTCACGCCGCGCGGCGACAAGACCGCCAGCAACAACATCAACTTCGACAAGGTCACGGGGACTCCGGAACTCGGCAAAAACTACAACACCTACTACGGAATCGGCGACTTTGAGCCGCGCCTGGGTCTTGCGTATCAGCCAAGCTGGGCGCCCAACACGGTTATCCGCGCCGCCTACACCATTTCCAGCTACATGGAAGGCAACGGCATCAGCAACATGGCCGTCATCAATCCCCCCAACTCCATCTCCATCAGCCAGTCCAACACCTCGGGCGCCAACCAGGCTTACCCGCAATACACGCTGGATAACGGCTATTCGCCCTACCAGAACACATGCACCGCCGCTGAACTGGTGGCCGCAGGCTCAACTGGCACACCCTCTCCATGCTTGTCCGGAGCCGTTACGCACGCTACCGACCCCAACCTCCGCCCGGCCATGAACCAGCAGTGGAACCTGACCGTGCAGCATCAGTTCAAGAGCAACCTCACCGGCTCTCTTGGATACGTGGGCAACAAGGACGACCACATGTCAGACATCTACTGGTACAACCAGAAGGTTCTGACATCGGCAACGCAGCAGGTGAAGGATGCATCCGGCAACCTGGTTACCGTTCCGGCTGTCGCTCCCGGTCCTTTCATGCAGAACCTCGTAGCGGCAGGCGTAGGCCAGGCACGTTACAACGCTTCCGACGCGGTCTCGCGCTATGAAGCGCTGGAAGCTACGCTCTCGCAGAAGAACTACCACGGTCTCGACATGCAGGCCAACTTCACCTGGTCCAAGTGTCTCTCGAACTCGCTCGGCTACTTCGGTTCCTATGGCGACGAAGAGGGCCTTGGCGAGCAACAGAACGAGGGAGGCGGTAACTTCTTCCAGAACGAATATGACCCGAAGGGCGACTACGGCAAGTGCACCATTGACGCAGCGGCCGCCTTCAACGCGTATGCTCTTTACAACCTCCCATTCGGCAGAGGCAAGCAGTTTGCCAACAACATTCCCTGGGGATTGAACGAGGTAATCGGTGGCTGGAATCTTGCCTTCGACACCACCTTCCGTTCCGGCTTCGCCGTTACCCCATACGCAGGCGAGTGGATGGGCTCTTTCAATCCAGCCGCTGCCTCCAACCTCACCGCACCGTCCTATGTGCCTCGCGCCAGTTGCGCGTCCGGTGCCTCGTTCAGTCAGGCCCATCAGTTTGCCCAGATCGGCAGCAGCATCGGTTTGCTCAACTTGAACCCGTCCGCTGTGCAGGATCAGGCCGACGGCCAATTCGGCAACTGTCAGGTAGGCTCGCTGCGTGGGCCGAGCCTGAAGACGGCCGATCTCAATGTCAACAAGCAGTTCCCCATCACAGAGAAGGTCAACATGACGTTCATGGCCCAGTTCATGAACCTCACCAACACGCCCATCTTCAGCATTGCCAACACCTGGGACGACAACTATAGCTCTTGCGAATATTGTTCGGGCAACCGCACCACCGGCTATAACGGCGGAGGCTACGGCACGGTTGGCGTATACGGTTTGTTGGACGGGTCAAACCCCGGCCGCGAAATCGAATTCGCGCTCAAGCTGAACTTCTAACCCTACAACTGCAACCATGCTCAGGCGTCGTTTTTAACGGCGCCTGGGTAACTCCAAAGTCAGAGAATCTCTGCACAACCTGCTCTGTAACAGGGCACGACTTCAGTCGTGCCGCAAACGAACCTGAAAGAACTTGGGCTTTAGCCCCTGCAGAAATCCCGTGGCGGCGGCCCTTCCCTCGTGCCAAGCTGCCTTAGACAATGCCTCTTCGAGACAGCCCCTGCTCTGTGGGCTTACACTGGTGTGCCAATTCATTGCGGGTCGCGGCGTCGCCAATTCCCTTACTCAATGGATACGCATCTGTAGCCAAAGATGGTCGCGAGATGCCAATATAATTCGTCGATGCCCGGAGTTTGCCCCGCAGAAGCAGCGGAATATGATCCCTGCCTGGATTGCTCAGGTCAGTTGAGAAGATGGTTCTTTGAACTCGCTGCGGCAGAGAGGCGGCGAGTGTTTCCAGAATGAATGGAGTTGCCCTCAGGTTTTTATGAAGAACTTTCTTTTTGAGCTCTGTGCCGAGACAGTGCAGGCTGCACAGGCAGCCGAACTCGGCGGTGCCGATCGAATCGAACTCTGCTCGCAGTTGCCCATTGGCGGCGTTACACCGAGTGAAGATCTGATCTCTGCAGTCATCCGCGTGCTTTCCATCCCGGTGCATGTATTGATTCGCCCGCGGGGCGGGGACTTCGTCTACTCCCCGGCCGAATTCGCTCAGATGCGACGGCAAATCGAGCAGGTAAAGCAAGCCGGAGCCGCGGGAATTGCCATTGGAGTTCTGCTTCCGAATGGAAACGTGGACGAGCGGCGCAGCCGCGATCTCGTAAGCGTGGCTCATCCCTTGAGCGTCACATTCCACCGTGCATTCGACGAGACAGCGGATTTGAGTCGCGCGCTGGAATCCGTCATTCAGACCGGGGCCGATTGCCTTCTGACTTCAGGCGGCGCGCCCGATGTGCTCACCGGCGCCGCGTCAATCGCGCGTTTGCGCAGGCAGGCCGCGGGCAGACTGGAAATCATGGCAGGAGGCGGTCTCAGGCTCGCCAACCTCCCAGAGGTTGTGCGTCTCACCGGCGTTTCCTATCTGCACGGTTCCTTAACGCGGAGAAACGCAGCTCCAATGCAGGCCGCAAGCGGCGAAACCAACGGCAATCATTCCGCCAATGGCCATCATGCGGTCGACATGCAGGCCATGCTTGTAGCCGACGTGCGTGAAGCAGTTCGATTGCTGGGCGAAGAAGTCGTCGCAAGAGAATCCGCCGCTCAACCCACGCGCTAGTTTCCTGTCTTATAAGTCCTAAACATAAAATGGACCTTTCATCCTGAGCATTCTGACTCGCGTTGCAAGTTACCGCTGGAATGAACCCGCGCCGGACCAACAAAAAAGGCACCGTGCCCCGTTTTCGCGCCTTACCGGGGTCCCCGCGGACAGGTCTTCGTCCGTGGGGTGGTCGGGC
>Ga0302278_10007302_pt1 | contig 10216 bp, 6 predicted proteins | sample III_Bog_N3_2_FD_194543 | JGI IMG/M metagenome (GOLD analysis project Ga0302278, IMG submission 194543) | Peat permafrost microbial communities from Stordalen Mire near Abisko, Sweden - III_Bog_N3_2 | ecosystem: Environmental > Terrestrial > Soil > Wetlands > Peat | place: Sweden: Abisko... | reverse complement strand
TTCTTCAGATTGCGGGCACAGGCTCAAACACCATCGGCCGGGCGCCCGACGGCAGCCGTGAATGCGCCGGGGGTTGGAGTTCGCGTCTGGGAGATGAAGGCTCGGGCTACTGGATCGGCCTGCACGCCGTTCGCCGCGCGCTGAAGGCATACGATGGCGAGCAGCCTACGCAAATTCTGGATCGCGTTTGTGAGATTTGGGGCACGGCCACCGTTGAAGCGCTTGTGAATCTGGGTGACAGTACGCCGGGGCCCGACTTTGCCGCACTTGCTCCCGCCATCAGCGAGCTGGCCGAGGCAGGCGATGCCGTTGCTATCGGCGTGGTGAAGCAAGCCGCTGCGGACCTGGTGGATTTTGTTTTGCTGGTGCGATCGAAGCTGCGAAAAAAGCACCACATTGCGGCAGAAGTGCCGGTGGCATTTACGGGCAGCGTGATTGAAAAGACCCCGATTGTGCGTCGCGATTTCTTTGCCGGACTGAACGCTGCTGCGCCCGGGATGCCGATCCTCGAGAATGCGGTGGTCTCGCTTGAAGGCGCGATTTGGCGGGCGAAGAGACTGGCGCGCTAAGCTTGACGCGATCAGCGAGCCGCAACAGCGCCCACAAGCTGGCCGTTGTGAATTGACGCGGCTAGTTTACCTTTGCCGCCGATTGCCACAAGATTCGCCTTGCGCCCAACCGCAATCGTCCCCGCCTCGGCGCAGAACCCAGTCATTGTTGCGGGATTAACGGTGAGCAGCCGCAGTGCCTGATCGAGCGTCGCGCCGGTGAACTCGATAAAGTTTTCAAGCGCGCGATCGAGCGTCAAGACGCTTCCGGCGAGCACGCCTCGCGCCGTTGCCCGGCCGTTGGCCACCTGCACGGGAAAACCGCCCAGGTGATATTCGCCATCCGGCATGCCGGCCGCGCTCATTGCATCCGTTACCAGAATCGCGCGCTGTGAGCCCTTGGCGCGCCACCAGATTTTCACGATCTCCGGCGCGGTGTGGATGCCATCGCAGACCAGCTCGGCATACAGCGAATCGGTCGCCAGCACGGTGCCCAGAATTCCCGGCTCGCGATGGTCGAGCGACCGCATGGCGTTGAATGTGTGCGTTGCGCTTGCCGCTCCGGCGGCGATGGCCGCACGCGTCTCCGCAGCCGTCGCATCCGAATGGCCCAATGATACTTTCACGCCCTTCGCCGTGGCGTGCGCCACCAGCTCAACCGCTCCGGGCAACTCGGGAGCCAGCGTCATCAATCGCGCGTGTCCGCCCGCCGCTTCATAGAGCTTGTCAAAGGTGGCAATGTCCGGCTCGAGCAGATGCTCTTTTGGCTGGACGCCGCATTTCGCGTGCGACAGGAACGGTCCCTCGAGGTGAATGCCGATAGGCAGTGCCGCGTCGCCTTCTGGGTCAATGCGATCTGGATGGTCAATGAGATTTGCAATGCCGTTGAGCGCTCGCAGTGTGATATCGAGCGGGGCAGTGACCGTGGTTGCGAGGTAGCTCCCGGTTCCGCGTGTGGCCAGGAATTTGCCGATCGCGCCCAGCGCTTCGGGTGTCGCCTCCATCACATCGTGGCCAGCCGCGCCATGAATGTGCACGTCGAAAAACGCAGGCGCAAGCATCGCGCCTTTGAACTCATGCGCATCAGCCCCGGGAATTTCAACGCGGGCGCCAAAACCTTCAGTAATGGCGACGACGCGGTCGCCTTCAATTTCAACAATGGGGTAGGGAATGAGTTTCGAGCCAGTCCAGAGGCTATCAGCAGTCAATACCGTGCGCATGGCTCTCAATTATAAGCAGCGGTCTGCTCACTTGTCGTTAATATGATCACTGTTGATCGAGGCAGAACCAGACTATGAACCGCCCTCCAGCATCGCCGCTTGCGGTCTACCGGTACTTGCGCAGAACTCCCAGCACCCGGCCCTGAATCGCTACGTTAGCCGCCGGCACATAGATCGGGTCCATTTCAACGTTTGACGGCTGCAGGCGAATGACGCTGCCCTCGGGATAGAAGCGCTTCAGGGTCGTTTCGGCTCCGCCCACCAGCGCAACCACAATCTCGCCCTGCCGCGCCACCTTGGTGCGCTCAACCAGCACGTAGTCGCCGTCGATAATATGTTCATCGCGCATGGAGTCGCCTCGCACTTCGAGCGCAAATACGTCGCGGTTGCCCACCACATCGTGCAGCGAGATCGTTTCCTGCGTCTCCATTGTCTCTACCGGCAACCCGGCCGCAATGCGTCCGGCAAGCGGAAGCTTGAGGCTCGAGCGAGTTCGCGTCCCGGGCGGCACCACGTCTATCGACCGGCTCCGGTTGTGCACTCGGTCCAGCATCCCCTTTTTCTCAAGGTTGGTAATGTGCTTGTGGACGGTGGCCAGGCTCTTGAGCCCCATACCTCGCGCAATCTCTTCAAACGAGGGAGAATAGCCGTTGCGAGCCACAAATGACTCAAGAAAATCGAGAATCTCTTTTTGCCTTCTGGTGACAGCCATGGGCGCATTATAGCGAATAAAAAGCGAATTGCAACAGCGGAATCGAACGGAGCATGTTACTTTTTGTGGACATTGGGAATGCTTCGCATTCCAGTGGGCGGTGAACAGTCGTCAGTGGGCGGTAAACCGACCACCGTTCACCGATCACCGTTCCCCGGACTCTTCTACAATCGTGCCATGATCCTCGAAACCTTTCCCGTCGGCCCGCTGCAATGCAACTGCACAATATTGGGCGACGAAGAAACGCATGAGGCGATCGTTATCGATCCGGGAGACGAGATCACCCGCGTTCACCGGCGCCTGACCGACCTAGGACTTACTCTGAAACAGATTCTCATCACCCACGGCCATATCGATCACGTGGGAGGGGCTCTCAAGCTCAAGCGGTTCACCGGCGCACCCATCCTGTTGAACCAGAACGATCTTGAGCTGTTGGCGATGATGGACGAGCAGGCTTCCTGGGTTGGTATTCCAACTCCCGCAGTCGCGCCGCCCGACGAGTCTCTTAACGACGGGCTGGTGGTTGGCCTGGCTCACTATCCGGCCCAGGTGATCCACACGCCGGGGCATACGCAGGGCTCCATCTGCCTGCACTTTGCGCCGCAGAAACTGCTCTTCGCCGGCGACACGTTGTTTGCCGGCAGCATTGGCCGCACCGATCTGCCGGGCGGCAATTCACCGCAGATTCTGCGATCCATTCACTCAAAGTTGCTGGTGCTCCCGGAGGAGACGCGGGTGATTGCAGGCCATGGTCCAAACACCACTATCGGCGAGGAGCGCGAAACGAATCCGTTTCTCGTGGCGCTATAGGCAAAAGTCGACAATCGATCAAGAATCATTTGGTCAGCCTCTTACGGCCATAGTCTCAAGTGACACTTAAGGCTGATCCTCGGAATTGTTACTTACTTGATGCGTTCGGAAATAGTCAACCAGAGTGGTTACCCCTGTGCTAAATTCCGCTTCGGGAGCGAGCAGGCTCACCACCAGGCGGCCTGATTCGCCCATTCCGAAAAAGTGGCCTGGCTGCACCCAGACTCCGTGTTCCAGCAGCTTTAAAGCTGTTGCGTCGTCTGGGTCGAGTGCCGGAATACGCAGCACCGCGTACCAGCCACCTTCAACTTTCAGACGCGCCAACTGGGGAGCGGCAATGAGCGCGCGGTCGAGCGCGGCGAGGTTTGACTGGACCCGCGTCAGGATCTGGGATTGGATTGCGTTGCTGGCCTGCAGCCACCTGGGCAGCGCCCATTGCACTGGCGCGTTCATTGAGAGAAAGGTGTCGGCGATTACCTCGAGACGGGCCATGGTGGCTGGGATTTCAGGGCCGGTGGCCACGATCCAGGCCGCCTTCATCTGGGGAAGACCGGCAATCTTGCTGAGCCCGCTGACCACAAACACCGGCACGCCCTCAATGCCCGCGGCGAAACTTGAAGGTTGTGCGCCGGCATTGAACCTGTAATCGAGGAAGACCTCGTCGACTATCAGCGATAGATTGTGCCTGCGGCATAGGTCGGCAAGCCGGTCTTTCTCCCATTGCTTTGTGAAGTGCCCGGTGGGATTGTTGGGATGCACGACGACGATTGCGCGTGTGCGTTCCGTTATTGTGCGTTCCAGGCCTTCAAACTCGATTTGCCAACCTTCGTCGTAGACGAGAGGCGCGGCGCCCAGCGTGACGTCGTCGAGGCCGGCCAGGAAATCGAACAGAGGATAGCCTGGTTGGAGGGCAATGATTTGATCGCCGGGGTCACAAAGCAGGCGGAAGAGATAGCTGTAGGCCTCGCTGGTGCTGGTTGTGAGCACGATCTGCCCAGGATCGAGCGCGACGCTGTGGGCCGCGTAATAGTCGCAAACCGCCTGGCGCGCTGGGAGCATTCCCAGCGGTTGCGGATCGTAGTCGAGCGACCGAGGGTCGTTTAACGCCGTAAGGAGAGCAGTTGGATAAACAAAGCCGCAGCGCGTGGGATTCGATGCGGTGAGGTCGGCGATGGGAAGACCGGCCTCGAGGCGCTTGCGATGGGCTTGGGCCAGCTCGCTCTCTTCCATGTTCCAGTTTGTGCGTTTTGAGAAGTGCATCGGTCTTCCTACGCGAGCCACGTCGTCTGCCTTAATAGTAAGACCGCCCTCGTCGCTGTCGTCGGGCACAATGGAGTAGGCGCTCACTTCAAACATACACGGGCGCTCGGCTTCATATCGGCTGAATCAGGGAGGGGAATTGGGAGGGGAATTGGCTCTTCGCGCGGTGGTTTTCGACTATGGAATGGTGCTTTCAGGCGCTCCCAACCCGGCGGCACACGCGGAATTGGTTCGCATTACGGGCCTGCCCGTGGCTGATTTCGAGACCCTTTACTGGCGCGACCGGCATGCCTACGACGAAGGCAAGCTGACGGGCCTCGAGTTCTGGGACAAGCTTAACCGCGACGCTGCGCTGGGGCTTTCGCAGGACCAGATTGACGAACTGAACCATTGGGACGGAGTGCTGTGGACTACCCAGAACGATGCGATGATCGCGTGGGTTGAACGGCTGAAGGCGCGGGGACTGCTGACGGCGATTCTGTCGAATATGGGCGACAACGTACTGGCCAGCATTGAACGCACATTTACCTGGCCGGCGTTGTTTGATGTGCGGGTATGGAGCTATCAGCACCTGATGGCCAAGCCGGAGCCGGCGATTTACCGGCTGACGCTGGAGCAGCTTGGGACTCGCGCCGAGGAGACGCTGTTTCTGGACGATCGGCTGGTGAACATCGAGGCTGCCTTAGCGCTTGGGATTCGGTCGATTCAGTTCTCGACGGTTGAGAATCTGCGCGCCCAGTTGATTGATTTGGGGCTTGATGGGGAGTTGCCGCTGCCGTGAGTCACTTCAGACCGTGAAACTGTGGAGGCAGTGCCGCCAAGCGATTGATTCCATTGACTGGCGCTTCACCGTTTCACAGGAAAAAAACAAAAGACGCTTCTGCTGGGGCGGCGTCATGTTTGGGTTGCGTCTGACGGGGTTGCGATGCTCTTCACGGTTTTTGACCCTTCACTAACTATTGTGCGCCGGAAGCGTGAAATTAAATGCAAACGGCGGAGAACAGGGAAACAGGGTCGTAAAATCTTGATTCTTCGATACGTTCAGAACTGGCTCTGGTCGCTCCGCCGTCCCTACGGGACTTGACTTGTAATCATGCGACCCACCCCACGCTTCCACCCCAAGAAACAAAGACCATTTCTTGGGGACCCCGGCGAAGCGCGGGGCTAACAACCACTGCGCCTACGGCGCGATTGCGAGTTGGATTCGCCGACCAGGCGATTTACTGACTTGCCGGCTGGCTCACTCCCTAACTCGCTTAGCCCAGCGCAGCGGTTCCCAGGCCTACGAGGTTGGCGGCGGCGATGATGATGATGATTCCAACCCACAGGAGCCGGATGGGCCGCTTTCCAACGCCCTTCCACTCGCCGAGCGCGAGGCCGACTAAGCCGCCGCATAACACGTATATGCTCATGTGCAGCATCCAGTTGACGTAGCTCACTTGTGCGGGAATGTTGGCCTCGCCCCAGGCGTAAAAGAAGAACTGCAGGTACCACATGATGCCGGCAGCCGCTGCAAGTGCGGCATTGCGGATGAGAGTTGGGCTCGGCTGGCCCAGGTCAGCGCGGATGCTGAGACGCTTGAGGAATGCCAGCCGGAAAAAGCAATAGCCCATGTTCACGATTGCGCCGCCGCCCATGATGAGCACGTAGCTGGGCAGGCGCGCATAGAGAGGATTGACGCCGGCTTGAAGGGCGGCATCGCGGATGGGGGTGGCGGCGTCAAGGCCGAAGGAGAAGCCCGAAGAAAAGATGCCGCACATCACGGCCAGCGCCAGTCCCAGCATGAGGTTGAATTCCTGAGCGCTCTTGCCGAGCTGCTGCTCTTTCTGGTGGCCTGCGTATGAAACCACGGCGATACCAGCCAAGGCGACGGCAATGCCGGCCAACGTGAGCCGACCGCCCTGAGTGCTGAACAGCAGCGCCTGCTGCCCGTGCATGAATGGCGGAACAAGCGTGCCGATGACGAGGGTGACGCCGATTGCCACACCGATTCCCAACGACATGCCGAGATAGCGCATGGTGAGCCCGTAGCTGACATTGCCCACGCCCCACATGGCTCCGAAGAGCGCCACTTTGAGCATGAGGTGGGGGTCGATGGCGGCGTAGAACGCGCCGAAGTGCGGCAGGAGGATGAAGCTGATGCCGATGGGCAGCAGGATCCAGGAGAAGAAGCCGGCGATGGCCCATGTGGTTTCCCACGACCATTTTTTGACTTTTTCAATGGGCGCGTAGAACGAGGCCGCGCAGGCCGCGCCCACAATGTGCCACCCGATTCCGGCAAGGATCATCATCTGCATTCGGTGGATTCTCCGTTAAAGCGTACGGTATTTCCATTGGTGTTGAGCGATTCCACCCTAGCCGCAAAAACAAAGACGCGGCGAGGGTGGGGCAACCAGTACGAGACGGTTCGTCGCGGCCCTACGGGACGCGGGTGGTTTTGTTGCATTTTTCCCAGGGTTCCGTCGCCGCGGCGACTGCACCCTGGACTATTATCGTTCGGCCCCTGCCGGGGCGAGTCGGGACTGTTGCGATTCTCCTCGGCGCTCGTGGGGCCATCAGCGTCGAGAAGGTTTCTGCTGCGATGAGTTCGTAACAGTAACAGTAATAGGGATTGGGATTCGAGTGTCGAATTTATAACTTCCGGAGTCGAGCTCGAAGCCAGAGATTCCGTCGCGCGTTGCGGGGTGGGCGAGAGGATTGCCAACAATCGGGTTACCGTTGAGCCCATACTCTCGAGCGTCAGAGTTGCTTAGCGGCAACCAGCCCAAAGTATTCGCCGGAATGGTAACGTGCCAAACGACGTTCGTGCCAGCAATCACCCAATCCGAATGAATGCGGCCGTAGGACGAATCGTAATCGTAGGAGATGTGCCCGAGGCGCGCGTCGAAGACCGGATGCAGCACGATGGTATGGAAGCCTGCGTCGAGCGGTGAGGCGTCAACGCCGGCCGCGTCACGGTAAATCCAGTCGGCTACTGCGCCATAGGCGTAGTGATTGTAGGAGTTCATGCTGGGGTCGCTGCGCATCTGGTCGCCGTTCCAACGCTCCCACATGGTGGTTGCGCCCTTTGTGACCAGGTATCCCCAAGAGGGATATTGCGTGTTGAGCAGCAGCGTGTAGGCGAGATCGGAGTAGCCGGCTTTGGTCAGTTCCTCAAGCAAGTACGGAGTGCCGAGGAAGCCGGTGCCGAGCAGATCATGATTGGCATGGATTTTGTCGACCAGCTTTTTGGCCGCTGCCGCGCGAAGATTGTCAGGCACCAGGTTCATGTGCAGGGCGAGCACGTAGCCGGTTTGCGTGTCGCCGCCTTTGCTCTTTGCATCGGGGTTGTTGATCTGCCCGAATTTCGACTCGCTGTTGTCTGCGCCGGCTACGAATCCGTCGTCGTGGATGAATTGCTTGTCGAAAGCCGTGCGGATTTTATCGAAGAGCGCGGCATATTTCTCGGCATCGGCGGTGCGGCCGGTTGCCTGCGCCATTTCATCCATCAGCGTTACGTCGTAGGCCCAGTACGCAGTGGCGATGAGAAGATAATTGGTTATTCCTTCGGGCGAGAGCCAGTCGCCGAATGCAGTGCCGTTGTCGTTTTTCCAGAGACCGTCAGGATTCTTCTCAGCGATTGCATCGAGATACTTGGCCATCGCTTCCCAGTTCTGATCGATGATGCTGGTGTCACCTGAATTGAGCCACGAGGTAAACGGGATGATGATGCCTGCGTCGCTCCAGCCGGCGGCGTGGCCCATGTTCTGGCGCGAGGTGCCGGGCGAGTAGATGCCAAAATAGGGCGTGTTAAATTGCGTGCCGCGCATGTCTCCGGCGAACTTGCGGGAGAAGGCGGCGAGATCCATGTTGAAGCTGGCGGCGCGCCAGAAGACTTCGGCGTCGCCCATCCAGCCGAGGCGCTCGTCGCGCTGCGGGCAGTCAGTGGGCAGGCCGACGAAGTTGGAGCGCTGGCCCCAGAGGATATTGCTCCAGAGCTGGTTGATCATGGCGCTGCCGGTTTCGAGGTGGGCGGTGAATGGGGCGTCGGTGTGGATGACGTTCGCTTTTACGGAGTTGATGTTCGGCGTTCCGGGGAAGCCGGTTAGCTCGGCGTAACGGAAGCCGTGGAAGGTGAATTGGGGAGTGAATTGCTCGAGGCCGTGACCGTTGAGAATGAAGTGGTCAGTCACCTTGGCGGTGCGCAGGTTTTCTGTGTAGAGGGTGCCGTCGGGATTGAGTACTTCGGCGAAGCGGAGTTGGATTTCAGTTCCGGCGGGGCCGGAGACATTTGCGGTCTCAACGCCTGAGAAGTTCTGGCCGAAGTCGTAGACCCAGACACCGGGCTTGGGCTGGGTCAATTTCTTCGCGGTCATGGTGCGCTCGGCGCGGATGGGTTCGAAGTCCTGGGCTTCGATGTGGACGGGGGCGGGCTGAATCTCTACCGCGCGGTCCACGCTCCTTCCAATGGGTTCTCCGCTGGTCGTCGGGATGAACTTCAGTTGCGCGTCCTGCGTCTCGCCGTCGTATAGCTCGGAACTCGTGATGTAGTAAGGGTTCGCGGTCCAATTTGAGTCGGTCGCGATCAAGCGCACGCTGCCGTCGGTAAACTCGATGCGCAACTGCGCCTTTAGTGCCGGAGGTGTCGTGCCGTAGTTGTTCGGCTGCTGCAGCCACTCGAGCGGAGTGGAATACCAGCCTGGGGCAAGCAGTGCGCTGATTGGGTTGTCGCCGGTCTTTATCTGATCGGTCACATCGTAGGTTTGGTAGTAGACGCGCTCGCGATAGTCGGTCCATCCCGGGGAAAGAGCCTGATTGCCTACTCGCTTACCGTTCAGAAACATTTCGTAGTCGCCAAGGGCTGTCGCGTAGAGACGCGCGGACTTTACGGCCGTATGGATGTTGAAGCTCCGCCCGAGTTCCTTCACCGAATCCGGAATCCATGGGTGGCCGTTTGCTTCAGCGCCGTCGGGTACCACTGTTGCCGGCTTCCAGTTGCTGTCGTCGAATTGCGTTGCCGTCCAGCCGGTGGCCGCATGGATTGCTGTCTTCCATGTTGCGTCGGTGCCGAAGCTTGCCCAGGCGCCGTCTGCGTACTCGACCACCAGGGTTGCAATCATTGGCGGCGTGGTGGAATCGTCTGAGCCGTCGGAGGTGTCGAGGTAATGCAGAGACTCGATGGCCAGAGTGTTTGCGCCGGCACTTAGTTTCGCCGTCACATCCGCGCGCACAAACTTTTTCCACGGCGTGTGCTTGTAGGGGGGCAGCGGTACTTCTTCCATTACCTGCGTGCCGTTTATCCAAGCCGCGGCCGTTTCCTGCCCGGTTGCGTAAAGCGCTGCGGACTTTATCGGCTTGGCGAGGTTGACGGTGGTGCGGTAGGCGAATCGATGTTCGGTTGCGTGGTCTGAGGAGAGCATTGCTGCGTCAGGGGTGGCGATCCAAATTGATGGTGCGTTGCGGACTGTGGCTTCTTCGGGGGTCTCGTAGCCGATCCACTGGCCGCGCCAGGCCTGTTGCGAGATGAGGCCGGTTTCCCACCATTCGGCGTTACTTGCGGCGTAGGGTTTGCCGTTCGCGCCCCACACTGTGACGCGCCAGAAATAGCGCGTGCTGGGCTTGAGCTCGGGGCCGGCGTACTTGACGTTGAGCGATTGCGCGCTATCGATTTTTCCGCTGGTCCAAAT
>Ga0302278_10007300_pt1 | contig 10218 bp, 8 predicted proteins | sample III_Bog_N3_2_FD_194543 | JGI IMG/M metagenome (GOLD analysis project Ga0302278, IMG submission 194543) | Peat permafrost microbial communities from Stordalen Mire near Abisko, Sweden - III_Bog_N3_2 | ecosystem: Environmental > Terrestrial > Soil > Wetlands > Peat | place: Sweden: Abisko... | reverse complement strand
TATAACCTGGACGTGCAGAAGACGCTGCCCTGGGGCGTGGTGCTGAACGCGGGTTACAACGGATCGCATGGCTCGCGGCTGGACATCAAGAGTTCTCCGCGCCGCAGCCTGAGCAGCCCCAACACCGACTACGACACGACGACCGGATTGCCCATTGCAACCTTCAGTTACGAGCAGGCAGCTGGATTCTCCCGCTTCAATGCGGGCTCGCTGCGGGTGAACAAGCGATTGACGGGCGGCATGGCGTTGGGAGCAAACTATCAGTACTCCCACTCCATCGACGACTCGACAAGTTCGGTGCAGAATTGGCAGGATATCCTGGCCGCGGAAGGTAACTCGACCTTCGACATTCGCCACCAGGTCAGCGGCACTTATCTTTATGAGTTACCCTTCGGCAAAGATAAGCGGTGGTTTACCAGCGGCACGGGCGCGCACATTCTGGAGGGACTTTCGGTCTCCGGGACCTTCTCCTTTGCCACGGGCGAGCCGCTGACTCCAACTTATCCGGCGGCGGTTTCGGACGTTGCGCACGGCGTGGCCGGCACCTTGCGCCCCAATCTTGTGCAAGGCATTTCACCCACTGCGGGAGGCGGCTCGCTGAGCAAGTGGTTCAATACCGCTGCCTATACCCAGCCCGCTCCCGACGCCGATGGCAATGCATTCGGTAATGTGTCGCGGAATTCACTAGCTGGACCGGGGACCGTACAAAACAACATGTCGCTCTCGAAGACGATGCAGCTGGGCGATACGCGCAGCATGGAGATCAGGGCCACGGCCAGCAACGTATTCAACACTGTGCAATATTCCGGCGTGGGTACCAGCCTGACTTCACCCACCGCCGGCCAGGTAACTTCGGCCGGAAACATGCGGCAGTTCCAATTTACGGCAAGGTTAAGATTTTAGAGACGGTGAGTTAGCAAGTTAGTAAGTCAACAAGCCGGCAAGTCAGCGGAATGATAGCAGAAGGGAATGGAATGAGGGGTTGGAGGGAGAGAACCGGGACTCTGGGCGCGGCGCTGGCGCTGATGTTGCCTGCCGCGCAGCAGGGCCGTGCGCGGAGTTCCGGCCAAGTACCTGGCGGTCAGGCGTCTGCCGCACAGGTCTCCACTGACCAGCAGGGCGGTTTTGTGCTCAAGATGAACGGCGAACTGGTGCTAACCAATGTGGTGCCGCGTGACACCAGGACCGGCGGGGTGGTGCAGGGACTGAAGCAAAGCGACTTCACTATCTTCGAGAATGGCAAGCAACAGCATATTGATACCTTCGACTTTGAGAGCGTGGACAAGGCGACTCCGTTGAATGAGGCCACGGTGAGCGGTTTGGCCGCTGGAGCTGTTGGCAGCGGGACCAAAGCAGTCGTAGTCGCTCGTCCGGAGGACTTGCGCAACCACAGGCTGATTGTCATGTTTTTCGACCTGATCTCGATGCAACCCGAGGACCTGGATCGGAGCGTGCAGGTTGCGCAGGATTTTCTGAAACAGAAGATGCAGCCGGCCGACCTGGTGGCTCTCGTTTCGCTCGGTGACACGCTGAAGGTAGACCTGGATTTTACCGCGGACAAGAATGCGCTGATCCATGAAGTGGCCGTGTACAACGGCACTGAAGGCCAGGGTTTTGCGCTGGGGGCCACGGCGAACTCGAACCAGGTAGAGGATACTACCAGCAGTACGCCCGACGAGAGCGAGTACAACGACGTCAACACGGATCGCGAACTGTATGCGCTGCGCGCCGTTTCGAAGTCGCTCGAGAAAATTACCGAGAAGAAATCGCTGCTCTATTTTTCCGGCGGCATCCAGCGCGACGGGATTGAAAACCAGGCCTCGCTGCGGGCGGCAATCAACGCTGCAGTGCGCGCCAACCTGGCCATCTACAGTGTTGATACGCGCGGCTTGCAGGCGATTGCGCCGCTGGGCGATGCTTCTACCGGCAGCCTGCGCGGCAACGGCGCGTCAAACGGCGGCGCGCTCACGAACAACATGAACGCCAACTTTGCCACGCAGGAGGTGATGGCCACGCTGAGCACCGATACCGGCGGCAAGGCCTTCTTCGACTCCAACGACTTTGCGCCGGCGTTTGCGCAGGTGGAGCGCGACACTTCGGCCTACTACGCGATCGGATTTCACTCGTCGAATCCGGCGCGCGACGGCAAGTATCGCAAGCTGGCCATCAAGATCAACCGGCCCGGCGTGAAGCTCGAATACAGACCCGGCTACTATGCGCCGGCGGACTTCCAGCACTCCGGCCACGAGGACCGCGAGCGCGAACTTGAAGAGCAGCTGGCCAGCGATCTGCCGGCGACGGACATGGCGGTCTACCTGGATGCGATGTACTTCCGGCTGGACGACAATCGCTTCTATGTGCCGGTTTCGCTCATTGTGCCGGGCTCGCAGATTCCGTTTGTGAAGGGCGGCGACAAGGACAAGGCCACGCTGGACATCATCGGCTCGGTGGTCGATGAGGTGAAGCGGCCCATTGGCCACGCGCGCGAGACGGTGAAGTTGAATCTCGACCCGAGCTTACAGGCGCGGCAGAAGAATATTCAATACACGACGAGCTTCAACTTGCCGCCGGGCAAGTACCAGATGAAGTTTGTGGTGCGCGAGAATCAGACCGGCCGCATGGGATCGTTTGAAGCCGACATTACGCTGCCGGACATGAAGAAGTCGCCGTTGAAGATGAGCTCGATTGTACTGGCGTCGATGCGGCAGCCGAGCAAGAAGGATAGCCCTCTGATCCGCAACGGCGAAGAGTATGTGCCGAATATCAGCCATGTCTTTCGCCAGGATCAGCACCTGTATCTGCTGTATGAAATTTATAGTCCGGCACACGAAAAAGCCGCGGCCGATGCACCGAAGGGGGCCAAGCGCGGGATCAATTTGTTGAGCAGCCTTGAGCTTCTGCAGGGATCGACCAAGGTCTACGAGACGCCGCTTGTGCAGGCGCGAACGATCAACGTGGAGGGGCGCGATGCGGTGGCCATCGAGCTGGATGTGCCGCTCGCCGGACTCAAGCCGGGGCCGTATGTCTGCCAGCTCAATGTGATCGATGATACAGGCGGGAGCTTCGCGTTTCCGCGTTTTGCGGTGCTGGTGCGGGAGCCGGTCATGGCTGCGCCTCAGCCGGCCGGGGGCGCGTCTTCCTCAACGGGAACAGCAGGCGCGGCTTCGGGGGCGAACCCATAAGGGCAATGGCGGCAGGCGGAGCCGCAGCAGGAACCGCGCTTCAGGTGATAGGCCGCGGTGAAGACCAGATACGGCCCTTCATAGTAATAGTCTTCCGCTTCGAGTGCAGGCTGCGCGGCGCTGGGCGGAGTCTGATCCATGGCTTCTATTTTCTCCTGTCCGCCCCAGCCGGCGAAGGCCGCCTCAAAACTTTGAGTAGAATTGAAGCATGACTGGATCGGCAGAGGAGCGCGCGCGGCGCATCAAAATCATTCTCTTCGACGTGGATGGAGTGCTGACGAACGGGACCATCTGGGTGTATCCCATGCCCGTGGCGCTGCCTGACGGGTCTGTGACGACCAGGCTGGTGGAGCCGAAAGGCTTTAGCGCGCACGACGGCGCGGGGATGACGCTGGCGCGGCTGGGCGGCATGAAGGTGGGCTTGATTACCAAGCGCATCAGCGAGACGGTTGCCGTGCGCGCCCGCGATCTGAAGATGGAATTCGTTTACCAGGGTCAGGCTATCAAGATTCGAGCGGTGCGGGAGATTGCCCAGAAGGAAGACGTGACGCTCGATCAGATTGCGTATGTGGGCGACGACGTGATCGATCTGCCGGTGATGCGCGAGTGCGGGCTTGCCGTGGCCGTGGCCAACGCGCGCGCAGAGGTGAAGGCCGAGGCGCACTATGTTACGCCGCATGCTGGTGGGGACGGTGCGGGGCGCGACGCGATTGAATTTATTCTCACGGCAAAGGGACTGCTGGAGAAATGCATTGCGGCGTCGATCGATGAGAGCAACCCGCTGCCGGCTTCAATGGATATTGGCAAGGGCGGGGATTTGAAGTGAGAAGACAGCGGATTCAAGGCCTGCCCAGATGAAGAAAATGAAAGTTGTGTTGATTGCACTAGGAATGCTCAGTTGCGTTCTTCTGTCGGCATTCTTGGTCCCTGGAGGAACGCCTCTCCGAGCATTTCTGGCAGTGAGTTCTGAAGTTCTCCTGGTTGGAAACTACATTCTGGTGAAAACAATCGAGGACGCGAAGAAGGACGCGGCCAGTGAGAACAAATGGAGCTGGCCGCGCACTCTCAAAATATGGATTGTTCTCGATGGCGCTTGGGTAGTGTCGGAGCTTCTCCACAAATCGCAGTGACCTGGTTGAACAGGGGATTGGGATCGGTTGGACAATGGTAGGGGATCAAAAGCGAGCGGTGGTACTGCTAAGCGGAGGCCTGGATTCGGCCACGGTGCTTGCGATTGCGCGCGGGCTAGGGTATGAACTGTATGCGCTGTCGTTTTCTTATGGGCAGCGGCACGTTTGGGAGTTGGAGGCAGCGGCACGGATCGCTGCTTCAATCGGCGTCGCGAGGCATCGCGTGGCGCAGATCGATTTGCGCATCTTTGGCGGGTCGGCGTTGACGGATGAGATCGACGTGCCGAAGGGGCGCTCGACGGAGGACATGGCGCATGGGATTCCGATCACCTATGTTCCGGCGCGCAACACGATCTTTCTCTCGTTTGCGCTGGCTTGGGCGGAGGTGCTGGAGTCGAGCGATATTTTTATCGGTGTGAATGCGCTGGATTACTCGGGCTACCCGGATTGCCGGCCAGAGTTTATTGCGTCATTTGAAACGATGGCCAATCTGGCGACAAAGGCCGGCGTGGAAGGCCGTCAAGCGCTCAAGATTCACACGCCGCTCATTGCGTTTTCGAAGGCGGAGATTGTTCGCACGGGGATCGAACTTGGCGTGGATTATGGGTTGACGAGCAGTTGCTACGATCCGTCGGCGAGCGGAGAGCCGTGCGGGGAGTGCGACTCGTGTTTGCTGCGTCGGAAGGGTTTTCGCGAGAATGGGATTGACGATCCGCTGAAGTATCGGGGCGCAGATCGGAGTTCAGTATGAGTGAAGGACTGTTTAGGTTGATGGTTTCCCACCCTTTCGCCAAAAAGACGGCGAAAGGATGGGGCAGCCAGCTTTTTTGCGAGCGTCAAGCCGCTTCCGTTCGGCACCCAATTGGCCTCTGCGGATTGGGTTGTTCGCGATGAGCTACGCTGTGAAGGAAATCTTTTACACCTTGCAGGGCGAGGGAGCGCAGGCGGGCCGTGCGGCGGTGTTCTGCCGTTTCTCGGGCTGCAATCTGTGGTCGGGCCGCGAGACGGATCGAACCGCAGCAGTGTGCAGGTTTTGCGATACGGATTTCTTTGGTACGGATGGAGTGAGCGGGGGGAAGTTTGAGTCCGCGGATACGCTGGCCGCGGCTGTGGAGCAAGCTTGGCCCGGTGGCGAGCGGCGCGTGGAGCGATTTGTGGTGTGCACCGGCGGTGAGCCTTTGCTGCAACTGGATGAGCGCCTGATCGCCGCGCTGCATGCGCGCGATTTTGAGATTGCCGTCGAGACGAACGGTACAGTTGCTGCGCCGTCGGGCGTGGACTGGCTGTGCGTGAGCCCCAAGGCAGGAGCGCAACTGGTGCAGTTGAGCGGGGACGAGTTGAAGCTGGTGTACCCACAGACGGGCTTCGATCCAGGCGAGTTTGTCGGGCTCGGATTCCGCAACTTCTTCTTGCAGCCGATGGATGGGCCGGATCGCGGCGTGAATACAAAGCTCGCGGTCGAGTATTGCATGGAACATCCGCAGTGGCGATTGAGCTTGCAGACGCACAAGATTCTGGGGATTGCGTAGAATTCTGAGAGAGTTCTGCTTATGCGGTTTGTAATCCCTCGGGTGCTGAAGCCCGCATTCAACGTGTGACCCTCGATGCACGGGCTGAAGCCCGTACCCTTCAAAACTCAGGCCCGTCCACTTCAGCGCTAAAGTCCGTGCCCTCCAACGCTGAATCTTTATCGGGCCGGATAGGGAGCCAGGCTCACAGGGTCGTCGTCCGGCTGGACGAGCCAGACTTTGCGGCCCTTGTAGTAGTTCATCAGCTGCCGATTGTTGGCTTCATCCATTTCGCGCGCCCAGATGATTTTGGCGCGATCGATGTCGGGGGCGTTGTAGACCCACTCATCGAGCGAGCTGTGATTGGGTGAGTAGCGGACGAGAATGAGCTGGTTGCCGGGCAACTGATTGAGTTCGTCTTCGATATGCTTTCGGGGAAGGCCCATGCGGCCGGGGCCGTGCCAGGTGGAGGCCCACGAGCCGCTGGGCCACGTGGCGAGGCCGATATGAAGCGGCTCGGCGACCAGGCGCAGCGCGGCGAGAGCGATGCAGATGGTTACCATGAAGCGCTGAATCGTTGTCCCGACGGGTTGTCCACTGGGCTTCCATTGACGCAGGTGGCGCATCATCTGCAGGCCCAGCGCATAGAACGCTGGCGTGATGGCGGCAAAGTAATGGGGGATGAGCCACGTTTCCACAATCACGGCGCAGTAAACGACCGCGATCGAGATGACCAGGAAGCGGATGCGGCGATCGAGTGCGGCGCGGCGCAACATGATGAGCGGCGGAAGCAGCGCGAAGCCGGCGAAGAAAAGAAACAGGCGCAGGGGCTTGAAGAGGAATGTCTCGGCGATGAATCCGCCGGGCGTGCGTAGGTGCATGGCGGAGCCGAGCTCTTCGTGCACGTAGAAGTCGCGAATGACCTGGTGGCGATAGATGGGCAGCGGGCGCGGGGATTGCCAGATGTAGTAGGGTGCAGCGGCGTACTCGGCGCGGTCGACGGTGTAGGGCAACGTGCGCGGGTTCCCGAAGGCGCGGTAGTCGTAGTAGCCGAGCCAGGCAACAGCTGCGAGAACGATCGCGAGCGGCAGCGCGGTGCGGCGAAGCACAAGTGCAATGGACGGCCTGCGCTTGCCGAAGAACAGCCAGCGCGCCACGAGCACGGCGGCGAGCACGCAGAGCAGCAGGCCTTCATAGGGACGGCTGAGAGCGAGCAGGCTGACACCGATGGCCATCAGCAGTCCGTCGCGATGGCGCATGTAACGGATGAAGCGAGGCAGGCCACCCAGCAGCAGCGCCGCGCCGAGAGCAGCGACGGAGCCGCCGCCGGAGTAAGTGTTGATCCAATAACTGAACAGGCCGATGCGCAGGATGGCGATCGCTCCGCCGAGCAGCGCCCAGCGCGGCGGGAGCCAAGCTTGCAGCATCCAGCAGAAGGCGGCGCACATGAGCGCGTTGATCAACAGCAGCCCGAACCACGGTTGGCCGAAGAGCACTTTGCCGGCGGCGAGAATGAGTCCCTGTGCGGGAAAGTACATGGACATGTAGGTGGGCTGGAGCGTGATCTGGATGCTTTCAAAGTGGACCCACATCGCGGGTGTGGGATTGGTGAGGCGGCCGAGAGCGAAGGTGTTGGCGGCGAGCAGGAAGCTGAAGTCGTCTTGCACAAAGGGCAGGGGGATGGGGCAGAAGGGAAGAATGGCAAGCCGTAGCAGCAATGCGGTTGCACCGACTGCGTAGACGGAGAGGCGCCTTCTTGCAGCGAGCCGGCAAAAAGCACGTTCGATGGGCGCGAACCAGCGTGAGCCGAGCCGCGGCAAAGCAAATGCGACCGCGAAGGCGATGGCCGTGAGGCTGCCTTCGATCAGAATCATGGAGGGGCCGGTATCCGCGGCAGGTGTGACCATACGCTAGCGGCCCGCCTGAGCTGGAGCGGACGAGACGCCGGGATACTTGAAGAAGACGTGACAGTAGGAGCGGCGCTCGCCCATCATCTCCGGCATGGAGCCACAGAAGCTCTCGTCATATTTGTAGCCGGCGCTGAGCAACGATTGAAAGCGGAGATTGTCTAATCTCTTCGCATCGACAGCGCCGGTGTTTTTAATCTCCACAAGCACGATGGGCGGATGAGACGGCAGGATGGCATTGAAGCGGCTTTCAGCAGGGTCATTGTTGGCCCACGACCAGTAAGGATCGGGCAAATTGACGAAGATGTTGCGGTCGTAATAGGGCAGAATCCCAACCGATTTGAATGCGTGGCCGACGGGATCGTCCCAATAGGTGACGGCGATGGCGTCACCGTGCTGGACAAAGGGCTTGAGATACTGAGCAGCCGCGACATCGGGAGAGAAGAGCTGGTAGTGGTCGAAGTGGATAGCATAGGCGGCCCAGCAAATCTGGGTTGCCGCGAGGACGACCATGGCGATGCGGCCGGCCGCTTCAGGGCGGCCGGTCTTGACGCCCGGAGCGGGCCAGGAGATCCACAGGATGGCGATCAACAGCGGAATGAGAAGGCCGACATGCCATAGACTGCAGTGGGCGATGGCCGAGAAGCCTACGAAGAACACCACCGGCAAAAGATAGTAAAGACAGTGCCGGGAATAAAGACACGCGGCAATCGCAATCCAGAAGACGATGGAAAGCTCCCACGGATGCCAGATTCCCCACAACAGGGCAACGGTTACCCAGGCAAAAACAGTCACTGTTTCTCCGCGGATGATTGCGACATGCTGGGAGAGCTCCTTGGGCGGCCAGGCAGTCCAAAGCGCAAAGGCAAAGAAGAAGAGCAGAACGATGGAGAACAGCAGCAACTGACGGCGGCGGGTGGGGTCTTTAAGTGAGCCGCCGCGGATCCGATCGATGAGATAGGCGATCGCCAGGCCGCCGGAGATGGCCGCGGCATGCAGCGCTACGTTGGCCAGCAGGCCGAGCAGCACAGCAACCAGTGCGGGATTCTTCTTCCAAGCCAGCGCGATGAGAAAGAACAGCAGGGGCGCGAGCACGTAGTTGCGCGCCACCACGGCGTATTGGTAGAGCAGGAAGAAGGTGAAAGGCAGCGAGAGTTTCAGATAGCTAGGGAAGGGAGCTTTGAAGACAAGGATCGCCGTGGCGCTGGCAGCGATGGCTCCGCAGATCCAGTGCATGCCCGCGTAGCTGACGTGCAGTTGGATTAGAATCCAGAGAAAGAAATGCCATAGGCCGGGCGAGGCTTCCAAGCGGATGTAGGTGCGGAAAAGGCCGGCCAGCGGGAGGTTGCGCGCCAGTTGCCATGCCTGCGCTTCATCGGCCCAGGGCTCGTGATAGGGGATGGCTAAGGCGACCAGGGCCGCATAGAGCGCGAGCGTGCACCACTCCGGCCAACGGGAGCCAGTGGCGCGCGGTGCGGTGGTTGTGTCCGGATGCACGTGCATCCCCCTCTTCCTTGTCGATGCGGCCGGTTTCTCGTTTCACAAGCTCCTGAGTGGCATTTGAGCTCCACCCCAACCTCAGGTCCCCTTCGACTACGCTCAGGGCAGGCTTTCGACTCCGCCGCGCTTTGCTCAGGATGACATCTCTGTTTTTCCACCATACTTCGGAGACAAGCACAAGAGCACGCCGCCGGATCGCTAACAGTTATTGTCAGGCGCAGGCGGGCAGCGGCGCCATCGGATTTTACTCCGAATGGCCTGCAGTGAACCACAAAAGCGAAGAGGCCTAGGAGCCTTGCGGGACGTGACTATAGTACTGCTGTGTGATTTTTCTGCCGCGCACGCCGAAGGCCGGCGATTGAATGATTCCCGCCTTGTGGGCAACGAAGCGAACGGTGGTGGCGAGCACGCCCAGGCCGTACTCGACGCTGCGCTTGAAGTTGATGCTGGAGGCTTCTTCAAAGTACTTGGTGGGGCAGGAGATTTCGCCGATATTGAAGCCGAACATCACTGCCTGCGCAATCATCTGGTTGTCGAAGACGAAGTCGTCGGAGTTTTCAAGCAGCGGCAGCTTCTCCAGCAGTTCGCGCGAGAAGGCGCGGAAGCCGGTGTGATATTCCGAGAGCTTGGCGCCGAGGAAGAGATTCTGAAATGCAGTCAGCATGCGGTTGAAGACGAACTTGTAGAGCGGCATGCCGCCCTTGAGCGCGCCGTTGCCTAGGATGCGGGAGGCGAGCACCATGTCGTAGACGCCGCTCGAAATCATGCCGGCCATGGCGGGCACCAGCAGGGGCGTGTACTGGTAGTCGGCGTGGACCATGACCACGATGTCCGCGCCGGCAGCGAGGGCTTCGCGATAGCAGGTCTGCTGGTTGCGGCCGTAGCCGTAGTTGGAGTCGTGAACGAAGGTCTGCACACCAAGGCTGCGCGAGAGCGCGGCTGTTTGGTCGGAGCTGGAGTCGTCGACAAGGATCTTGATGTCCACCACGTC
>Ga0302278_10007293_pt1 | contig 10222 bp, 5 predicted proteins | sample III_Bog_N3_2_FD_194543 | JGI IMG/M metagenome (GOLD analysis project Ga0302278, IMG submission 194543) | Peat permafrost microbial communities from Stordalen Mire near Abisko, Sweden - III_Bog_N3_2 | ecosystem: Environmental > Terrestrial > Soil > Wetlands > Peat | place: Sweden: Abisko... | reverse complement strand
CTATTCATCTGAAGGATGCGGCGTCGTTTGAGCCGTTCATGGCCACACTGCTCAACGTGCAGCAGTCGAGCGAGATCTCCGGGTCGGTCTCGGTGCTGCATGGCACGCAGTTTCAATCCTTCCGCATCGGGACGGATGTCTATCATGTGGGCATGCTGCCGTGGTGGACGCAGGCGCAACTGTGGTTTCTGCAATACCCGTACATGATTGTGGTAGTGATCTTTCTTCTGACGTTCCTGCTGGCAGTGTGGGCACGGTTGTGGTTGCGGGCCAAGGCTCGGGCGCGGCTGAGGATGATGGAAGACTGGAAAGCAGGGGATAGGGGAAGCGGTCTAGGTGGCTGAGGGGCTTGGCGCGGAAGACCTTGCGGGCGGGGATCACAGTCACCCATGCAATTGCCCGCGCGCCGCCTTCATCGCACTTTTCAATGTGAAAGAATCTGCCAGTGTGGTTTCTTGGCGGGGACGGCGACGCGAATCCAGCCGTAGCCTCAACGTGGAGAACTGGAGCCATGGTCCATGGGATATGCCGGCTGGGCAAGCAATGGTTATTGAGCGCACTGCTGCTGGCGCTTTGCCCGGCAGGCGGGTGCAGAGAGAGTTCGTGGCCTCTGTGGGAGGCCTACCGCGCGCACTTTATCGACGCGCAGGGGCGGGTCATCGACCATGCGAGCGGCGACCGTAGCACCTCGGAGGGCCAGGCCTATGCGCTGTTCTTCGCGCTTGCCGATAACGACCGCGGCAGCTTTGACCGCGTGCTCAACTGGATGCAGGTGAACATGGCCGGCGGAAATCTGGCCGGCCGTCTGCCCGGATGGCTGTGGGGGCAGGCGAAAGACGGCGGATGGAAGCAGCTGGATGCGAACTCAGCCGCGGACGCAGACGTGTGGATGGCCTATACGTTGCTGGAGGCGGGGCGTTTGTGGAGCGCGCCTGCCTATGCCGCGCTGGGCCGGGCGATGCTGGCCGAGATTGCCAAAAGCGAGGTGGCCAACCTGCCTGGTTTCGGACCCATGCTGCTGCCCGGGCCGATGGGCTTCCAGCACGGGGAGACGTGGACGCTGAATCCCAGCTACATGCCGCTGTTTCTTTTCGAACGGCTGGCCGCGGTGGACCCAGCCGGCCCGTGGCGCCAGGTTGCCCAGGGCATTCCGCACATGCTGGAAGAGAGCGCGCGGCACGGCTATGCGATGGACTGGGTGAACTATATTCCGGGCGACGGATTCTACCCCGCGCCGCCCATGGAAACCGGCAACAAGGACAGCGAAACGGCCGGCGGCAGCTACGACGCGATCCGGGTTTACCTGTGGGCGGGAATGATCGGCGGCGGCGGCACCGAGCGCGGCCGGGTGCTGAGCGCCGTTCCCGCCCTGAGTGTCTACCTTGCCAATCATGATGCCCCCCCCGAAAAGGTCGGTGACCAGGGCATTCCTTTGGCGCAAGATGGACCTGTGGGTTTCTCGGCTGCCGTGCTGCCCTACCTGCGAGCATTTGCCAATTCGTCCAGGGCCAGCGACCGGCAGATGGTGCGCCTGATGAAGGCACGCGATGCGTCTACGGGATTGTATGGAAAGGACTCGGGCTATTACGATCAGAATCTTGCCCTGTTTGCAACCGGCTTTATCGATGGACGATTCCGTTTTGGTGCGGGTGGAGAACTGAACGTGGAATGGAAGCGCTGATGACGGTTCGCCTGCGGGCGTGGAGAAAGGGTGCACTGGTGGCCGGCTGCCTGTTTGTGGCGCTCGGGCCGGCCTTTGCTCAAAAAGCTCCGCGCAAGCCGGCTGGCTCGGCTCAATCCACGCGCGCCTTGCTGGTGGAGAAGGCGCAAGCGCTGGAGGCGCGGGGCCGGCCGGACATGGCCATCCAGCTTTGGCAGCAGATTCTGCTCTCCGATCCGAAAAGCGCCGAATCGCTGGAAGGCCTTGCCCGGGATTTGCAGATGACCGGCTCCGACAAAGCCATTGAAGCGCTCGAACGGCTGCGCAGGACAAATCCCAGCGACCCCAACATTGCCAAGATTGAAGCGTTGGCCAGCACCCGTGCCGAGAGCGCCGAGTTGCGCCCTGCAACCAGCCCGGTCTCTGCGACCGAGCTACGCGCTCATCTGAAGGAGCATCCGCGGGATGCTGAGCCGGCCGCGCGGCTAAAGGCGAATAAATCGAAGCCGGCGCAGAGGAACACGGGGATTGCGCGCACCGCGGCCGAGCGTGCTGCCTTTGCGGCGCTCAATGCCAAGCGCCTCGATGAGGCGGAGAAACGGTTCATGGCAATTCTGGCCGCGGAGCCGAACAACGGACGCGCCGCGGCGGGTATGGGTTTTCTGCGCATGCGGCAGAACAACTTTGCCGACGCCGTCACCTACCTGGGCAAGGCGGAGGCCAACGGGTTCAAGGACCGCTCGGTTGTGGATGCGCTGGCCACATCGCATTTCTGGTTCACGATGGGCGAGGCTGCTCAGGCCATGGATCGGAACCGGTTTGAGGATGCTGCGGAGAAGTACCGCGAGGCGCTGACCATGCGGCCGCGCTCGCCGGAGGCGCTGAATGGGCTCGCCGGGCTGCTGACCAGGCAGCAGCAATATGCGGCGGCGGTGACGATCTACGACCAGATGATCAAGCTACAGCCGGACTCGACGGATGGGTGGCGCGGGCTTTTTCTTTCGTATGCGCGCGAGAACCAGAATGACACGGCTCTGGCGGTGGAGGCGCGGCTTCCGGCGACGGTGAAGACGGCGCTGAGCAAGGACCCCGAGTATCTGCGCTCGCTGGCCAGCATCTATCTGGCGGCCCACCGCACAGCGGATGCCGAGCGCGTGCTGGCCCAGGCGCTGGAGCTGCCCTTTCCCGGCAACGGGTCGACGCTGAAGGCCGATACCAAGCTCGAGTATGCGGCGATCCTGACCCAATCCGAGCGTTACAAGCAGGCCGAGGCGCTCTATGCGCAACTGTTGTCCGATGATCCAGGCAACGTGGCTGCGTGGATGGGCCTGGCGGGCGCGCACCACGCAATGGGCCAGGATGAGCGCGCCATCGACGATGTGAAGAAGATGCCATCGGCCACATACGAAGCGGCGATGGGCGATACCGGATTCCTGACTATGCTGGGCTCGATCTATCGGCAGGCCAACCAGTTTGAGGTAGCGCGGGGGCTGCTGGAGCGGGCAGCGATGCTGGAGATGGGTGCGGGTGGGCGGCCGGGCGTGGCGCTGCAAATGCAGCTTGCGAACATATACCTTGCGCGCAACGACGCGGAGCATGCCTTCGCGCTTTACCAGCAGGTGCTGAGCGCGCACCCGGAGCGGGCCGATGCGTGGAAGGGGTTGATTGCGGCCATGGTGGCCACCGGCCGCAATCGCGACGCGGTGCAGCAGATGGCGATGATTCCAGCCGCGGTTCGCAAGCGGCTCGACAGCGATGTTGAGTTTCTGCAAATGGAGGCCGGCCTCTTCGCGGTAACGGGCGACCTGGCGCATGCGGTGGAGGCCATGAACCGCGTGCAGCTCTACTATGCGAAGTTGGAAGTAACGCTGCCGCCGGCAATCGCGATTCAGAATGCATGGCTGCTGTTCGATGCGAACAACGACCGGCTGCTCTATGCGGAGCTGACGCGGCTGGGCGGACGGGGCGACCTGACGACGGCACAGCGGGAGACGGTCGAGGAGATCTGGGCCAACTGGAGCGTGCGGCGGGCCGGTGCGGCGATGGAGAACGGCAACGTGGAGCGCGCGGTGGAGATTCTGGACGCGGCTTCGCAGGCCTTCCCGGACAACCTGGCGGTGCGCAAGGCGGTGGCCGGCGGCTATGCTCAGGCGGGACGGGCCAAGGAATCACTGGCGCTCTATAAGACGATTCCCATGCAGGACGCGACGGCGGGCGACTTTCAGGGAGCCATTGGCGCGGCGCTGGCGGCCAACGACAGGAACCAGGCCGAGCTTTGGCTGCGCCGGGCAATGGAGCAATTCCCGCACGACCCGGCGATTTTGTCGCAGGCCGCGCGCTACGAGCAGGCGCGCGGGGACAATCAGCGCGCCGCCGCTTATTATCGCGCCTCGTTGGCCGCGATGCCTGCGGCGTCGCCTCAGGAAAAGTTGGCGCATACGCTGGTTTATCCAGAGCAGGACACGAGGGCGCATCGCGCGGTGACAACCGCCGATTTGGAGCGGCTGCTCAATCCGGACGACGAGCCATTTGCCAGGACGACCAAAGTGCCGCCGCTGCCGGCGTATGGGCCTGATCCCTATAACGGCTCAACGCTGGACGCACTGACGCCGAACCGGGAGGGCGCGCAGCGACCCAAGCAACGAACGTTAGCGATCCAGAAGCCAGACCAGACGGGACAGCAGGTTCCGCAGGGTTATTCGCCGGCCGTGAACAAAGGACAGGCGCCGGTGTATATTCCGCAGGCGTGGACGCGGCCGAGGGCGCGCATCGCCAGCCAGACGGTATGGCTGGCGCGCAATACGAATTTCATCGACGGTCGCAATTACGGCTTCGTTGCTCCTGCGCATAGCCGTCCGTTGCTGATGGCCGCAACGTTCCAATTCAATCCGCGGGACCGCTTTGGAATGCGCGCGGGATTCGGCGCCTTGCGCGCTGTCTCGTTCGTTCCAAGAGCCGTCTTGGGACAGCGGCAGCTCTCCGCCAGCGCGCCGCGCGCCCAGGATTCTGACGGGTGGAAGAAGCTGATTGTTTCTCTGGTGGCGACGAACCGCAATGCTGAGGCTCTCGAAAGGCTGGACGCCTTGCCGGCGGAGATGCGCGCGCAGCTGGAGGGCGATGTCGAGTTTCTGCAGGCTGAGGCGGAGCTGTACATCTTCGCGGGCGAAGTTGCCCACGCCGCCGCGCTGTTGAACCGGGCGGACGACCTCTGCCTTCGACGCCATGCGGCGGCGCCCACGGCACTCGAGGTGAAGCGGGCGTTTCTGCTGGATAATCTGGAAGACGACCAGGCGCTGCGGCCGGTTCTGGAGCGCCTGAGCGAGCGCCGGGACCTGACTGCTTCCCAGCGGCGCCAGGTGGAGGGGCTGTGGGCTCACTCGACTGTGCGGCTGGGGGAGATCCAGCTGCGAGGCGGCTTTACGACACTGCCGTTTGCCAGCCAGTCGCAGTATGCGGGGAGGATGAAGTTGCCGCCTTCCGAGGAGACGGTGGACTCGACCGGATACGATGCCGGAGCAACGCCTGCGCCAGAGCTGCGCATTACGAAGCAACCGATGGGACCGCTGGCTGCCCAGGCGCAGGCGCAGTTTGCCGGCCAGACGGACGGGCAGTTGACGCAAGGCTCGGCAGCGGTCATCCACAGCCTGCCGAACAGCCCGGTCAGTTCACCCGTTAGCATGCGTGCGGCTCCAGTTGGGATCGGCCAGTACAACTACGCGCAGTACACGCCGTCAGCGCAAGAGGCGGTGACGGGGGCATATTCAGCGGTCAAACAGGAACAGGGGCAGACCACAAAGCCGCAGCCTCCAACACCGCAGAAGGCAACTCCGGCGCGGGCCAAGCCGGCGGCTGCCCGGTCCGCGGTGAGGCGGAAGAAGAAGGCGGCCACGACCGCGGCCAAAGTCAGCCGGCCGTCGCCCCAGACACTATCTCAGGCGCCGGCAGCGGAGAACACGCCGGAGACGCTGTCCGCAGGTCAGGTGCAGGTTCCGGCCGAGCTGCCAGCCCCTCCTTCAGCGCCGAAGACCGACGCCGGGATCACCGACGAAGAGCTGCAACAGCGCAACCTTCCGCCGCTGCGCGGTCCGTGGATTCGCATGCAGCGGCAGGCGAATCCGATCAGCCCGCGGGAAGAGGCGGAGATGCAGCTGCGCTCGATCGAGTCCGGCTATAGCCCGTGGCTGGGCGGTGCGAGCATGCTGAATTATCGCTCCGGAAGTCTGGGCTTTGACCACCTGGCAGCGCTGGAAGCTCCGTTCGAAGCCTCGATGCCGCTGGGATACAACACGCGCGTGACCATCGTGGCCAAGCCGGTGTTTCTGGACTCGGGACAGGCCGACGGCAGCAGCCTGATCAGCGTGCTGGGAGCCTCTTCTGCCGGCTCGCCGCTGGCCCGGATCACCATTCCGCAGCCCATGGGATCGCTCATCAACACCGCCCTGACGCCTCCGGCGCAGCAGAATGCCGAGGGCGTGGGCGGTGAGCTGCAATTGGCCTTTCCGCGCCTGGCGCTGGCGGGCGGCTACACGCCGGATGGCTTCCTGGTGGCCACCTTCACCGGCCGGGCGATGTGGAACCCGGGCCCTTTTACGTTAAGCTTTAGTCGCGACCCGGTCAGAGATACCCAGCTCTCCTACGCCGGCCTGCGCGACCCCAGCGGAAACACGCTCGGAAGTAAGGGGCAGATCTGGGGCGGCGTTGTGAACAACCAGGGCGAAGTGCAGTTTGCGCACAGCGATGCGGAGTCCGGCTTCTATGCAAGTGTGGGTGGGCAATACCTGACCGGCAACCATGTGGAGATCAACACGCGTTTCGACGGAGACGGCGGAGCGTATTGGCGGATCAAGACGATGCCGGAGTTCGGCAACCTGAGCATCGGCGCCAACTTCTTCGCCATGCGGTACGCGCACAACGAGAACGCATTTACCTATGGCATGGGCGGCTACTTCAGCCCGCAGTGGTACTTCCTGGCCAACGTGCCGTTCACTTGGGTGGGCCACTACGGCCCGCGCTGGCACTATGACATTCTCGGCAGCCTGGGCGTGCAGGCCTTCCAGGAGCAATCCGCGCCGCTATTCCCGCTGGCTTCGACGGGCCTGGAGAACAGCGTGACCGTCACCGTCGGCTCGCTCACCTATGGCGACCTGATGCTGCCCGCCAAGACCAGCGTGGGCGCCAACTACGACCTGCGCAGCCACGTTGCCTACCAGATGGGCCCGCACTGGTTTGCCGGCTGGTTCCTCAGCGCCAACAACTCGCGCAACTACGATTCGGTGAGTGCGGGGTTCTCGGTGCATTACCTGTTCCGCGCTCAGCCTTCGACGGTCAATGGGCCAACGGGAATCTTTCCGACGGACGGGCTGCGTCCCTTCACCGTGCCATAAAACTGCTGCCAGGCTTGCTCTTGAAGGGAGGAGATTGAATCTCCTCCTTTTTTGCGGGCAATGTCTTTCGGATGCGCCCGGCGATCAGGCAGCGGCGCCGAATCTGACGGTGTTCGGCTCCAGCTCGTCTCGGTCCGGCAGATGCGATGGCGTGCAAGTCGTCTAGTACTAGTGTTGTAGATCGGAGATTCCGGAGGGAGCAGGGGGTTTCAACCCCCTGAACGAGAGCAAGATTGCGCGGCCTTTAGGCGCGGGCCATTGCCCTTTTCCGCAACAAGGAACAAGTACAACTGTAGTACTAGAGCATTTCTCCTTACTGTAGAGCATTGCAGGGTAGTCTGAACGAGGCTTTTGCATGCTCTGCGGTGAGCCAGGGGAGCATTTGGGCGAAGGCCTCATCGAGAGCCTCTTTAGTCCTTGCCCTGGCAGCGCGCGAGAGCTGTTTGAGCTTCTCCCAGGCTCTCCCGATGGGGTTCAGGCCGGGCGAGTAAGGCGGTGGGGAGAGCAGCCGAGCTCCTGCCGCCTCAATTCTTTCTCGCACTCCGCTTACCTTGTGCGAAGTGAGATTGTCGGGCCTAAGCTGACGCCGAAGTGACCGGCCAACTCCGATAGGCTCCCGTTGCCCTGATCGAAGGCCTCAAGCAGCTTTCGCCGCAAATCATCCGAATAAGGGCGCGCCATAGCATGTGCGCGAAGAATCGCCAGCTCTACTATACACCTTCAGGAGAAATGCTCTAATCGGTCGGGTGCAGACGCCGCACCGATTCCGCACCAAGCGCCAGTTCTGGACTTACTGCGGACTGGCGCTGGAGACCCGCGACAGCGCCGAGTACCGCGTGATTGGCGGTCAACTCGAGCGCAAAAAAAAGGACAGGCACAGGTCCGCGGGCTGAACTGGAACTACAACCACGAATTGAAGAACGTGTTCAAGGGCGCGGCCAACGCGGCCAGCACTGGCCAGGGAGTATTTCGCGAGTTTTACCTTGGGCTGCTGAAGAAAGGAATGCGACCGGAGATGGCGCGTTTGACCTGGGCGCGCAAGATCGCCGCCATTGCATTGAAGATCTGGTAGCAAGGAGAATCCTTCGACGCCGAATATCTGAAGTCAAAAGCAGCTTGAGCGCGCAACGCCTGTCGGAATGCGAGATTATCGTATGCGCGATTCGCCGGCACTGAGCGCTCGGGTTCGAGGGTGAGTATCCTCCGTCGGGTTAAGCCAACGCCTTCAAGAGGCGAAGTTTCAGGCCCACCATATGCCCCCTCGGACAACCCAACAAAGCCATAGGCCACGAGTCTCAGATAGAACCATGGTTGGCAATTGCCAGCACGCTGCTTAAAGGCGCAATGAGGCCACGCGAAGGAACGCATCAATTCATGATTCCGCAACCACCGGCAAAATCGGTTCGGCCCAGCCGCGCCTCGGCCAGGATTCGTGCATCTGCGGATGGGGGCCGGATGTCAGAAAAACATCCCCTCCTAGCGGAAGAGGAAGAGTGTTTTTTCTTGACATCCGCTTTTATAGAACCCGATGGGTAACTCCAAGCCTACCGTTAGCTAGGCCAAAGCTCCCGTTAACAAGCCGACGCCAGCGGTAAAAGGGGATACGCACTGAAGCCGGCGGAGGGGCGCTGTGACCTCCGCGAATCAATCCAGCAGAGATGATAGCGACCATCCCGGATCAGAAGCCGGTCGTGCTTGTGGCTCCGCAGTTTGTGGAGAATAGGGCCCGGGCATGACAACCTGCGGGACTTGCCGTTCAGGCGCGTGTGCTAACGTACCATCTGGTTCATGGTGCCCCATCCTTCCCGCAAGAAACGCGGGAAGGATGGGGCACCGGCTAGTTATAAAAAGATAAAGATTCTGAAAAGCTTAGGGCGCCCCACTCGCCCTCTCTATCACGGCTTGATCGTACGCAAAAAATACGCTATATCGTTTATTACGTTATTGCTGAACGGATATGGGCCTCCAACAACTTGATCATGAACAATATTTACAAACTCTTGAAGAAGCTCGAAGTACTTCACATCATCGCCTTTGGCGAAGGCTCCCAGCGGAGCACCTGCCACGATTGTGGCGAGATCGTTATGCGACAATATTTTGTTGCGAACGCCGCGCAATGGAGATGCAAAACCATCTAGTTCTTTTTCTAGTGCCTCAAGGCGATCGCGTACGGAATCAGGCCAGCCACCATATTTGAGAACGTAGTCAATTCCAAGCGTGATATTGCCATTCAGAGCAGCTTTGTGGTGAAGTTTTCTGATTTGAAGTAATGAATACTCCTGGCTGACGATCAAAAGACGCTTCAATTCGCAACTGGCAATCGATTTCATAAGGTCGGCCCGGCGCGGGTTGTTGTCAAATAGTTCGAGATGATTAAGCCATAACTCATGTGCCCGATCGCAGAGCTTACAGAACTCCACAAGGACGGAGGCAGAAAGCGCGTGCGCTCGGACGCCTTGCTGGACGATTTCACCGACCGAGTGAAAGCGTCCGCTGGCAATCTCCTGCGCGACCTGGCGCTCGGTTTCGAGACTGAGCTTGATGGGCATCGGAGGCCCTCCGTCTCTCGTTGTATGGCGTACAACGCATCCCCTAGTACACTGAAGAGTTCCCATCTCTATGTATGCACGCAGGAGGCCTCTCAAATGGCATCGGTAATTCTTCCTTCAGTACCGTCGGAGTCGCGGCCGGGGCGGTTTGGCGTGTATGGCGGCAGGTATGTGCCGGAGACGCTGATGGCGGCGCTGGTGGAGCTGGAGCACGAGTACGACGTCGCCAAAGAGGATGCGGCGTTTCAGACGGAGCTGGCCGGCCTCTTGAAGGATTACGCGGGGCGGCCGACGCCGCTCTACTTTGCCAAGCGGCTCACCGGGCAGCTGGGCGGGGCGAAGATTTATTTGAAGCGCGAGGACCTGCTGCACACCGGGGCGCACAAGATCAACAACGCGCTGGGGCAGGGGTTGCTGGCCAGGCGCATGGGCAAGAAGCGCGTGATTGCCGAGACGGGCGCGGGGCAGCACGGCGTGGCCACGGCTACGGTGTGCGCGCTGCTGGGCCTGGAGTGCGTGATCTACATGGGCGATGTAGACATGGCGCGGCAGGCGCTGAACGTGATGCGCATGCGGCTGCTGGGCGCGGAGGTGCGCGGGGTTTCGTCGGGGTCGAAGACGCTGAAGGA
>Ga0302278_10007284_pt1 | contig 10227 bp, 8 predicted proteins | sample III_Bog_N3_2_FD_194543 | JGI IMG/M metagenome (GOLD analysis project Ga0302278, IMG submission 194543) | Peat permafrost microbial communities from Stordalen Mire near Abisko, Sweden - III_Bog_N3_2 | ecosystem: Environmental > Terrestrial > Soil > Wetlands > Peat | place: Sweden: Abisko... | reverse complement strand
CATCATATCATACCAAGGATATGACCCGAAGTGGTGCCCCGGCATCCTGTTCAAAAAAGGATGAAGACTGCCTGCTTCATTAATTTCAAAAACAGAAAGACCACCGGCAGCCGGGGATGAAACAAATTCCTCGAATACACCGAGATAACCAACAGATTTCATGATGGCCAGGGCAAGCACTTGGGAACGCAGGTTACTTCCACAACCCGTGCAGCATCTACCTTGCTGCCTATCAATGTAGTCGATCTCATGTTCGTTCAGTTCCCATTCTTGAGAGAGCTTCGACCAAAGAACCTTATCGTTACGAAACTCGGTTCCCCCACAGACTGTACAGTTCTGGTTCATCGCTCAAGAGTTGGATTGGACGCTCAAGGCAATGTTCCTAACGGGGATTCCAATCAATCCGCCATGTCCATGCGACTGTTCGGAACGGAATACAACGGCATCATGCAGCCAATGATGCTGGATATGATCATGAGGTGTGCCGTTGGCACAGGCGACACTGAACATGTAGTCACCCGGTGGAAAATAGGGCATCTGGAATCGGAAGGTGGCCGTGATTGCCTCTCCTGCGGAAACATGGCACGGGTTATCCAGGTGGCTCAAATAGGTGTTCTCCCCGAAGAGTTCCTGCCCTAGATGGTTCTTCAGGAAGAAGCCAAGAATTGGACGATCCAGATCCACATTCGCCCTTGCCGTAATCGTTAAGATCACCACTTCTCCACCGACTCCGAATGCCAGAGGTGCTCCCGTTGCCGCATCCAACAGTTTGACATCTTCAATCACGGCTCCGCCCGCCCCAAATCCAGACGAATCAGAATTGAATTCAAAGACTTGGAGATCATTGCGAAGATTACTGTTGTTGAGGAACTCTGCACGCCGGTCAATGAATGTCTCTGCCTGAATGGGCAGACTTTCCTGCGGTTTTTGTTTTGTGTTATCAGAGAAAACAACTCCTTGGCGCTCGGCATAAGTCGCCTCCAGGTAATCCTCGGAAACTTTCTTGGAGGAGCCTTGTCCCTTTAGCTCTCCCTTTTCCAACCAAAGTGCCTTTTGACAGAGACTCCTGACACCCGAGGTGTCATGGGTGACATAAATAAGGGTGCCCCTTTTCTGAAATTCCTTGATGAGACGCATGCATTTCTGGACAAAAAATATATCACCCACAGCAAGAGCTTCATCAACGATCAGGATATCGGCATCGACATGGGCGATGACCGCAAAGGCCAATCGCATGCTCATTCCGCTTGAGTATGTTTTCACCGGCTGATCCAAAAAATCTCCGATGTCGGCGAAAGCAACTATCTCGTCGAACCTCTCGATGATCTCCTCTTTGCTGAGCCCGAGAACCGCGGCATTCAGATAAACATTCTCCCTTCCCGTGAACTCGGGGTTAAACCCGCTGCCAAGCTCCAGAAGGGCGGCCACACGGCCGTTTACGATCACGGAACCGGAGGTCGGTCGCGAGATGCCGGCAATGATCTGGAGGAGGGTGGACTTGCCTGAACCATTCCTTCCGATGATGCCGACGGACTCCCCCTTCTTCACCTCGAAGGAAATGTCATTCAGGGCGTAGAACTCGCAACAAAGCCCTGCCAGCTGCCGATCAATCAGGGGGCGGAGAGCAGGAAAGAGTTTGCCCGTGAGATCAAGGAAGGGATGCTTCAGCCGAGCGGCGGGATCCTTCCAGATGGTGTAGGCCTTGGAAACATTCTCCACCTTAATGGCAAAATCATTCGTGGACATCAGACAAACAGGGGGAAAGAGGCAGTTCCCACAGAAGAATGGAATTCACAGGACATCAGCAAAGGCAGGTTTGCACCTCATAAAGAAGGCATAGGCACCAATGGCCAGGGCGGCGCTGATCAGGATCTGAATACCTAGACAGAGAGGATCGATGGAGTAACCGAAGACAACGGCATTGCGTGCCTGGCTGATCAGGATAGCGGCGGGATTGAGCTTCACAATCCACTGGCAAGCATGAGGAATGGCGGTGATGGGAAAGAAAATGGCGCTAAGGAACATGAGCACGGTAAGGCAAGGAGGGACCAGGGAAACGATGTCCCTCAGAAAGACGCCAAGGGCCGAAAGCATCCAGGAGAGAGCAAGACAATAGAGGAGGATGGGGATGAGCAAGGGGATGGCTCCAAAAGCGGTCGGATGCAATCCCCCTTGGGTGATCAGGATAAAGAGAATCAAGGGGATGAATCCGATGCACACATGGACAAAGGCGGCAGCAACCATACAGAAGGGGAGGATCTCCAGGGGGAAGATTACCTTGGTGACATAGTTAAGATTGGAAACGACGAGTCCGGGCGAAACTGAAGCAGCAGCACCGATCAATTCCCAGATAAGGAGACCGCAGAAAAGACCGAGGGCAAACTGGGTCTTGCTTTCGCCAGGGTGGCCGAAGGAGCCGCCGAAGATGAAGCCAAAGACAAGCGTGTAGACGCAGAGCATCAGGAGTGGAGTGAAAAAAGCCCAGAAGAGGCCCAGAAAGGTTCCCCTATAGCGCTTCTCAACCTCACGGCGGGTGAACTGAAAAATGAGGTTTTTGTGTCGAAAAAGGTTCCTCAGAATCCTCCAGGGTGCAAGGAGATCGATGACGGAATCGCGGGAAGAAGAATTATAGATAACGGAAGACACAAAAAAATCTGAAACGTTTTAAAATGCAGTCTGTCATGAAAGCATTGATAAAAAAGGCGTTGTGACTGTTGCAGTCGGTATGGGGTGAAAGCAAGGCTGTTTTGTGCTGCGGTCATCCCCTCAAAAACTCGCGTGGCGTGCCACCTATCGCTGTGTCTTCATGCCGTGAAACGGCGTTTCAATTCCCCGGGAGAGATCTGATTCATCGTCGGTCGTCCACCCGGAGTGACATAGGGAAGTTCGCAGGAAAGAAGCTCACGGAGGAGCATCTGCGCAGCGGCTTCTCCGGCTGGAATTCTCGCTCCGGCGGCAGCAAGCCGGCTGACTGAAGCCGCTAGCGCCTCCCTTGGTAAGGAATCGAGCGAGGGAGATTCAGTGATCTTACGCAGATCATCCACCAACCCCGCGACAATCTCCTCAACTGGGAGCGACGATGCGGCGGCGGGAATGGCATCGACCTTGAGACTTTTTCCGCCGAAGACTTCCGCGACCAACCCGGTGGCATAAAGCAAATCACGGTGTGCCTCGATCCAGGCAAGATCAGCAGAAGACATTTCCAGAACCTCCGGCAGCAGAAGATGCTGGCTCTCAAGCTCTCCTAAGCGGAGACGGGAGACAAATTGCTCGTAGAGCACCCGCTCGCGGGCAGCCCTGATTTCAACAAGCAGCAGGCTCTCCTCATCCTCAAAAAGGAGATATCGGATTCCCAAGACACCGATGAATCGGGCGACTGAGGACGGGGGAGAAGAGGGCGACTCCGCAACCCGGGAAGCATCAGGAAATGCTGAGGGCTGTGCGTCGTAAGCTGGAACGGGAGAAGCCGGGGTAAATTCCTGCTGATGGGAAAATTCAGAGGGTTTCCAAGGTGAAGTTACTGGAGTGGAAGAAGGAAGGTTCGTGAGGGATGGCGCTGCTGTTGCCCAGGCGGAGCGCGCCGCCATCAGGGCGACGGAGCGCAGCAAGGCCGGATCCCGGAAACGCACCTCGCGCTTTGCGGGGTGGACATTGCAATCGACCGCCGCCGGATCCATCTCGAAGAAGAGTACCGCCGGTGGATGTAAACCCTTGGCCAGCGTGCCGTCACAGGCCTCGCGCAGGGGAAGCGAAAGAATTGGACTGTGAATCATCCGCCCATTGACAAAAAGCATCTGCAGATTGCGGTCTGCGCGTCCCTCGCCAGGCCTGGCAATCCAACCATGCACTTTGATCCCCTGATGATGCAGACAAGGGACGGGAACGAGTTTTTCCAAAAATCCCGCACCGTGCAAATCGCGCAGTCGCACGGCCAGATCGTCACTTGCGGCAAGGCGAAACACCTCCCTGTCATCCCTGCTGCAGGTAAAGGCGATCTCAGGATGGGCGACAGCTAGAATCTCGATTTGCTGCAAAAGATGGGCCGCCTCTGTCTGCTCGCCCCTCAGGAATTTCCTTCGGGCAGGGACATTAAAGAAGAGATCGGCGACCTCGATGCGGGTTCCCGGAGCTTCTCCAGAGTCCTTGACCTCGATGATTTTTCCACCGCTCACCTCCACGGATGTTCCGACGGTCTCTTCCCGATGCCGGGTGGAGAGAGAGAAGCGAGACACGCTGGCAATACTTGGCAAAGCCTCTCCCCGGAATCCGAGCGTGCTGATCGTCGTCAGATCGGCACTCTCGCGGATCTTGCTCGTGGCATGCCGTTCTAGGGAGAGCAGGGCGTCAGAGCGATCCATCCCACGCCCATCGTCGGTGACCCGGATCAGACGCGTCCCTCCCCGGTGGAATTCGACCGTGATCCTCAACGCTCCCGCGTCGATGGAATTCTCCACCAACTCCTTGACCACGGAGGCGGGACGCTCCACTACCTCACCGGCAGCCACCTGACTGGCAAGCACGTCGGAAAGAAGTCGGATTTGGCCCATAATGGAGGAAAGGATGAATGAAAAAGCTAAAGGATGAAACCTCCGACTGGCGAATACAAGTTGTGGGAACGGCTTGGATAGACTTGTGCAACAGCACAGCCCGATGAGGGCGAGTCGAGCGGGCGCGAGCGAGTCAAAGGAGGTTGGATTGCTGCCCTCGCTCCCGCGAGTGGCACCCTTTTCGGGCTATGCTTCGCATTAGGCTGTCAGGGCACTCCCCCCCTGCCCGTATTGCCGAAGGAAGCCCTGCAAGGGGCGAGCGGCGTGGGCACGCCCGAGCTCAATTATGAAGGAGGAAAACCGCTCGATACACCGGGCATTTCCGGATACTTCTACCACCATGTGGCCCAAAAACTTGTTTGACGGCACTTGTTTGACTCGTTCGCGCCCGCTCAGCTCGCCCTTCGGGCTGGGCTTTGGCCCAGTCTATCCGAGGCATACCCATGCCTCCGTATTCCCGGCAAGCGGTGCCGCCCTCTGGGCTGCAACTTTGTTGCAGTCTTACGCGCCGCTTCCCAGCGGCTTGTGCCACTCGCTATCACGAGGGCTTCAGCCACTTCGTGGTACAGGGCACTTGTTTGACGGCACTTGCCTCCCGGCAAGCGGTGCCGCCCTCTGGGCTGCAACTTTGTTGCAGTCTTACGCGCCGCTTCCCAGCGGCTTGTTTGACTTCGGGGGATGCCTTCCTTATCTGTAGTGGAATGATTCATATCACTGAACAGGCGGCAAAGCATCTGCGGGAGCTTGCACAGGAGAAGGGTTCACCCGGACTGCGCCTCGCTGTGGAAAAAGGAGGTTGCGCCGGACTGCAATACTCCATGAGCCTCGGCGGCCCCCTGCAGGGTGACGAGATCACGGAGCGTGATGGCGCCCTGGTTGCCGTGGATCCGGAAAGCAGTTCTCATCTGGAGGGTTGCACGATTGATTACACCGATGAACTCACAGGCGCAGGATTTCGAATCATCAATCCCCGGGCCGCAAGGAGTTGCGGCTGCGGAACCTCGTTTGAACCTGGAGAAAAGGGTTCAAACTAGAAGGTAGCCAACCAACTTCCTCCACTCCACGCTTTTCACCTCGCATGTCAGATAAAAATCTCTACGGCTTTCACGGTCATGGCGGACACCGTCGGGGCGGGGACTCCTCGGATGGACTCTTCGGCTGGACGATCTTCATCTTCCTGCTGATAGGGCTCGTTTTCCTCTGCTGGATGGGAAGCTACTACATTTTCGCCCGCCCCGAGAAAGCCTCAAACTACCGCCTGCTTCAACGTCTCCACAAACTGGAGCCCCCCCAGCGTTTTGAAATCACTGCCGCTCCGCGCGGAGAATTTCTCAAACCAAGCCAGCTCCTTGAGCGCTTCGGGGAAATGACCCCCGGCGAAATCGCCCGCAACAACGAAAGCTTGCTGAGGGCTTTCATCCGCAACTATCACCAGAACCGCGATCTGGTTCCCTATGCGGTGGGCACCTACCGGGTCATTGGAACCCTGCCCCTTTCGGATCAGACGTTCTGCAGTTCCGGAGTAGTGGCCCTGCTTCAGGCCGTTGAGCAGCCGGAAGTTCTGCTGGAGCAACTCTTCACGGCGAGTGAAAAAAATATCCCGGCTCTCCAACGCGCACTTCAGCCAGGGCAGGAAATCAAACTGGAAAAACCGCTCGATCTTTCCGCCATCGTTCATATCGACCGACTTCCCGACAACCGCATCAAATTGAGCACGATGCCGCTGCTCTACGGCACCTACGGATCAGCTCAAGGGAAGGCCAGCTTCTCCTTGGAGCCCCCGGACACTCTCAATCTCGATGCGGGACTTCCCGTGGTGAAGGTTTCTGACATTGAACAGCTCTCCGGCGGTACACTCGCCCTTCTGAAGGGGAGCAAAAAAGCGGGCAACCTCACTCGGATCACCAACGAAATTCCAACCCCAACTCCAATTCCTGAGCCATCGGTGGCCAAGGCCATTCCGGTAGAGACTCCCGATTCCCCTACAATCCCGAACACGAATGCCGCAGCAGTTGATCAGCCGCCTGTGGCCCGTGCGATTCCCGTTCAAGAACCTGCCGTACTTCCGGCCATCCCAATCGGAACTCCTCTCCCAACCCCAGTGCCGGTGATCACCCCGACACCAACTCCAGTTCCGACACCAGTTCCGACACCAGTTCCGACACCAGTTCCGACACCAGTTCCGACCCCGGTCGCCACGCCTGTTCCAGTCGCTCCTGTGGCACCCGCCGTCGTCCCGCCGACCCCGACCATGACGAATGGCATTGCGCTCTCTGCGACCAATCCTGCCGTCACACCAGCCGAAACATGGCCGGTCTATGCACCTGGAAAAATGCCGCGGGGGGCCCTGCTGGATCCGACAGATACCATGGAACTGGCCTCCGAGGGAACCCCTCGCGAGCGCCACTATCTCCGAGGACATTTTTCCGTCACTGCCTCCGGCAACGGTAAAGCCGTCCTCCGCCCGGAGAGCGCGCTGGCGGGCCTTCCGCTGGGCCCAAGTTCCAAGATCCGCGTCATCGTTGAATTTCCCGCAGGAGAGGAGCCACCGCCCGAGGGGAACTCCATCTCCCGCGACGGTCTGCGACCCTTCCAGATCACCTCTGTAAAACGCGGCGATGACGGTCAAATCAATGTCTATGCCCGTGAAGTAACTAGGGGAGAGTAGTTGGGAGAAAGGGATGAAACTTGAAATGCAGAAATCAGAGCCGCCAGAAATTTCATCAAAAAATCAAGAACTCAGGAAAAAAGGGAACTCACCGATCTGTGATCTCGCTCATCTTTCTGTCTCCCCCGCTTCTCCTCAAGTTTCAGCTTTCAAGTTTCAGGCTTCCTCTTCCTCCTCTCCGCTGCTGCCGATTCTTCTGAAGGAAATCGATGAGGCAGGGGGAGCGATCCCTTTCCGCCGGTTTATGGAGTTGGCGCTCTATCATCCTGAGCTCGGCTACTACGCTTCGGGACGGGCTAGAATCGGAAAGGAAGGGGATTTTTTCACCAGCGTCAGCGTCGGGAGAATCTATGGCCGCCTGCTGGCCTCCATCTGTCGGGAAGCCTGGGAACTGCTGGGCGCTCCTTCTGAATTCACCATCATCGAGCAGGGTGCCAATGACGGGACGATGGCCTCCGATATTCTGGAGACTCTGACCGAATCGAACGACGCTTGCGCCGCAGCCCTCCGCTACCTTATCGTTGAACCGTTTTCTCTGAATCGGGAACGACAGCAGCAGAAGCTGGCTGCCTTCCCTCAGGTCTCATGGATCGGTTCGCTGGAGGAACTTTCCTGCTTCAGCGGCATCCATCTTTCCAACGAACTTCTTGATGCTTTTCCCGTCGATTCACTCCGCTGGAATGGAGACTCCTGGGAGGAGGAAGTCGTCGTCGCACCCGATGATCAACTGTGCTGGAAAACCCGGTCTGTTTCCGATCCCGATCTAGCCATGGCGGCAGCATTGCTCCCGACGAATCTTGCCACAGGTTTCCGCGTCGAGGTGAATCCCGGGATGCGCCCCTGGCTCCACTCTTTACATCGGAAAATGGACCGTGGCCTGATCCTGACCGTTGATTACGGCCAGAGTGGGGAGGATCGCTACGCACCCCACCGGGCCGACGGGACCTTGCTTGCCTATCAGGCCCATCAACGGTTCGATGATCCCCTCCCCGAACCAGGCTTGCGGGACATCACCGCCCAGATCGATTTCACAACATTGGCGCGGCAAGCACGAGAAGAGGGCTTTGAAATCCTAGGCTACTCCGACCAACATCACTTTCTGGTTGGGGCTGCGGAACCGTGGCTCCGCTCTCTGGGTGATCTGTTGGGAGGTTCCTCACCTCAAATGCAGAAAGACCTTCGCGCCCTCCAAACTCTCCTCCATCCCTCAACGATGGGAAGGCAGTTCAAAGCCATTGCCTTCGGGAAAAACTTCCCAGTATCTCCCCAACTCTCCTGTTTCAAATTTCAGAGACCGGGAGTCGAGGGAGTGTAACTATTCACAGGGATAAAAAGCTTCGGCTAGGCGCAGCAAGATTGGATAGAGAGCTAGGGGACAAGCGTCAGCCGTAGAAAAGGCGCGTGGGTACGCGGCTTAATCATTGGAGGCGCAGGCCGAGAAGTCCTCGGATCAGTAGATCCTAGAATGCCTGATCGGGGACGATCGGCAGTCAAAACCAAGCCAATCGCAGTCCAACGCCGCGCGGCGCAAAAATCCCAAGCCTCAGAGATTGAGTTTGCGGTCTAGGATTACCCCCAACTGTTCTTCCAAGGTTGGATTCTCCAGGCGTCCTAGTACGGTTCCGAAGAAGCCGCGTACGATCAACTGCGCTGCCTGCTGCGGAGGAATACCCCTAGCGAGCATGTAGAAGAGTTCATCCTCGTTGAGCTCACCGGAGGTTGCTCCGTGGGTACAACGGACATTGTCAGCCAGGATCTCGAGACCGGGCATAGAATTCGCCTCGGCTTCGTCGCTGAGCATGAGATTGCGCACCTTCTGATAGGCGTCGGTTTCATGTGCTCCCTCCTCGACCTTGATGAGTCCGGCAAAAATTGTTCGGGCGGCATCGCTCAGCGCATTGTGATAGAGGAGATCGCTCGTGGCACGAGGAGCAAAATGATCCTGGAAGGTTCGTTGGTCGATCTCGCGGTCAGCACTTGCGGGATTGATCGAGAGCATGACACTGCGTGACCCCTCGCCGAGCAGATGACTGTCGCTCTCACCACGGATGTAGGTGCCACCGAAGTTCATTTGTAGCGCCGTGGAGGTGCCGTTCCTGGCAACTTCCGTTGTGTTGAGGTGAAAGGCTGTTGTCTTGTCACTCCAGTCCTGCACGCCGACATAGGTCAGTCGGGAATCTGCACCAAGAGTGAGATCGTTCACCGCAACGGCCAGCGAGCGTTCATCGGAAGCGGAAACAAAGCGGTCGATGACTGTGGCCGAGGCCCCTTCATCGAGGACGATAAGCGTGTGCGGGAAGATGGCGGTGTTCTCCCCTTCGACCCAATGCCAGATCTCAATCGGCTGCTCAATCACCACACCTTTTGGAACATAGAGGAAGGCTCCCGTGCGGAGACGCGCGCGGTGCAGGGCTGCGAATTTCTTCGAACCAAGGCGCACCGGAGTGCTCATGAAGTGCTGTTTGAAAAGTGCTTCATGCTCGCGGGCAGCCTCCTCCAGCGATAGCAGAAGAACTCCTTCGGGAAGCCCACCGACTTGCTGTTGGATCAGCTTTTCATTGGCAAAAATCAGCTTGGCGGCGACATCATTGAATCCGACGGAACGCGCCACGAGCGCCGCTTTGTTCTCCACAGCGGGGGCTTCGGTGAAATCGGCAAGATTGATCGCCTTCAGATTGGCGAAGCGCCACGGTTCATCGGTCCGTTTCGGTTGCGCGATTTTTAGGAAATCAGCCCAAGCGGCCTGCTGATCGCGTCGAAACCACTCCGGCCAGGTGGCAACGGCAACAGGGGGAACGAGAGTGATGCCCTCCGTTGGGAAAGAAAGGATGGTGTCCGCAGTAGGGACTTCGGGAGATGCCATAAGAGTCATGAAATTGTTGTTTTAGAAATTAGCGGCAAAAAGGGAGTTTCTCGCGCAGAGGCGCGGAGATCGCAGTGAATAAACATATTATGTTTCTCCCTATTCGCGCCTCTGCGGCGCTGCGGGATATATCTATTTTCATGGAAATC
>Ga0302278_10007282_pt1 | contig 10231 bp, 4 predicted proteins | sample III_Bog_N3_2_FD_194543 | JGI IMG/M metagenome (GOLD analysis project Ga0302278, IMG submission 194543) | Peat permafrost microbial communities from Stordalen Mire near Abisko, Sweden - III_Bog_N3_2 | ecosystem: Environmental > Terrestrial > Soil > Wetlands > Peat | place: Sweden: Abisko... | reverse complement strand
GGGGCAGCCAGGTTTGCATAGAGCCTCACTTCAGTCCGCCGAACTGACTCGGATCTCCTGAGCGTCCCTCCGCCCCGCCGCCTTCAGTCCAATCCAGCAACTCACCGGCCACGTCAGCAGCCAGGCCAGCCAGTACCAGTGAGGCCATCCCTTGCTCCAGTTGGGGATGGCCGAAGCCACGCCCAACACCTCACCGAGGAGGAAGAACCAAAGCACGTGCCTGCCCGCCGCCCGCGGAGCCCAGCGCGCGCACAGCCATGCGCACAAAATGGAGATCGCCACAAAGCACGCCGTGCTGGCCATCAGCGCCGCGTCAGTGGGCACGCGCCCGCGCATAAAGTCTCCGGGAAAGACGCGCGAGAGCAGGGGATCGCTGGCCACCACCAGCACGATGGAGAGGATGTAGCTGCCAATCACAACGGCAACGGACTTGAGCAAGTGAGGCCTCCATGGGTGAACATGAAAACCATGTTCAACTTTTGTCCGCATAGTCTGCCCCAGCCCGTGCCGTGCGTCAAGCGGCAATGCCACTCATAATAAGAAACTGCCCCGTTCATCACGGGGCAGCCGCGTTCTTGCAACCTTGCAAATCGAAAAACTCTCTGTTCTTGAACCCTTAAATAGCAGTTACTCGCTGGTCATAATGAACAATGGCTTCATGTGGAAGCTCTTGTAGTGTGGGCGCAGGCGCTCGGTGTTGTAGTGCTCGGCCACGCTCACCAGTTTCTTGCTGCCGGTCACGCAGTCAATCGGCATGTCGTCATAGCGGCCGTTCTTCAGCACCACCAGGCGGCCGTGCACGCGGCGCAGCAGCAGGTCCAGCGCCAGGTTGCCGTAGGCCATCGGCACAATGGAATCAATCGCGTCCGGGTCGCCGCCGCGCACCAGGTACCCCAGCTTCTGGTTGATGATGTCCACCGTCTTGCCCTTGTTGAACTTCGGGCTGATCTCTTTCAGCTTCTCGCTGACCGCGTCGCCGATGCCGCCCAGCTTCTTGTGGCCGAAGGCGTCCGTGGTCTGATCCTCGAACATCATCTCGCCGCCCTCGAAGGTCGCGCCCTCGCTAACCAGCACCACGCTGTACTTACTGGGATTCTTGCGGCGGTCGTAGCTCATCAATTCGGTCAGGTGCTCAATGTTGAACTTGTGCTCGGGAATGACGCAGCGGTTGGCCGCTCCGGCCATGGTGGGCAGCATGGCCGTGTAGCCCGCGTAGCGCCCAAAGACCTCCAGCACCAGGAAGCGCTCATGCGATCCGGCCGAGGTGCGCAGCGAGTTCGTCATCTGGATGGTGCGCGTCACGCAGGTCGAGAAGCCGATGCAGTAGTCCGTGCCCGGAACGTCGTTGTCCATCGTCTTCGGAATGGCGATGACCTTGACGCCCTCTTCGTACAGGCGCACGCCGTAGCTCAGCGTGTCGTCGCCGCCAATCGGAATCAGGAAGTCAATGCCCAGCCAATCCAGGTTGGCCAGCACTTCCTTCGTCAGGTCGTTGCGCTCTTCGCTGTACTTGTCGCGCAGGTGTTCCGGCACAGCGCTCTTCTTCACCTTGCCGGGGTTGGTGCGGGAGGTGTGCAGGAAAGTGCCGCCCGTGCGTCCGGCGCGGTTCACCAGCTCCTCGGTCAGCACGCTGAAGTTGCCGCTGTTGTCGTAATCCTTTTCGCGGACGATATCAATCAACCCGCCCCACCCGCGGCGCAGGCCGATGACCTTGTAGCCCTCGCGGAGTGCGCGAATGGTAACGGCGCGGATCGCCGGGTTCAATCCCGGAACGTCTCCTCCGCCGGTCAGGATGCCGATGACGCCTTTGTGCGACTGAATGTTTGCCATTAGACAAGTCTCCCAGTGATGCTAGTTCGCTCCATTGCACTATAAATCAACTTGCCGTCTTCCGGGTGCCCGCTCGCGGCTGAAAACCAAACGGCGTGACCATGATCACGCCGCCCGGTGAGAGTGTGCTGCTCAGGGATCTGCTACTGCTTAGCCGCGTCCGCGGACTGGGTCGTCACATTCTCCGGCCCGTTCTTCGCCTCCGGCCCGGGATGCCGTTTCAGGTCCCAGATGCCGCTGGCGTATTCCAGAATCGTGCGGTCGCTGCTGAACTTGTGCGAGCGCGCCGTGTTCAGCACGCTCATGCGCCGCCACTTGCCACTGTCGTTGAAGTCGGCGTTGATCTTCTCGTTGATCTCGATGTACTGCGGCAGGTCGGCCAGGTGGTAGAAGCGGTCGCCGCGGTTCACCAGTTCGTCGAAGATCCAGCGGAACAGCCCCGGCTCGTTGCGCGAGAAGCGGTCGTTCAGGAAGCAGTCCAGCACGCGCTTAATGCGCGGGTCACTGTCGTAGTACTCGCGCGGATTGTAGCTGCCGGCTTGCTGCATGGCCTCAATCTGCTCTGCCCGCAGGCCGAAGATGTAGATGTTGTCCTCACCCGCCTCTTCGGCAATCTCGATGTTGGCGCCGTCCCAGGTGGCCACCGTCACGGCGCCGTTCATCATCAGCTTCATGTTGCCGGTGCCGCTGGCCTCCATGCCGGCCGTGCTGATCTGCTCGCTCAAGTCGGCGGCTGGAATAATGCTCTCTGCCAGTGAGACGCGGTAGTCCGGCAGGAACGCCAGGCGCAGCCACTGGTTGGCCTTGGGGTCCTTGTTGATCACCGCCGCCACGTTGTGGATCAGCTTGATGATCTGCTTGGCCGCCCAGTATCCCGGCGCGGCCTTGCCGGCAAACAGAACGGTGCGGGCGGCCGCCGGCTGGTGGCCGTCTTCCACAATCTCCAAATAGTCGTGGATCACACGCAGCACGTTCAGCAACTGGCGCTTGTACTCGTGGATGCGCTTGATCTGCACGTCGAACAGCGAATGCGGGTCGGTCGCCACTCCCGTCTCATCGCGAACAATGCGCGCCAGCCGCAGCTTGTTCTGCAGTTTGACATCGGCAAAGCGTTCCTGGAACGCGGCATCCTGCGCCAGCGGCTCCAGCTTCTTCAGCTCCGTCATGTCGGTCACCCAGTTTTCGCCGATGCTCTCGCTCAGCAGCCGCGAAAGGTGGGGATTGGTCTTCAGAAGCCAGCGCCTGGGAGCCACGCCGTTTGTCTTATTGCTGAACTTCTCCGGCCACAGCCGCGCGAACTCCGGCACCAGCACGGTCTTCACCAGCTCGCTGTGCAACGCGCTCACGCCATTCACGGCGTGGCTGGCCACAATGGAGAGATGGGCCATGCGCACGTTCTTGTCGTGGCCCTCTTCAATGATGCTCATCCGGCGCACTTTTTCGCCGTCCACCCAGCTGTACGCCGTCAGCGAGCGCAAAAAATTGTAGTTGATGTTGTAGATGATCTGCATGTGGCGCGGCAGTACACGCTCCATCAGCGCCACGCCCCACTTTTCCAACGCCTCGGGCAGCAGAGTGTGGTTGGTGTAAGCCACCGTCTTCTGCGTGATCTCCCAGGCGTCTTCCCAGTTCAGATTGTTCTCGTCCACCAGCACGCGCATCAGCTCGGCCACGGTCAGCGCCGGATGTGTGTCGTTCAACTGGATGGCCACCTTTTCGTGGAAGTCGTCGAGCGAGCTGTGGTGCGCCAGGTAGCTGCGCACAATGTCGCGCACCGCGCAGGAGACCAGGAAGTACTCCTGCACCAGGCGCAGCTCCTTGCCGGCCATCGCGCTGTCGCTCGGGTACAGCACGCGGCTGATGTTCTCGCTGCCGATCTTCTGCTCCACGGCGCGGATGTAATCGCCGCGGTTGAAGATCTCAATGTCAAAGTCGTCGCTCGAGCGCGCCTGGAACAGCCGCAGGTAGTTCACCGTGTGGCCGTTGTAGCCCACCACCGGCATGTCGTTCGGCACGCCCACCACCACCTGGTAGTCCAGCCAGTTCTGGCGGCTGCCGCTGCGCTCCCGCGCGTTCTCCACCCGTCCGTACAGGGGGATGACGATGGCCTCTTCCGGCCGCTGAATCTGGAACGGCGTGCCGCTGATCTTCCAGCGGTCGGGCTTTTCCTTCTGGAAGCCGTTGGAGATCTCCTGGCGGAACATGCCGTACTCGTAGTCAATGCCGTAGCCGTAGCCCGGCATGTCGAGCGTCGCCAGCGATTCCAGAAAGCAGGCGGCCAGCCGTCCCAGGCCGCCATTGCCGAGGCCCGCGTCGGGCTCGCTTTCGAGCACCTGCTCCAGGCGCACGCCAAATTCGCTCAGCACGCCGTCCAGCACCTCGTTCAGGCGCATGTTGCATACGGTGTCACCCAGCAGGCGGCCCATCAGGAATTCCATGGAGAGGTAGTAAAGGTGCTTGGCGCCAGCCTTGCGATAGCGCTCGCCGGTGGCCTGCATCTGGTCCACAAACAGGTCGCGCACGGCCAAAGAGACCGGTACCAGCAGTTCGGCCGGGGTCAGGTGGTCCATGGGACGCACCAGGGTGTAGCGCACGTGGCGTTCAATGTGCTCGCGCAGGTTCTGCGCAATGGTGGCCGAGGAATCAAATGGAACTTGCGACATAGTTATTCAATCGTCCAATATCAGGAAAAGGTGAACCCGGCCTGAGCGTTTCCGGAGGTCATAGTCATCCGGAGGGAACAGCTTTGCGGCGGAACGCCAATTGGGAAGACCCCAATCCCGGCAGCGTACCCGGCTGCGGGAAATCGGTGGCAGCGTTTCCACCTCTCTCCCAAGAATTCTACGCAGTTTGTCTGCGCATTGCGAACCTATCTGCACCATTTGTGGTGCACACCCTGTGCTCCGCATGTGGAAAACCTCGGCACGGAATGACTCCGTTAAACTGTCAAGCGAAAAACCCTTACATTGCAACCAAATATTGATATTTCGGCTGGCCTTTCCCTAGTTACAATTGAACTCGCAGATCACCCTGACACAACACCTGTACTGCAGTACCAGCAAGTCGAAGTAACGCCGGGGCCAGGGCCCACAGAGGCAATTCGCCCGGCATAAGGTTCATGAACTTTGCGCGCTTATCGGTGCGCTTTAACGTCGTTTCAGGAGACTCACAACCATGAAGGAATTCACAGGTAGCCGTTCTCCGCGGTTGCTGTTGATGCTTCTTTTCTGCTTCCTTTTCCTCCTGTCCACCACCGCCGTATTTGCTCAGTCCACCACGGAGGGCGCCGTTGGCGGCACCGTGGTTGACCCGCACGGCAGCGTCATTCCCGGCGCCACGGTGACAGTGAAGAACTTAGGTACCGACCAGGCCGTCACGGTCAGCACCGACACCCAGGGCTTCTTCCGCGTAGGCGGACTGAACCCGGCTACGTATTCGGTCGCCGTTGTCGCCACGGGCTTTGCTCCCTATCGCGCCTCCAACGTCATCGTCACGGTCGGCAGTCTTACGCCGGTCAATCCTAAGCTCACCATCGGAACCAGCGAGCAGGTGGACGTTTCGGCTGAGACTCCGCTGATCAACGTCACATCGGCAGATTTCGCTCCTACCCTTAACGAAACCGCAATTGAGAACCTGCCCATCAACGGCGGCCGCTGGTCTGCTTTCGTCATGCTGACCCCCGGTGTCGTCAGCGATTCCAACGGCTTCGGACTGGTCAGCTTCCGCGGCACCTCCACCCTTCTGAACAACGTCACGGTGGACGGCGCTGACAACAACCAGGCGTACTTCTCCGAAGAGCGCGGCCGCACCCGCGCCGGATACTCCACCGCCAAGGTCGCCATCCAGGAGTTCCAGGTCAACACCTCGAACTACTCCTCGGAATACGGCCGTTCCGCCGGTGGCGTCATCAACACGGTCACCAAGAGCGGCACCAACCACATCCACGGTGAGGCGTTCTACTACGATCGCGACAACGCGCTCGGAGCCTTCAACCCGTTCACTACGCTCACCAGCTACAACGCCACCACCCAAACGGCCACAACGTCGCCCTACAAGCCGATTGACGTCCGCAAAATGGGCGGCTTCGGCATCGGCGGCCCGCTCGTCAAGGACAAGCTCTTCTGGTTCCTTGCCTACGACCGTTATCAGCGCAACTACCCCGGCACCGCGGTGCCCAACAGCGCCACCAGCTTCTTCTCGGTGCCTGCCGGCAGCATTGCGGCAACCGGCGCCTGCTCGTCCGCCATCGGCGGCACGCTCAGCGCCTGCCAGTTGGAGTCTGAACTTCTGTACCAGAGCACCAGCGCTGCCCACATGGCCACCATTACCCCGGCACAGTACGCCGTCGGCCAGGCCAAGTATGTCAACGCTCTGTTCGGCAACGGTTCGCAGCTCGGATTGCTCAGCATCACCGGCCCCACGCCGCGTACCGGCGACCAGGACATCTTCTTCCCGAAGTTGGACTGGGTCGTTGATTCCAAGAATCACGCTTCGTTTGAAGTGAACCGTATGCGCTGGTGGTCGCCCGCCGGCATCCAGACCCAGTCCACCAATGCTTATGGCGTGGACAGCTTTGGCAACGACTACGTCAAGGACACCTGGGGCGTAGCCAAGTGGGATACCCTGGTCAACAACAACGTCAGCAACCAGATCCGTCTGCAGATTGGCCGCGACTTCGAGTTTGAAAACAACCAGTCTCCGTCGGCTTATGAGAACCAGACCCTGGTGAACCCGACCAGCCCGACCACCAATGCGGGCATCGGCTATGCCAATCCCTACGGCCTGCCGCCCAACGTCAACGTGGGCAGCTTCCAGTGGGGCACCCCGCTCTTCCTGAACCGCAAGGCCTATCCGGATGAGTACAAGACCCAGATCGCCGATACCATCACGATCAGCAAGGGTCAGCACAACCTCCGCTTTGGCGTTGACTTCATGAACGCCAACGACAAGATCAACAACCTGTACGAGCAGTACGGCTACTTCAGCTACAGCGGACTGCCGACCTACTTTGCAGGCTTGATTGACCCGGCGCACAAGTACTACAGCACCTTCTACCAGGAGTTCCAGGGAACGGCGATCACCACTCCGGTGCAGACCTACCGCTTCTCCACCAACGACTGGGCCATCTTCGGCCAGGACGATTGGAAGGTGAATCGCCGTCTGTCAGTCAGCCTCGGCCTGCGCTTTGAGACCGAGCTCCTGCCGAGCACCTACGACAACCTGGTCACCACCGTGCAGGTCGGTAGCCAGACCATCAATCCCGGCAGCCTGCCTTCGCCCTCCAAGAACTGGGGACCGCGCGTGGGCTTTGCCTATGACGTCTTCGGCGACAGCAAGACGGTTCTGCGTGGCGGCTACGGCATCTACTTCGGCCGTCTCATCAACTCCACGCTCTTCACCGGCATGACCACCACCGGTTCGCCGAATGGTCAGAACGCTTACTCCATCAAGGGCAGCGCCGCCGCGGCGCCTGCTTTCCCGGAGATCTTCCCCACCAGCGCCAGCTTCACGGCGGGCACCTTGAGCCTGGATTACATTGATCCGAAGTTCAAGCAGCCGGAGATCAACGAGATTGACTTGACCTTGCAGCGTCAGCTGCCTTGGGGAATCGTCGCTTCTGCCAGCTACCTGGGCAGCTACGGCCGTCACCTTGCACAGTTCAATGACATCAACCTCGCGGCTCCCGGAACCCCCTACTGCGCCAGCGCCAGCGGCGCGCAGGTGGCACTGGTCGCCAATGCCTGCCCCGTGGCCGACAGCATCAAAACGCCGCCGAGCACGGTCAGCTACGCGCTCAACAACGGAACGGTCACCGGTCTGCCTCTGTCGGCACTGCCGTCCAAGGCTCTGACTTTGCCGTTCTACACCTCGCGCCTGAACTACGGTTACGGCACGATCACGGACATCTTCAGCGGCGTCAACTCCAGCTACAACGCTCTTGCGGTGCAGTTGGAAAAGCGCCTCAGCCACCACGTCCAGTTCTCGGCCAACTACACCTGGTCGCACGCCCTGGACTTCGGCATGAACAACACCACCGGCGCGGGCTCGAGCAACTTCATCGATCCGCTCCACAAGAAGTTCGGCATGTACGGCGACGCCCTGACCAACGTGCCCAATCGCTTCACCTTCAGCGCTCTGCTCCAGGCTCCCTGGCAGCACAAGGGCTGGTTGAAGTACGCGGTTGACGGTTGGCAGGCTTCCCCGGTCGTTCAGATCCAGAACGGCTTGGGCAACACGCTGCAGACGGCCTCCTCGTATCCGACGGTCTACGTCGGCACGCAGGAGTTCCAGAGCGTGTCCAGCGGCATGACCGGTGCCGGCGGCTCCTGGCAGATTCCGGGAACCGAGCGTAACGGCTTCCGTCAGCCCAACACCTACGTGGTTGACCTGCGCCTGGCCAAGCAGTTCCAGGTTTGCAAGCAGTCGAAGGCTGAGTTCTCGGCCGACGCCTTCAACCTCTTCAACCATCGCAACGTGACGGGCGTTAATACCACCAGCGCCTACACCATCTCCAGCCCGAGCAGCGGAACGGCCGGCGTTACTGAGAATCCGACCATCATTCCGTACTCGAGCGCCGTCAGCAGCACGAACAGCTCGCTGTTCAACGCGCCGAGCTCGGCTAACAGCAACTTCGTGTACGGCGTCCGCCAGATTCAGTTTGGCGTCCGCGTGATGTTCTAAACACTAAGTTGCCCTGAACGCAACACGGCGGCAGCGCTTCGGCGCTGCCGCTTTTTCATGCTGACAGATGTAATTTTCAGAAATAAGAGGTGTCATCCTGAGGCGTAGCCGAAGGACCCCAGTACGGATGGCGCAGCCCAAACCGGCTAAGGTCACCCACCGCAAGTTTTGTGCCCTTGTCCTTGTTTCAACCCAGCAAGAAAGGAGCGCCTCTTCGGCGCTCCCTTGTGGATTAAATCCAAAAGCTTCTCGTTCTTGAACCTCTAAGCAGCAGTTACTTGCGCACGCCGATGTTCAGTTCCTTCAGTTGCGCGTCGCTCACCGGCGTCGGAGCCTCCATCATCAGGTCGGTCGCCGCCGCCGTCTTCGGGAAGGGAATCACCTCGCGCAGGTTCGCCGCCCCGGCCAGGATCATGACAATGCGGTCCAGTCCCAGGGCGATGCCGCCGTGCGGGGGCGTGCCGTACTGCAAAGCTTCCAGGAAGAATCCGAAGCGCAGCTTCTGCTCGGCCTCATCCATCCCGAGTGCCTCGAAGATCTTCGCCTGCACCTCCTGCTGGTGGATACGGATCGAGCCTGAGCCCAGCTCCGTGCCATTCAGCACCACGTCGTAGGCGCGCGCGCGGATCGCTCCCAGCGCCGAATCCGGATCGTGCAAGGCCTTGACGCCCTCGGCCAGCAGTCCTGCGTGCTCCTCGTGGATCGAGGTAAACGGATGATGCGCAAAGGTCCAGCGGTTGCTGCCTTCGTCCCACTCAAAGCTCGGGAAGTCGGTGACCCAAAGGAATTTGTACGCCTTCTCTTCAAACACCTTGTGGCGCGCGGCATACTTCTGTGCCAACGCCAGTCGCAGCAGTCCCGCCTGGGTGTACACAGCATAGGCGGCGCGCTGCAGCCGGCGAGCGTCCGTGGTGTCGGTCGCCTCGGCCTTTTTCGGAGCCCCGACCAGCACCAGCAGGTCGCCCTCTTCGGCCCCGCAGGCCGCGCGAACTTTGGCAATCGCCTCCGGCCAGGTCTTCTCCAGCCGCTTGATGTCGTCAAAGTACTTGATGACCTTGGCCTGCTTCTCACTCAGCAGCCCCTTGTGGTCGTCGCGCTCCTTGCGGCTCAGCTCGCCCACCTTTGGAGTGCGAATGGCCACCACGGGCAGCGCCGTATCCACCTGCAGAGTCTCCCAGGCATCGGCCGGGAAGAACTCTTTCACCCCGGTCATTGCCGGCAGCCGCAGGTCGGGCTTGTCAATGCCATACAGCCGGATGGCCTCGTCGTAGGGCATCTGAGGGAAGGGCCGCTCGATTGTGACTCCAGCGGCGGTGAAGGCCGCGTCCAGGAATCCCTCCACAACGTCGTGAATGGTCTTCTCGGTGGGGAAGGCCAGCTCGAGGTCAATCTGCGTGAACTCCGGTTGGCGGTCGGCCCGTAGATCCTCATCGCGGAAGCAGCGCGCAATCTGGAAGTAGCGGTCCATGCCGCCGATCATCAGCAGTTGCTTGAAGATCTGCGGTGACTGCGGCAGCGCGTAAAATTCGCCGGGATGCACACGGCTCGGCACCAGGTAATCGCGCGCACCCTCGGGAGTCGAGCGCGTCAGGATCGGCGTTTCAATCTCGTAGAAGCCTTCGCCCGCAAGAAAATTACGGATGGCCAGTGTCACCCGGTGGCGCATCTCCACGTTGTAGTGCATCTCCGGGCGCCGCAAATCCAGGTACCGGTATTTCAG
>Ga0302278_10007271_pt1 | contig 10242 bp, 4 predicted proteins | sample III_Bog_N3_2_FD_194543 | JGI IMG/M metagenome (GOLD analysis project Ga0302278, IMG submission 194543) | Peat permafrost microbial communities from Stordalen Mire near Abisko, Sweden - III_Bog_N3_2 | ecosystem: Environmental > Terrestrial > Soil > Wetlands > Peat | place: Sweden: Abisko... | reverse complement strand
AGTCGAGAAGCCTGTTGAAAAATCTGTGGAGAAGGAGGAAACTAAACCAAGTAGCGAGGCACCCCATGAGTCCACAAGTCGAAGTGAAGCCGGAGGAGGACGCCCGGCTACCGATACTGGAAGCCGAGATAGAGAGGGAGTGGCGGAACCACCGGCCAGGGTACGTGAAGAATCTCCTGAGCGCGAACCGGCTGAGGGAACAAGTCCATCAAACGGCGCTGAGTTGCATCCGAGTGGCGAACGAGTACGAGGAACGGGGACACGGAGCGGACCAGGCGAGGGAAGCGCAGCAAGCCTTGATTCATCCCCAGCGCAACCAGTCGTAGACGCAGCCAACAAGCAGCAGCGCAAGCGTACCAAACTCAATCAGGACTGGTTTGAAACTCCGGAAGACTGGCAGGCACCCACTGGGACAATGGCCCGGCTGGATGGCAACATTGCCGCCCTTGAAATTCTCCGCGACGTTCAGAAGAATCCCCGCAAAGTGACAGACGATGAGAAGGCCAAACTCGCGGCCTATGTTGGCTGGGGTGCGCTCTCGAAGGTGTTCGATGAGAACTATCTCCGCGTCTCGTCGTGGGAGCGCAGGGAAGAGACAGCCGAGAAGAACCGCTGGCGCGAGGCTCACAAGAAACTCAAGGAACTCCTGAACCCAGCCGAGTACGATGCTGCCCGCCGGTCTACTCAAAACGCCCACTACACTTCGCCAGATGTCGTCCGGTTCATGTGGGATGCCGTCAAGCGGATGGGGTTCAAGTCGGGCAACGTGCTGGAGCCGTCCATCGGTGTAGGCAACTTCTTCGGGATGATGCCGCCCGAGATCCGCACCCAGGTAAACGGGGTGGCCGATGAACTCGACCCAATCACCCACGGCATAGCCCAGTTGCTCTATCCCGGCGCCACCGTCTTTAACAAAGACTTCGTTGAGCTCATCATCCCCGACAACGAGATTGACCTCGCCATCGGGAACGTTCCATTCGGAGAAGCGGTTTACGACCCAAAGTACCCGAAGATGAAGGCTCGCATCCACGACTACTTTTTCGTGAAGTCGATGGACAAGGTAAAGCCCGGCGGGATGGTTGCCTTCATTACCAGCACCGGGACGATGAACAAGGCCAGCCCGGCCATTAGGCATATCCTTGCATCTCAGGCTGATCTGGTTACAGCCTTCCGCCTTCCTTCTTCGGCGTTCAAAGCCAACGCCGGAACTGATGTCACAACCGACGTTATCTTCCTGCGCAAGCGCATGCCCGACGAGAAGCCCGGTGGCGAACCGTGGATTGCGTCAAGTCCGATGGAGGTTCCCGTTGAGGACGAGGACCGTACCCACCCGCTGAACGTCAACGAGTTCTACCAGAAGCACCCTGAGAATATGCTGGGCACCCCTACCGCGTCGGGACGCATGTATGGCGGCCTCAACTTCATGCTCAAACCGAGCGACAAGCCGATTGATGAGTTGCTCAAGACCGCACTGGCCGGCATCCCCAAGGGCGTCCTCGGCCCGGCGTCGGTCTCGAAAGCATCCGGCATGGACACGGCATCCACCGACGCGAACTACGCGCCTGACGAGTTGAAGGAGTATCAGTACACCGTTGACAAGGGAGCCTTGAAGCAGCGCATCCAGGGTAGGTTGGTTCGGCCGGCATCCGTCATCGACAAGAGCGGTGTAGTCAACACATCCAAGGTTGACCGCATCAAGGCGATGGTTGGATTGCGGGACAAACTCAATGCTCTCATGGCGGCAATGGCGACCATGCCCGACGAGGAATCCCCCAACGAATTCATCGCTCTCCAGCGCGAGGACCTGCGCAAAGCCTACGATTCGTTCGTCAAGCAGTACGGATACTTGAACTCGACCTACAACGGATTGTTCCGCGAGGACCCGCACTACCCGCGCCTGCTGGCCCTTGAGAACTACGACAAGGCCAAGAAGAAGGGCGAGCCTGCCGACATCTTCAAGAAGCGCACCATCTTCCCGCGGCAACCGTTAAAGATCGTTTCAGATGACCCCAAGGAAGCCCTCCAGCAGATCATGGGAGAGCGCGGCTATCCGGATGTCAATCTGATGGCCCAGCTCCAAGGTAAGGAACCCAAGGGCGTTGCTGCCCGGTTGGTGAAAGATGGCCTGATCTTCCGCGATCCGGTCTCGGGCGAGTACGAGACGCGGGAGAAGTACCTCTCAGGCTACGTCCGCGACAAGCTCGATGACGCCAAGAAAGCCGTTGAGCAGGGTCTGGAAGAATACAAACCGAATGTCAAGGCACTGGCCGATGTTCAACCGAAAGACCTTGAAATCAGTGATGACGCCGAAACCTCCATATCTGTGCGGCTGGGTGGGACATGGATTCCCATTCCTGCGCTGGAGCAATTCTTCGAAGAGACGTTCAAATCGGGTGCGGACATCGGCTACGCTGGCGGCACATGGAACGTCGCGGCCAACAGCCCATGGACCCCGGAACTCGTTACCGAATGGTCTGGTGGCGGGGTCAAGGGCGATGAATTGTTCCAGCTTGCCCTGAACCAGAAGCAACCAACCGTCTACTTCCCCAAGAACAGCGACGGCACAGGCGGTGGGATTGATGCTGAACGGACAACCGGAGCGCGCGCCATGCAGGAGCGTATCCGCAACGAGTTCCAGAAATGGGCTGGCAAGTCGAAGGAATGGAAATCTCCACTCGAAAAGGCTTATAACTACGCTTTCAACAATCTCGTCACCACCGAGTATGACGGCTCACATCTCACCTTCCCCGGAATGAATCCGGCCATCAAACTCAAAGCCCACCAGGTCAACGCCGTGTGGCGCATGCTGCAGGATGGCAAAGCCCTGCTGGCCCACGAGGTTGGAGCGGGCAAGACGTTTGAGATGGTTGCGGCGGTTATGGAAGGCAAGCGCGTCGGGCTGTTCAAGAAGCCGATGCTTGCGGTCCCAAACCATATTGTCGATCAGTTCCGGAAAGAGTTCCTCTTGCTCTATCCCGGTGCCAATATCCTTGTCCCGACCGAGGAAGACTTCGACTCGAAGAACCGCCAGCGCATTATGAGCCAGATTGCAACCGGCGACTATGACGCGATCATTCTTCCCCACTCCCAGTTCAACCTCTTGGACATCTCGCCCGAACGCCAGTTGGTGACGGGAGAGAAACAGATGGATGAGTTGGAAGAGACTCTCCACGCCATGAGGAAGACGGCCGACAAGCGCGATCGCTCGGTAAAGGAACTGGAGAAAGCGAAGGAAAAGCTCCGGACGCGCATCGCTCAACTACGCAATCTCAAGGCCGACAAAGCCATCAACTTTGACGATACCGGCGTGGATGCTCTGTTCATCGACGAGGCCCACGAGTACAAGAATCTGACGTTCTACACCAAAATGACACGCATTGCCGGGATTCAGCAGGGTAACGCCAAGCGCGCTCTCCGGTTGAAGATGAAGACCGAATACCTCCAGGACAAGAACAAGGGGCGCGGCGTCTTCTTTGCCACAGGCACACCAGTCCAGAACACCATGGCCGAACTTTACACCATGATCAAGTACGTGGCGCCGGAAGTCTTGGAGAAGGCTGGAATCCGTTTCTTCGACGATTGGGCGGCCAACTTCGGCTCAACGATCACGGCAATGGAACTCTCGGCCGACGGGCGCACATTCAAGGCGCGCACCAAGTTTGCCCGGTTCCAGAACGTTCCTGAGTTGATGCAGATGTTCCGGTCCTTTGCCGACGTGAAGACCGCAGCGGACCTGAACCTTCCCCGTCCCGAACTCGAAGGCGGCAAGCCCATCATCGTGTCCGTGCCTGGCAGCGAGATACTGGACCGCTACGTTCAGGACCTGATGTATCGCGCGGCTCATCTCCCCAAGGACCCCAAAGACGACAACATGCTCAAGATCGTCAGTGAGGGCCGGAAGGCAGCTACGGACCTGCGCCTACTGGACCAGGAGATTGCCGACGAGCGCGACTCGAAGATCAACGTTGCAGTTCGCCAGATTCGCCGGGAATGGGAAGAGGGAAAGGAAGACCATTCTACTCAGATGGTCTTTCTCGATATGTACCGGGCGACCAACGCTGAAGACAAAGAACTCCTGAACCTGTACGACGACATGCGGAAGAAACTCATTGCGTCGGGAGTTCCAGCGCACGAGATTGCCGTCATTGGGGAGCACAACACCCGCCTGAAACGGCAGGCACTATTCGACAAGATGAACGCCGGCACAGTTCGCGTCCTGCTTGGGTCAACTCAGAAGATGGGTTCTGGCACCAATGCGCAGCAGAAGTTGAAGGCTCTCCACCACATCGACTTGACGTGGAGACCAGGAGACCTCACCCAGCGCGAGGGACGTATCCTGCGTCAAGGTAATGAGAACAAGACCGTCCGCATCTACAACTACCTGACCGAGCGCAGTTTCGATGCCTACATGGCCCAGACGCTGCAATCGAAAGCCGAGTTCCTGTCTCAGATATTGAGTGGGCGCGCGAAGGGGCGGACGGCTCTCGACGCGGCGGCCGACATGGTTCTCTCGCTCGAAGAGATGAAGGTTGCAGCCTCGGGCAACCCGGACATAAAGAAGAAATATGACCTTGAGATGCGCCGGTCGCAACTCTACTCGCTTGAACGGGAGTTCGCGGCTAAGCTCCGCGAAGTGAAGTGGCGCGCGGAATCAGCGGAGTTGTCTGTCGCCAGCGCCAAAACACGCGCGTCCGCTCTTGAAAAGACCCAGGCGAAGATCGACGCCATCAGGGGCCCGGAGGGTGAGGGCTTCGAGATGGAGGTAGATGGCCAGAAGTTCACAGATCGTAAAGCTGCGACCGAGTACCTCGAAGCAATGAAGGAGTTGCCACAAGGCACATTCTGGATGAAGGTGAACGGGATCAACGTCTCGGTCAAGCCTCGGGTAGAGAATGTTCTCGGTGGAAAGGGCGAAGACGGCAAGACTACTCACATCGAGTACGCTCTCGAATACGAGAACCGTGATCACACGACACCCGAACAGACGATGGCATCGCTTGGCCGGTCAATCGAGTCCAGGCTCCGCGAAATACCGAGCGACATCCGGCGCAGTCAGACTGTTGCTGAGCGCGAGGAAGAGGATGCACGGCGCTACCGCGAGCAGTTGAAGAAGAGAGACTTCCCGGAAAAAGACGAACTTGACAAGGTTGAGAAGGACTTGCGGGAGGTAGAGAAGCGGCTCGGCCTGGGAAACATCAACACCGGCTCCCAAGCGAGCGGTGAAGAGGCGCAGGCGGACGTTGATGCCGAAACGCCGGAAGAGGAACCAGCCGACAAGGATGAGGACTCGGAGGACGAGAAGGACGAGCCTGAGCCCGGCACACTGAAGCCAAATAAACCACAGTCCGACCTCGGCAGCACCTTCCATTCCGGCTTTGCCGACCCCGAGCTATTCAAGCGTCTCTTCCCCGACTTCGCGCAGAGCATCAAGGAATGGGCGAGTGACGAGCCGACGACGGCCACAGAAGAGAAGGAACTCATCCGGCAGAAGGCTGGCGAGATGGACCGGCGTGTAGCCATCGCCGTGCACATGCTCAAGGGCGCATCGAAGGCATGGCGCTCACGCTCTCACGAGGAATCCATTCGCTTCTGGAACGCTGTCGAGAGCGGTGACCTGTCCCGGCTGGGACCCAATGACCGTAAACTGGCGGAAGTCTTTGCCGCGGCTTTCGATTCGATGAAGGCGCAACTCCAGAAGCTCAAGCCGGAGCTGCTGCGCAACTACATCGAGAATTACTTTCCGCACATCTGGGAACGTCCGTCTCAGGTGGGCGCAACGGTCAAGGGCCTGCTCACCGGCAAGCGTCCATTGCAGGGCAAAGCTTCATTCCTAAAACAGCGCACCATCCCGACGATGCAGGATGGTCTCGACCTCGGATTTAAGCCACTGAGTTGGAACCCGGTCGATTCATTCCTGTTGAAGTATGCGGAGATGGCGCAATTCCTGATGGCTCACCAGACCCTCGACGTGATGAAGAAGTCGGGAACGGCCAAGTTTGTTCGCGGCAGTAAGCCTGCTCCCGACGGCTGGACCCTGCTCGACGATAGGATCAGCACGGTATGGCGCCCAGCAACGATGATCGACGAGGACAAGGTTGAAGACGCGACTTACGACAAGACCTACACTGGAGGGAAACGCCCCATCCCCTCGATAGCTATTGAGGACCTCGAAGACGCGCAGTACACCGGCATGGTCCTAGCGGGCCACTACTACGCGCCCAAGGACGCGGCCAGGGTTTTCAATAACTACGTCTCCAAGGGCTTCGCGGGCCGTAGCACGATCTTTGATATTGCCCGCTGGCTCAACAGCAACCTGAACACCCTGCAGCTCGGAGTGAGCGCCTTCCACGCTTCGATGATTACCGGCGTGGGAATTACGTCGGACCTGGCTCTCGGCGTCCAGCAGCTCACGGAAGGCAAGCCGGTGAGTTTTGCCAAGGCTGCTATCCGCACCCTGGCGTTCCCCGTCTCGGCTTTGAACACCGTCCGCAACGGCATGAAGCTCATGCGCTCCTATCTAGATCCGGTCAAGTACCCAGAGATGGCGAAGGAGGCCGAAGCCATGGCGGTGGCCGGCGGCAGGTTGAAAGAGAACACGATCAAGATTCGCGCACTCGACACAGCAATCAACGCTTTCAGCAACAAAGCGTACCTCAAGGGACTGTCGGCCATTCCCGGCGCCATCCTGCAAAGCCTGACGTCTCCGATCATGGAGCATTACGTCCCGGTGATGAAGCTCGGCATCTTCTACGGCATGGCCCACGACATCCTTGACGAGCACTCGCGCGGGAAGATCAACAGCATACAGGTTCGCACCCGTCTCGACGAGGCATGGAACTCGGTCGACAACCGAGCTGGCCAGATGGTCTACCGGAATCTCTTCTGGAACCGTGCCATGCTCGATGTGCTGCAGGTTGGAACCCGGTCGGTGGGATGGAACTACGGAACCTTTGCGGAGGCGTTCGGAGCCGTCAAGGGAACGGCGCGCGCTGCGGTCGCGGCGGCAACAGGAAAAAAGCCGAGGCTTACCCCGTCCATGGCCTTTGCACTGGCGCTACCGATCACGACGGGGCTGATGTGCGCGGCGCAGAACTATATGAGGACCGGACACTCCCCCGACACATGGAAGGACTACTTTTACATCAGGACTACGGATGGCGTCTATCTGAGCCCGCCAACCTACATGAAGGAAGTTTTCAGTTACGCTCACGACCCGCTGGGAACGTTGGGCCACAAGGCTGGACCGCTGGCGGAAGCGACATTTGAACTCCTGCAAAACAAGGACTTCTACGGTGAAGAGATTCGGCACAAGGACGATCCGGTTATCAGCCAATTGGCCGAGGTTGCGGAGTGGGCGGCCAAACAGACCATCCCATTCTCGTTCTCGTCGGCGGGCAAGCTGCTCGAGAACCGCGGCGCGCAGCAGACTCTAGGATCGATGTTGACTGAGGGTATCAAGCACCCAGGCGACATCATTGCCGGTCAACTCGGCTTCACCCAGGCTCCGGCGTTCATCCAGCACTCGGACGCTTTGAATAAGGCCCGCGAATACGGGCAGGAGAACCGGCCATCGGGCACCAAGACCAAGCAGCAGGCCGAGAAGTCTCAAGCGATGCACACGATCGAGGATATGTACCGGTCAAAGAAAGTGGATAAGGATGCGATTGCCGCCTTCAAGAAAGCAGGCATCATCAGCGAAGTCGACTTGCTGCGCGCCCGACTCTACGCGCGTAGCGAACCACTGACGGCCGCTGTAAGCTCGCTGCACTCCGACCAGGCATTGAACGTTTACGTCCTGGCGACACCGGAAGAGAAGAAGGCACTGAGGCCGTTGATTGAACTGAAGCAACGGGAAATCAACAACGATACCGCACCGGACCAAAGGGACGCTTTGAAAAAGGCGTACCGCGAAGCCCTGCACCCCACACCCAGATTCACCGGAACACCGCAAAGCTAGGAGGACCGAAATGCGAATGACGCTCGAAGAACGCCGCAAGCGTAGTGATGACCGCAAGGCGGGAAAGCCGGTGGGGCCCCTTCCACCGCAGGGACCGAAGAAGAAGGATTACAGCGCGCCTAAGCCTTGGGAGACTATCGACGATAAGGTTCACGTCCCCCGGATCATGGACCCGGACCCGAACATCTTCCCTCCGAAACTGCGGCTGGCGCTCCAGCACTATTTAGACTTCGACCCGCGTGATCCTTCCAAGGCAGCCAAGGCAGCCAAGATGGACGTGGAAGAGTTTAGGAAGCATCTCCATTCCCCAGGGGTGCGCACCTGGCTCAAGAACCAAGAGGATGCCATCGACGAGAAGATGGCAGAACTAAGAGCGAAAGCCCGCATGCTCACTCACGACCATCTTGATGCGGCAGTTGTTGACCTCCTCCAGAGCCCAAGCACTCCCGCAGCAGTAAAGGCCACAGTCGTGACAACAGGCTATCGACGATTTGGGATGCTCAAGGACCGGTCTGAGGTCACTGGTGCTGGCGGTGCTGCGCTGGCGTTCGAGTTGGTGAGGATCGGCAGCCGTAAGAAGGAGAGCGATGTCCCCAGCAACGATACATCCTCTCTATAATCCACTCATCTCGCTGCAACCAAAACAGGGCGAAGTCTTCGATCTTGCCGAGTCCAACGTTGCAACGTGGATCGGTGCCGGTGGTGGCCGCGGTGGGGCAAAGTCGCGCTGCATCCAGTCCGTCATGCTGGCGCGACGGCTGGCCAATCCCGGAACTCTGGGAACCATCGTCATGCGTAACTCTGACCAGGTGCGCAAGTACCACGAGGACGCCATGCTCCGCGCGTGGCCCCAACTCAACAACTGCTACCACAAGGGCGACAGGAAACTCACGCTGCCCTTCGCTTCCGGTGCGCCGTCTCAGATCGAATTCAACTACGCTGAAACTCTCGACGACGTAATCCGCCGGTTCCGCTCCGCCAACTACTTTGACATCGCCATCGACCAAGCCGAGCAGTTCACGGAAGAGGAACTCCGCGAAATCAAGCAGGCTGTCCGCTGGCCAGATGTGCCGGAAGGAACCTGCAAGCTCATCCTCGCGTTCAATATGGGCGGGGTTGGTATTGGATTCCTGCGGAAGAAGTTCCACGACGATGAGTTCAATGAGCGTGAAGATCCCAAGTCCTTCGCCTTCGTCCACTTCTTTCCTTACGACAACTGCGAGTGGGTGAGGCCGGCACTTCAGGCCGATGGGCTAACCGTCGAGGATTACTACTCGTGGCCTATCTCCAGGCGCCGGGAATACTGCGCCACCCGCTCAGACTACGGGAAAGCCCTCGTTTCGCAGGACGATGCTCTTGTCCAGCGCGACTTCGACGGGTCGTGGGATTCGCTGGAAGGCGCTTTCTTTACCAGGTCCTTTGATCGCAATTCCAGTGTCCGTCCGCCCGAGGACATCAAGGAACTCATCAAGCCGTGGTGGGAGAAGTGGCTCTCGCAGGACTGGGCGCGCGGCCACTATTGCATCACCTACTGGCATGCGATGGGCGAGATGTCGCCGTCCGAAGTCAAGAGGTATCTGGGCTGGGAAGTGCGCTATGCCCTCAAAGTCATCGTCACCTACCGCGAGTACGTTGCCGGCGGTGAAGCTGCTCCGGACTCAGGTGGAGACCGCGAACTCGACGAGGAAGACATTGGGCGGAAGATCGTCGAGCTTACGCCCGAGAGCGAGCGGACTCAACTCTCTGATTTCTTCCTGTCGCCCGATGCGTTTGGCAAAAAGAACAGCAAGAACACCATCGCTCAGACCGAGGGCGAAATCCTTATGGCCAGCGACATGCCCTACCCGCGCGCGGCGGACAATGACCTTGAGGGTGGCTGGGGGTTGATGTCGAAACTGATGCTGGCAACCAAGCGTAAGGGGCAGCGCGGTGAAGAGGTTTGGCTCATCTCGGCTAATTGTGTCGAGCTGGTAGCGGCGATTCCCCTGGCGATGAGAGACCCCAAGCGGCTGGAAGTCATTCTCAAGACGGACATCGGCGTAGCCCGTATTGAAATGGATTCACTCGATTCCTCCAGGTACGGCCTCAAGAGCAAACTCCAGCCCGGTCAGAAGCCCAAGGAAGTAGAAGCCGAGGAAAAGCTCAGGGTGCTTCAAGAGGCAGGTCTCGACGAGCACTCATTGAATATCTACAGGATTCAATATAGCCAGGAGGCTCGGGTCCCCGACGAGCCAGCCCGCTTAGGCCGCGGACGCGCGACGAGGCGCACGTAGGCGCTCTACGAT
>Ga0302278_10007262_pt1 | contig 10251 bp, 8 predicted proteins | sample III_Bog_N3_2_FD_194543 | JGI IMG/M metagenome (GOLD analysis project Ga0302278, IMG submission 194543) | Peat permafrost microbial communities from Stordalen Mire near Abisko, Sweden - III_Bog_N3_2 | ecosystem: Environmental > Terrestrial > Soil > Wetlands > Peat | place: Sweden: Abisko... | reverse complement strand
GCCGCGGTCTGCGGAGTATTGCCAGGTTCCTCATCGAGCCCTGCCGCGATGACGTAAGGTCCACGCCGCAGAATCAGAGTGTTGGTTTCCTTGAGCGGCACGTGGATTGCCTTGGCAGCTTTGTGCAGCAGGTCTAACACTGCCTCAGCGCCCGAAGCCGAGTAAGTGAGAGCAGCCGGACTTTGCGGCTCGTAGAGCACGAAGCCCTTTCCGACTGCGTGGAGGCCGGTTGCGGACGGCTTAAGACCAAGCGTTTGGAACAGGTGATCGCGGGGCGTGTCGAAGGTGTTGCCGCCGGAGTTCCACCAGTCCTTCGCGTGGTTGTAGGGGTCCTTGTCGTCGTCGAGCACGATGAGCGCGCCGCCAGCCCTGACCCACGACGCAAGCGCGGTATGGAACTGAGGCGAGGGCGGCTTCTGGCCGTCATAGGTGAGCAGCAGGACATTGTAGGGATTGAGAAATCCCTGAGTGGATTTGCCGTATGCGCTTTCAATCTGCACCGGCTCGACCGGCATGCCGCGCATCAGCAGAGGCAGAGCCAGGCCGTAGAACTGCCCAAGATCAGCATCAGAAGGTTGCGGCGCGGCGCGCTGGAACATGAGAGTGTCGGAGACGAGTACGCCGATGTGCTGGGTTCCTGCCGACTCCCAACGCGTGGCCGAGGAGGGTTGCTGCATCTGGCCGAGGGCATGGAAGACGGTTTGCAACTCTGTCTCATAGCCTTTGGGGATGAGGGTCTTCTCGGGGTTGGGATTGGTTGCAGTTGGGTCCGCCGAGGCATGAAGCGACTTGGGGCCGAAGATGCGCTCAGGCCAGGGAAGGAGCTCGTAACGATAAACCCCCGGCTGCAACAGAGAGGCGGTGAGCGTACTCTCCCAATTACTGCGGTAATCGACCCAGGAGTGGTTGGGATTGTCTTCGATGGGATCGTTGAGATACCAGATGCGCTTGCCGGAAGAGCGGGCGATATTTTGCAGCGCGCCGTATTCAAGGAACGCTGTTTCAAAGGTGCGTTCCTTCCTGACTCCCTTGTAAACATTGACGGCGCGCGAGGTTCCAGTCCAAACCTGCGCGATATAGCCATCGGCGCCGACGGCAAGCAGCGACGACTCCGGACTTACAATCTGCCATTGCGCGTAGTTAATAAGTGAGTGCGTGGCCACATAACATGGAATGACGCGATGATGCTGCGCGCCGTATTCCTTGACGGAAGCAAAGACCTGCGCGAGCGCACGGCGGTAGAGATAATACTTGAGCTTGGAGGCGCGATATTGCGCGTCAGGCGAACTGTCAGGCGCCTGCCAGGGCTCATGATAGAAGGCTTGCCACTCAAGCTTGAAACTGTCACTCCATCCGGCACGAGCCCAGAACTCAGGCTCTTCAAGATAGATAGCTTCTGCGCCGGCATCGAGCGCCGCTTCCACTCCTTTGGCCAGATAGCGGCCGTAAGAAAGGCTGGGAGCTATGTAAGGCACTTCGCGCCCGGTGTGGAGAATGAGCGTACCGTTCTTCTCCTGCTGCGTCTCATTCCAGTGCTCTTTGCCGTCGAAGTCGCCGCGCAGGTAAGGAGCGTAGCGTCCCCAGGCGACACCGGTCATGACGGTGACGTGGTAGCCATGCTCGCGCCATGAACTAATTCGAGCGGCCGTGGTGTCATCAATGCCGTAGACCATAACCGTGTCGGCATTGATGTTGGTGCGCGGCGACCATGGACGGCTGGTTTGAAAAAGCAGCCGGTAATCTGGAGCCTGCGCCGCATGAGGCTGAGGCGTTTGAGCCAAGGCAACATGCGGCGTTAAAGGCAATACAAAGACAAACAAGGAACAGAGCGCAATGCGCTGAAGTTTCATTCTCTCCACTTTCATCAGTCAGGCTGCGACATCGAGGGCGGAGCCGCGTTTGGCGCACTGCCCCACTTCTTGTTGGGCAACGGGCCCATTTCGAGAACCAGCTTGCCGCCGTTGGCAATATCGGAATGACTGAACCATGGCTTGTTCCAGGTTTTGCCATTCAGAGTTGCGGACTGGATATAGATGTTCTTCTCGGAGTTGTTATGAGCGACTACCTCGAAGGCCTTGCCGTTGCCCATGTGCAGAGTTACCTGGCTGAAAAGCGGGCTGCCCAAGATGTAATCCGGGCTTGCGGGATTGACGGTGTAGAAACCCATGGCGCTGAGAACATACCAGGAGGAGGTCGATCCTTGATCGTCCATTCCGGGAAATGCATAGCCTGACTTATCGCTGCCGTACATCAGCTTGAGTATCTTCCGCGCCAGCGCCTGCGTCTTCCATGGCTGGCCGGCCCAATCGTAGTAATAGGCAGCCTGCTGATCGGGCTGATTGCCTTGCACATATTGGCCGATGAGGCCCGTGCAATCGCGGCAGATGCCCTTGGGGGTATAGGGGGTGTTGAAGAATGCATCGAGCTTGGCGGCGAACTTATCCCGGCCGCCGAGCAGGTTGATAAGTCCCTGCACATCGTGAGGCTCCAGCCACAGCGTGGACCAGCCGGAGGCTTCTTTCATCATGAAGTTGTAATAGGGCTCCTGCGGATCGAAGGGAGAGATCCATTTGCCGTCCGCGGTTTTGCCGCGAATGAATCCGGTCGACGGATCAAACACATTCTGATAGTTGTGCGCCCTCTTCAGAAACATCTGATAGTCGTCTTCCTTGCCGAGTTTCTTGGCATAGAGGGCCATGGCGGAGTCATCCCAGCTATATTCGAGTGTGGTTGCCGCACCCGCCTTGCCGTCAGCATAGGGAGGGCTCGGATTGCGGTCCGGAACGATATCCGAGATCCAGCCGTTCTGCATATATTCGGCAAGATAGTGGCGCGGGCCGTTGGGGTCCATCGCATTCTTGCGCAGATATTCGTAGGTTGCAGCCCAATCGAAGTTGAGGCCGCGCACCCAGTCACCCAGATACATCTGCACGGCATGGTCGCCATGGAACGAGGTACCCATGTAACCGGATTCGCGCGCCATGTCCAGTTCCGAACGCAGGATGTCTACCTTCACTTCCGGCTCCAGCATCGTGAGCAACACGACCTGGTCACGGCCCGTATCCCAGTAAGGCACGGGGCCGTAGCGGTTGTACTGAGCTGTGCGGACAACGCCGTCCAGGCCGGTGAACTGCTCACCTTTTTGCGCGGTCAGGCGGGGGCTTGCGAAGGAGTGAAAGAGGCAGGAATAGAAGAGCATCTTTTCCTTTTCCGTTCCGCCCTGAACCTCAACCTGGTTCAGCTTCTTAACCCATGCGGCTTCCGCAGCACCGCGTACGCGATCAAAACTCCAGCCTGGCTGCTCGGCCTTCAGGCGCGCTTCGGCCATGGCATAGCTCTCGCCGGATGCGACCTTCACGAGCACCTGTTCGCCGTCAGTCGTCGCAAACTGCACGTACGCGCCGGCATAGCGGCCCGAGATGGTGCGCGTGTCCAGTTCAACATCCTTGTCGCCGATGAGAGGCGCGCGCGTTTGTACGGCAGTGGGAGGAATCTGTTTGAACGTGCCGAAGGCCTTGAACGGCTTGGAGAACTCCGCAACAAAGTAAGTGGCGAAGATGGGGCCCCCGGGCCTGCCGCGACGCGAGACGCCGCGCACGGTATGGTCACCGACAACCTCAATGTCGCCCCCTGCGCGGTTGAGGTCGAGCAGGACATTGGCCTTGGTTGTCGCGGGAAAGGTGAAGCGGAAGATGCCGGTCCATGTGGTTGCAGTGAGTTCCACGCGAGTTTTATAGTCGTCGAGATAGACGGAGTAATAGCCCGGCGAAGATTTCTCGCGCGCCTTGTCATAGACGGAAGCGCTGCGCTCCGGGGGAACCGTCCAGTCGCCCACGACGGGCATCACGGTGGGTCCGCCCATGGTTCCGGTCGAAAATCCGATCATGGTGCGGTTGGGATAGTAATAAGAAGAACCGACGCCGGCGGAGTAATTCACGTCTAGGTTGTTATTGATGGGCGCAAGGTCGGTGGAGCTATGCGGCAGAACCGCACCCGGCGATGTAATGCCGGAGTAAAGCCGCTCACCCGGAGGCGGCGCGTTGCCGATGAGTTTCGGGTCGTCGAGCGGAGCGGTTCCGACCAGTCCGTTTGCATAGTCGATGGGCCTCTTGCCCGCGGCCGGCGCACTCTGGGCCAGCAAAGTGGAGAGAGAGAGACAGCCGGGCAGCAGACAAACGGCCGCCACTCCTGCAACGAGTCGTAAACGCATGGGCAACAAGCTCCTTCACGGCTCCGCGGCTGCACATGCAGCCTGGAGCATCGTAATTGCATTGAGATAGGCTACAAAATCATATGCCGATTTCGGCTGCGTAGAATTCTAGCACTCACGCGAAACACCGCGTCCGCCGCAAAGAAACAGGCAGCGGGAACGGTGCGTTGCCGCGCTGTTCCCACTGCCTGCCGATACCCGCACGTGAGGACTCTAGGACTTGAGGATTCCGACCTGACGGAGGTGCTGCTCGATTTCCTTGTACTCTTCCGGAGTCGATTCGTGATAGGGCCACGAGGGAATTCCGCTGCAGAGGCCCATGACCGAAAGGGCGCACTTGAGGCGGCGGATATAAACCGGCTCGGTTTCGTTCGAGCTCCAGATGGGATCGCCCGCGGCAATCAACTGCTTTTGCGCTTCCTTCATCTCGTCGAATTTGCCCGCGAGGAACGCCTGATAGACGCGCACCGGGAGCGTGGGGAAGATGTTGGCGCCGCCGGGAACTCCGCCGTGTGCACCGGCGATGAGGCCTTCGGCGAGTAAGTGCTCAGGGCCGACAAAGAAGGAATACTCGGGATATTTTTTGCTAACCAAAGCAATAACTTTTTTGAGATAGTCCATATCTCCGGAGCTATCTTTGATTCCCCAGATATTGGGTAACTCGGCAGACTTCAACACGGTCTCCGGCTCAAAGACCATCTTGGTCAGTCCGGGCTGGTTATAGAGGTAGACGGGCAGAGCGGAGTCGCGCGACCAGGTCTCGATCAGCTTGAACAAGTCGCTCTGGCTGTACTGGAAGTAAAATGGGGGCGCAGCCACGACGGCCGATGCGCCGGCCTTGGCCGCGATCTCCGCAACGTGGAGGGACTCAGCATAAGCCGCATCGCTGATGCCGACCAGGATGGGAACCCGCTTGCCGACCTGCGCGCAGACGCGCTCAATCAGTTCGCGCCGCAGGCGATAACTGAGCGCGGGGCCTTCGCCTGTGGTGCCGAGGATAAAGAGGGCATTCACACCGCCGCCGAGAATGTGTTCGACCAGTCTCTCAAGGCCGGGCAGATCCAAGGCATCGAACGAGGCCAAAGGCGTGGCCACGGGAGGAATAATGCCGCGAAGTGGACGCGAATTTGCTGCAGTGGTCATAAGTGCTCCTTGAAATCGAGGTCCTTTTCTCGGCCCCGGTGTTGAATTTAATACAGAGCGCCCTGGTTAGACGGCGACCTGTAAATACCAAGTGGTTGAAGAACCTGTTCGGCGCCCAGCCGCATAAGTCCCAACTCAGTTACAGACTGGAAGAACTGAAAACCTTCCTTATGAAAGCGCAGCACTTCTTCCGCGCTGCCGGCGGGACGGCCAAGAAACTTATGATGCTTTTGCGCCGCTAAGCGAATCTTGCCGATCGCCTCCTGCAGCAGCGGCTCATTTTGCCGTCCACGCAATCCGAGAGAAAAGGACAGATCGCTGGTACCAATAAACATCACGTCAATGCCGGGGGTTGCGGCGATCTCATCCAGATGATCGAGCGCGCGGGCCTCCTCGATGACGCAGATAGTCAAAATGTGCGCATCCGCGGAATCGTAATAACTTCCCTGCTCCGGCCATGTGGTTGCCGCGAGGCCCGCACCGGAACCGCGCAATCCAGCGGGAGGATAGCGGCAAGCCTGCGCCGCGGTGCGCGCCAGATCCGGATCGCCGACAAACGGAAAAATGACACCGCTGACTCCCTGATCGAGTACGCGCTTCGCGGTCCAGACGGCAGTTAGCGGCACACGGGCAAAGACCTGAACATCGAGTCCGCGCGTAGCGAGAACCATGCCGCGCAGGGTTTCCAGAGTAATCGGCGAGTGCTCCATTTCAACCCAGAGAAAATGAAAGCCCTGCTGTGCGCCCATGGCGGCAACGTCCAGATTTGCGGCAGTTACTGTAAGTCCGATGACAAAGTCTCCGGCATCGAGGCGCGCGCGCACACGATTCCATCCTGCTTCCCCACCGCCGGGGGTAACTTGCGACATTGGCAGTTTCTCCATGTTACTTCTGTTCCGTCTTGGCAACGGGCATCAGCCAGACTTCCGCAACCTGACAACCTCTTCCATTGCCACCCAAACCAGCTTCGCGCGCCCAGCTGAGCTTGAGCGCGCCTTGGGAGGTTGCTTCCTGAGGAATTGTAAATTCCTGGGGGGCGGGGGGCCAGGAACGAGTGATGTACGGATGAATCTCAATGCGATCGTTGGCCTGGAGGCGCATTTTGATGCGCGGCGAACTGCCGGCATAGACGACGCGCACCTTGTAAGCGGTTTGCGGGTTGAGCCCTTCATAGCGCAGCTCGATGGGCGCGTCGTAGAGCGCGCCGGCCCAGCGCTTCCAGGCGATGGGCGCCTGCGCGCCCCAATGGTCGGGATAAGAGAACTCAATCAGGGGCGAATGGCGGAAGTCGGGATCTTTCCGGGCTCCGGGGCCGGGAAGGAAATGGGGGCGGTTGGCTATGTTGCCGAGTTCGTCGTAAAAGCCGCCGGGGCCGGGATCGGTACGGGCGAGCAGCTCGCGGATGGCGCGAACCTGCTTGCCGGGCGTGGGTAAAGCGCGGATGGCGGCAATCTGGGCGCGCAGCCAGGGCCCATCGGTGAGCGGTGTGTCGAGGGTGTCGAGATTTGCGCCGCGCTCGACGGCTTCGCCCTGGTAGTCCTCGACAGAGAGCTGCATGTGGATGCTCTGGAAGAGCGCGCAGCCGAGCTCGGTGACGCGGGCGCGCAGGTCCTGCGCCGCGGGCTGAATGGCGGACTCGCGCAGCACCGCGTCGGCGGCGTCGAGCAGGTCCTTCGGGTCGAGGGCGTTTGAGGGATGGCTGACGGCGGAGCAGATCGCGGGATCGCGTGAGCTGGCCGGTTTCAGCGAGGAGGCGGGCGCGGACATAGGCATCGTAGTTCGCGCGGTAATTGGCCTGCTGCCAGCGCCAATTTTGAAGGACCGCAGGAGTGGCGTAGCCCTCCATATCCTGAAAGCCGGACAGCGTGATGTCGACGTGTGAGTTGGTGGCCAGCGAGCCGCGCCAGTTGCGCTCGAGGTTCATCAGCCCCTCGGCAAAGCCGTCCTCGTAACGCGCGCCTATGAAGTAGCGGCTGAACTCGCGCAGGACCGAGACGGGCGCTTGATCGGGATTCCAGCCGAGGCCGCTCCAGACGAACTTGTTGACATCGTCGTTGCAGCCTTCTGAATAACTGACGAAACCCGAGGTTTGCGGCAGGGCGGCATGGATGATGTCAGCCTCGCTCTCCGGGCGGGGATTGATGATTTCGCGGCCTTCGGTGAGCGCATAGGCTATATCCCAGTCGGGAACCGGGTATTGGCAGCTTACGCTGTGGGTTATATCGGGATAGAGACGGATGGGATAGTGCCTGGGTACAGCGCGGCGGAACTCCTCGGGAGATAGCCGCGATTGCGGGCCGAAGGCAACGCCATCGAGCCAGGTCTCCGTGTGGGGATCTTTGAGAATGTCGAGGAACACATTCATCCAGGCTTCATTGAAGCCCTGCGGCGACACCCACATCTGCGCTTTGGGATGGAAGCGGTTGATGTTCTTCTTTTGCTTTTCGAGCAGCGCCATCAGCAGCTTTGGCTCTGTGTCTCCGGGATCGCCGCCGGGGACAAAGATGGCGTCGACGCGGGGCAAAGTCTTGAGCACATCTCCCCATTCCTGAATGGCCGCTTCGACGGTGTGGGGATCGCTGTAGTCCTTGTCCATTGCCGGATACCAGACCGAGACATCGAGCCCGTAGCTGTCAGCGATGCGCGACATTTCAACCATCATGCGGGCGGGCGGCAGAGGAAAGTGCGGGCTGTCTGGCAGATCGTCGGTGCGCGGCGGCATGAGCTCGATGACATTGGTGCCGAAAACCGCCAAGTCGCGAATGTACTGGTCCCACATGTCGACGGACCATCCGTCATAGGAGTTGGTCTTGGGGCGATATCCAAGCTGGTGGCCGCGGACGGGATAGTGAGGACTGCTGGAGCCTTTGAGCAGATTCGCGTCAACCTTGGCAGCCTGCCGCGAGAAGACGATGGAGCGGAGCAACTTGCCGATGCCGAAAAGGAGTCCGCGCTCGTCCGCGCCGAAGACGGCAATCCAGCGGCCGTTGGCGTCGCTTCCGGTTTGCAGGGCAAAGCCCTCGGCGGGCAGAGGGTGGTTTGCTGCGGCCAATCCGGCCACGGGCTGGCCGAGCTTGCCCGAAGCCGCACGCGTACCGGCGTAGATGGTGACAGCGCCGCCTTCGGCCTTGCTGCCGATGGACCAGTCGAGGCCGCAGCGCTTGCGCGACTCTTCCGCAAGCACGCGCGCCGCAGTGGCTTCCCGCGCGGCTGCCGCGCCGGACAACACGATGGACACGCGGCCCAGGTCAATCCAGTCTTCCGCGGTAAACGCATGCAGCCAGCCGGGCTGCAAACCTGACGCAGCCAGCACGGCTGTCGTACTTTTTTTCAGAAAGCTTCTGCGCTGCATGCATCTCTCCCTGGCAAATCAGATTGCGGTGGAAGCGCGTGCAAGCCTGGCTTCACGCGCTTCCTGGAGCGTGTTTCAAAAAAGCGGTAGACGGTCACTCTTTCAGGCCTGCGGCGCGGCGCGGCCAGCGGCTCACGCACTTCAACGGCAAGCAACAACAGCGGGCCTGGACGACCCTTCTGCATCAGAGTGGCCCCCCACCTGATCGAAAGCCGATGCCGCCCGCACTCATGGTAATTAGTTTGGGGACAGCACACTAGCTTTAGTTGAAATGTGAATACAGGATTTTTACAGGGTTGGGCAGGCGAGCCGCTACGGGCAGCAAGATTCCAGCAACGATAACCTGCAGCGTCAGGCGTTTCGGTTCGCGCGTTGCTCGGCCAGATAGGCGAGCCACTCTTCAATCCCGGCGCTGGACTTGGCGGAGGTTTCGAAGATGCGGATGCCGGGGCGGATCTCGTTGATGTTGTGGAGAGCGAGCTCACGGTCGAAGCCGCAGGGGCCGGCCAGGTCGATCTTGGTGATGACGGCGGCATCGGCGGAGTTGAACAGCGTGGGATATTTCAGGGGCTTGTCCTCGCCCTCGGTGACGCTGAGCAGCGCCACGCGAATTCCCTCGCCCAGGTCGTAGCTGGAGGGGCAAACCAGGTTGCCCACATTCTCGATAAACAAGTAGTCCAGCGCGCCGAGCGCTACGCCTTCCCAGCCATCGAGGTGCTTGCCGATCATCTCCGCGTCAAGGTGGCAGATGCCGTGAGTGTTGATCTGACGGACAGGCGCTCCGCTGGCGGCAAGACGGCGCGCATCGTTGTCAGTTTCAAGATCGCCGACCAGCGCGGCCACGCGCGCGCCGCGGGCGCGCAGTTCGCGCAGGGTGATTTCAAGAAAGGCGGTCTTGCCGGTTCCGGGGCTGGAAACCAGGTTGAGCACCAGCACGCCGGCCGCAGAGTAGCTGGCCCGCAGACCGGCCGCCAGCTCATCGTTCTTCTTGAGAATTCCGCGCCGCAGTTCCACAATCCTGGTGGTCATACCGCCTCCTCAACCTCGTCGATCTCGATTGCTTCAATCTCCAGTTCCCGACCCTGCCGCAGGTCACTGCATGGCTCGCCGCAGCGCGGACAGCGGAAGCTCTGCAGGCCTTCCAGTTCCACATCCGCCGCGCAAGGCTCGCAGTGCATCACGACGGGCAAAATCTTCACCACCAGCTTGGAGCCTGCGAGCGGCGTTCCGTCGGTGGCGATGCCGTAGCAGAACTGCAGGCTGTCTTCAATGACGGAGGCGAGCGCGCCGACACGCAAGCGCACTTCGACTACGCGGGCGCCGGGATAAGCGGCGACCGACTCGGTGACCGTGTCTACGATGCTGGCGATGATGGAAAGTTCATGCATGAAAGGTCGATTTTACGCCCTGGGCAATCGGAGGATGGGCTGCGCGGCCAGAGCCTGTGGCAAGGCGGGGGAAATGCGGTTGGCGGGAAACGCGGAAAAGGAGCGTTTTCTTGATCGAAAAACGGCCTTTTTGAGGCAAAAAGGGGCATTTTTTGGCT
>Ga0302278_10007248_pt1 | contig 10263 bp, 4 predicted proteins | sample III_Bog_N3_2_FD_194543 | JGI IMG/M metagenome (GOLD analysis project Ga0302278, IMG submission 194543) | Peat permafrost microbial communities from Stordalen Mire near Abisko, Sweden - III_Bog_N3_2 | ecosystem: Environmental > Terrestrial > Soil > Wetlands > Peat | place: Sweden: Abisko... | reverse complement strand
ACGGCTCAGCCATTCCCGCCGCGGTAATGCCGTCAATGTCCATCTCCGCCGAGCCGATCATCCAGTCCACGTGAATCAGGCTGTCATTGGCCCCCTTGCCAGCAAGCTCCTCCGGCGTCAGCTTGTCTCCATCGCGCAGGCACGATGTGTACGCCTGCCCGAGCGCGATATGCGATGCGGCATTCTCATCGAAAAGCGTATTCAAAAACAACACGCCGCTTGCCGCGATGGGTGACGAATGTGGAACCAGCGCAACCTCACCCAGCCGCCGCGCGCCATCGTCGGTGCTGATTAACTTCTGCAATACTTCTTCGCCGCGGCTCGCATGGGCTTCAACGATGCGCCCGTGCTCAAACCGAACCCGAATGCCTTCGATCATGGTCCCCTGGTGCGACAAGGGTTTAGTCGCCGTCACCGTGCCGTCCGCGCGATCTTTGTGCGGAGTTGTGAAGACTTCTTCGGTGGGCATGTTGGGAATGCAATACACATCGTTCTCCGCCGTTGTGCCGCCGCCCAGCCACAGGTGGTCATCGGCAAGGCCCAACCGGAAATCGGTTCCGGGCCCACGATACTGCAAAGCCGCATAACGCTTCTCGTTCAGGATTGCCGCACGCCGCTGCAAGCCCGCGTCATGGCTCTTCCACGCGGCCACTGGATCTTCGCGGTCGACGCGCGTCGTCCGGAAGATCGCCTCCCAAAGTTTTTCCAGGGCCACGTCCGCTCGCTCATCGGGAAACACTGCCGCAGCCCATGCCGGCGTGGCGCTCGCCACAATGGTCCAGTTGATCGCGTGCCGCGTAATCAACTCCAGTGCCGGCCGATAAGCCTTCGAGACAGCGCGGTTGGCGCGGCTCACTTTTTCGGGATCTTCGTTCGAGAGCAGCGAGGGATTGCCGCCCGTGATCGCCAGGCGCGCAGCGCCGCTCTTGAAGGCCGCGCCCATTCCCTCGTACAACCAGTTCGCCGCCTTGTCAAAGCTCTCATCGGGCGCGAAATGATACCGCATCAGCGCAGCCTCATCGTCCACGTAGAGCGTCGTCACCAGCGAAGCACCGGCGCGATAAGCCTGCTCCGTGATACGCCGCGCTAGCGGCAGTGCCTCGAGCGAAGCCGTCATCACCAGCTCCTGCCCAGCGCGAAGACCAAGCCCCACGCGCACCGCTACTTCAGCAAGCAGATCCAAATTCTGTTCATGCGTTCGAACACTCGGTGTTGCGACAGAAAGACTCATCTAACCAACTCCTCAACGCGCAAAAGAGCGGGCGGCCATCAGGTGCCGCCCGTCCAGTCTTCTTGATTTTATGATGTCAGCGCCGGGGTACGCCCGCTCGACCAAACAACGCCGGGGCCCCCAGGTCTCGCGTTTGATACCTCGGAAAGCACGAGCTTTCCCAGCCAGCGCAGGCCCTCGCGGACGGTCTCAAACGAACTCGAATTCGTCGCTACCCAATCTTCCCCAGAAAAACACCCCCAAGCGCCGCCACGTTCCGCCCCAGATCGTACAGCTCAATCACCCGCGCTCGCGCACTCGTCGCCAGCCTCAACCGCAACTCCCGAGAATCGACCAGCCGCGCCAATGCCTCAGTCAATGCATCCAGATCCGACGCCGGAACCAGCAAACCATCCACCTCGTTACGAATCAGCTCTGGAATTCCGGCAATCAGCGTGGATACGCACGGCACCCCCATCGCCATTGCCTCCATCAACACCACCGGAAGTCCCTCGGCGAAACTCGGCAAACAGAAAACGTCCGCCTGCTCATAGAGGCTCCGTATCCGGTCCTGGTTCACCGCGCCCTCGAAAACCACCAGTTCCGGTGACGCAATCTTCGCGGCGCAAGCCCGCAGCGAAGTCTCGTCGGGCCCGCTGCCCACCAGGCGAAGCCGCACGCTGCGCCCGCTCTGGCTTAGTCGGTACACGGCATCGATCAACAAATGCTGGCCCTTCGCTGGAGTCAGCCGCCCCACGCACAAAATCTCAAGGGCGTCCTGCTTCTCCGCTTTCTGCCCATAGACCCGAAGACCGTTTCGCTCCGGGGAAAACAGCCCCCCATCCACCCCCAGCCGCACCACGCTCATCTTCGCCCAGTCGCCATAAGGAGACAGGTTCATCAGCTGGCTCCGCGTATACGCGCTGATGCACACAAGGAAATTGGCCGCCGCAATTTTCTCCGCCAGGTATTGTCCCCGCGCATCGGCAAACTCATCCGGCCCATGCACCGTCATCGAAAATCCGCACCCCAGCACCCGCTCAGCAAACAACCCCACACTCGCCGCCTGCGACGCCAGGTGAACGTGCAGATGCGTCTGTCCGTTCTTCCGCATCCAGCGGCCCACCATCAGCGCTTCAGTAAAGTAAGCCAGGTTCAACCCCAGCCGGCGAACGTCCAGGCGAGCCAGCCGGAAGGCCATCGCCAGCCCACGCCAATACCCGCCAAAATGCCGCGCCCATCCCCAGGCATGCGCAAGCACCGCACCCGGCACGCCATCGCGCTTCAAGCAATAGGTGCGCGCCGCCTCGCTGCGCTCTTCTTCCGTCAGTTGGTCTGCCGTCCGATCGGGCGGATTGATCGATGCCGTCTCAACCCGAAAGCCGCGCTGCCGCAGCGCCAGAACTTCGCGCAGCACGAAGATCATCGAAAGAGTCGGATACCGGCTTATCAGGTACGCAACCGATCGCCCTCCACTTGCGTGGCGCGCCTGCCCCTCCGATTCACCGGAAACACTTGGGTCCATCATCCGCAACTCTCCGCCGAGTCAATCCGCCGTTTCCATCTCGTCCCGCATTACAACCTGCAGGAAACGGCGAGCTGCCCGTGCCATCCCCAGACCCGCTGCCGTGCATCGTACCTTCAGCCAGCGGACAGGGAAGTCATCATGCCAGGGACTCCCCAAGTATATGTTCTTCAACGCTCTGCGCAACTCAAGTGAAGGCAGGTCAAAACAGGCCCGTCCCCCTCGCAGCCAAGCCAGCGGCGCAGCGCGCAGGATAGAATCACTGGTTCCGGCATTTGGACGTGTCGGCAGCGGCATGGTTGATTGGGATCCACGCAGCAGGTTGCAACCCAGGCTGTACGAATTTTGGAGCAAGACTTTCTATGATGGAATTCCACATTGCGCGGAAGGCCCGGGAACGCTACCGGTTCGCAGAGTCGCTCTTCTCCTACACGGGTAACGTGGTCTTCGCGAACATGGCCGCTTGCCGGCAATTCGCCCACCGCATGAACCAGGTGCGCGACGCGGCCCAACATCCCGATCGCGTCGTCAACGCCGGCGCTCTCTACGCCATGGGCCTCATCGACGAAGCCAGTCACGTCCTCATGGCCGCCTATCGGAAGCAGTTCGACCCCGAAGTGATGACCAGCGCTCTCGACTGGTTCTCCGCCCAGGTTGGCCCCGAGGCGCTCGACACCATGCTCCTCACCTTTGTCGAGCAATTCCCCGGCACCAGCATCATCCGCGGCATTGAGACTCCGAAGCAATGGCTTACCGGCTCAACCGAAGGCACTCCCCACCGCGCTGCGGCTCTCGAAGAGCTCATGCTCCTCTGGTCCGCCAATCGCAACCAGGCGTTTCGCCCCTTCGAAGAACTCTTTGAAGACAAGCCGCTCGCCGAAAAAACCGTCTACCGCGAAGTCACGAAACAGCTCCCCGAATATTTTTCTACACGTCCGCTCATCCCGCTTCCCGGCGCCAAGCCCGTCAGCCTCTTCGACCTCCTTCGCGCCCCGGCCGTCGATTCTCCTGCCAGTTTGAGTGAGCAACTCTCGCTCATCCGTCGCCTCTGGAAGCCGCTTCTCGGCGACGATCTCGATCGCTTCCTGCTAATTGCCGGCGAAATCCTGCACGAAGAAGAACTTGCCATCTGGGCGCAGTTCAATCCGCCCGATGCGGAAGCCAACGCCGCCGCAGCCGCACGCGCCAGGGAAGCCGCCGAGCGCCATCGCCGCCAAGGCCAGCAGCAGTGGCACTCCATCGACAGCCATGCCGACGTCCCGCAGTTCGGCGATCAGGCCGTCGAGTACGAGAAATTCAGCCCCGACACCGCCTGGATGCCCAACACCGTGCTCATTGCCAAGAGCACCTACGTGTGGTTGGCGCAGTTAAGCAAGCAGCATGGCCGGCACATTCACCGCCTCGACCAGATCCCCGACGCTGAACTCACCACACTCGCCGCCCGCGGCCTCAATTCACTCTGGCTCATCGGCGTGTGGGAACGCAGCCGCGCCTCCAAGACCATCAAGCAGCTCTGCGGCAATCAGGACGCCGTCGCCTCCGCATACTCGCTCTTCGACTACAGCATCGCCGAAGACCTCGGCGGCGAATCTGCCTACGTGAACCTGCGCGACCGCTGCTACCACCACGGCATTCGCCTCGCCAGCGACATGGTGCCCAACCACATGGGCATCGATTCCCCCTGGGTCATCGAGCACCCCGACTGGTTCATCTCCCGCTGGGAATCCCCTTACCCCGCCTACAGCTTTGAAGGTCCCGATCTCTCCCACGACCCCCGCGTCGAAATCAAGATTGAAGACCACTACTTCGACCAGACCGACGCCGCCGTTGTCTTCCGGCGCCGCGACCGTTACACCGGCGAAACCCGCTTCGTCTACCACGGCAACGATGGCACCAGTTTCCCCTGGAACGACACCGCACAGCTCGATTACCTCAACCCCGCCGTCCGCGAGCAGGTCATCCAGACCATCCTCCACGTCGCACGGCTCTTTCCCGTCATCCGCTTCGACGCCGCCATGACCCTGGCCAAGCGGCACTTTCATCGCCTTTGGTTCCCAGGGCCCGGCGCCAGCGGCGCGATTCCGTCGCGCGCGGAATCTGGAATGTCGCAGGCCGACTTCGATCGCGCCATGCCCCAGGAATTCTGGCGCGAGGTTGTCGATCGCGTCGCGCAGGAAGTACCCGGCACCCTTCTGCTCGCCGAAGCCTTCTGGCTCATGGAAGGCTATTTCGTCCGCACCCTCGGCATGCACCGCGTCTACAACAGCGCCTTCATGGTCATGCTGCGCGACGAAGACAACGCCAACTACCGCTCGGTGTTGAAAAACACTCTGGAATTCGATCCGGACATCATGAAGCGTTACGTCAACTTTATGAGCAATCCCGATGAACGCACGGCGATTGATCAGTTCGGCACGGGCGATAAGTGCTTCGGCGTTGCCGCCCTTATGGCTACCCTTCCAGGGCTGCCCATGTTTGGCCACGGTCAGATCGAGGGCTTCACTGAAAAGTACGGCATGGAGTACCAGCGTCCCCGCTACGACGAGCATCCCGATCACTGGCTCGTCGAACGCCACGAGCGCCAGATTGCGCCGCTCCTGAAGCGCCGCTGGCTCTTCGCCGAAAGCAGCAACTTCCTCCTCTACGACTTCTTCACCGACGCTGGCTCCGTCGACGAAAACATCTTCGCCTACTCCAACCGCAACGGAAACCAGAGCGCCCTCGTCATCTACAACAACCGCTACGGCTCAACGCGCGGTACCGTCGATTACTCCGCCGCCTATGCCGACAAAGCCGCCGGCCACCTGCGCCAGCAGCGCCTGCGCGAAGGCCTCGGCATCAGCGGCGACTCGGCCCTCCTTCTTGCCTTTCGCGATGAGCTTACCGGCCTTGAATATCTTCGCTATGCCGGTCAGGTTGCCAATCAAGGCCTCACCCTCGATCTCCATGCCTACCAGTGCCACGTCTTTCTCGACTGGCGCGAGCTGCGTCCAACGCCCGCACAACCATGGGACCGTCTGTGCGACCAGCTCAACGGTGCCGGCGTGCCCAGCCTCGACGACGCCCTCGTGGCTCTCGAATTGCGCCCCTCCCACGATGCGCTTCGTCAGCTACTCAATCCGGACGTTGTGCGCCTCCTCGCCGATCTCGCTGAGCATCCGCGTTCCATCGTCGACGGCAAAAGCAAGGCCAACGCTGAACAGCGCAAGGAATTCTTTGACCAGACCTGGGCCCACTGCGAACGCTTCCTGCGCGAAGCCCAAAAGGTCTATTCTTCCCGTCTCTCCGAGGAACATCGGAAGGCCGCAGCACCGCCCGCCAATCCCGGCCTGCTTGCGCCCGTCTTCCGCGAACGGCTCTTGGCCGCGATGCGCCTGCCCGTAATCGAAGCAGCCTTCCCCAAGCCCTGGACCGCCGCTGCCCGCCGCGTCCTCCCCAGCCCCAGCCCGCAATTCACAGCGACCGCCATGTGGGGACCGCTGCTCGCGTGGAGCGTGCTCGAGCTGCTTGCTGAATCCATTGACGCCGCCAATCCCCAGCAGACCGCCCTCGATCTCTTTGACCGCCTCCGCCTCCGCGAACCGCTCGGCCAATCGTTCAACGCTCTAGGCTTCGAGGGCGAAGAAGGATGGCGCGTCGCCGCGCGCATCAAGGTCGTGCTCCTGAGCGAAGCCGGCGTGGGAAGGGAAGAGCCCGCACCCGCCGCTCCCTCCGAAACCGAACTGCCCTCAACCGAATCCTCTTCGACTCCGCCAGAGGTAGCCCCGCGCTCAATCGAAGTGCAGCCGCAAGTCACTGCGGCTCCGCCCGCCCCCGTAGCCGCACCGCAGCCGGACGCACCAGCGATTCCCTCGGTCGAGCGCGTCGCCCTCGCGTCTTCGCTCTGGCTTGACCCCGATGTCCGCTGGCTCACCGGCGTCCACGAATCCCAGGGCCATTACTTCCTTGTCCGCGAGCGTTATGAGGAGTTGCTATGGTGGCTCCTCCTCCCCGCGCTCCTGCGCCTTGCCGGCGAACCCGCTTGGAACCGCGCCGCCATCGGCGAAATGAACACCATCGTCGGCGAAGCCCTTGAGACCGCGGAAGCCGCCGGCTACCGCATCGACGCTTTGCTCAAATCCTCTGCCGACGAAGATCCCTCGCCTGAAGTGAGCCCAGCTGAACCTCAACCCAATCCCGAGCCAACTCCAACTTCTGCTCCCAAATCGGCGCCCTCCAAAGCGAAACAGCGCGAAGCCCAGAAAATCGGCATAGTGGAGGTCCCGACGCCGGACACAAAGAAATAAGCTTTATCCGCTCCGCTGAACTCCGGGCGATTGAGCCCTTTAGATTTGTCGCGGGGCCCCCCGACCCGTAGAATCACTGGAGGGCCTTCAGCAATGGCGGCCAAGTCCTCACCAGGTACCGATGAGCGAACAGGAATCAAGCACCACAATTCAGCAGCCGGCCATCTCTCCGGCATGGACAAGGATCGAACGAGCACGCCATCCCCAGCGGCCCTACCCCATGGACTTCATCGAGCGGATCTTCACGGATTTCAGCGAGATTCACGGGGATCGCGCCTATGGCGACGACGAGGCTGTGGCCTGCGGCATGGCTCGCCTCGGCTCGGATGAGGTCCTCGTCATCGGCAATCGCAAAGGCGGCAGCACCAAAGACCGCGTCCGCCGCAACTTCGGCATGCCCCATCCCGAGGGCTATCGTAAGGCGCTCCGTTGTATGAAAATTGCCGAGAAATTCGGCCGCCCCGTCCTCAGCTTTATTGATCTTCCCGGCGCGTATCCCGGCCTCGGCGCTGAAGAACGTGGCCAGGCCGAAGCCATCGCCCGCAACATTCTCGAGATGTCCCGCCTCCGTGTCCCGACCATCTCGATCATCTCCGGCGAGGGTGGCTCCGGCGGCGCACTGGCCCTCGCCGTCAGCGACCGCGTCCTCATCCTCGAGAATGCCCTTTACTTCGTCATCACTCCGGAATCCTGTGCCGCCATCATGTGGCGCGACGCGGCGCAAAAGCAGCTCGCCGCCGAAGCCATGCGTATCTCCGCTCCTGAAGTGGCTGCCCTCGGTTGCGTCGACGAAATCATCTCCGAACCGCCTGAAGGTGCGCACACCGACCGCGAGGCCGGTGCGGGCCTGCTGGGCACCGCGCTCAAACGCCATCTCGCCGAAATCCGCCAGACGCCGATCGACGCCCTCGTAGCCGCACGCCAGCAGAAGTTCCGGCATATCGCGCAGTTTTATACAGAAAGATAGCGGGGTCCGATCGAGTGCGGAATCGCCGGCAAATCGCCTCGGCACGCGTGAACCCCCTCAGTCCGGGTGATCCCTCCCGCGCCCGGTTTGGAATCGCTGGAGGCTGCCTGTGACCGCGGCCGCAACTGGTGGCGGCCGCATCCGCGCCTACTTCGAATTCGTCGCCGCTGTCTGCTACTACTTCGTGGCGCGCTCAGTTGCCCACCGTGCCGCCCAGGGTGTGGCCGGTCCCGCATGGGCGCCGCTCATCAACCAGGCCATGCTGGTCTTTCTGCTCCTGGTTGGTTACGCAGCCTTCGGGGCCTGGGTCGATCGTCAAAGTAAGCCTGTGAACGCTCAAGGCCTCACACGCCGTCCCGGCTGGACCACCGAGGCCGGCCTCGGCCTCGCCACAGGATGGGCCATCGCCCTGCTGTGCGTCCTGCCCATGCTCATCGGCGGCGGAATCGCCATCGTCCTCGATCTCCGCGCCTCAGCCTGGGGATGGTTCTTGGCCGACACAGCCTTCTTCGTTCTTCTCGCCCTCGGCGAAGAGATTGCCTTTCGCGGCTTCGGGTTTCAGCGCTTCGTCGACTCCGTAGGGTCCATCGGCGCCGCCATCGGCTATGCCGCGTTTTACGCCATTATGCAGGCGATGTTGCCCGGCGCCAATCACGCCAGCATTGCTGTCGCCATCCTGCTGAGCTTCGTTCTTTCCACCGCTTACCTGCGCTCCCGCGCACTCTGGGTCAGTTGGGGCATCAACTTCGGCTGGAAGGCCAGCCGGGCTCTCGTTTTCGGTCTTGCCGTCAGCGGTGTCAACAGCCACTCGCCCGTTATCCAGGGAGATCCCATGGGCCCCTTTTGGCTCACCGGCGGAGGCTTCGGCCTCGATGGTAGCTGGATCACCTTTGCCGTCCTCCTTCTTGCCTGGCCGATTGTCTATCGCATCACCCGCGAGCTCGACTTCCGCTACAACGCTCCTGTACTCGTTCCCGGCGGCATCCCCGTCGATCTCGACGCCGCTGCCCGCCAACAGCACGAAGCCGCTATGGGCGCCGCCGAACCCGCCGCACCGGCTCTGGTCCAGATTCTTCCCGTCGCCACGCCCCCTCCTCTCCCCGCCCCACCGACGGGCAATCAATCCCCCGATTCCAATTGAGAATTGTTTTGCCCACGGCGGCAACCTTGCGTCGCGCTCATTCGTCTCCAAACTATCGATGACTCATATCTGATCCGGCGCTTTTCGTTCGAGCCCGCTTGTCTCGCTCCCGAAGCCGCTTCGGTTGGCTCGTCGCGAGAGGCGGATATTTGTCATGACCCTGTTGAAGTACCCCGGCCGCGCCCTGTGCGGCCTCGTTTTGGCCCTCATCGCCATCGCTCCACTCCATAGTCCTGCCCAACCAGGGCGGGGACCCGAACCGCCCAGGCACTACCCATGGTCCGACACGGCGCTCTCTGCCGATGCCCGCGCCGACCTGGTCGTGAAAGAACTCACACTCGACGAAAAAATCTCTCTCCTGCATGGCAATGGTTTTTCCTTCGGCCAGACCGGCGCTTCTGAATCCAATGGCGGCGCAGGCTACTCCGTCTCCATTCCGCGCCTCGGCATTCCCGCCATTCAAATGGCCGACTCCGCGTATGGTGTCACCCGCGGCGCTTCCTCTGGACGCTATTCGACAGCCCTCCCCAACAATCTCGCCGCTGCCTCTTCCTGGGATCCCCAAGCCGCCTTCGAATACGGCAAGCTCATCGGCGTCGAGTTGCGCGAAGAAGGCTACAGCATGTCTCTCGGTGGCGGCGTCAACCTGCCGCGCGAGCCACGCAATGGCCGCACCTTCGAGTACCAGGGCGATGACCCGCTGCTCGCCGGAACCCTCGTTGGCAACTTCGTCAAAGGCGTGCAATCCGAGCACATCATCGGCGACCTCAAGCACTACGCCATCAACGACCAGGAAAGCGGCCGCAACGCAGTCGACGCCAACATCGACAAACGCTCCATGCGCGAGACCGATCTCCGCGCCTTCGAGATCGCACTCAAAATCTCTGACGCCGGCGCCTTCATGTGCTCCTACAATCGCGTCAACGGCGACTTCGCCTGCGAGAACTCTTACCTGCTCACCGATGTCCTCAAGAAAGACTTCCACTTCCCAGGCTTTGTCGTCTCAGACTGGGGCGGAACCCACTCCTCCGCAAAAGCCTCGCATGCGGGCCTCGACCAGGAGCAGCCCGGCAAAACTTTCTTTAGCGACGAACTGAAGAAGGCCGTCGAGAACGGCGAAGTTTCTCAAGACGA
>Ga0302278_10007247_pt1 | contig 10263 bp, 8 predicted proteins | sample III_Bog_N3_2_FD_194543 | JGI IMG/M metagenome (GOLD analysis project Ga0302278, IMG submission 194543) | Peat permafrost microbial communities from Stordalen Mire near Abisko, Sweden - III_Bog_N3_2 | ecosystem: Environmental > Terrestrial > Soil > Wetlands > Peat | place: Sweden: Abisko... | reverse complement strand
GCCCTGGCCCGGGCGGGCGGCAACCAGAGCCTGGCCGCGCGCATTCTGGGCATCTCCCGCCAAGCCTTGAACAAACGCCTGCTGACCCGCAAACGCGGGCCAACGGCCTGATCCCCGCGCCCCGACGCATCCTCCAGGACACCCACGGCAACCACGGTTGCGGCGTCAATGTCCATTGACATTCCCGAGCGTCTGCTCGGGACGACCGCGAAAAAGGCCGCCCCGGGCGGCTTTTTGCCGCGCCTCGGTCTCTCGCGCGCCCCGCGCCCGGAAACCCCGTGGGGCTGGGCGCAACCAAGGTTGCACCCGGCCCGGGCATAAAATCCTCGCGAAACCATAACATACTGAAATAGTGCTGATTTTAGGCCGTGGCCGGAATGGCCCGGCTCTTGCTCTACCAAAAAGGTATGATTTTGGATGTCCGGCGTCGCGCGCGCCGGGCGAGAGGCAAAGACCAGGAATAAACCAGCTAACAGGGAGTAATCCGGGCATGAAAAAGCTTCTGATTCTAGGTTCCGGGGCCGGCGGCGTCATGGTGGCCACCAAGATCCGCAAAAAACTCGACGAGAAGGAATGGCAGATCACGGTCATCGACCGTTCCTGGCAGCACCACTACCAGGCCGGTTGGCTCTTCGTTCCGTTCGGGATTTACGACATCAAGGACTGTGTCAAACCCCAGGCGGATTTCACGCCTCCGGGCGTGGATTTCGTCCAGGACGAAATCGTCAACGTCGATCCCGTGGGCAAGGTCGTCACCTGCTCCGGCGGCAAGTACGACTACGACTGGATCGTGATGGCCACGGGCTGCCGCATCGTGCCCGAGGAAATCGACGGCATGCAGGACGACTGGAAAGGCAACGTGCACACCTTCTACACCCCGGACGGGGCGGTGGCCTTGGCCAAGAAACTCAAGCACTTCAACAAGGGCAAGGTGGTGCTCAACATCGCCGAAATGCCCATCAAGTGCCCGGTCGCGCCGCTGGAATTCGTGTTCATGGCCGACTGGTTCTTCATGATGAACGATTCCCGCTGCAACGTGGAGGTCGAGCTGGTCACGCCGCTTTCCGGGGCGTTCACCAAACCGGTTTCGGCCGAGATCCTGGGCAAGATGTGCGATGAAAAGAACATCAAGATCACGCCCAACTTCGAGATCGCCCAGGTCAACGCGGACAAGAAGACCATCGAGTCGCACAAGGGCGAAGAGGTGGATTACGACCTGCTCGTGACCATTCCGCCGAACTTCGGCTCCAAGGTCATCGAGGACAGCGAGATCGGCGACGCCATGTGCTATCTCGATACCGACCTCTACACGCTGCGCTCCAAACAGTACGAGAACATGTACGTCATCGGCGACGCCACCAACGTGCCGACCTCCAAGGCCGGCAGCGTGGCCCACTACCAAAGCGACATCGTGGTGGAAAACCTCTTGCGCGAGATCGACGGTCTGGCGCCCCTGCCCGATTTCGACGGGCATTCCACCTGCTTTATCGTCTCGGGCTATGAAAAGGCCGTGCTCATCGATTTCAACTACAAGATCGAGCCGCTGCCGGGAAAATATCCCTTCCCGGGCCTAGGTCCGCTCATGCTGCTCGAAGAAAGCTTTGGCAACTACGTGGGCAAAATGATGTTCAAGTGGGTCTATTTCAACCTGATGCTTAAAGGCAAGGAGCTGCCCCTGGAGCCCCAGATGTTCATGGCCGGGAAGAAACGCATGGGCGCTTGCAGCATCTAGGGGAGGCAACAATGACCAACGAGGAACTCATACTGGAAAAACTCGGCCGGATCGAAGCCGAGTTGGCGCAGGTCCGCGAAATCAGGGAGACTTGGAACGAGCTCGTCGACGATTTCAATCCCCTGCTCAAAAGCGGCTTTCAGCTCCTGCTCAAGGAACTGGGCAAGATCGAATCCGGATTTGCGCTCGAGGACGTCTTTTTGCTCATCAAGCGCTTTTTACGCAACATGAAGAACCTGGCCGAGGCCCTGGACATGCTCGAAGACGCGCTCGAGCTGTGGGAAACCGTCGAACCGATGGCCAAGTCCATGGTGCACAACCTGATCTTCTACCTGGGCACGCTCGAACAGAAGGGCGTCTTCCGCACCTATGAGGCCATGCTCGACGTACGCGCCAAGGTCGCCGCCAACTACGGCGCGGCCGACATCGAAGCCATGGGCGACACCTTCGTCCATCTCGTCGGCATGCTCAAGAAAATGGCCAATCCGGAATTCATGTCCTTGCTCGACAAGCTCATGGATCTTCCCGCCTCGGTGGACCTGTCCAAGGCCAAGCCGGTCGGGGCCATGGGCATGTTTTCGGCCATGGGTGATCCCAAGTTCAAGGAAGGCCTGGGCGTGGCCCTGGAATTGACCAAGGCCCTCGGCGGACTCAAGGGGTAACAAACCGATCCAAGACCAAACAGGGGACGTTATGCCGAAAAAAATACTTATCATCGACGACGATCCTGAAATACTCAGCTATTTCAAGGAAGTGTTCGAGGATGCCGGGTACACCGCCATCACCGCCGGCGACGGCGTGGAAGGCATCACCCAGTGCCAGATCCACAAACCCGACCTGATCACGCTCGATATGGACATGCCCAACCGGGGCGGCACCCAGTTCTACGTCAAACTGCGCAAAGAGCCGGAACTGCACGAGATTCCGGTCATCGTGATCAGCGGCGTGGGACCCAGGCCCCCGGTTCTGACCAAGAACGTGCCCGTGCTCACCAAGCCCATCGATCCGGAAAAAACCCTTGGCCTGATCAAGGAAATGCTCGCCGAATAACGCCGCGAACGGCCGCGCCGGGGGAGGCGGGAGCCTCCCCCGCTTTCGGCGGACCGCCCCGCCCCGGGCCGGGACATGAGGGACGTTCATGAAAGAGACAGTGCTGCTGGTCGACGACGAAGAGGCGATCCGGGAGATCATGAGCCTGTCCCTGGCCGATCTCGGCTACCCGGTTCTCACCGCCTCGGGCGGCGAAGAGGCCCTGGCCGTCTTCGAAGCGAACTCCCCCGGCATCGTGCTCACGGACATCAAGATGCCGGGCATGGACGGCGTGGAACTTCTGCGCCGGCTCAAGGAAAAAGATCCCGACACCGAAGTGATCATGATTTCCGGCCACGGCGACATGAACCTGGCCATCAAAAGCCTGAAATTCGAGGCCTTGGATTTCATCACCAAACCCGTGCGCGACGAGCTTTTGGTCAATGCCCTGCGGCGCGCGAGCGAACGCATCTCCATGCGCCGCCAGATCCGCGAACACACCGAGAACCTGGAGCGCATCGTCAAGGAAAAATCGGCCAAACTCGTCGAGCTCGAACGCCAGATCGCCGTGGGCCAGGCCGTGGAAAGCTTGAGCGAAGCCATGCGCTCCCTGGTCTCCTCGTTTGCCGAGGGACCGAGCTATTTCAACGAACTGCCCTGTTTCATCGCCATCCACAACCGCTACCTGGAAATCGTGGCCGCCAACCAGCTCCACCGCGAGCGCCTGGGCGACATGATCGGGCATAATTCCTGGGAGGTTTACCTGGGCCGCGTCAGCAGCGGCAACGCCTGCCCGGTGGTCAAGACCATCAGCGAGGGCAAGGGCCAGCGCAGCAACGAAGTTCTTTTGGGCGCGGACGGCCAGCCCATCCCGGTGATCGTGCACACCGCCCCGATCTACAACCAGGACCACGAGGTGGAACTGGTCATCGAAATTTCCGTGGACGTCACCGAGGTCAACCGGGTCCAGGAGGAACTGCGGGCGGTCAGGGAAAAATTCCAGCGCCTGTTCGACGCCGTGCCGGGCTATATTTCGGTGCTGGACAAGGATTTGAACCTGGTCGAAGCCAATCGCCGCTACCGGGCCGATTTCGGCGAACCGCGAAGCGGGCGCTGCCATGAACTCTTCGCCCACCGCGGTGAACCCTGCGAGCATTGCCCGGCCGAGGGCACCCTGGCCGACGGCGCCCCGCGCCAGTTCGAGTCCGTGGTCACCACCCGCGCCGGCGCGCAGCACAACGTGCTCATCCAGACCGCCCCGATCGAAGGCGAATCCGGGGAAATAGAGCAGGTCCTGGAGATCGCCACCGACATCACCGAGATCCGCGCCCTGCAGGATCACCTGGCCTCGCTCGGGCTGATGCTCGGCAGCATGTCCCACGGCGTCAAGGGGCTTTTGACCGCGCTCGACGGCGGCGTGTTCAAGGTCAATTCCGGCCTGCGGCGCGGCGACCAGGACAAGGTGAGCGAGGGCTGGGCCATCGTCTCGGACAAGATCGCCAGGATCCGCAAGATGATCCTGGACATCCTCTACTACGCCAAGTCGAGAGAGCCCGAGCTGGCCTCGGTCGACGCGGCCAAGTTCGCCGCCGAGGTGGCCGCCGTGGTCGAACCCAAGGCCCAGCAAAAGGGTGTGCGTCTGCTCACGCGCTGCGACGCGTCGCTTGGCGAGGCCGAGTTCGACGAAGCGAGCCTGGCCCCGGCCCTGGTCAATTTTTTGGAGAATTCCGTGGACGCCTGCGCCGAAGACCGCTCCAAGGCCGAGCACGAGATCGTCTTTTCCGCGACCGCCCAGGGCGAAGACATCGTCTTCGTCATCAAGGACAACGGCGTGGGCATGGACCAGGACACGCGCGAGAAGATGTTCAGCCTGTTTTTCTCCTCCAAGGGATCCAAGGGCACCGGGCTTGGCCTTTTCATCTCCAATCAGGCCGTGCGCCGCCACGGCGGGCATATCCTGGTGGACTCGGCCCCCGGCGAGGGTTCGACCATCACCGTCGTGCTGCCGCGCCGGCCGGCCGCCAAACCCCTTGCAACGTGAAAAGGCTCCTGGATACGCTGCGCTCGCGGCTGCTCGTCAAGATCGTCATTCCGGTGGCGGCGGTGCTCTTCGGCTGCATCTTCGTCTGGGCCGGCTACTATGTCGGCGAACAGGAGCGTTTCGCCCGCGAAAACATGGTCCGGGAGGTGGACCGGGTCGGCAACACCGTGCGGCTCGGCCTCAACTACGCCATGATGCTCAACTCGCGCGAGGACATCCTGGCCATCATCCGCAACTACGGCCGCCTAAGCGAGATCCGCGGCATCCGCATCTTCAATAAACAGGGCCAAGTCATGTTCGCCAGCGCCGCCGAGGAAGAAGGCCGGACGCTGGACGTGTCCGACCCCATGTGCCAGGCCTGCCACCGCAATTCCCCGCCGAGCCTGCGGCCGGCCTTGTCCGGGCGGATCTACGGCGACAACCTGGTCGAGGGCGAACACGTCCTGCGCCTGATCAGTCCGATCCTCAACGAGGAAAGCTGTTACCTGAACACCTCCTGCCATTTCCACCGGGCCGAGGAAAAAATCCTGGGCGAGCTCGACATCGCCTTCTCGCTTTCGGACTCCGACTCGCTGATCGTGCAATTCAAGGAGAAATCCGTCTATCTGGCGGCCATCTTGTTCGTGACCACTTTTTTGACCTTGCTCGTGCTCATCTACGTGCTCATCAAGACGCCGATCAACCGCATCATCGCTCAGGCGAAACTGCTCTCCAAGGGCGAGAAGCCGTCCCAACAGACGCCGGCGAGCGTGGATGAGATCGGCACGCTGTCCAAGGCCATCAACCAGATGGGCTCGGATCTGATCACCAAGAACGACCAGCTCATCCTGCAAAAAAACCTCTACCGCAATCTCTTCGAGGGCGTGCCCTGCCTGGTCACGGTTCAAGACCGCAACTACCGGCTGGTGCGTTTCAACCGCACCTTTGCCGAGAAGTTCGCCGCCAAGGTCGGCGACTACTGCTACAAGGCGTATAAAAACCGCGACGTGCGCTGCGATCCCTGCCCGGTGGCCCAGACCTTCGAAACCGGGAAATGCCACCGCACCGAGGAAGTCGGCCGTTACAAGGACGGCGCCGCCGCCCACTGGATCGTGACCACCGCCCCGGTCCACGACGGCGAGGGCAACCTGGTCGCGGCCATGGAAATGTGCCTGGACATCACCGACCGCAAGGATCTCGAAAGCGAACTCAAGCGCTCGGAACGCAAATACATCGACATCTTCAACAATATCCCGAGCGCCGTTTTCGTGCTCGATCCCGCCGATTTCGCCATCCTGGACTGCAACCTTTCCGCCACCTACCTCTACGGCTACACCAAGGCCGAGCTGGCCGGCATGTCCTTCCTGGAGCTCTTCGCCGAGGAGCCCAAGGACACCGTCATCCAGGCCATACGCACCGGCGAGGTCGTCAACCAGGCCAGGCACGCCGCCAAGGAGCACCGGGAATTCTTCGTCAGCATCAACTCCTCGCCCTCGGAATTCTCCGGCAAACCGGTCTTTCTGGTGACCACCAGCGACATCACCAAACGCCTGGAGACCGAACAACAACTCATCCAGGCCAGCAAAATGGCCACGCTCGGCGAAATGGCCACGGGCGTGGCCCATGAAATCAACCAGCCCCTGACCGTCATCCAAACCAGCGTCGACCTGGTCAAACGCAGCCTCGCCCGGGGCGAAATGCCCGAACAGGGGCTGCTCTCGCGCATCACCGAACTCGCCGGAGCCCAAATCGAGCGGGCGGTCAAAATCATCGGCCACATGCGCGAATTCGGCCGCAAACCCGGACCGGATCTGGAACCGGTGGTCTTAAACGTGGTCTTGCAACGGGCCTTCGAATTTTTCAGCCAGCAGTTCAACCGGCGCGGCATCGACATCCACTGGGAACTCGACGAGCGCCTGCCTCCGGTCCTGTGCGAACCAAACCGCATGGAACAGGTGTTCATCAACTTTCTGGTCAACGCCCGCGACGCCATCGAGGAAAAAGTCCTCAAGGGCTCCGCGGAACAGGACAAGAACTCCATCACCCTCAGAACCACCCATAACCGGGAGTTCGTCACGGTCGTCATCGGCGACACCGGCACGGGCATCCCGGAGGCTTATCTGGACAAAATATTCGAACCCTTCTTCACCACCAAGCAGGTCGGCAAGGGCACCGGCCTTGGCTTGTCCATCAGCTACGGCATCATCAAGGAATACGGCGGCAGCATCCACGTCAAAAACAACCGAGGAGGCGGCGCGAGTTTCTATGTCCGCATTCCGTCGGCCACATGAGGGCTGCCCGGCCGTTGGGGCCGGCCCTGGGCAACAAAAAAAGGTTACAACCTATCTGGTTGTAACCTTTGAAATTTATGGTGCGCCCGGCAAGATTTGAACTTGCGACCTACGGATTCGTAGTCCGGTGCTCTATCCGCTGAGCTACGGGCGCACGCAAAGAGGGTTCTCTTATACTCGCGGCCAGACCCAGTCAAGCCCCAAATTGCACCAAGACATTTTCGCCCCCCTCAGCTATAAATATCGCCGCAACCCCATCCCTGTGGAGATGACCATGTTTCCCATCCAAGCACTCAAAACCCTGGAAGAATACTTCGCCGACGGCGACATCGAAATCGACTTTTGCCGGGCCTCGGACGCGGAAAAAGGCGACCTTCTGGAGCTGCTTGAAAAACTCATGGACCTGGGCGACAGCGCCGACGCCGCCGCCACCAAACTCATCTTTCAAAATTCCTTCCTCGGCGCGCTCACCGGAACCAAAGACCAGACGTAACGCTCTCCGCCCGCCGCGCCATAGGCCATGCCCGGCCCGAGCGCAAAATCCGGCGCGACCTCGCCCGCTTCCGGCGGTCCGTGCGAAGCCATCACCACAATGGAGCCGCCCGGACGCACCAGCCCCGAAGCCAGCCGGACATACTCCCGCCAAGGCAGAAACGCCCGGCTGACAACCACGTCGGCCGGCCGGCCCCCGGCCAATGCAAGCCCTGGAACATCCTCGGCCCGGGTCTCGACGGCAAACGTGCGCGTAAGCCCCATGGCCGCGATAGCCGCCTCCAAAAACACCGCCCGCTTGCGCCTGGGCTCGATCAGATAATATTCGCCCCGGTCCCAAAAAAGCCGCAGCGGCACGCCCGGCAAACCCGCGCCCGCACCCAAATCGAACACGACCGGCCCGACTGGTCCGACTGGCCCGACTGATCCGACTGGTCCGTCAGGCCCGGGGGGCGACTCGTCCCCCCAATCCAGCCCGGATAAATAATCGGCCACATGCCAACTGTCCGCGACCAGGTCCGTCAAAATATCACGCCAACCGCGCTTGCCCACCAGATTCGTGGACCGGTTCCACTTCTCAAGCAAACCCAAATATATCGCCAAGCCCTCGGCCTGGGCCGGACTCAACCCCCGGCCCAAACCCAGGGCCGCCTCGCTCACCTCGGCCGCCGTGGGCCCCGCTCCGATCATGTGCATACCTCCGTACTGGCGTCCGAAGGCATTATAGGCCATGGAGAAAGCGCAGGGAAGAGAAAGAGGCGGAGCCCTTCCCCCTCGCCGCCGGAGGCAGCAATGAACACCGTACGTTTTCTTTCGACGCCCCTCGACGGCCTGGCCGAGGCGGCCACGCCCGAGTCTTTGGCCGGGTTGCATCCGCTTTGGGCCGCGGACATGGCCGGTTATGCGGCGGGCGGGAACGGGATCACGGTCTGCGGGCCGTGTACGTCGAGTTTGGACGTGGCGTGGCGTCTGCTTGGCGAGGGCTCTTTGGACCATTGGGAGTCGGTGCTCGCTCCGGCGCAGCGCGCCGGGCGCGGGCAGCTCGGGCGCGAGTGGATTTCCGAGCCGGGCAACGTGTTCGCCGCGTTGGCCTGGCCCGGCGAGGACCGGGATTGGGGCCTGATCACGCCGCTTGTGGCCGGCTATCTCGTGGTCGAGTATTTGGAGCGCCGGGGCGTTGCCGCCCGGCTCAAATGGCCCAACGACATTTTGGTCGCCGGGTCCGGGCCGAGCCCGGGCGGGCTGGCCAAGGCCGGCGGGATATTGGTCGAGGAGCGCGGCGGCCGGGTTCTGGCCGGGATTGGGCTCAACCTGGTCACGGTTCCGGACGCCGCCGCGTTGCGCCGGGACCGGGCGGTCCCGGCGGCGCGTCTGGCGGACCACGGTTTTGCCGAGGGACCGCTGACTTTGTGGGACCGGCTTGTCAATTCCATGCGCGCGGGGTATGTTTCATTACAAACGGACAAAGGTCCGCTCGAAGCAATCGACCTGATCCAGGCGCGTTTGGCCTGGCTCGGGGAGCGGGTTACGGTCGCCGAGGGCGCGGGCGAGTCGTACACGGCCAGGATTTTGGGTCTGGCGCCGGACGGGGGACTCGTCCTTGCCAGGGATCGCGGCGGCGAGAAAATCGTCTATAGCGGACAGATATCGAAGCCAGGAGAACAATCTTTCACGGAGGCAATATGATCGCGAAAATCAAGGAGCTTTTGGGCCAGGAAGCCGACAGTCTGCTTGGACACGTCTGCAAAACCGTTTCCAAAGAGCAGTTGCATCTGCCGGGACCGGATTTCGTGGACCGTATTTTCGCCATGACCGACCGCAGTCCCCAGGTTCTGCGAAACTTGCAGGCCCTGTTCGGCCACGGCCGGCTGGCGGACACCGGCTACATGTCCATCCTGCCGGTGGACCAAGGCATCGAGCACACGGCCGGGGCCTCGTTCGCGCCCAACCCCATCTATTTCGATCCCGAGAGCATCGTCAAACTGGCCGTGGAGGCCGGTTGCAACGCCGTCGCCTCGACGCTCGGCGTGCTGGGCTCCGTCTCGCGCAAATACGCCCACAAGATTCCCTTCATTCTCAAGATCAACCACAACGAGCTGCTCACCTATCCCACCAAGTACGACCAGATCCAGTTCGCCACCATCGAACAGGCTTTCGACCTGGGCGCGGCCGCCGTGGGCGCGACCGTGTATTTCGGCTCGCCCGAGAGCAACAAGGAAATCATCGAGATTTCCCGCGCCTTCCGCCGGGCGCACGAGCTCGGCCTGGCCACCATCCTGTGGGCATACACCCGCAACAACTATTTCACCTCGGGCGGGGTGGACTACAACCTGGCCTCGGACCTGACCGGCCAGGCCAACCACTTGGCCGCGACCATCGAGGCCGACATCGTCAAGCAGAAGCAGCCCACGACCAACCGCGCCTTCACCGAACTCAAATTCAGCAAGACCGACCCGCGCGTCTATTCCGAACTGACCACCGACCATCCCATCGACCTGACCCGCTACCAGGTGGTCAATTGCTACATGGGCCGCGCCGGGCTGATCAATTCCGGCGGCGACTCCAAGGGCGCGACCGACCTGGCCGAAGCGGTGCGCACGGCGGTCATCAACAAACGCGCCGGCGGCATGGGCATGATCTCGGGCCGCAAGGCCTTCCAACGCCCCATGGCCGACGGCGTGAAGCTGCTCAACACCATT
>Ga0302278_10007242_pt1 | contig 10265 bp, 10 predicted proteins | sample III_Bog_N3_2_FD_194543 | JGI IMG/M metagenome (GOLD analysis project Ga0302278, IMG submission 194543) | Peat permafrost microbial communities from Stordalen Mire near Abisko, Sweden - III_Bog_N3_2 | ecosystem: Environmental > Terrestrial > Soil > Wetlands > Peat | place: Sweden: Abisko... | reverse complement strand
CAATCTGACTCTCCTTGAAGAACTGGAGCATGCCCTCGCGGGTTTTCAGCGACTTGAACGCCCGTTCGAGCACCATCTCGCCTTCCCTCGGATCCACCACGACCACGTCATGATCGAGCGTCTTCGCCAATTCGTTGATGTCACCCTCACTGGCGGCGAAGCAGCGGTTGACCAGTCGGACCCTCAGGGCCACCGCCAAAGGTCCCAGTTTCGCCCAGAAGAAACGGGCCCCCTCGATGGCCCTTGAAATCGAGTTGGCCTGCAGAGTCATGGCCGTTTTCCTGGGGAACCGGAGCCGCCCGAGGACGATAGGCCTCATCGCAGGCGGGACATCTTCAAAAGTGCCGGGAAAGCGAAGGGAGGCAGACTCCTGGTCAAAAAGCCATTCCAGGCAATTTCTCGTCGGGTCGACGTTCATGCAGGCCAGGGTCTGCAACTTTGCCATCAGGGCATCGGCATCGGGAACGGCGAAGTAAATCCGCACCGGTTGGAAGGGCTCATTGGTGGTCGTGGCCAGCAAGGGCGACTGCGGCTTGGTTTTGGGCTTGGGGCTGGCCATGTCAACGCTCCAGAACGGTAATGGAAAGTGCCCTGAATCGATGAGCACCAGCAGGTCCGACCCAGAGGAAAGTCTCCATCCAAGTCGCCCTTCAGAATGCCAGGATTCCATGAATCTACCTGCGCCCCAGGCCCAACTCCCAACCCAAACCCCTTCAGAGTCCCAGCTCCCGCCGCAGCACGCCGGTAACGAAATGATCCCCGAAGGTTTCGCCGGCCACCAGGTCCCGGATCTCCTTCTGGGTGTTTTCCACCTCACCCAGGTTGCCCGCGGCCTCCATGGTGCGCCGGAACGCCTCCCAGACATCCGCGGTGGTGACGTCGTATCCATACCCCTCCACCAGCCACTTCAGGGCCGTGAAGCCGCAATGGAGCGCGAAGGAAGGCTGCTTGAACACGAAGTCCCGGGCGGCTCGGGTCAAGGTCCGCGGATCGCAGGGCGTGCGGTTGGCCAGGGCGATGGCCTCCCGGAAGAGGCCGGCGTCCTTGGCGGCGGCAAACCATTTGCCTTCCTCCCCGGGGGTCCGGACGGCCAGGTCGTTCAGGATCGCCTCCGGTGTCAGCTCGGGGTATTTCTTCTGGATGGCTCGGAAGGTGGCCAGGTAAGTCGTACCTCGATTGGCTTCATAGCCATAAGACCGGTAGGCCTCCGCGTTCCGCCCCAGGTCCAGGAGGATCTCCTCGCAGAGCTTCGCCGCTTCGGCGTGATCATCGTTGATGCCGAGGTGTGTTTCAGCATAGGCGATGGCCTCATCCGCCTGGCCCATGGCCGCGAGAGCCTTGACACCCCAGCCGTCGTACCACCAGAAACTGTATGTTTTCAGCGCCAGAAGATCCAGGATCTCCTGGTTACGACCAGCGCGGAGGAGGGAACCCAGGCAGTGGCTGGCCCCCCTGAAATAGCAGCGAGCCTCTACGGGCGCCCTCCAGTCCTCTTCCACCCTGCCCTTCAATCGGTCCGCCCAGAGGGAGGCGATCTCAGGCTTGGCGCACAGCTCGCCCCAGTGTTCATCCAGAGCCTCAAGCCAGGGGCGGCCGTCCTCCTCTGTGACTTCCCAAAGCCGCTCCAGCCATGCCTCACGTGTCACTCGAGTCGCCGGAGCAGCCCCGATGATGGGCACCAGGGTTTCGACTGCGTGGCGAACCGCGTTGCCAATGGCACCCGAGGACCCATCAACCTGTTCCAAGGCCGGAGAGACCCGCGCCAGGAAAAGCACCGCGCCTTCCGCTCCCAACATGAAGTCCTGCCGAGTGACCTTCTTGATCTCGGCAACGGCCTCTTTCACCCGCTGGATTGCAGGCTGCGATTTCCACCCGAATGCGTTGCGACGAAACCGCGGCTTGAATTCCCACTTGTAGTCAAGAGTCATGGGCAATTGTCCAACGGTGTGGCGGTATATGCCTGGTCGGGCCTGTTGGGCGTCAACGGATAACGGAGTCGGAGGGCCCCATCCTTGGCCATGGGGGTGAGGTACCGGTTCCTGAGCCCGGACCCGTTCCTCGCCAGCAGGTCGGCAAACTGCTCCACGTTCAGGAACCGGTTATGACAAAGGGATCGGATCACCCTTCTAACCTCAGATGGCGTGGCTCGGTCTGAATGGGCAATTGGCTTGGCGATGCTACGAAGTTGGCCATCCTCTTCGGGGGACCAGCCCAGCGGGATACCAAGGTCGCCGGAGGGGCCCTGTCCGGTATGTAAGGAGTCAGCATCCTTGTGTGAGGACTCCCCAACGTTATGTAAGGAGTCTCCCCCGCTATGTGAGGAGTCCCCCCCTGGAAAGGAGCCGCCAATGGGAGCGCCCTGCCCCTCCGAGCCCATGTGGGTTGCGCCTGGGAAGGATTCGGTCGGGATCCGATACTGGGACCACCGGCGACGATTATCGGAGGCCAGCCAGCCGCGCTGGCAGAGCCCTTGCAGGCAGCGGGTGATCTCGACGGGGTGCTCGTTCGCCAGTTCCTGGAGACGGGTGTTGGTGACCGAGCCCTCCAGGTGGGCCGTGGCCAGAGCCTGGACTTCCAGTGGGCCGAGGGTTGCGGGGTCGATGCCCAGGCTCTCCGAGATGAACGTCAGGGCCTCCTCCGGGATCAGGCTGACCATGGTCAGTTCCAGGGACACCCGGTCAGGCTGGGTGTGGAGGGTGACCTTCGGGGCCCGCCAGTGGCGGGAGCGCCAACCGGACCAGATCCGGTCCACGCCAGAGCCGGCCCTTTCACCGCCGCCCATCATCAGGAACATCTGCTGGAGGGCCTTGTTCCGGCATTCGCTCACGCTGCCCCGATGGTACTGTTCCAGGGAGACCAGGAGGGTGCCAGGATTGTCGATGCAGAACCGGTTGGGGTTGCGCTCGATGACCACGCCCCCGGGCACGAAGTAGTCCGCATGGACCAGGGCGTTGACGAAGGCTTCCCGCAGGGCTTCGTGGGCCGGGGACTCGTCCTGGCGCACGCCCTGGGTCAGTTGGAAGGGGGTCGAAAGTCCCGAGGCCAGCCTGGGCCACACCCTCTGGAAGAACTGGAAGAGATTCGCCTCCCAGCGCCCATCGGGGTAGATCCGGTCCGTCCAGCGTACTTCAGGGTCCAGCTTCTCCCGGTAGTCCACGAAATACTCCGGAACGGCGTGTGGGTCCCGGATGGACTGGTCCCGCCCGAACATGATGATGCCCGCCAGGGTCAAGCCCTCCTCGCCCGTGGCGCGGTCCCGCCGCCAGCCCTGCAACTTTTCCAGAAGGGCACGGTCGTCCAGTCCAAGCCAGGGATGGTCGCCCTTGGCGGCCCGGAAACGCTGCCGGTACTGAGTGAGGCTTGGCGGATCGAGATCCTCAAGGCCGAAATTCGTCAAGATGCGGTGATCCACTGGCAGCTCGTCGGCATCCGCCAGCATCCGGCGCACCTCGGCGTCGGTGCAGCAATAGTCGCCCTCGTGGTGCCGCTTGTAGGTGTGGCCGAAGGGGTTCGGCCCCAGGAAGACCGGGCGCTGGGTCCGGGTGGCACGTGGCACGACCATGACCAGCAGCTCGCCTCCCGGAACAGGGAGGAGGCTGATGCCCCCATCCTGGAGGAGGTTCTGGTTCACCTTGCCCCGGTCGTTGAGGTTGTCCCAGAGGCCCTTGCGGTAGCGGGCGATCTGCTCTGGCGTCAGACCATCCAGGAGGATCTGGCCGCCCGCCTCACGAACACCGAGCACCAGGACACCACCCTCCGTGTTGGCCATGGCGCTGTAGGTCTCCCACAGGCTTCCCGGGAGCCCACCCTTGGCGGATTTGAACTCCCAGTCGGTGGTCTCGCCCACCTGGGCCGCATCGAGAATGTCTTGGATCGTCACCATGCGCCCGCCTCAGCCCTTCTCAAACTGTCTTGCTATCCTGGAATCCTACCTGATGTCCTTGCTGTTAGCTGTCTTCCAGATCGGCTGGATATTCCTGGCCATTTTGACCCGGGTTCGGCCAGCCCGGGTTGCCCTGAAGGCACGGTTCTGTCGCGGTTCGGTGAAAGAGCCATGGTGGATGAAGGTCATTTCGCCTCCCTCATGGCCTGTTCCAGAAAGCTACGATGCGTCGCAGTCGAATACTCAGCCGCCATGGCTCGTAGCCGGCCAGGATCCAAGCGTCCGCCCCGCAAGGCCTCGACAAGCCGGGGACGGAGGTCCTCGAGGGAGAGTCCGGCCATGCTTAGGGATTCCAGAAGGTCCACAGCGAACCATTCAGGTGTGGGTTGTTCGGGGAAACGGACCCTGCGGAACTGGACCGGCTGGTTGCCGAATATGAAGTCGCCGGTCCTCTTGGTGTTGTAGACCAGGGAATGGACCCACATGGCCGTAGAACCGAGACCAAGGCTGTTCCAGGCCGGGGGGCCGGTAAGGACGAAGGGTGCGCCTTCCAGGAAGGCGGCAAGGACTGTCTGGAGGTCGGGGGGAACCTTGCCGAACCGGCTCGTCCTGGGAACAGCGAACAGGCCTTGCCCCAACTTCTGGAGCCGTCCCTCACGGACCAGCCGCTGGGCGAGCCTGACGGGGTTGGCAGACCATGCGGACAGCGCCTTGGTACGCAGCACCTGGCCTGGACGCAATTCGGGGGTGGCGGGTCGAGTCACAGTATTAAATTTCCAGTAAAAATAATACAGTGTTTTTCTCCGTTTCGCAAGGAAAAAGAGGAAGGGGGTCCTTGTCAGCGCCGCCTGCGCCTTCTGGAGGGAGACTCCGGCTCGGCCTCGACCGCCATGGCGGGCGGGGAAAAAATCCTTGGTGCCGAGGTCCTGATCGCATCCCGCTTGGCGGTCTCGCACAAATGCCCGTAGTGCTCCTCCACCATGCGGGTATCGGCGTGCCCGAGCTGCTGGGCGACAAACACGAGGGGCACCCCCCGGTTGATCAGGGCTGAGGCATAGGTGTGTCGGAGCTCATGGAAGGTGAGGGGTTCAAGTCCTGCCGCAGTGTAGGCCTTCCGAATGGGACCCTGGGCATCGTCCTTCATCCACCCGCCAAGGACCACCCCCGCAGCCTCCGGGACGGCCTCACTCGTCTCTTCGAATTCGAGGGAATCCGAGGCCGGCAAGGTGAAACGGACGCCACCGCCACCCCTTAGGAACTGAGGGCGGCCCTGGTGCTGCAGCTTGTGCCGGACCTGCTCAACCGTATTCATGGCGCGCACGGTGGCCTTGCGGGGATCTGGCGCGACGTTTGGCAGCCGGCTTGCAAGTTCCGAGTAGAGGACCAAGTCCCCTGCCCTTTCCACAAGGATGCGCAGGAGGGCGTCTTCCCCGGGAGACAATAGGATCCGGGCGTTGTTCAGGATGACGTGCCTGTCCCTCCCGCCTTTCCGGTTCACACCAGGGCGGAGGAAGAGCAATTCGCCTCTGCCCCGCCCCTTCGAGAGTTCCTTGAAGAACTCCACACCCTCCTCGGTGAGGACGATGTACCGGGGCCTGGAATCCTGGCCCTTGCCGTCAACCCACAGGGTTCCACCTTCGAGGTCCAGATCGCTGACCTTGGCCGCGACCAGTTCCCCGTACCGGGCGCCGGTCAGCAGGGCTCCTTGCACCAAAGGACGGAACACGTCGTCGCAGCCACGAACGAGGGCGCCCTGCTCTTCCAGCGAAAGGAACCTGATGCTCTGCCCCTTGACCCCCTTGAAGGGAGCCACGACGGCCCAGGGCATGTGTTCCTTGTCGATCTTCCCGGTCTTGGCGGCAAGGTTCAGAGCGGCTTTTAGGATGGCAAGGTAGCGGTTGGCGGAGGACTTCCGGCGCTTCATGGCGGCCGTCGCCTGTTGGAGTTCCTTCTGAGTCATCGACTCGGCGAGCTCTGGGTCCACCATGGGGAGGTATTCAATGACTTTGTCCCCAAGCCGCTTCGGCCCTGTCTTCCTGCGCCCACGAGAGGCAAGCTCGTTCCTCCAAGTCTCGATCCTGGAAGCAGTCGTGAGACGTCGGCAAGGGTGCGCAACTTCCCCGTTCGCCCATCGGAATTCAGTTCGGCAGCCTGATCGCGTGCATGCACCAGGACGGCGAGGACGTCGCGCTATCTCATAGCCAAGCCGTTGCGTGGACTGTCGGCCCCGTCACCGCGCGGGGGCCGCCTCCGCCTCCAGGCGCGCAAGCGTTTCCAGGTAGTTCCAGGGCATCCATTCCTCAGGGCTGCTGGCGACCTTATCGGTATGCCGCTGGAGTTGGACGAGGTAATCAAAGGGGTTGGCCCCATTGAGTTCGGCTGTGGCGATCAGGCTCATGTAGCCATCCCCGACCTCAGCGCCTGTGAGGTTGCGGTAGAACAGCGAATTCTTCCGATGGAGGATGGCCCTTTTCAGGATCTGTTCGCAGAGATAATGCCGCGTCCCGGATTATGCCGCATCCATGGGGCGCCACCCAGTGCCGGAGACTGCTTCCGGGCACCGAGCCCTTCGCCAACGCGGCATAAAAAGGACCATCCTTCTACCCTGGCAATCAAGCCAGGGAGGGAGGTGGCCCATGCCAATCAGAATCGTTCACACCGGCGAGCGCATTCCCATGGAGGAACTGCTCGCCTCGCACAGGGATCCCTTGGTCCTGGAATACATCAGCCAGTTGCGCTCTGCGGGCTTTGCGGAGAAAACGCTGCGCAACAAACGGACCATCGTTGCCGCCTTCCTGCGATGGTCCAGAAACCGCAGGGTTCCTTGCAGCGAACTCGGCGCAACGGATTTGGAGGATTTCCTCGGAGGGCGCCGGCCAGGGCGAAATTCAAGGTGGCGTCATGCCAGGGGCATTATTCTCAGGTTTCTCGCCTTCCTCCATCCAGATGACCCGCGGCCCAGTCCCCTGGAACCTTTGGAAGACGCCTGTCGAAATGAAATCCTCGCCCAGTACCAGGATTTCCTGATTAACGAACGGGGCCTGACCAAGCAAACCGTCTACGTCTACACGCCCCTGGTTCGGACCGCCATCGCCGGGCTGCCGCGGAATTCCGGTTCCCAGCGGCCATGCGAATGGAACGCCGAGGCAGTCCATGCCTTCCTGTTGGAACGATCGCAAAACCGGTCCAGTGAGGGCGTGCGCCTGGTCGCTGTCACTCTCAGGAGCCTATTGCGGTTCCTCTACCTTCGTGGAGAGGTGGCCTTCGACCTCTCCCTCGGCGTATCCCGGTTCCAGAAATGGAAACTGGCCACCGTGCCCACCTACTTGTCGCCTGCGGAAGTTGAAAAGGTCCTCGCTGCTTGCGACGTGGCCACGCCTACGGGTCGGCGGGACCGCGCCATCCTGCTCCTCCTTGGCCGCCTCGGCCTACGCGCCGGTGAAGTGGTCACCCTGGAAGTGGGGGACATCGCCTGGCGCGCGGGCGAAATCCTCGTGCGAGGGAAAGGGCAGCAGCGGGATCACCTTCCCCTGCCACCCGACGTTGGCGAAGCCCTGGCCCTCTACCTCAGGCTGGACCGCGGTGAAAGCTCCTCCCGGCGCGCGTTCCTGCGGATGAATGCCCCCAGGGAGGGGCTGACTGGCCCAGCCAGCGTGGGCCACATTGTCCGAAAGCTGTTGGCCCGCGTCGGCATCAGCCGAACTAGCCGGGGGGCGGCCCATATGTTCCGCCACAGCCTGGCGACCAGGATGATCCGCCATGGTACGTCCATTTCAGAGATTGCCGAGGTCCTCCGGCACCGCTCGCAGAATACGACCAGGCTCTATGCCAAGGTCGCCTTCCAGACCCTGCGCGAGGTGGCTCGGCCTTGGCCGGGGGAAGGAGGGTGCCAATGAAATCCCTCCGCGATGCCCTCCCCGAGTATTTGGCCATCCGACGCGCCTTGGGTACGCAACTCAAGGAAGCTGGAATTTCCCTCAGGCATTTCCTGGATTTCATGGAAGCTGAGGGCGTCGAGGTCATCACCCTCCAGATCGCTTTGCGCTGGGCCATGCTGCCTGTCGGTGTCCAGATAGCCACTTGGTCCCGGCGCCTCGGTCAGGTCCGCGGCTTTGCCGCCTGGCGAAGCGGCTTCGACCCAAGGACAGAGGTCCCTCCCGAAAGGATGCTGGGTGCACGCCTCCTGCGAAATCCACCCCATATCTATTCAGATGAGGAGGTACAGGCGTTGATGGCCGGGGCTGCCGGGCTGCCGAAGGGAAGGATCCGACCCTGGACCTATAGGACGTTCCTGGGGCTCATGGCCTCGACCGGCCTTCGGCCGGGGGAAGCCTTGGCCCTGGACATGAAGGACGTGGACCTTCAAACAGGCGTCCTGACTATTCGCGGAACCAAGTTTGGGAAAACCCGGTTCGTGCCGGTATCCGAATCAACGCAGGCAGCACTCGCAGATTATGCTCGTCGGCGGGAATCCCTTTGTCGGCGAATCCGGACCGAAGCCTTTTTCCTGACACCGCGCGGCAACCGTCTCAGGGCTGAATCCGCGCGCCAGACCCTGGCCGAACTTTCCTGCGCCATTGGTTTGAGGCAACCGCAAATGGGCGGGCGCCGGGGCCGGGGTCCTCGCCTACAGGATTTCCGGCACACCTTTGCGACCATGCGAATGATCGAGTGGTACCGGGCTGGCCTGGACGTCAGCAGGGAATTGCCCAAGCTATCGACGTACCTGGGCCATGCGGAGATCTGTCACACCTACTGGTACTTGCAGGCAATCCCAGAATTGCTTCAACTCGCCGCCGGCCGCCTGGTAGGTCGCGGCGAGGAGGTGGCCCAATGAAGGCCGGAACATTAGCTCCACTCCTGCAGGGCTTTTTCACCGAGAGGCTGCTCCAGCAGCAGGGGGTAAGTCCCCACACGGTGGCCAGCTACCGGGACACCTTCCGGCTCCTGCTCGGATTCGCCTCCGAGTGCCTGCACAAGGCGCCCGCCAGGACTGCCATCGAGGATCTCACTCCTGCTCTCCTGGGCGACTTTCTGCGACACCTAGAGGTTGACCGCGGGAACAGCATCCGGACCCGGAATGGTCGCCTCTCGGCTCTACGTGCGTTTTTCCGGTTCGTAACCATGTCGGAACCAGCCCTGGCCTTCCAATGCCAGCAGGTCCTCGCCTTTCCGGCCAAACGCTATGAACATAATGCTGTGGCTTTTCTGGATGAGCGGGAGGCCGTTGCGCTGGTGGCGGCGCCGGATACGAGAACATGGATTGGGAGACGGGACCGGGTTCTGCTGCAGGTCGCAATCCAGACCGGCATGCGCAACACCGAGATCACCTCGTTGTGCTGGCAGAACGTGACCCTCGGCGTGGGGGGCCATGTGAGCTGCCTGGGAAAGGGACGGAAAGCCCGCTGCACGCCATTGCGCCCCGACGTCGCGGAATCGCTCCAGCAATGGTTCGCCGAGCAAAGAGGGACGCTGGCGTCACCGGTATTCCCGAGTTCAAAGGGCGGGAGCCTGAGCGCGGATGCGCTCCAGGCCCTCGTTGGCCGCCACACAGCCAACGCCAGTCGGTCCTGTCCGACCCTGGAGAGGAAGCACGTGACGCCGCACACCCTGAGGCATACAGCGGCCATGGACCTTCTCCGCCGAGGCGTGGACTTGAGCGTGATCGCCCTTTGGCTGGGCCACGAGTCATCGGAAACGACCCAGATTTACCTGCATGCTGACTTGGGCATCAAGGAGAAGGCCCTCGCCCATGCGACCCCAGACGGGTCTGTTCCAGGGCGATACCGGCCACCCGACTCACTTCTAGCGTTCCTGGAGGGCCTATGATTATGCCGACTGGGTGAACGAATGGATCCAGGCCCCATCGGGCTCGAACGGCACCTGTTTGGCCTCACGCGGCATAATCCGGGACGCGGCATTAGGTTGCCGAGCGCGGGCTCAAGCGGGCCATCATGCACCGGAAAAACAGCATGTTCTATAAAACCCAGGAGGGGGCACGGGTCGGGGATCTCTACATGAGCCTGATCCACACGGCGGAACTCAACGGTGCCAATCCCTTCGATTACCTCGTCGCGCTCCTGCGCAACCACGCCTTCGTCGAGGAGAACCCCGAAGAGTGGATGCCGTGGAACTACGAGGAGACCCTCGTCGGCCTGGGCGGATAGCTCAACTTCCTGGCCCAAATTAGATCAGGAATGCAGCAAGGGCCGGCCGGTAGGCCGCCACCAAGAGCACCTGCTCAAAGCCCCAAGGAAGTTGCGCACGCCAACCGGCGGGACACCCACATCACGCTCAACATGCTCCGGCAGGACCCGAACACGAAACGGAGCATCCGGCACCGCAGGCTCAAAGCCGCCCTTTCACAGGAATATCGTTTGGC
>Ga0302278_10007240_pt1 | contig 10266 bp, 8 predicted proteins | sample III_Bog_N3_2_FD_194543 | JGI IMG/M metagenome (GOLD analysis project Ga0302278, IMG submission 194543) | Peat permafrost microbial communities from Stordalen Mire near Abisko, Sweden - III_Bog_N3_2 | ecosystem: Environmental > Terrestrial > Soil > Wetlands > Peat | place: Sweden: Abisko... | reverse complement strand
ACCTTTGGCAAAGCCAGCCGACCGAGCTACCGAGAATATCTCTGGAAGAGCTTCGAGGCAAGACGCATAAGTTCGAACGCAAAATATTCTGGCGAAACATCAGGGAATACGCCGCCGGCGCCTTTGTTGTAGTGTGCTTCGGTTTTTACGAGTGGAAGTTCCCGGCACTATTGCTGCGCATAGGTTCGGGGCTGGTCATCGCCGGCACGATCTACGTCATGTTTCAGCTTCATCTGCGAGCGTCCTACCATTCCGCACCCGCAGACATGGGTTTGAGCACAGGTATCGAGTTCTACCGGCAAGCGCTCGAACGTCAGCGCGACGCATTGCGCGGTATCTGGTCGTGGTACCTGCTGCCGTTTGTTCCCGGGCTCGCCGTCTTCTTTACGGGAACAGCAGTAAGCCAGTGGACTTCCCACCCTCTGGGCATGGCCTCTCTGCTGAAGGGCTACGGTATCGTGGTGGGCCTGGTGGCCGCGGTTTTCTATGCTGTCTGGAAACTGAACCAGCGGGGGGCCGATAAACTTCAAGCTCAGATCGATGAAATGAACGCACTCTGTAGTCATCCAGAAAGTGGTGAACACGTATGTTAACACTCAGGCCTCGATTTTCCTCTCATCGTCAAGAAGCACTCGCGCTTTGCCTGCTCCTTGGTGTTTGCGTGATCGCGATAATGCCATTCAGAGCCCGAGCGCAAGCCGAACCGAAGATCGCCGGAGACTACCTGGGAACCCTCGGTCCCCTGCACGTCAAGCTGCATCTGAAGGTGGACCCTTCAGGATTGGTCACTGGCACTCTCGATAGCCCCGATCAAGGCGCCAACGGTATTCCCTGCGCTGGCTTCCATCTGGATGGGCAAGTCCTGAGCTTTACCGTTCCCGCAGTCCACGGCTCATGGAAGGGAACTGTGGCCAACGATGGCGCTTCGCTCTCCGGAACATGGGACCAGGGAGGCCCACAACTCTTGAACTTCGCGCGCGACACCTTTGTGGCGGCGGCCAAACCCTCGCCAGTAGATGGCATCTGGTTGGGGACATTGCAAGCTGGAGGCGCATCTCTTCGCGTTCAATTTACGGTAAGGAGCGATAGCGCAGGTCGGGAGTATTGCGCCATGGATAGCCTCGACCAACACGCCATGGGCCTGGAATGCGCGAAGATTGTCTTCTCGGGCAATGACTTCTCATTCGATGTTCCGACAGTCCAGGGAAGCTGGAAAGGCTCGCTTTCAGCCGATGGCAAGACCCTCTCAGGTGTCTGGAGCCAGGGCCACCCGTTGCCATTGAACTTGACCAGGCAGTCCGTCGCGATAGCCGCCGCGCCCATTCCTGAACCCACCTACGACCCGGCGCTCGCGCCGGTTGCGGCAGCCGATTTGCAATCCGTGCTGGACCGCGATTTGGCCGAAGCGCTCAAGAGTGGAGAACTTGCGCCTGGGACCGGCGCCGGGGTATCCATTGCTGTCGTCGAACGCGGGGTCAGGCGCGTCGTCAGTTACGGCGCCGCCAAACCGGACTCGATCTTCGAAATCGGTTCCATCACCAAGACCTTCACCGGCCTGGTGCTCTCGCAGATGGTGGAACAGGGCAAGGTAAAGTTCGAAGAGCCGGTGCGCGAACTCCTGCCACCGGATACGGTTGCCAAGCCCGCCGGAGATGAGATAACGCTGCTCGATCTGGCCACACAGCATTCCGGTCTTCCGCGCATACCAGACAACTTCAAGCCCGCCGATCCAAGCAATCCCTATGCCGACTACGGCGCATCAGATCTTTACGCGTTCGTGGCTCAGCACGGGGTGGTAAAGCCTGCTGACACCGGTTTCCTTTACAGTAACCTCGGCTTTGGTCTGCTCGGCCAGGCGCTGGCAGTTCGTAGCGGCCTGTCCTATCCAGCCCTTCTAAAGGAAGAGGTAATCGAGCCCCTGGGACTGAAAGACACAACCATATCCCTCTCACCCGCCCAGCAGGCCCGCTTCGTTGAAGGTCATGACGAACATCATCACCCCGCACACGCCTGGGATCTGGATGCCCTAGCGGGAGCCGGAGCAATCCGCTCGACTGCGGCTGACATGCTTACCTATCTGGAGGCGAACCTACATCCCGAAAAGCTCAAGCCTGCTGCCGGCTCTTCGGCGGCGGCCACGCTATCGGCGGCTTTTATGCAGTCGCATCAGCTTCGCGCGGACGCGATGCCGGGAACGCGCATCGCTCTCGCGTGGCTCTTTGTAAGTAAAACTGGAGAGTATTGGCACAATGGTGCCACCGGCGGATACAGCTCCTACGCGTTCTTCAATCCCAAGGCGGACTATGCCGCTGTCGTGCTGCTCAATACCACGCTAGGAAGCAACGGCAGCTTTGCAGACCGGTTGGGCGAACACATCAGCCAAAGATTGGCTGGCAAGCCGGCTATATCCCTCGCCAACTAGCACAGCCGGGGACCATTCGGCAGATCACACTAGGCATTCCATGATCGTGCCCACCTCCGATAAAACGGGGTTTCGGTAACTACGAGAGAATTCTGCACAGACACCGCGTTCGACCGCGTCGCTACGTCAGCTGGTGCCAAATCGCCGAGTCGCTCATCGGCAGGGTTCTGAGCTTTTAACCGCAAACCCGTCAATTACTACTTCGACACTGACGGATTGGCGACCAACCCCAGAACTCAGATTCTGGCGCGAAGAATTACACTAAACACTCCGCATCCGGTTCCCTGCATCTGCGATCTCAAGAAAACACCATGCATAAGGTCATTGAAGTCTCGGGAGTCCGCAAGGCCTACGGCAAAACCGTCGCCGTTGAGGAGGCGTCGTTCGAGGTCAGGCAGGGGGAGATCTTCGGGCTGATCGGGCCCAATGGTGCGGGAAAAACCACCACGATGGAATGCATCGAAGGGATTCGCAAGCCCGACCGCGGCACTATCGCAGTGCTTGGTCTTGACCCATTTCGCCAGGTGTACAAGTTGCAGGAACGGATTGGAGTGCAGCTTCAACAGGCGCAATTGCAGAAGCGCATTAAAGTGTGGGAGGCAGTGGATCTGTGGGCAACGCTCTACGGAAAGAAAGCCGTGGATGCAGAGAGGTTGCTGGACCAGCTTGGCCTGACCGACAAGCGCGGCGCGTGGTTCATGAATCTCTCCGGAGGCCAGAAGCAGAGACTGTTTATCGCCCTGGCGTTGATCAACGACCCGGAGGTCGTGTTTCTCGACGAGCTGACCACCGGCCTCGATCCGCAGGCGCGGCACACAATCTGGGACCTGGTGCGCAGCATCCGCGAGCGGGGCAAGACGGTGTTTCTCACGACTCATCTGATGGAGGAGGCCGAGCGTCTGTGCGACCGGGTCGCCATCATGGAGCACGGACGGATCATCGACATCGACACGCCCGACGGCCTCATCCGCCGGCACTGCCCGGAGCGGACCGTCGTTCTGGTCCAGGACAAGGAGTCTGGCGGCGATCACTTTGAGAAGATTCCGCAAGTAGAGTCGGTCACCCGGGACGGCCTGCGATTCACCATTCGCGGGCGGGGCGATGACCTGGTGACCGAGGTGATTCACTGCCTCTCAGAGAATCAGATTCGGGTTACCGATTTCCGCACGATTTTTCCCAACCTTGAGGACGTTTTTCTCAAGCTCACTGGCCGCTCCATTCGCGAATAGGACCGACAATGATGCTGCGTGGACTCTGGAAATTGACGTGGATCGAGCTCAAGGTCTTTATGCGCGAGCCGCTGGGCGCATTCGGCACCATCGGCGTGCCTGTGTTGATCTTCGTCGCCCTGGGCCATTTTACAAATCTCCGCATCGGCCCGTCCTCGCCGGTTGCCGGCGGTCTGCCCCCGGGCAATGTTCCGATTCTGGTGGCGCTCCTGATCGCGATCAGCGCTGTGCTTTCACTGGTCACCATCATTTCCATTTATCGCGAGGGCGGCATCCTCAAGCGGCTGCGCGCCACGCCGCTGCGGCCGCAGACCATCCTCAGCGCGCACGTGATCGTGAAGCTGCTGCTGACTGCGGCAACACTGGCGTTGATGTTCCTCGCTGGGAAACGCTACTTTCCGCCCGGAGCGCATGTGCCCTGGGTCTCGTTCACCATCGCCCTGCTCATCAGCACGTGGAGTATCCTGTCGGTCGGCTTTGTGATCGCCAGCATCGTTCCCACCGCGCGCTTTGCGCAGCCGGTCGGCGCGGTCATTCTCTACCCCATGATCGCGATCTGCGGACTCTTTGTGCCGCTTTCCAATCTGCCGCCGGTGCTGCGCGCTGTAGCGCAAGTACTGCCGCTTACCTACGCTGTGCGGCTGCTCGAGGGCATTTGGGCCGGTGACGGATGGCTGGCTCACCTCGGAGACGTTGCAGCGCTGACAGTGTTGTTTCTGGTTTTTACAGCCATCTCAGCAAAGGTATTTCGCTGGGAATAGCGAGGCCTGCTGTTCGGCTCCAAAAACATTACCAGCTGTGCAGCCATTCCTCGTCGCGGCCGATGCGTACCGGCGCATTGAACAGCTCGCTCAGGCGGGCTTCCGTGAGCAGTTCCTCACGCGGGCCGTCGCCAACGATGCGGCCGTCGCGCATGAGGATGATTCGCTCGACTTCGGGAAGAATGTCGCCGAGGTGATGCGTGACGAGCACAAGGCCCGTCCCTTCCTGCGCGAGCCTGCGCAGCGTTTCGCGCAGTTCACGTTGCGCGGCCAGGTCGAGTGCGTTGGAAGGCTCGTCGAGAAGCAATTGGCTCGGGCGGTGAACGAGCGCGCGCGCAATCAGGATGCGCCGTTTTTCGCCGGCAGACATGGTGCCCACCAGTTGCGAGCCAAGATGCGTAGCTTCCATGCGAGCCAGGGCTTCAGCGGCGCGCACTCGCATCTCCGGGGTCACCTCAAGATTGGGCCACAGCGTGGATGCCGAGAAGAAGCCTGCGGTCACGGCGTCAAGGCCTGTGGTCACGGCGGTCCGTTCTCCGGGCAGCTCGAAACCCATGGTGCCTGAGCCCACAATGCCGAAATGCCTGCGCAACTGCGTCAGATCCCAGCGTTCACGGCCGAAGATGCGCACCAGCATGTCCGGCCTGACGATGGGGTAGATCTGGCAGGTCATGGCCAGAATCAACGTAGATTTTCCGCAGCCGTTCGGCCCCAGAATGGCCACGTGCTCTCCGGCGCGAATCGTCAGGTTCACGTCGTGCAACACTACACGGTCGCCGCGCGCCACATTTACCTGGCTCAGGCAAAGAAAATCCGCCGCCGGCAATTCCGTCCCGGTGTTCCTTGCCGCCGCGCTAAAATTCTCCGCCATCAAGCTCCCGCCGCAGGGTCGAGACCCCGCCCACCTGCTAGATTAAATGGATTGACCTTCATGTATTGCCCCGATCACCCCGATGACTGATCTTTCCCGACTCATGATTCCCCGCGGATTTCGCTTCGGCGCCATCAAAGCCGGCGTGAAGACGAGTGGCCGACCCGATTTTTCTCTGATCGTCGCCGACGTGCCCGCCAACGCCGCCGCGGCCTTTACAGCCAACAAAGTGTCCGCGGCACCGCTCATCGTGGATAAGCAGCATCTGAGCGCCACGGGAGGCAGGGTGCGCGTGGTGGCCATCAACGCGGGCAACGCAAACTGCGCCGCCGGCCAGGCAGGCCTTGACGCCGCGCGCGCCACCTGCGATGCGGCGGCTCGCCTCTTCGGCTGCAAGCCCGAGGAGGTTTTTCCATCTTCGACAGGTGTGATTGGCGTGCCGCTGCCGGCGCACAAGCTGATTGACGTGATGCCGGCGCTGGCCGGTTCGCTGGGCGCCGAGTCCGATCATTTTCTTGAAGTCGCTCACGCCATCCTCACCACCGACACCGTGGAGAAGACCGCCTTTGCGCGGCTTGAATTTGCCGGCTCCGACGGTGTGCCGTGCGAGATTCGCATTGCAGCCGTGGCCAAAGGGTCTGGCATGATTCATCCGCAACTGGTACCGCACGCCACCATGCTGGTTTACATCCTCACGGATGCGGCGGCCGAGCCCGCGGCGCTCGACACGTATCTGCGCTCCGCCATCGAGATCAGCTTCAACCGCATCTCGGTGGATGGCGACACGTCGACCAACGACACGGTGCTGCTGCTCGCCTCAGGAACCGGCGGCGCCAGGATCGGCGCGGGCAATGCCGCCTTTGCTACCGCGCTCACCGAGGTGTGCACTTCGCTGGCGCGCCAGATCGTCTCCGACGGCGAAGGGCTCTCCCACGTAGTTGAGTTGCGTATTGAAGGCGCGGCCAGCAACGCCGATGCGCTGCGCGTCGCAAAAGCCATTGCCCACTCGCCGCTGGTCAAGACTGCCTGGGCCGGCAATGATCCCAACTGGGGGCGTTTGGCTGCCGCCATTGGCTACTCGGGCGCGCAGATCGATCCCGATCGCTTCGACATCTGGTTCGGTGAGCTGCCCATCTGCCGCAACGGCGGGCGCGCCCCGGAGTTTGACGAGGTCTCAGCCCACGCCTACATCAGCCAGCACGATTTCACCATCAACATCCAGCTCCACCAGGGCGACGGCCGTTGCGTTTTCTGGACCACTGACCTGACCCATGAGTACATCCATATCAACGCCGACTACTCCACCTAGGCCGCTCCGATCGGAATTGCGTCGCGCGCGAAACCACGCCAGCGCGGATGCTTCGATTTACAATCGCAACAACGACTGAGGCCTCTCGACTCAATGACGACCGCAAGCTCGAAAGTTGCTTCCCAGCTCGATGCGGCGCCCCCGCACGACGGCTTCTCGCTCATCTCCAACGACAAGCTCCTTGAGCTCTACAGCACCATGCTGAAGTGCCGCATGCTCCAGGCGCGCATCCGCGCTCTTTCAAGTGGACCGGCCGCATCGAATGCCGCAGTCCGACCCGAGGCCGCAATCGCCGGCGCCGCTGTCGACCTTCTTTCCGGCGACACGCTCGCTCCTTCTCTCCACGGCCTGGTCCCCGCTTTCGTCAAAGGCCTCCCTCTCGGCAACATTTTTTCCATGGTCACGCCCGGGCGAGTCAGGCCGCGGCCGTCGTATGCGCGGCTCGATCTCATACCGCCCTCACTGAGCCTAACCGCCCAACTCGAACGAGTGATTGAAGTGGCCACCGCAAATAAGAAGGCCAGGAACAAGCGGATCGTTGTCGCCTTCTGTGGCAACTCCACCGCATCGCCCGAGCCGCTGCACCATGCAATGCGCCAGGCCGGCAAGCGCGACCTCCCCATCCTTCTCGTCTGCTTCAGCGACTCCGAATCAGATGAGATCTGCCTCAAGGCGCAGGAGTGCGATTTCCCGGGAGTCATCGTCGATGGCGACGATGCGGTTGCTGTCTATCGCGTCGCTACTGAGGCCATGGCCCACGCGCGCCGCGGCAGTGGTCCGACTCTCAACGACTGCAGACCTTGGGTGCTGCCAGGCCAGAAACCAGCCAAACGCCGCGCAACTCACGATCCCATCCTCAGGATGGAACAGTACCTGACCCGCAAGGGCCTCTTCGACAAGAAGTTCAAATCCAAGGTCACCGCGAGCTTCCGCCGCGAACTCGAATCTGCGATCAACGCCAACGGTCCCAGGCCGCTCTGACGGGCCGCGCCCTCGGCACCTTGACTGCGGCGCTATAATTCTTCTTCCGCTGCGTGAAGGAGAAAGATGATGCGCTGGAATCGAAGAAACTTCATCAAGGCTGCGGCATCCGCCGCAGTCGCGAGTCGGGGCCTTACTCTACGTGCCCTGACAGGTAGCGATGACAGGCTGAACTGGTTTCGCGAAGCCAAGTTCGGCATGTTCATTCACTGGGGTCCTTACTCGGTTGCCGGCGTCGAAGCCTCCTGGCCCATCCTCATACCCAACAGCGAAATTACTGAAGCTGAGTACCGCGCCCTGCCTGAGCGCTTCAACCCCACGCTCTTCGATCCGCATGCATGGATCGCACTGGCAAAGTCGGCTGGCCAGCGCTACATGGTCTTCACCACAAAACACCATGACGGCTTCTGCATGTTCGATTCCCTCTACACCAGCTACAAAATCACGCGCACACCCTACGGCAAAGACATCGTGAAGATGCTGGCCGACGCCTGCCACGCAGACAACATGCCGCTCGGCTTCTACTATTCGCCTCCGGATATGAACCACCCCGGTTTCCGCGATATGTCCAAACCTGCGACCAAGAACTTTCGCGGCGAGCCCGAGCGTCCCGAGTGGCCCTTGTACCTGGATTACATGGGCCTGCAACTGGATGAACTACTCACCCGCTACGGTTCGGTTGCCGAGTTGTGGTTCGATTCCGTCGACATGAGAGTACAGGCCGAGTACGATGGACAGCGTTTCCTCGACCAGGTGCGCCGTCAGCAGCCGGCCACCGTGGTCAATAACCGCCTCGGCGTACCCGCCGACTTTATCACCCCTGAGCAGTTCATCCCCAAGGCGATTCCCGTGAAAGGTGTCCGCATGGACAGCCCCGATCACAGCCAAGCCGACAAGATGGCCGTCGCCGTTCCCCGTGCCGAGGACTTCCAGCCCTGGGAGACCTGCATGACCATCAACAATACCTGGGCCTACCGGCCTAAAGACCACAACTTCAAATCGACCGATATCTTGATCAGCGTGCTTATTGAGGTCATCAGCCGGGGCGGCAACTTCCTGCTGGACGTGGGCCCGCAGCCGGATGGCGTCATTCAACCGGAATTCGTCGAACGCCTCCAGGCAATGGGTGAGTGGACCAGGCGCAATGCCGCTGCAATCTATGGCAGCACCTATGGCCCACTTCAAGGCCAGGCCGCATACCGCACTACTTCCCGCGCTGGAAAATTCTACGTCTTCGCCATGGACTCGGCTGCAACGGAACTCATCGTCGGTCCCCTTGACCGGCCAGTGCGCGAGGTAAAGTTGCTGGCAACCGGAAAGCCGCTCACGTTCCATACCAACGGCAAGAACACAAGCATCCCGCTGAACAAGGAGTTGTGGGAGCAGGGAATTCCGGTGTTCGAGGTCGGCTAGCGCGCGCGCGGATGCGTCTTGTCGTAGACTTGCGTCAACTGCCCGGTGGTCAATTGCGTGTAGCGCTGCGTGGTTGAGAGCCGCTCGTGGCCCAGCAGTTCCTGGATTGCGCGCAGGTCGGCGCCCTCCTCCAATAAATGTGTGCCGAATGCGTGACGAAGCGTGTGCGGATGCACATCGGAGGAGAGTCCGCGCCGGATGGCGATTCGCTTGACGATGCGCCCTACGCTGCGCGTGGTAAGCCGCGCCTGGCCATTGCCCGTCTTGCCCAGCCCGCGCAGGCGCAGGTTCAGGAACAGTGCCGGCGTTGCCGCGCCCCAAGTTTGTCCGGTTGCGGCCAGCCGTGCTGAGCGCTCGGTCATATACGCACGCAGCGCTTCTGCCGCCGCGTCGCCCAAAGGAACGTAGCGCTGTTTTTGTCCCTTGCCGCGCACCAGGATTGCTTCGTTGGCCCAATGAATGTCGTCCAGATTCAGGCCCGTCAGCTCGGCGTTGCGGATGCCGCAGCCATACAGCAGTTCCATAATCGCCCGGTCGCGCGCAGGCCAGCTCGCCGCCTCTTCGTCCACTGAGTCCACCACCTGGTTCATCTGCTCGATGGAGGGAACACGTGGCAAATGTTTGGGCAGGCGCGGCGTCGACACAAGTGACGCCGCATTCTGATCGATGTATCCGGCGCGCGCCAGCCACTTGAACCAGCTGCGGATGGCTGCCAGGGCCCGCGCCGCCGAGGCCTTGGAAAGCCCGTGCTCGTAAAGTGTGCCCAGGTAGGCGCGGATGTCGGTGTGCTCGATGCTCTGCACCGTCAGTCCCGCTTCGCCCCTCTTCGCGGCCCACGATGCAAAGCCATGCAACTCGCGCTCGTAGGCGCGCAGCGTATGCGATGAAGCGCCCCGCTCATTGGTGAGGACTTTGATGAATCCTTCAACCAGCGAGCTGAGAGGCGATTCAATCGCGGGTGCATGCGATGCGGTCATGCCGGTTCCTTGCCCGCATCGGTATGGACGACGGTGAGCTGACCCTCGTGCTCCTCATCTGGCTCCGCTGCGATCCGCCTTGACGAATCCACGGCTTCAAGTCTCGATGCCCCTCGCGGATGATGCTCGCGGTGCACTGCCTTGAGGCGTCCCAGCGCCAGGTGCGTATACACCTGCGTGGTTGAAATATCGGCGTGACCCAGAATCAACTGCACGCTGCGCAGATCGGCGCCGTGCTCCACCATGTGCGTGGCGCAACTGTGGCGCAGCCGATGCGGGCTGGCGGAGTTGTTTGACATTTTC
>Ga0302278_10007235_pt1 | contig 10272 bp, 8 predicted proteins | sample III_Bog_N3_2_FD_194543 | JGI IMG/M metagenome (GOLD analysis project Ga0302278, IMG submission 194543) | Peat permafrost microbial communities from Stordalen Mire near Abisko, Sweden - III_Bog_N3_2 | ecosystem: Environmental > Terrestrial > Soil > Wetlands > Peat | place: Sweden: Abisko... | reverse complement strand
GCCGACAATCCTGTGCTTCTTCGGCCAGTCGGCCATGCGCGCCATCATGTGATCGCCAACTTCCTGGGAGTTTCGCAGCAGTCCTTCTTTCTCGATCACATCCAAAGTGGCCAGCGCAGCCGCAATGCACACTGGATTTCCACCAAACGTCGAAGCATGTGAGCCCGGAATCCAATCCATCAGGTCTGCCTTGCTCATCGTGATGCCGAGCGGCATTCCCGAAGCAATCCCCTTCGCCATGCAAACTATGTCGGGATGCACGCCGGTGTGTTCCACTGCCCACCACTTACCCGTGCGCCCAACGCCGCTTTGCACTTCATCCAGCACCAGCAGGATGCCGTGCTTGTCGCAAATACGCCGCAACTCTTGCATGAAGACCGTCGGAGCGACCACATATCCGCCTTCGCCTTGAATCGGCTCGACAAAAATTGCCGCCACTTCCTCCGGCGCCAGAATCGTCTTGAACAATTTGTCTTCAATATAGCGAGCGCATCCGAGCGCGAATTTCTCCGCGTCCTGCGGACCACCCGAACACCCGCGATAAACATCGGGATAGCGCACATGCGTCACTCCAGGCACCATGGGCGAGAAACGCCGCTTCTGCTGCGGCTTCGAAGCCGTCAACGAGAGAGCGCCCATCGTCCGTCCATGAAACGCGCCGAAGAACGCGATCACCTGTTGCCGCTTGGTGTGATACCGCGCCAGTTTCAACGCTCCTTCGACCGCCTCCGCGCCCGAGTTCCCGTAATAAAATTTGTGCGGCCCCGGCATCGGCGCAATCTTCGAGAGCCGCTCCGCCAGGGTCACCATGCCCTCGTAATAAAAGTCCGTGCCCGACATGTGGATCAGTTCGCCTGCTTGCCTCTGAATCGCCGCCACCACCTCGGGATGACAGTGTCCAGTCGACGTCACCGCGATGCCCGCCGAGAAGTCGAAGAACTCGTTGCCATCCACATCTTCGACGACGATGCCGCGGCCACGCTTCGCCACCATCGGATAAGAACGCGTATACGAGGGCGAAACATACTTTTCGTCGCCCGCAAGAATCCGCAAAGCATTCGGGCCCGGAAGCGCCGTCTTGAGTTTGGGGCCGTCGATCAAAGTTTTAGTGGTCATGGAGTCCTCCAGTTAGTTCTTAGTTCCCGGTTCTCAGTTCTCAGTGGGTTCGGCCGAATTTCGAGCAGCGTCTAAAAAACTGCGGCGGCGAATAGGGAATAGCGATTAGAGCAGCGAAGAGGCGGGAAAATTAGTCGCTGCCAAAGAGATTGGCGCGCACATGCGAAGGCAGAACGGACAAATACCGGCGGGGACAAGCGCGTCCCTCGATCCAGCAACTTCCTCGCGAAATGGAGCTATTCGAGCGCATGTTGACTATAAGCATTGTATCCCGACTTCGCTCGCAGCGTAACCCCCAAAGTGCGTGTCCTCAACTCACACGTAGGGGCGGACGCATTTGTCCGCCCCTAGATGCAAGAAATCCTCAATGTAAGAAATCATCGATGTAAGAAATCATCGCGGCGAACGACTACCTTATTTAGAGCCAAGAGTATGACCCCATGAACACGGAACCCGTCGGAGAGGCGCCGTCCCGGCAGGACGAGCTTTATCGGGAAGCCGCCAGCAGCTACAGCCCAGCTCTGGAGCGGCTCGCACGCGGCTATGAGGCCGATCCCGATCGGCGCCGCGACCTGGTGCAGGAGATTCACTTGGCGCTCTGGCAGAGTTTCGCCGTCTTCGATGCGAGATGCTCGGTCCGCACTTGGATCTACCGTGTGGCGCATAACATTGCCGCCTCGCACGTGATCCGCGAGCACCGAGTGAATTCGCGAACGCTGGTGGGTCTCGAAATGCTTGAAACCCTTCCCATCGACAACGACGGCCAGCGCGATGCAGATCAGCGCCATGCTCTGGAAAAACTACTCAAGTTGATTCAGCGGCTAAACCCTCTGGATCGCCAAGTCATAGTCTCGTATCTCGAAGACTTGGACGCAGCTTCGATTGCCGAGATTACCGGCCTCTCGCCCGGAAACGTCGCAACCAAGATCCACCGCATCAAGAAAATTCTGGCCGACAGATTTCATGAAGGAGGACATCATGCCGAATGATGCTGGCGACAACGCAAAGAGCATTTGGAAGAATCAGCATGTTGAGCCCGTTCATGTCTCGCTTACCGAACTCCGCAAGAAAGCTAAGAAGTTTGAACGACGAGTTTTCTGGAGGAACCTCCGAGAATACGCTGCCAGCGTAATCGTGGTCGCCGGTTTCGGATTTTACATCTGGAAATTTCCCGCTCCGATGGCCCGTTTTGGGTGCGTTCTGGTGATCGCGGGCGTTTTGTTTGTGGTGCACACGCTTCACAAAAGAGGCTCCTCCCGATCCCTCCCCGCTGAACTGACGTTGTGCGACTGCCTCGAATTCCACCGCAAGGAACTTGAGCGGCAACGCGACCTTCTACGCAGCGTTTGGACTTGGTATCTGCTGCCGCTTGTTCCCGGCCTGCTTGTCTTTCTTCTGGGGATTTACCAGTGGCAAATGAAACGGCCGGGCGCGCAAACGCGTTTCATTACGATTCACCTTGGCTTTACTGCGGTTGTATGTGCCGTCGTGTTCATCGCTGTAGGACAATTGAATCAATGGGGAGCGCGTAAGCTGCAACAGAAGATTGACGCGCTCAATAACCTTGAAAGAGAGCCCTGAGGCCCATGAAGCAAGGTTTCTCTGCGATCATTGGTTGAGAGTTAAAGCGGGATGACCCCGCATTCGAAAACAATCCGATCACTCGCCACGAAGTTTGCCGCCGAACAAACAACTATCGCGACCAGATTGGCCAGGAGTAAGTTAGACCGCAGTTCGCCTACCAGGAACCTCATCAGCAACAGGTTCCCCACTAAAGAAATTGCTCCGTTACTAACATTGAATTTTGCCATCCGGACCAGCGAATGCCTCCAACGCAGAGCCGGACGATCCGCCCACGTAAACCTCTCATGCCAAAAAAAGTTGTGTACCACCGCGATCTCCACCGCCAGCCCCGTAGCCATCAGATAGTCAAACTTCAGCCAGGAACGAAAAACAGCCAAGGCTGCCAACTGCACGCCAACGCCAATCCCGCCAACGAAGTTGAACTTGATCCATCGCGGAACGGTTTGCTTTTGCTTTTCGTGACAGCGGAGAGCTGACAACTGAGAGCTATTCACAGAATCCTCTCTTCCCGATAAAGCCGAACCGTATTCTTCACGCAGACGACAACCAGCATCCCTGCCATGATCGCGAGCCCGATTGCCCCTCCAACATCAAAGAGTCGAAAACGTCCGCCCATCACCCGGGCCCAGTGAAACGCCGCGAGATTGCCCACCGCGAGCAGAACGCGCAACTCCGTCGGTCCGAATCCCCAGACAGAGAGATGAAATTCGTCCAGCGTGTAAGTCGCCAGATACGATTGGATGGAAAGCAGCAAAAATCCAATCAGCAATCCCACCGCAATCACGGGATGCATGTATCCCGAAAACGCGAGCCCTCCCATCATCGCGACGGCTCCGATCGAATCGATCATGTGGTCCACATAAAACCCATATCGCGGCCTCTGCCGCTGGCGCACGCGCGCCAGAGTTCCGTCCAGCGAGTCGCCGAACCAGTTCACCGCAAGACAGGCCATCGCCACCAGCAACATGCGGCGATCATAGAAAGAGAGCGCATAGCAAACACCGGTACCGATCTGGGCGGCAAAACCCAGCGCGGTCAGATGGTCGGACGAGACCCAAGCTGGCATACGCTCAGCCATCCAGACGAGCGCGCGTTTTTCGGCTGCAGCCAGAAAGCTGCCGTGAACCCGCGTAGCCTGCCGAAAGTCGGCCCGCCGCGCCTCCGCCAAAGTCTTAGGATCGATCTGTTCCGCAAAATCCGCCATTGAGGTAGCCACAATTGCCTCCGTTTGTGGCTATATGACGCGGGAAGGTCCGAAAGAACAATGCAGCGGGGGTAAAACGTAGATCAAGAGATATCTGGCTTGGTAACAATCAGATAACGGCGGGTATCCACTTGTGGCTTGCGTTCCTCCTTGACGGATCCACGAGGCAGAACTGATTTACTGTTCCACGCTCCGAATCTCATGTGGATCGCAATGTCGGACCGTCGCCATTGGCTGCGGAATTCAGCAATGCCACTCCACACGCGAGGCTTTGTCTTTTTGATGATTTCGGAAAGCTACTGCTGCAGCAAGATCGATACCGTTCCATCGCTCAAGTTCGCCGTGGCGAGGTCGAGTTTTCCATCGCCGTTGAAATCCGCGGCTACGATCTGGTATGGGCCGGCCCCTACCGCGTATGGCGAACCTGCCGCTTGGGTAAACGTCCCATCGCCAGTCCCCAGCAGAAGCGTGATCGTGCCGTCTCCATAGTTTGCGGTCGCAAGGTCCAACTTGCCGTCGTTATTGAAATCCCCCGCTACGATCGCGTCTGGATTATTTCCAGCCGGGATCGTGGTGGGAGCCCCAAACGTTCCATCGCCCTTTCCAAGCAGGATGATTACTGCACTGCCAAAGGAATCGGTCACCGCGAGGTCAAGCTTCCCATCGCCGTTAAAGTCCCCGGCGACTACAGCGTAAAGGCTCTGCCCGGCGGCAATGGGCGACCCACTCGCTGGCCTGAATGTTCCATCGCCCTTCCCCAGCGATACACTCACCCCCGAGGCAGAATAGTTGGGCACGCCACTGTTGGCCACGGCCACATCCAACTTTCCGTCTGCATTAAAGTCGCCTACGGCCACTCCCTCCGCGAAAGCCGTGTTGTTGTCGAGATACCCGGCCGCGCTAAACGCCCCGTCGCCGTATCCCAGATCAATCGGCAACTGATAGCCCAGTCCGTTTACAATCGCGAGATCGAGGTTCCCGTCCGCATTGAAGTCCCCCAAGTCTAGTGCGTTTATTGGCATCGCCGACGAGTTCGCGAACGCCGCCGATGAAGGGGTGAAGGTCCCGTCTCCGTGCCCCAACAGGATCACTGCGACCTCATTCTGGAACTCCCCAACCGCCAATCCTAGATGACCACTGTGGTTGAAATCCGCCGCGGTGATCGGCCCGATATAAGGTGAGGCGAAGTCGTCGAAGGGTGGGCTCGGAACCGGCACGGGCGAGTTTGCCGCTGGCACAAAAGTGCCGTCGCCGTTGCCGAGGAACGTATACACGCGGACGTTGGCCGCGATCGCAAGGTCGGCCTTACCGTCCTGATTGAAATCGCCAGTCGTGATCCCAAACGGCTCATAAATTTGAAGGGGCGAATTCGTCGCAGCCGCGAAATTGACTGACATCTCGGGCGCGCCCACTTGGAAGAAGACCACGTTTGACTCGCCGCCGCCCGGCCCCGGATTCACCACCGAGATCGAAGCCGTCCCCGCACTCGCAACCTCCGACGCCGGAACCGTCGCCGTCAAATGCGCGCGGTCCACGAATGTTGTCGCCAGCGCCGTTCGATTAAAGTTAACCGTCGCGCCCGAAACGAATCCCGTCCCGCTTACGCTAAGCGTAAACTCCGAAGCGCCCGGAGAAACCGCAGTGGGCACCAGCGGCTGATTCAAGAACGGAACCGCATTCCCAGCCGCGCCAGTCGGCGTGATCTGTATGCTCAAGAAACCGTCGAACGCGGTCACACCGGCCGCGTCGGTTGCTGTCGCCTCGAAATACCATGTCCCGCCCCCAGTCGGCGTCCCGCTGATGGCCCCCGTGGCCGCGTTCATCTGCAATCCATCCGGCACAGCCCCGCCCACCGCATATCCCGTCAAAATGGGCCCGTCATACACACTCCATTGAAACGGCGGTGTTCCTCCCGTCAGCATAATCATTTGGCTGTACGGTGTGCCCACCGCACCATTCGCCAGTGTCTGCCGATTTGGAATCTGCGGGAGCGGATTCACCGTAATTTGCAGCGAAGCTGTCTTGGTCTGATCCGCGACCGCCGTCGCCGTGACCGTAGCCTGTTGCGCGCTGGTGATATTTGTCGTCGCCGAGATATAGCTAATCGACGGTCCCGTCGGATTACTCAGCGACCCCGGGCCTGTCAACGTCCACGCCACCCCTCGGGAAGACGCGTCATTCGTCACCGTTGCCGTGACCACGACTGTCTGGCTCTGATCGATTGCCTGCGCAGACGAAGGAGATAAACTCACTGAGATCGGCGGCGATGAACTCCCGCACCCACTAATGGTCGCCGCCATCGCGAGGACAAACAGCACAACGCCGCATGAGCGCGCTCGGCCCATTGCCCCTCCACTGTATCTTCGTAAGTGGAAAGTATCGCATAGTTCTCTTACTAGAGCAGTAACTCGGACTGCAGCAGCCATGACCTGGCATCATGGCTAGCAAACTCACGATCTAGCTCGAGTATGAACCGCAGGCAAAATGTAAAGTGGGCATCCGTAGTTACGTGGACTCTTGAACCGCCGCCCGCAACTGGTCCACGGCCCATTGAATCTGCTCCGCGGAGATCACCGCCGGGGGCGCGATTAGCAAATGATCTCCCGCCACTCCGTCCACGCAGCCTTGCATGGGGTACACCAAAAGGCCGCGTCGGAAGCACGCTTGGCCTACTCTTCCAGCAAAGTTCTTCTCCGGCGCAAACGGAGCTTTCGTCCTCTTATCGGCCACGAATTCCACCCCGCACAACAATCCCAGCCCTCGGACATCCCCCACCGCATCCAGATCCCGCAGGCTCGACAACGCCGTCTTCAAAGCCGACCCCGCCGTTCTTTTAGCAGTAGGACCGGCAGCACTGGGATCGGCCACCTCCGAGTCCGCCGCCTGCACTAACTTCTGTTCCCGTATACGCCGCACCACTGCCCGTCCCGCCGCCACCGACATGGGATGCGCATTATAGGTAAAGCCATGCAAAAACGCGCCCGAACCCGTGTGCTGCGGGCATTTCTGCCCCGCCGCCGCGCCACCGGCGATCGCATCGACCACTTTCTTGCTCGCAAGCACCGCTCCTAACGGAGCGTATCCCGATGACAAGCCCTTGGCCGTCACCAGAATGTCGGGAGCGACACCCCAGTGCTCGACCGCAAAATTGCGCCCCGTGCGCCCCATGCCAGTCATCACTTCATCGGCGATCAGAAGCACGTCATGGAGCCGGCATATCTCGGCCACCGCGGGCAAGTATCCGGGAGGAGGCGTCACTGCTCCGAGCGTTGCGCCACTCATCGGCTCAAAGATGAATCCTCCGACCTGCCCGTCAGCGGCTTCAATTGCCTGTTCCAACTCCGCGGCATATTGCTGTCCGCAGTTGTAGCAACCATCGGTGCAATCGAACGCGCAGTGATAGCAATACGGAATCCCGATATGCCCAAACTCTCGCACCATCGGCAGATAAATCTCGCGCCGCTTCTTATTGCCCGAAACTGAGAGCGCGCCCAGCGTTGATCCGTGATAACTCTGTCGCCGGCTGAGAATCTGGTGCCGATCTCCCTGCCCGATTTCGACCTGATACTGCCGCGCCAACTTCAGCGCCGTCTCGACTGACTCCGATCCGCCGGAAGTAAAATAGACCGCTCCCTGGGCAAAATGTGGACCGGCAAACTCCAGCAATTCCGCCGCAAATTCTTCCGCCACAGGGGTGGTGAACTGGCTGGTATGGACAAACTCCAGCTGCCGAGCCTGCTCCAGCATCGCATCCGCAATCTCGCGGACTCCATGGCCAATAAAATTGACCGCTGCCGATCCCGAGAAATCGAGGTAGCGATGGCCCTCGGAATCCCAAACGTAAACGCCTTCACCGCGCACGGCGATGGGATAGGGCCTCAGAAACGATCGCCGCAACACAGGCGTTCGAAGTTGTTGCTGGGTAACCCGAGGCTCGCTCACAGGCGGATTATAGCAACGGCGTTCTGGTGGCGAAGACCTGCCAAAGAAATCCAAGATTATGGAAACTCGAATCCGACCCGTAATGACAATTCGACATTTCCAATCCCGCCAACAAATTTACCAGGACATGAAAATTAAGACGTCCGACTCCGTGCCGCCATCGTCACTAAGGGATCAGCTTAAAGATCGTGCCATAGCCATAGGCGCCGTAGTTGGAGGTCGTGCCGTAGAGGTTGCCATCCTTATCCATGACCAAACCGCCAGCCGGATTTCCTCCGTCACTGCCGCCAGTGAAGGTATAGAGCACCGTAAATTTACCGTCGGGAGTCAGCTCGTAGACCGTTCCACAGCCGTCAGTATTGCAGCCTTGGCCAGCGCCTTGAAAGGCGGTGCCATAGAGATTGCCCTTGGCATCGCGGATCACACCTCCATAAGGAGCAAACCCGTCTGCCGCGCCGGTAAAGCTGTAGAGCACCGTCTCGGTGCCCTTCTTTGATAGTTCAAAGATCGTGCCGTTGCCGGAGGCGCCGCCCTCTGACGTGGTCCCGTAGAAATTTCCGTTCGCCCGGACCAAGCGGTTCGGGCCAGGGCCAGTTCCGTCCGTAAAGTTGAAATTGAAGAGTATGTTTTCCGTCTCGGCTGGAGTTATCTCAAATATAGTGCCGCAACAAAAGGCGCCATTCTGCCCGGTGGTGCCGTAGAGATTCCCTTTTGAATCCCGCACTAAGGCAGCCACTGGGTACGCCCCATCGGCACCGCCAGCAAAGGCGTGGAGCACAGTCTCCGTGCCGTCCGGAGCCACCTCGAAAACAGTGCCGCAGCAGTAAGAGCCTAGAATGCCGCCGACGTTGGTTGTGCCGTAGAGATTTCCGTCGGCATCCCGAACCAACGCTGCGAAGGGCTGTCCGCCGTCTGCCTCCCCCGTGAAGGTGTAGAGTGTCTTCTCGACGCCCGCCTTTGTCACCTCGAACACAGTGCCAAATCCGTATGCGCCACAGGCTCCGGTTGTGCCATAAAGATTACCCTTGGCATCACGGATCAAGCCGGTGTAGGGAGAGCATCCGTCCGCAGACGTGAAACTGTACAGCACGTTTTCTGTGCCGGTGGAGGTCACCCGGAAGACGACGCCAAGGCCAGCAGAGCCACCGGCAAACGTCGTTCCATAGAGGTTGCCCTTTGCATCCAGAACCAAATCAACAAAATAAGGGTTGGCGCCGTCCGCCCCGCCCTTGAGACTGTAGAGAGTCGTGAGCTTTTGTGCGCTCGCCAGTTGAAGAGTTGTGAACAAACAGATCAGGGCGGCTGCGAGTAGAAGAATTCTTGGGACGTTGTATTTCAATATAAAGTGCGCACTCAACATGAGACTCCTCCCAGCCGAACTAAAAGCATGTCTCGGCCTCGCAGACACTATACTCCCCATTTCCCGGCCGCCGACGCCCGAGTAGGACGGGTGTTGAAATCAGCCAGCATGACCTGGCCGACGGGCAGGGAGGGTGTTGAGTGCAAGTTCTATTTTTGCCCGCGTGGTATCGCCGGATCTTTCGATGCTGGATCGGCTGATCCTGATGGCGCGGGCGAAGCCGGCGCGGCGGTAGTTCCATGCCCATCCCCATCCTGGGGCGGTAATTTTGCGGCTTCGCTCACGATGGCTGCGGCGCGTTCTTTGCTGGTCTTGCATGCAGGATCAGAGATGCGGCATTGCGCGAGCGTGTATTTGCACCCGCAATCGCAGGTCTCCGCATTGAGCTTGTGCAACGCGGCCATGCGCTGTTCCTGGGTCAGTTTTGATGTGTCGATTCCCGGCAGCATGGTCGCGCGGTCCGCGCGCTTCAGAGACACTTCACCGGTGTCTTCAAAGGTTTCTATTCTCGCCGGAATCGGCATGTTCAGCAGGGCGCGAACTTCGATCTCGTACAACGCTGGATCGAAGAGCCCGACATGCTTTTGCACCATTTTGCCTTCCTGATTGATGACAAAAAGCGTGGGCAGCGCACTGATGCCTCCATATGCAAGGCGCACCGGCACCGAGGTCATCGCCACCGGATAGTTGATGCCCTTGTCTTTTGCGAACGCGCGTAGCCGCTCGGCGTCGTCATCATCGACATCCATGCCGATAATCTGCAAGCGGTCTTTATATGCTTCCTGAATTCGGATCAGGCTCGGAATTTCCGCGCGGCACGGTCCGCACCATGTGGCCCAGAAGTTTAGCAGCACCACTCTGCCCTTGTACGTCTGCAGGGTGAGTTCCCTTCCGTCGAGGTCTTTGACCTTGAGGTCCGGTGCAGAATCGGGATCGCGCACAAAGCGGATGACCGGTTGCTCTTGCTGTTCTGGTAGCTGTAGTTGCGCGCGCGCCTCGAGCGGAATCAGTGCCAGCCCCAAGCTCACCAGGCGGCACACCCCTAGCGCGATTTGGAGACTCTTCC
>Ga0302278_10007234_pt1 | contig 10273 bp, 3 predicted proteins | sample III_Bog_N3_2_FD_194543 | JGI IMG/M metagenome (GOLD analysis project Ga0302278, IMG submission 194543) | Peat permafrost microbial communities from Stordalen Mire near Abisko, Sweden - III_Bog_N3_2 | ecosystem: Environmental > Terrestrial > Soil > Wetlands > Peat | place: Sweden: Abisko... | reverse complement strand
TCTGATCATCCTCCACCCCGCCCAGCATCTGCCGGGAAACCCCGGAGCGCCGGGCCAGGTCGCTGAGCGTCCAGCCGCGCCGTTCGCGCCGTCGCCGGATGACGCCCGCCAGCGCCCGGTTTTCCGGCATCGGCAAATCCCACGTTAAATGCCACCCGGATTCGGTTCCTGCGTTTTTATTTTCCATAAATCTCAGTATGCCCCGACCGCAGGGACAAAGGCTGTCCAACCTTCAAAATAATCAATCAGTTAAAATCTGCACCCGCCGGCACGCTGGCGAGACGCCGACGGCACCCGAAAAAATCGCCGCCCGTTTGGACTGCGCCGGCAGAGCGCAGCGGCGACGGCGCTTTCGCCCTGCCGAATGTGCCCGGATGAATGGACGCTCTCGTTCCAAAGCGGGGTCGCGCTGCGCTTGTCCCCGCACTCCCAGACGCTGGCGCGCCGGTGGGGCGCGTCACTCCGTGCGCGCCGCCGTGGCAAACCCGGACGCACCCGTTGGCAGCCGGCGGCGCGCAGAGGACTGCGCACCCTACCCGTGCACCGCGCCAGTCCCCTGGCGCTTTTCTATCGTATGGTTTAACTGTTTCTATCAAATCGATGTTCTTCGACGAACTATTGATTTGCTGGCGGAATATATGTGTTCGCCTTTTCCCAAGCATCAAAATTACCGTCAATTGTATTAGCCACGATTACCCGACCATCGGCAAAAACATAGGTGCGACGCCACGTGCCATCGGGGGCTTGCCGAGCCAGGTGCTCACGAAATTGCACTGAATTGTCAGGCCCGGTGAGAGTCCCATCTTTAGGATTTAGCTTTACTGCCCCGACATTTACAAAATCAAACCCGTAGGAAGCCTGCTGAACTGCATCAAAAGTGTTTCCAAGCTGGTTGGTCATTAGAGCAAGGTTGTTCGTAAATATCCCGTTATTATCAGTGGCATAAAACCGCATCGCGAGAGTGAGCATCTTCATATTGTTCCGCGCGGCTTCTTCTTGCTCAGTGAATTTGGCGTTGTAAGACAATGTCTCTGCTAGTTTTTGCTCCGCCCGCATCGCTTTATGATTGGCGTCATCCGTCTGCCGCTGCAACACGCCAACATCGCCACGCAATTTCAGCAATTCCAGGTTGTTGCCATTGATCTTCGCCATATCCGCCGCTGCGTCCGTCTGCCGGTTGTTTGCCGCTGCCAAATCCTTTTGCAACTGCTGGATTTGTTCGGCCAGCGGCGCTTGCTGTTGTTGGAGCGTCCGCGCTTCGGCGCGGGCGTTCGCGGCTTGCTTGGCTTGGTAAATCCCCACGCCCACGCTCACGGTCAGGGCGGCGGTCACGGCAATTTTTTGGAGGGTGGTCATAATTATAGTGGTGGTTACGGCAGTTCCCGCAATGGTTGTGGCAGCGGCAGAAATTGTGGCCGCCAGTCCGGCGGGCGCGACCGACACGGCGTTGGCGGAAATCGCACCGGCCAGAATTGATGAGGTCGAAACTATGCCGCGTTTCGTAAAAAATTTCCGCAGCTTTTCCAGCGCACGCTGCACGCGCATCTTGGCCGCGTCCTCGCTCGCGCCCAACGCCGCGCCCACCTCCGCAAAATTCTTGTTCTCGAAAAACCGCAGCACCAGCGCGTCGTGATCTTTTCGCCCCAGCTTGTCCATCGCCCCGTCCAGCAGCGGCGCGATGTGCGTCCAGGTTTCGTTCTCCGGTGTGTTGGTGATGGATTGCATATGCGCCTCGTGTTCGCGCTGCTGGCGGCGCTGCCGGTTTTTCAGGGCATCGGCGGCGGCGTAACGCGCCGTGCGGCACAGCCAGCCGGGCAGAATAGTTTGCGACGAAATATTATCCGCCTTGCGCGCCAGAATGATGAAGACGGCCTGGGTGATCTCCTCGGCCAGATGCGGATCGCGCACTTGCCGCAGGGCCACGGAATAGACCAGATTGACATGGCGGTTCACGAGCGCGGCAAAGGCGGCTTCGGAATTGGAGGCCGCATATTCCCGCAGCAGGGTCAGGTCGTCGTTCATGCTTTCACAGGTATATGGCCGCCACCGGGAAAAAGTAACAGTTTATTTTGCAGATTCTTTCCCCAGCGGCGAAGGCTCGCCACACTCCCAGACGCTGGCGCGCTAGTAGGGCGCGTCACTCCGTGCGCGCCGCCGTGGTGAACCCGAACGCTCCCGTTGGCAGCCGGCGGCGCGCAAGGGACTGCGCGCCCTGCCCGCGTTTTGGCCAGATACACGCCCAAATTGTCCGTGTTACCGCTGAAAATCCGCTGCTGAAAACTTCTGGTTCACAACGATGTTTTCGTGGGTCTCAGTGAAGCTAAATTTCGCACCTTGGGCTTGTTTCATCATCGCATCCATCTGCGTTCGCCAAGCGGTAATCGCTTCAGGCGTGGCGGGTTTGTTTTGCCGTTCCAAGATTGCCTTGATGCTGTCATCGCTCTGGCTCGGCATCGTGATGGCCATGCCTTCCGTGCTTGTCCGTGTCTGATGGATGAGATGATCCCGTTTGCCGATCCAAAATACCGTTGTCGTAATCCCGAGGTTGCCCACATTCTTGGGCAGCTTTGCTTGCGCAAGCAATTTGGTTGCGTCCAGCCGACTGGTAAAGACGTAACAATCTACGCCGCCAATCGGCTCATCGTTCTGCTTCGTGAGTTCGCTTCGCCCACGGGCGGGCACACCTAAAACATCGCCATAATTCTGTTTGTAAAATGTCGCCGGGATGGTAGCCGCCGAACTGGAAACCCCCATCGCCATGGCAAAAGCCTGCTGCATATTGTTCATCCTTTGCGGCGGGTCGTTGAATACTTTTTCCGCCGGCCCACTTACAAGGAAGTCTCCATCTCCTTGGGACCAAACAACGCCGACGGCGGTATAGCTGCCACCCGTTGATTTCCAATCAACCCGATAAAAGTTTGGGCGCTTCAAGCGAATGTTAAAAGTGGTCATGGTATTTTCGCCACCGCCATCCGCCACAATTGTTCCGCTGTCGCTGTAGCTAGAAAGCGCGGCATAGGTGTCCTGCGCTTCCTTCGCGATTTCCTGAGGCGTCCATTTATTGTCGCTGCTGGTTTGAGAAATGGCCACCGTCACCGCTCCGCCCGCTAGGATAATTCCGGCGGCAATGCCGACGGCTAGTTTGAGTTTTGCGTAGGTCATAATTTTGAGAGTTCCGTTTACCAGGGTGGTGATGGATGCTGTAACGGCCGCCCCTGTTGCCGCCGTCACAGAAATTTTTGCCGCCAAGCCCACCGGCGCGGCCGACACGGAGTTGGCGGAAATCGCCCCGGCCAGAATGGCCGTTGTGGAATTGATTCCGCGTTTGGTAAATATCTTCCGCAGCTTTTCCAGCGCGCGCTGCACGCGCATCTTGGCCGCGTCCTCGCTCGCGCCCAACGCCGCGCCCACTTCCGCAAAATTCTTGTTCTCAAAAAAACGCAGCACCAGGGCGTCGTGATCTTTTTGACCCAGCTTGTCCATCGCGCCATCCAGCAGCGGCGCGATGTGCGTCCAGGTTTCGGTTTCCGGTTCGTTCAAAAGGGATTGCATGTGGGCCTCCTGTTCGCGCTGCTGGCGGCGCGACCGGTTTTTCCGGGCATCGGCGGCGGCGTAACGCGCCGTGCGGCACAGCCAGCCGGGCAGCACGGTGGCCGGTGAAATCTTGTCCGCCTTGCGCGCGAGGATAATGAAAACGGCCTGGGTGATCTCCTCGGCCAGATGCGGATCGCGCACTTGCCGCAGCGCCACGGAATAGACCAGATTGACATGGCGGGACACCAGCGCAGCAAAGGCGGCTTGGGAATTCGTCGCCGCGTATTGCCGCAGCAGGGTCAGGTCGTCATTCATGCTTTCACAGGTATATGGCCGCCACCGGGAAAAAGTAACAGATTATTTTGCAGCTTTTTTCCAAAGCGGCGAAGGCTCGCCACACTCCCAGACGCTGGCGCGCTAGTAGGGCGCGTCACTCCGTGCGCGCCGCCGTGGTGAACCCGAACGCTCCCGTTGGCAGCCGGCGGCGCGCAAGGGACTGCGCGCCCTACCCGCGCTTTGGCCTCACCAATCCGCAGCGGCTGCCAACTCGTCCGGCACGGAAACCTTGTCGGGCTTGAACCGGCGACGGCTGGTTTTGCGGAATAATTTCCCGGCGGCTAATCCAAGCGGGGGCAGGAAATTGATTTCTTATGCGGGAAATCCGCTTTATTTTGAAAACATTTATTGCGCATCGCGAAATTTTAAGTAAAAAATAAAGGAACGCGGACTTATCCATTCCGTGTTCACCTGAAAAAAATGCCGAAAGCTAATGAGAATGGTGATGTGCGCCTGAGCGCACCGCCGAAACAAGGCCTTTATGATCCGCAGTTCGAGCACGATGCGTGCGGGCTGGGCTTCGTCGTCAACATGAAGGGCAAGCCGTCGCACCAGATGGTCAGCGACGCCCTGAAGATTCTCGTGAACCTCGACCATCGCGGCGCGTGCGGCTGCGAGGCCAACACCGGCGACGGCGCGGGCATTCTCATTCAGGTGCCGCATGATTTTTTTGTGACCGAAGCCGCGCGGCTGGGTTTCAAGCTGCCGGCGGTCGGCCACTATGGCGTGGGACAAATGTTCCTGCCCAAGAATCCGGCGGAGCGCGCGGCGATCAAAACTGAATTCGCCAAAATTGTTGCCGCCGAGGGGCAGACGCTGCTGGGCTGGCGTGAGGTGCCGGTGAATAATTCCTCGCTCGGCAAGGGCGCGCTGTTGGCGGAGCCGTTCATGGCGCAGGTGTTTGTCGGGCGCGGCGCGGCGATCAAGGACGAGGCGGCGTTTGAAAGAAAACTTTATGTCATCCGCAAGGTGGCGGAGCAGACGATCCGCTACGGAAACAAAATTCCCGGCGGCAAATGGTTTTATGTGGCTTCGCTTTCGGCGCGGACGCTGACTTACAAGGGCATGCTGATGTCCGAGCAAGTGGAGAAGTATTACGACGATTTGCGGAATCCGGCGGTGACCACCGCCATCGCGCTGGTGCATTCGCGGTTCTCGACCAACACTTTTCCGAGTTGGGACCGGGCGCATCCGAACCGCTATATTGCGCACAACGGCGAGATCAATACGCTGCGCGGCAATGTCAATTGGATGAAGGCGCGGCAGGCGCTGTTCACCAGCAGGCTGTTCGGTGACGACCTGAAGAAAATCATTCCCGTCATCAACACCGACGGCAGCGACTCGGCGCAGTTTGACAACTGTGTGGAGCTGCTCACGCTCGCCGGCCGCGAACTGCCGCACGCGATGATGATGATGATTCCCGAGCCGTGGGAAAATCACGAGAGCATGGACGCCGAGCGGCGCGCGTTCTATGAATTTCATTCCTGCCTGATGGAGCCATGGGACGGCCCGGCCTCGATGGCGTTCACGGACGGCAAATTCATCGGCGCGTGTCTGGACCGCAACGGTCTGCGGCCCTCGCGCTATTATGTCACGCACGACGACGTGGTCATCATGGCGTCGGAAGCCGGCGTGCTGCCGATTGAACCGGAGCGCGTGAAGCTCAAGGGGCGTTTGCAGCCGGGCAAAATGTTTTTGGTGGACCTCGAACAGGGACGCATCATCGCGGACGAGGAGCTGAAGAAAAAATATGCTTCCGCGCAGCCCTACGGCAAATGGCTGGAAGAAAATCACGTCCTGCTCAAGAACCTGCCGGAGCCGGCGCACCTGCACGAGGACGACCACGCGACGATTTTACAGCGGCAGCAGGCGTTCGGCTACTCGTTCGAGGATCTGCGCTTCATCGTCGGCCCGATGGCGCGCGACGGCATGCAGCCGCTCGGCTCGATGGGCACGGACACGCCGCTGGCGGTGCTCTCGCAGAAGCCGCAGCTGCTCTATAATTATTTCAAGCAGCTTTTCGCGCAGGTCACGAACCCGCCGATTGATCCCATCCGCGAGGAAATTATTACTTCGACGGAAATCATGGTCGGCGGCGAAGGCAACCTGCTGGAACCGACCCCGCAAAGCGGGCGGCTCGTCAAGATGCACTATCCAATTCTCACCAACGAGGAACTGGAAAAGCTGCGGCACATCAGCCGCCCCGGCTTCAAGTCGGTCACGCTGCCGATTTTGTTCAAGGCGGCGAACGGACCGTCAGAACTCGCGAAGGCGCTCGACGTGGTTTTCGCGGCGGCCGACAAGGCGATTGTTGACGGCGCCAACATCGTGGTTCTTTCCGACCGCGGCGTGAGCGCGACGCTTGCGCCGATTCCCGCGCTGCTCGCGGTTTCCGGTTTGCATCATCATTTGATCCGCAGCGGCACGCGGACGAAGATTGGTTTGATCCTCGAATCCGGCGAGCCGCGCGAGGTGCATCATTTCGCGATGCTCATCGGCTACGGCTGCACGGCCATCAATCCGTATCTCGCCTTCGAGACCGTCGCGGATCTGATGCGCGAAAAACTGCTCGCAGAAACCGACCACAAAGTGGCCGTCAAAAAATACATCAAGGCCGCCGTCAAGGGCGTCGTGAAAACAATGGCCAAGATGGGCATCTCGACGATCCAGAGCTATCACGGCGCGCAGATTTTTGAGGCCGTCGGCCTCAACAGCGAAGTGGTGGACAAGTATTTCACCTGGACGCCGTCGCGCATCCAGGGCATCGGGCTGGAAGTCATTGGCGCGGAAGTGCTGTCGCGGCACAGCCGCGCATTTCCGGCGCGCGATGCGGTCAACACCGAACTCGACGCCGGCGGCCAGTATCAATGGCGCGACGGCGGCGAACAGCATTTGTTCAATCCGCAGACCATTCACAAACTGCAAACCGCCTGCCGGCTCGGCAGCGAAAAGATTTATCGCGAATACGCCGACCTCATCAACGACCGCGCAAAGTCGCTGTGCACGCTGCGCGGCTTGCTGGATTTCAAGTTTTCTGAAACGGCGATTCCAATTGAAGAAGTCGAATCCGTCGAGAGCATCGTCAAGCGGTTCAAGACCGGCGCGATGAGCTACGGTTCCATTTCCAAGGAAGCGCACGAGACGCTGGCCATCGCGATGAACCGCCTCGGCGGCCGCAGCAACACCGGCGAAGGCGGCGAAGATTCCGCGCGCTTCACCTGGACGAACGAAAAAGGCGACTCGAAAAACTCCGCCATCAAGCAGGTCGCGAGCGGACGGTTTGGCGTGACCAGCCATTACCTCGTCAACGCGAAGGAAATTCAGATCAAGATGGCGCAGGGCGCGAAACCCGGCGAGGGCGGCGAATTGCCCGGCAAGAAAGTGTTCCCGGAAATCGCCCGGGTGCGCGGCACGACCGCCGGCGTCGGATTGATTTCACCGCCGCCGCATCATGACATTTACTCCATCGAAGATTTGGCGGAGCTGATCCATGATTTGAAAAATTCAAATCGCAACGCGCGCGTCAGCGTCAAGCTGGTCGCCGAAGTCGGCGTCGGCACGATTGCCGCCGGCGTCGCGAAGGCGCACGCGGACGTGGTTTTGATTTCCGGCCATGACGGCGGCACCGGCGCATCGCCGCTGTCGTCCATCAAACACGCAGGCGGCCCATGGGAACTCGGTTTGGCCGAGGCGCACCAGACGCTCGTGTTGAACGGACTCCGCAGCCGCATCTATGTTGAGACGGACGGCCAGTTAAAGACCGGCCGGGACGTCGCTGTCGCAGCGTTGCTCGGCGCGGAGGAATTTGGTTTCGCCACCGCGCCGCTCGTCGTGATGGGTTGCATCATGATGCGCGTCTGCCATCTGAACACCTGCCCCGTCGGCGTCGCCACGCAGGACCCGCGCCTGCGCAAGCGCTTCACCGGCGAGGCCGATCACGTCGTGAATTTCATGCGCTTCATCGCGCAGGAACTTCGCGAGATCATGGCCAAGCTCGGTTTCCGCAAGCTGGAAGACATGGTTGGTCGCACGGACAAATTGATTCCGTGGAAGGCGATTGAACATTGGAAGGCCAGCGGCATTGACATCACGCCGATTTTGCATCAGCCGGACGTCGGCCCGGAAATCGGCCGCTTCCGCTCGCAGGATCAGGATCACGGTTTGGAAAAATCCCTGGACGTGACCAAGCTGCTCGCCATTTGCAAACCCGCGATTGAGCACGGCGAAAAGGTGAAGGCGGAATTGCCCATCATCAACGTGAACCGCGTCGTCGGCACCATCGTCGGCAGCGAAATCACCAAGAAACACGGGCCGAACGGCTTGCCGGAAGACACCGTGCATCTGAAATTCCACGGCAGCGCCGGGCAGAGCCTCGGAGCGTTCGCGCCCAAGGGCATGACGCTCGAACTCGAGGGCGATGCGAATGATTATTTCGGCAAAGGCTTGAGCGGTGCGAAACTCATCGTGTATCCGCCGAAGGGTTCCACCTTCGTCGCGGAGGACAACATCATCATCGGCAACGTGGCGCTTTACGGCGCGACGGCAGGCGAGATTTTTGTCGGCGGCATGGCGGGAGAGCGATTCGCTGTCCGCAACTCCGGCGTGAACGCGGTCGTCGAGGCCATCGGCGATCACGGCTGCGAATACATGACCGGCGGCAAGGTGATTGTGCTCGGCAAGACCGGACGCAATTTTGCCGCGGGCATGAGCGGCGGCACGGCCTACATTCTAGATGAAGCCGGCGATTTCAAAAACCGCTGCAACATGGAACTCGTCGCATTGGAAAAATTGGAAGACGCCGACGAAATCGAGGAAGTTTGGAAGCTGATTCAGCGCCACCAGACTTATACCAACAGCAAACGCGCGGCGAAAATTCTCGGCGACTGGAAGAATTTCGTTCCGAAATTCGTGAAAGTGCTGCCGCAGGATTACGCCCGCGTTTTGAAGGAATTGAAAGCCGCGCACGCTAAGGGATTGACCGGCGACGAAGCCGTCATGGCGGCGTTCGAGGCCAACGTCAAAGGCGGCCACTGAAACCAATTTAATTCTCAACACCAAATCAAAATGGGAAAACCCACCGGATTTTTAGAGTTCCAGCGCGAGCTGCCCGCCGACCGCTCGCCGCTCACGCGCATCGCGGACTGGAAGGAAATTCATCTGCACCAAAGCGAAGCCGACCTGAAGAAGCAGGGCGCGCGCTGCATGGACTGTGGCATTCCGTTCTGCCACACCGGCCAGCTCGTCAGCGGCATGGCCAGCGGCTGTCCGATTCACAATCTCATTCCCGAATGGAACGACCTCGTCTATCGCGGTCTGTGGCGCGAGGCGCTCGACCGGCTGCACAAGACGAATAATTTTCCAGAATTTACCGGGCGCGTGTGTCCCGCGCCGTGCGAAGGTTCGTGCGTGCTCGGCATGAAGGAACCCGCCGTCACCATCAAGAACATCGAGGTCAGCATCATTGACCACGGCTGGGAAAACGGCTGGGTCACGCCGGAACCGCCGAAGCAGCGCACCGGCAAAAAAGTCGCCGTGGTCGGCTCCGGCCCCGCCGGACTTTCCGCCGCCGCGCAGTTGAACAAGGCCGGCCACGAAGTCACCGTGTTCGAGCGCGCCGACCGTCCGGGCGGCCTGCTGATGTATGGCATTCCCAACATGAAGCTGGATAAAAAAGAAGTCGTGCTGCGCCGTCTCGCGTTGCTGGAAAAAGAAGGCGTGAAATTTGTCTGCAACACCGAAGTCGGCAAAAATCTGCCGGCGGAAAAACTGTTGAAGGATTTTGACGCCGTGATTCTCGCGACCGGCGCGACCAAGCCGCGCGATTTGCCGATTCCCGGCCGCGAATTCAAGGGCGTCCACTTCGCGATGGAATTCCTCACGGCAAACACGAAAGCCGTCCTGGATCAGCACAAGAATGGCAATTTCATTTCCGCCGAAGGCAAGGATGTCGTCGTCATCGGCGGCGGCGACACCGGCACGGACTGCGTCGGCACCTCGCTGCGGCACGGCTGCCAGAGCATTGTGCAGGTGGAAATCATGAAACAGCCGCCGCTCGAACGCGCCAAGGATAATCCGTGGCCCGAATGGCCGAAGACGCTCAAGGTGGATTACGGCCAGGAAGAGGCCGCCGCCAAGTTTGGCGCTGACCCGCGCATTTATCTCACCACCGCGACGAAGTTCGAAGGCGACGCCAGCGGCCAGGTCAAAGCCGTCCACACCGTGCAGGTCGAGTGGACGCCGAATGACAAAGGCCAGCTCATCCCGAAAAACATTCCCGGCACGGAAAAAGTTTTGCCCGCGCAGCTCGTCCTGCTCGCGATGGGTTTTCTCGGACCGGAACAGCCGTTGCTCGAAGCCCTCGGCGTCGAACGCGACCCGCGCTCCAACGCCAAGGCCGACTTCG
>Ga0302278_10007229_pt1 | contig 10276 bp, 7 predicted proteins | sample III_Bog_N3_2_FD_194543 | JGI IMG/M metagenome (GOLD analysis project Ga0302278, IMG submission 194543) | Peat permafrost microbial communities from Stordalen Mire near Abisko, Sweden - III_Bog_N3_2 | ecosystem: Environmental > Terrestrial > Soil > Wetlands > Peat | place: Sweden: Abisko... | reverse complement strand
ACTCGGGTAAAGAGGGAGCATGAGGGTGGAAAAGTAAAAAGTGGGAAAGTGTGTAGGTGTGGAGGCGAAAACTTGAAAGCTGAAAGAGGAGTCGATGGGCGAGGGTCGAAAGCAGATGGGAAAAATAAAAAGCGTGCTGATTGTTTTGATGTCTCTCGCATCCACTCACAGAGTTTCAGTAAAATGAAGCGAATGATGCCATTGCCAACGGACGATACTGTTGAACTTGTGGTGGCTCGCCATACCGAGGATCTCCGGTGGTTACGCCGTGTCCCTAGAACGATCTCCATTACCGTTTATGACAAGGGGGCGGAGCCTGTTTTGTCGGATGATTTGCTTGCCCGGGAGGGACTCCGTGTCAGTTTTCTGCCCAATGTGGGACGGGAAGCTCATTCTTACCTGACCCATCTCGTGGAAAATTACGACACCTTAGCTTCCGTGACCATTTTTTGTCAGGGGCACCCCTTTGATCACGCCCCCGATTTTCATGAGCGTCTTCGTGCCATTGCCATGGGAGAGGAAAAGCCCTCCTCTTTTCTCTGGTATGGATTTCTCGATGAAACGGACGATCCTTGCGGGAAGAAACTTTTCGTTCCCTGGAGTAAAAATCCCGAACGCAGGGAACTCTCAACCGGAGTGCTCCATGAGCTGCTCTTTGGCGAACCTTCTCCTGATGTTTTTTGTTTCCGTGGAGGTGCTCAGTTCGCAGTGAGCGGTGAAGCCGTCCGGCGTCGCCCGAGAGAATTTTATGAGAAGGCGAAGAAACTTTCACTGGAGATCCATGACGCGGCGCATTCCCTGGAGCGAATGTGGGACCGATTTTTTGGCAAGCCACTGATTCAACCTTCCGAACTTGGGGTGGAGGGAGTCCGGTATTTGAAGAAAATCCGCAGATTGGAGGAGGGGGGATCATGGAAACAACCCCGGGCCTTGAAGGATTGAGTTTGAATTTCACGGAAGAACCGACGAAGTGTTAACGGATGTCCCGCAAGAAAAAGTCCAAAGGACTACCCCCCTGGCTGATGGGCCTTCTCCTGCTGATAGTCGGAGCGGGTGTCTATTATCTCCTCACAACGAATGCCTCCGAAGCCAGCTTGCGCACGGTCGAGGTGTTGAATCCCGATCTCTATTACGAGAATGCCAACTCACTCCGGGGCAACACCTACAAGATGGATGTCACGATTGATTCCTCGCTTGGCAATTCGCCAAGCAAAGGGCGTCTCTTTTCCGTTGTCTTGAAAAATGATGACAAGAGCGCAGTTCCTGTGAAGGTTCCTGTCTTGATTCCGTTACAGCTTGGAAATCTTACGATCCAGAAGGGACAGCATTACCTCATGAAAGTGAAGGTCGTTGACAACGGAATGCTTCAGGCAGAGGAGGCCTTCAAGCCATGATTAACAATACCCAACGTTTCAATTTCTTTCTTGTTGGTGCAGGCATCGCATTCAGCGGTCTTGTCTGCGCGCAGGTACCCAACGCCCAGACCATCCACGAGACGGGACAGCAGTATAAGGAAGGGAACCCACTCACTGGAGCAGCGGATAATCTGGCCATTGGAAGTCAGGCGATGTTTGAGGCAAATCTCAAAACGAAGAAGAACATCGTCGACATGAAGCAGAACACCTTTCTCTCACTCTGGAATAATCCCGGATTTGCCGTGCAGTTCGAGAAATTTCTAAGTGCTCCGGCCGAGACATCCGAGGATGCAAATCTCTACCGTCAGAGGATCGATAAGATCATGGATCTGTTGTCACCGGGAAACGCAACCAAGGCGAATCAGGATGAGGCCTTCAACCTGCTCCCGCTCGCCTCTGAGTTTGAGAGTGACGCCAATAACTGCACCACCATCCACGATGCCGTCTATGCTGCGGCCAACGGCAAGGTTGAGATTCAGCGACTCACGGATGTTGATCAGGAACTCAGCAAGAGTCTGGATACCGCCCAGTACAATTATGTCCAATCGGCCAAATCCCTCAGTCTCTCCTCAGAAGTTGTCAGCAAGCTTGAACAGGCCAACAATGACAAAAATGCTGCGGAGGTGCGTCAGGCTATTCTGGATCCCTCCAAGGCCGGTGTGGCGTCGCTCAAGGCGACCATTCAAAAAAATCAGCAGCAGATTGCCTCGACGGAATTGCAGTCGAAATTCGCATTGCAGTCCCTGATTCTGCAACTCTTTGTCCAGCGTCGCTATCAGCATGTCATCATCATCGACCGGTTTTACCGGGCGCTTTTCGACGATGGTGACCAGTCCCTGGAAGGATTTCAGCAGATGGCCGACAAGCTCGGCTATAACAAGGCGGCTGGTCAGGTGAAGGTGATTGCTAATGCCAATCCCACAGGTGCCTTCGCTGCGGGAGGGGGTAACAATACTGGTCCCGGTGCGGGCGCCTCGGCTGGAACTGGGTCCAATGGTCCGGCGGCGAGCGTCGGTAACAACAACTACGACACCACTGGTGGGGATGCCACGGCACTTTCCGGCTCCGGGCTCAATTTGGGGATAGAGAACCTCAGTATGGAAAGCATGGAGAATGCCTTCACCACTGGGATGAGGGGGGCAAGCCGGACGTTCAAAAGCCTCAGTCAACTTGATGCCTTTGCCAACGAGATCATCCGCGATGTCAACGAGGGGGTGAAGGTCTACAAATTCCTTCTCGATAAGAATGAACTTGAGAGTGCCAGCAGTCAGCTTGCGGCGGTTTTCACTAAGGGTGAATACTTGCCGAGCGTTCGCCTGTTGAGCGTCGATGAAAAGCGAAAAACCCTGGAGTATGCCCAGCTCTGCAATCGTCTGGTCAATGCCGCCAATTCGGGAAATATCGATGCGCTGAGTGATGTGGTTGACGCCATGAAGAAGTTGAACCCCAGCTTTGACGATGCCGAGATCCTGGCCAAACTGCAGGGAGTCAAAACCGCCAGTACACTACTGGTAGCCCAGGCCAAGGTGGCGGCGGCCAAGGGGGACCTTCAGTCCGTGCAGACTGAGATCACACGGGCTGCAGCCCTCTGGCCCAATAATCCAGAAGTGACAAGTTTTTCTTCTGAAATGGGGAAAATGTCTGAAGAAGCCAGCCCCCAAGTGAAGGCGCTCGCTGACTTCGACCAACTCTACGCGCAGGGTAATTTCCGGCAGATCTTCGATGATAAGGAAAAATACATCGCGGCGATTTCCCAGTCACCCGAACGCCAGGGCAAGCTCCGCGAGGTGATGTCGAGGATGCAGGAGATTGAGACCTCCATTATGAGAGCTCAGGAGATCGCACGACGGGGGGATTACGCAGGAGCCTGGGAAGGACTCCAAACAACCTTTATCCACTATCCCGACGATCTTAAACTGACCCAGCTCAGGGCCGAATATTCGACGCAAAGCCCTGATTTTGTCAGGAACATCAACACCGCAAAGGATGATGAGGAGAAGAAAGAGTATGGGACCGCCCTGGCTTGGTATCTGAAGGCGCAGAGTGTCTATCCGATGAGTGATCTTTCCAAGGAGGGTATCGCCCGTGTGGTTAAAGTACTCCTGCCTGATGCTTCCTGATTCCTAGGAGGAGAATACTTCTGGGAATTTTGCCGGGAGCCTATTCCTGCTCCCAGTTCGAATAGGGTTCGATGCTCCGAGCCTCGGCCTCGGGGCGTGCGTTCACAAAAGTCTCTCGATGTGCCGTGCTCTCGAACAGGTAGAGGGCGTAACCGCCAAATCCTCCGCCGCAGTATTTGCGACCGAGACATCCTTCGACTTCGGGGAGGGGATCCATTCCCTCGCCCAACTGGACGGCATAGGAGGCAGCAATTGCCTGCCCCAGCCGCCCCACGCTTGCTGTCAGTACAGCTTCACGGGCAAGGAGGCTCGCTTTTTCGATGGCGGCATAATCGCGATTCTGGTCAGCCACGGCAGGAGTATCGTGCTGCTTGCCGCTCCACCAGAGGGCTAAGAGCCCCCTGAGTAGGGAGCCATCCGTCTTCAATTCGAGCGAAGGGCGGGGGCCGCTGCGCCAGATGCAGAGGCCTGTTTCGCGGATCACGGCGGGGTCCTGCCAGCCGACGCCAAGGTCAAGTTCCTCATCCACACCGGCGTGGCCGTTGAGCAGGGCCCAGGCGCCGCTGCCACCCAGCCCGGCATTGCGTTCGTAACCCCAGTCGCGCAGAGAGACCTTGGGTGTGATCGCACAGTTCACAATGTAACCACCGGAGCGTGCGTGGCGTGGCACATCAAGCCAGCCTCCTGCAAAATCGACACGCAGCGGCGCATCTTTGGGGGCGCGGATCCATTTCACCAACTGGGAAGTGGAGACGGGTTCGTATTGGGGAGGGGTTTTTGGAAGTATAATGTACTCGGCTCCCGTCTCGGCACAGAGAGCGCGTTTCAGATCGCCATACTGGTCATCCTCGGTCACGGCGAGGATATCGGGACGGAGGCGGCGAAAATCTTCCAAGAAGTCGAGGCCGTGTTCATTGCCGGTGCCAATGACGACCTGATCCACCACCTCCAGAGCCTCGAGAATTCCTTTCTTATGTTCGTCTGGGAGCGAGGAACGGCGCTGCTTGTGCTTCCAAAGCACTTCGGAGGAGGCGAAGGAGACAGTCAGAAAATCACCGAGTTCTTTGGCCTCGCGGAAAAACTGCACATGGCCTGCATGAATGATGTCGTAACAACCGGAGACAAAAACGTGACGCATAGGGTGTTGTTACGATGAATAGGGAAGTTACCCAAGGCAAGGATCGTTGAGAACTTTAGGTTTTGGGGCATGAAAATCGTGTTGCCTTGATGGTCAGGAAACGGTTTCTCTGGTGAGGTTCATCCCCCCCTCATAACATGATGCTCCCCCTCCTGTTTGCTGCGGCGCTTGTTTCGACGAATGCCGTACCCACCCCTAACGCCACCTCAAACCCGGGGATCACCATGCGGACGCCCGAGATTCCACATCTGATTGAATCACATGATCTGCGAATCAACATACCAACCCAGATCCCCGATCTCGATTGGGATATCCAGCGGTTCTGGCATCCCTATGAGATGAGCATGGACAACACCAAGGACTGGCTCGATTCCAGTTACGCCACCATGAACTGGTTCGGTTTGCGTGATCTCCTCGCGACCAACGGCCTTGATATTTCCTTCAACTATGCAAGCGACATTGCGGGAAATGTGACAGGTGGCAAGAGCCAGGGGATGTCTTACTGCGACAACTTTACGCTCGATCTCGAGTTCCACAGTGAGCAGTTGCTCGGTTACAAGGGGGGTACGCTGAGTGTCGTTATGCTCAACCGTGACGGTAATAACCTCTCCGCCGATCACATTGGCAACCAGTTCACCGTTCAGCAGCTCTACGGCGGTTCCACGGCGATCTTCTACAGCCTCGCCTACGATCAGCACTTCTTTGATGACAGGGTTAGCTTGAAGTTTGGACGCATGGCTGCAGGGGATGATTTTGCCTCCTCACCCCTTTACTGGCTCTACATGAACAACGGCATCGACGGGAATCCTCAGGCGTTGCCGGTCAATGCCATGTTCACTGCCTATCCCTGGGCCTCCTGGGCAGCGCGCCTTCGGGCCAAGGTCACGAGTGATACGGAGGCGATGCTGGGTGTTTATCAGGTGACTCCGCAGGTATGGCGCGCATCGATGCATGGCTTCAACTGGAATATGAACCCCCAGGATGGGGTCATGCTCATCGGCCAGTACGGCTGGGCTCCTGAATTTTTCAAGCCTACCGCTTCCTCAGTGTCATCCCCCAGCGATGGTAAAACCGTTGCTCCCAAATCCGATGGCAAGACCTTCGCTTCCGTTGCCGACGAAGCCATTCCCCACGGTCTGCCTGGTCATTACTGGATGGGCGGCTATTATTCCACTTGGACCTATCCTCAGTTCGGTAATAGCCAGGGACAGACGGGTGCCTACGGGCTCTATTGGCACTTCGACCAGATGCTCTATCGCATGAATCCCTTCAAGGACACGGGACTCACCGCATGGAGTGCTTTTGTCCTCTCTCCACAGCAGAACACGGCCAAGGTTCCTTTTCAGTATAATGGCGGATTGGTCTACACCGGCATGATCTCCTTCCGTCCGCAGGACCTCACCATCTTTGGCGTCGTCTATGGCAACTTTAGCTCCAACTACGCCCAGGCCAATCAGGTTTCTGCTGGCGGCTATGCTACTTACGAACTGGTCTATGAACTCGGCTATCGCATCAACATGACCAAGTTTGCCTACATCCAGCCCGACGCCCAGTGGATCATCAACCCCGGCGGAACTGGAACGATCCCCAACGCACTGGTACTCGGTGCCCAGATCGGGGTGACCTTTTAGGAAAGGATGTTGCCTTAATAATCTTCCGATCCCGTGAATTTTTTACCACAGAGAGGGATCCAAGGGCCATCCAAGGTGGGATAAAGTATAAGAGGAGGGGGTGTTCCAGTGATGCTTTTTCGGTCGTTTGCGGCAACTTTGGCTGTTTTCTTTGTCAGTCCTTTGTGGTGAAAATCATTCGGCTATGACTCAAGTTGACATGCTCTAAGGCTGAAGACTGTGAGTCTGTAAGGTTCAGAGGAAATGGAGTGGATAACTAATCCCTAGTTTGGCTGACCGCTTTCGATGAAGAATGACTTTTACTTCTGTTGATCTAAATGCCATCAGCCTAAATTGTCTGGCGATCCGCCCGGATCAGCCATCCGAGCAAGCTCGGACTGCCTTCGGCATGACAAAGCCGCATTTCCATGCCCCTTTTGCCAATAGCCTTCATGCATTCAGCGGCCGAAAGCACGCAATGCATGCCTCACCGTCTTCGCGCAGGCTTGAGAGGCGGAGTGTTCGACAAAATGGGCGAAGTCGATGTGGGCGCTACCATCGGCGGAGTCGGAGATGACGCGCATCACTCCGAGTGGCAAATCGGCAGCACGGCAGATTTGCGCAATGGCTGCTGATTCCATATCGACGGCGCAGGCTCGCGGCAGGGCATCCAGCACACGGGTGCGCGCGGCCTGACTTGCAAGGAACTGATCCCCGCTGACAAGGAGTCCTTCAAAGACGTTGGATTTTTCCAGACCGGGAGGCCGTTTTGATGCCAGCATCTCCCGTGCTGCATTGGCAAGTAGTTGGCGAAGTTCTGGTTCGGCCTTGATCTCGGAGAATCCCTCGAACGGAATTTCGTGCTGCGGAAATAGCGGGCGTGCATCCATGTCGTGCTGGATGAAGGAATCGCCCACCACGATATCCCCGACTTTGAGTCCCTCGGCCAGTCCTCCCGAGATTCCGGTGACGAGAATACGTCCTACTTTTGCATGACCCGCCAGCAGGGTGGCGGAGAGGGCCGCATTTACCTTGCCGCAACCGCAGAGCAGGAGGGCAACGGGTTGGCCTTCGAGCAAGCCATAATGGATTTCGCGACCAGCGATTCTTTCCGTGCGTTCGTGATCGAGCGCGGAAGCCAGATCGCGTAGTTCCGAATCCATGGCTGCAATAATGCCGGTGCGGGTGTTCATGGTTCGATTTCTAGCAGGATGAGTGCGTGCGGTGAAGCGCGTGCTTGACGGGGTGCCATTCCTCTGTGATGTGAAGAGTTCACACAAACCCCAACCAAGGAACATTACCATGCGTATCGGAATGGTCGGTCTCGGTCGAATGGGAGCCAATATGGTTCTCCGCCTTCTCAAGGCAGGTCACGAAGTCGTTGTCTGGGATTACAGCGCCACTGCAATTCAGAATCTCGCTTCGAAGGGAGCGGTTGCTGCAACGGATCCAAAGGATCTTGTTAGTAAATTGAGCGAGCCAAAGGCCGTCTGGATGATGATCCCGGCAGCCTATGTCGATGAAACCATCGCTGTCTTTTCCCCCTTGCTCGGCACAGGGGATATACTCATCGATGGAGGGAATTCTTATTACAAGGATGACATCCGCCGTGCCAAGGAACTGGCCGCGAAGGGCATTCAGTACGTCGATGTCGGCACGTCTGGCGGAGTCTGGGGACTGGAGCGCGGTTACTGCGAGATGATCGGCGGACCCGACAAGGCCGTGGCATTTCTCGATCCCATTTTGAAGACGCTGGCTCCCGGCAAGGGAAATGCGGAGCCGACGCCGGGGCGTACCCGCACGGACAGCACCGCCGAAGAGGGTTATCTCCATTGCGGTCCCTCGGGATCGGGCCACTTTGTGAAGATGGTGCACAACGGCATCGAGTATGGAATGATGGCTGCCTACGCCGAAGGGTTGAATATTTTAAAAAATGCCAATGTCGGTAAGGTGAAGCGGGAGGTCGATGCCGAGACCACCCCGCTACGAGAACCCGAGAACTATCAATTTGATCTCGATCTCCCTGAGATCACCGAGGTTTGGCGTCGTGGTAGTGTGGTGGCCAGTTGGCTGCTCGACCTGACTGCGGATGCCCTGGCCCGTGATCCCCAGCTTGAGACCTTTGGCGGACGAGTCAGTGATTCCGGAGAAGGACGCTGGACCATTCAGGCTGCTATTGACGAAGGCGTGCCAGCCCCGGTACTAACCACGTCTCTCTACGAGCGCTTCTCAAGCCGCAATCAGGCCATCTTTGCCGACAAAATCTGTTCGGCAATGCGCTATGAATTCGGCGGCCATCACGAGAAACCTGAAGGAAGCGCTTAGTGGGGAATGTTCATTCACCGATTCTTTGAACCTAACAGCCTCTCATTCATGACCATACCTAAAAGCGATGCACTGGTTCTCTTCGGAGCCACAGGAGATCTTGCCCATAAGAAACTCTTCGACACGATCCAGGCTCTCTATCGCCGGGGTGTGCTCAACGGTCCGGTCATCGGTGTCGCCAAAGGGGATGGGATGACCCGTGAACAGCTCATTGAGCGGGCGCGTGAGGGGATTACCACCTTTGGGCGTGGAGTGGATGAGGCGGCATTCAAGAAATTCGCCGACTCATTCCAATTTGTGGATGGCGATTACAGCGATCCCTTGACCTTTGAAAATCTGAAGAAAGCCCTCGGGAGCGCTCAACATCCGATCCATTATCTTGCGATTCCACCGGTGCTTTTTGGAGAGGTCACCAAGGGGCTGAAGGCTGCCGGTTGTCTGGAGAATGCACGCGTGGTTGTGGAAAAGCCTTTCGGTCGGGATCTTGCCTCAGCGACGGAACTCAATGAACTCCTCCATGAAGTGTTGGATGAGAGGCAGGTTTTTCGCATCGACCATTATCTCGGCAAGGAGGCGACGCAGAATGTCCTCTACACGCGCTTCGCCAATGCTTTCCTGGAGCCGGTCTGGAATCGTCAGTATGTGAGCAATATCCAGATCACGATGGCCGAGTCCTTCGGTGTGGAGGGTCGCGGGAAATTCTACGACGAGACCGGCTGCCTCCGGGATGTGATCGAAAATCACCTGATGCAGGTGGTCGGATTCCTCTGCATGGAGCCTCCCTATTGGCCCGACATGGAACGGGTTCGTGACGAACAGGTGAAGCTCTTCCGAGCGATCCGTACGATCACGACCAACGACATCGTGCGTGGTCAGTTCGAGGGGTATCTTCAGGAACCCGGGGTTGCTTCCAACAGCCGCACGGAGACCTTTGCCGCCGTTCGTGTTTATATTGACAATTGGCGCTGGCAGGGTGTTCCCATCTATATCCGCGCCGGAAAAAATCTGCCGATCACGGGCACAGAGGTGCGGGTGCAATTTCACCGTCCGCCCGATGTGGTCTTCACCGAGGAGCAGGCGCCGTTTCATAATTTTGTCCGATTCCTTTTTTCCCCGCGCATTGAGATCGGTATCGGGATGCAGGTCAAGATCGACGGGGAACGGATGGTGGGTGAACCCGTGGAACTGAAAGTCGTTGATCAGCAACCCGATGAGATGACCCCCTACGAACGGCTTATCGGAGACGCGATCCGTGGCGATCAGGCCCTCTTTGCGAGGCAGGATGTTGTGGAGGAAGGGTGGCGCATCGTTGAAAAAATCATCAGCAACACCGGCCCCGTCCATACCTATAAAAAGGGAACCTGGGGGCCGGAAGAAGTGAACGAAGTGCTTCTTCCCTCCGGCGGCTGGCACTCACCAAAGGTGTAGCTCTAAAGTTCCTGACTGTTCCCATTTCAGGGCGCTCTGCTAGAGTCACTAGATGACTTCCACGCTGCTCCTTCTTCTCGGTCTGTTGATCGGGCTAGGACTTGGTGCAGTTGTCGGCTGGTTGCTCAAGGATGCTCGAAGTCGCGGAGCGATCTTGATCGCACAACTTCGTGCCGAACAGGCTGAGAGCGAGGCACGGCGGTTTTCCGAGGAAGCGACAAAGGGTCGCGAAGAGGTTGT